>Ga0160450_100591_pt1 | contig 19624 bp, 14 predicted proteins | sample HID1975K_E1MG_FD_108257 | JGI IMG/M metagenome (GOLD analysis project Ga0160450, IMG submission 108257) | Enriched soil microbial communities from UW Madison campus, WI, USA - HID1975K_E1 MG | ecosystem: Environmental > Terrestrial > Soil > Unclassified | place: USA: Madison, Wisconsin...
CTGGAGGCAGCGGCGGGATGCCGTGCGCGCGTTGGGGGTGCATAACTCCTCCAAACCGGTGCGATCCTGCCCCGATCGGGTGGTTTCGGTGCCCGCGGGCACCGGGTTGGAGGAGTTGCGCACTGGAGGCAGCGGGAGGATGCCGTGCGCGCGTTGCGGGTGCATAACTCCTCCAAACCGGTGCGGCCCTGCCGCGATCGGGTGGTTTCGGTGCCCGCGGGCACCGGGTTGGAGGAGTTGCGCACTGGAGGCAGCGGCGGGATGCCGGTCGCGCGCGGCGCGTGCGCGCGCGGCGCGCGGCGACGACCGGGGGGTCAGGAGGCGCGGGACTGGGCCCGGCGGAGCGCGGCGATCAGGCCGGTAAGCAGCACCACGGCACCGACGGACAGCAGGGCGTAGGCGATGATGGCGGGCACCGACAGGGCCCCGAGCCAGTCCGCGGCGCCCGTGCGGCGCTCGGCCGAGACCACCACCCACAGCCCCAGCGCCGCGGCGGCGGCGAACACGAGCCCCCAGACGATGCCGGCCCAGCGCGTGCGCGGACGCGGCAGAGGGACCGTCTCGGCGGCGGCCGCTCCCGGCGCAGGGGCGGCTGCAGGCGAGACCACGGCGCTGACGGCCGCGGTCGGCGCGGGTGCCTTGGTCTGCTCCGCGTCCTCGATGTGCGCCGGCACTTCGGTCTGCGCGGGTGCCTCGGTGTGCTCCGCGTCTTCGGTCTGCGCGGGTGCCTTGGTCTGCTCGGCGTCCGCGGTCGTCTCCGGCGCTTCGGTCTGCTCCGCGGCCCCGGTCACCTCCAGTGCCGCGGTGTGCTCGGCGTCCGCGGTCATCTCCGGCGCTTTGGTGTGCTCCGCGTCCGCGGTCACCTCCAGTGCCCCGGTGTGCTCCGCGTCCGCGGTCGTCTCCGGTGCCGCGGTGTGCTCCGCGTCCGCGGTCATCGCCGGCGCCTCGGTCTGCGCGGGTGCCTCGTCCATCGGGACGTCCTCTCGGCTCATCGGTCGTACACCCAGACGGTGATCGACCCGGTCTGCTGGGACAGCACGAGCCGCTGCGACGTCGTGATCGGATCGGTGCCGGACAGCGTGAGCTCCGCGCCGTGCCGTCCGTCTGCCCGCGACGTGGTCACGAAGGGCACGTCGATGACGCCGTCGTCGTCCGTGCGGAACACGCTGACGGCGACATCGCGCCCCAGCGTCAGGTCCAGGACGAGCTCTGCACCGGGGGACACCTGGATCTCGGTGTGCCCCGCCAGCTTGTCCACGTGCAGGGGTGGCCCGGACATGCCCGTGCGCGCGACGTCGATCCACAGCGTGCCCCACGGCTGAGTCAGCGCGTTCTCGGAAGCGGAGTGCGCGTGCGTGGGCGTGCTCACGGCGGTGTCGCCGAAGGTGATCCCCTTCAGGAACGGCGCGACCGAGGCGACGACTCCGATGATCAGCAGCGCGGCCGTCACGAACGCGACGAAACCGCTGCGCCGGCGCGCGGAGCCGGCGACGACCATCGCCACGGCGGCCACGAGTGCGGCCGCGAACAGGCCGAGCGCCCCCGCGAAGTCGGCGTGATCGTCGGCGGCGAGCAGGGCCACGGCCGCCCCGACGACGAGGGCCGTGCCCAGTGCGATCGCGACGAACGTGAAGCTCGTACGGGGACTCGACGCCCGGCGCAGGCGGCGCCGCTGCGCGGCCTCGTCGGCGAACGCCGCGGCTCGCTCCTGGCGTTCGCGCCGTGCCTGGTCGCGGGCGGCGCGCTCGGCGTCCTGCTGCAGCCGTCGCCACGCCTGGTCCTGCTCCTTCCACGCGGCGTGCTGCACGCGCCACTGGGTGACCTCATCGGGTGTCGCGGCTTCGCCCAGCTGGGGTTCGGGCGCAGGGGCGGATGCCGCGGTGTCGAAACCGGCGGCATCCTCCTCCTGCTCGCCCGCGGCGAGGTCGGTGCCCGAATCGACCTCGGCGGCGGACGTGTCCGGGGCGGTGCCCGCGGAAGCCCGCGACAGCGCGGAATCGCCCACGGGGCCCCCATCGAAGCGGCGTGCGGCGCGCACGATGAGGGCGAGGAGCCCGGCGACGGCCAGCAGCGCGACGAACAGGATCACCGAGACGAGGGTGAGGACGGCGCCGCTCGCGCTGAAGAGAAAGAGCCCCGGCATCCCGAGCAGGAACACGCCCGCCGGCGTGAAGACCACGATCCCGAGCACGATGCACAGCAGGATGCCGGCGTGCGCCGAGTCGAGCCGCCCACGCAGCAGATCGCGCAGGTGGATCCGGCCGTCGGCGTCGGGCAGCAGCGCCCACGCCGCGGCGTAGAGCAGGAGCGTGGGGAAGCCGAACAGGCCGGCGACGAGGAGGATGCCGCGCACGATGAGCGGATCGATCCGCAGGCGCGCGGCGAGGCCCGCGGCGACGCCGCCGAGCCAGCCGTCCGTGCGCGCGAGGCCGAGATCGGCGCACCACGCGAAGAAGCGGTCGCCGCGTCGCGGGGGCCTGTCAGTGCGCGGTCGATCGCCCGAGGGGCGCGGAGCGGGCGGCGCAGGGGCGCTCGACGAGGTCATGGTCCGATCCTCGCGCGCCGGGACTGCGCGCGGCCATGGGGTGATCCCCTGAGTCGACCCTGGTCTTGGCCCCGCGCGCTGTCGGGACGGCCGCGCCGGGTGATTGGATGGCGGCATGAGCATCACCGCCGCGCGGGCCGTGCCGCGACCTGCGGCGTCGGCCACGCGTGTGCGTCCGCCGCTGCGGCGTCCCCGCGAGTGCGCGGTCTCGGGTGTGGGTGCGGGGCTGGCCGTCCATCTGGGAGCGCCCGTGTGGGCGGTGCGCGCGCTGTTCGTCGTACTGTCCGTGTTCGGCGTCGGCGTGCTGCTGTACGCGTGGTTCTGGGCGCTCGTGCCCTGGGACGCGCCCGCGGGCGACGTCGACGCCGCGGAGCGCACGGGGGCCGAACGGGCACCCACCCGGCGCGCACCGGTCGCCTGGCCCCTCGTGATCGCCGCGGGAGTCGGCGCCGTGCTCCTCCTCGGCGGCGGGGGCCTCCCGTACAGTGTCGCGGTCGTCGTGCTCGTCGCCACCGTTCTCGCGGCCATGAGCGCCGGCGTGTGGGCGGCGCTCATCGATCGGCGCGACCCTGCGCGCGGCCCGCGGCATGCGCTCGCCGTCCGGGTGGCGGCCGCCGTCGTGCTGGCGACCGTGTTCGCGCTGATGCTGTCGCTGCTGGCCAGCGGCGGCGGAGTGACCCAGTTCGTGCTGACGATGCTGCCCCTGGTCGGCCTCGTGATCGTGCTGTCGTCGACGCTCATCGAGAAGTGGCGCGAACTGTCGGGCGAGCGGATCAGGCGCATCCGCGAGGAGCAGCGCAGCGAGATGGCCGCGCACCTGCACGACTCGGTGCTGCAGACGCTCGCGCTGATCCAGAACCGGGCGGGAGCCTCGAGCGAGGCGGCCCGGCTCGCGCGCGCCCAGGAGCGCGAGCTGCGCGCCTGGCTCTACGACGGCGACGCGCCCGCCGACAGCGACCTGTCCACCGACCTGCGCGACTACGCCGGCGGGCTCGAGTTGGACTACCCCGTCCGCATCGACGTCGTCTCGGCCGGCCTGTCCACCGAGCGGGCCAGCGGCGAGCTGGCCGCGGCCGCGCGCGAGGCGATGCTCAACGCCGCCCGGCACGCCGGCGGCGACGTGTCGGTCTACATCGAGGGCGGCGCGACGGGCGTCGACGTGTTCATCCGCGACCGGGGCGCCGGGTTCGACCTCGACACCGTGCCGGGCGACCGGCTCGGCGTGCGCGAGTCGGTCATCGGCCGGATGCGCCGCGCCGGCGGCAGTGCGACCGTGCGCTCGGACGCCGGCGGCACCGAGGTCCATCTGCGCATCGTGGGGACGGGGGAGGCGCGTGGGCACTGACGGCAGGGACACCGGCATCCGCGTCGTGATCGTCGACGACCACTCGATCTTCCGCTCCGGCCTGCGCGCCGACCTGGACGGGACGCTCGCGGTCGTCGGCGAAGCCGCCGACGTTCCCGCGGCGATCGAGGTCATCCGCGCGACGAAGCCGGATGTCGTGCTGCTCGATGTCCACCTGCCCGGCGGCGACGACGTCGATGCCACGGGCGGTGCGGCCGTCATCGCCGGCTGCGCGGGCGTGCCGACCCGCTTCCTCGCCCTGAGCGTCTCGGACGCGGCCGAGGATGTCGTCCGCGTCATCCGCGCGGGAGCCCGCGGCTACATCACGAAGGGCTCGTCGGGCGCCGAAGTGAGCAGCGCCGTGCGCGCGGTCGCAGACGGCGACGCCGTCTTCTCGCCGCGGCTGGCCGGCTTCGTGCTCGACGCGTTCGGGGCCGTCGCGGGCGAGACGGCGACGGCGAACGACGAGCTCGACCGCCTCTCGGCCCGGGAGCAGGAGGTCATGCGCCTCATCGCCCGCGGCTACGCCTACAAGGAGGTCGCGACCGAGCTGTTCATCTCCATCAAGACGGTCGAGACGCACGTGTCCGCCGTGCTGCGCAAGCTGCAGCTGTCCTCGCGGCACGAGCTGACGGTCTGGGCATCGGAGCGCCGGCTGCTCTGAGCCGGTCGCGAATCGGTCGCGATTCAGTCGCGACTCGGTCGCGAATCAGGGGAGGAGTCAGGGGCATCCCCGAGGTAATCCGTTTTCGAGTATGTATATGCTCGGTATGTGATTTCGAAACTCCGCCGGATGCCGGCATCTACCCTCGTCGCGACCCTCGTCTGGCTGCTGCTGGTCACCGCCCTCGTGGCGTGGGCTCTGACCGCCTCGGCGGTGCCGGCCGCGCTGATCGCCTTCTGCGTCGCGACGTCGGTGCTGTGGATCACCGGGCTCCGCGCGGCGGCGCTGTGGGGTCGCGCGGCGGCGCGGGGTCGGGGCGCAGTGGTGGGTCGCGCGGCGGCGCGGGGTCGCGCAGCGGCGGTGGGTCCGGGCGCGGCGCGGGGTCGGGGCGCGGTGGGTCCGGGCGCGGCGCGGGGTCACGCGGCGGCGGTCGCGCCGGCATCCACGTCGCTGCGCATTGCGCTGCTGTACTGCGTCGCCGACGATGCCGACCTGGCCGCGATGGCCGCCAGCATGCGCCAGGACGTCGCGGTCGCGACCGTGATCCTCGACGATTCGCGCACCGCGGCGGCGCGTGCGCGCATCGACGCGTTCGCCGCGCACCATGGATGCCGGGTCATCCGGCGCGTGGATCGCTCCGGGTTCAAGGCGGGCAACCTGAACCACGGCCTCACCGCGCTGCGCGGGCGGTTCGACGCCTATCTGCTGTGCGACAGCGACGTCATCCTTCCCGAGGACCTCGCGCGCGTGTGCGCGGCCGCGCTCGCCGACCCGACGGTGGCGATCGCGCAGGCCGCGCCCCTCGCGCGCGCCGGCTCGACGTGGTTCGCGCGTTACTTCGGCCCGCTGCTGGGCACCCATGTCGGCGTCACGCGCGCCGGCCGCGAGGCGCGCGGCGTCGCGATCTTCCTCGGACGCGGCGCGCTCGTGCGGGCTTCGGCGCTCGACGACGTCGGCGGCGTGCCGACCGCTGTGGCCGAGGACCTCGCCCTGACCGTCGCGCTGCGGCGGCGCGGGTGGCGCGTCGTCAACGTCGACGCACAGTTCGCCGAGGACTATCCCGTCGACTACCGCTCGTTCCGCACCCAAATGCGCAAGACCACCGAGGGCGCCGTCGAGTTCCTGCGCGGGCACCTGCGGCCGGGGCGGCTGCGGGGTGTCCCCGGCCGGGAGGCGCGCGATCTGCTGCTGGAGACGGCGCTCGTCCCGGCCGCGGCGCTCGCCGGCGTCGTCGCGCTGGTGTCCGGTGCGGTCCTCGCCGCGACGGGGACGCCCGCGCCCCTGTGGGTCGGCGCGGTCGCGGTGGCCGGTGCGGCGATGCCGCTGCTGCCCGAGGCGGTACGCCGCGTCCGGGCGCGCGGGTTCGCGGCCGGCCTCGTGTTCACGGCGCTCGGCGGAGCGCTGTACGCCTCGACGATGTTCGTCGTGCTCGGCGCCGCGCTGCGGACGCTGCTCGGCGGCCGCGCCGTGTTCTGGGTCACGCCGAAGACGACGGCGCAGCTGGGGGTGCGGGCCGGGTTCGCGCTGCTGTGGCCGGAGCTCACCGTCGCGCCGGGGCTCATGCTGATCGTGGCGCTTGCCGCCGGGTCTCCGCTGTTCGCCGCCGCCGCGGCCGGACCGCTGCTGCTGGCTCTCGCCTTCAGCGTGCCGATGCTGCGGGTCCGGGCTCCTCGCCGTGCACAACTCCTCCAGAACGGGGCGGAGCGGGTCGTCTCGGCCCCGAAGGCGGCTCGCGGCGTGCGGATTGGAGGAGTTGTGCACGGCCGGTCGCGGCGACCTGTCCCCGCCACCGCGGGTGTCGGGCCGCGAGCCTAGACTTGACCGGACATGAGCGACCCGATCAAACCCGTCATCGTCGGCGCATCCGAGCCCGGCGTGCGCGCCGACGAGGACCTGCTGAAGGGCCTGAACGCGCCGCAGCGCGCGGCCGTCACCTACCGCGGGCCCGCCCTGCTGATCGTCGCCGGCGCCGGATCGGGCAAGACGAGCGTGCTCACCCGCCGTATCGCGTCGCTGCTGCGCAACCGTGAGGCGTGGCCGAGCCAGATCCTCGCGATCACGTTCACGAACAAGGCTGCCGGCGAGATGCGCGAGCGTGTGCAGCAGCTGGTCGGCGACAGCGCGCAGGGCATGTGGATCTCGACGTTCCACTCGGCGTGCGTGCGGATCCTCCGCCGCGAGGCCCAGCAGTTCGGGTTCACGAAGAGCTTCACGATCTACGACTCCGGCGACTCGCGCGCGCTCGTCAAGCGTCTCGTGAAAGAGCACGAGGCCGACGCGCTCGGCCTCACGCCGGCGGCCGTGCAGAGCCGGATATCCAAGTTCAAGAACGAGCTGCTCGACGCCGAGGCGTACGCGCGCCAGGCGAACATGAGCGACCCCGCCGAGCGGCTGTTCGTCGAGATCTTCGCCGACTATCAGCGCGCGCTGCAGCGGGCGAACGCGTTCGACTTCGACGACCTGATCGCCCAGACGGTCTACCTGTTCCGGGCGTTCCCGCACGTCGCCGACGTGTACCGGCGCCGGTTCCGGCACATCCTGGTCGACGAGTATCAAGACACCAATCACGCCCAGTACGCGCTCATCCGCGAGCTCACCCGTCCTGTCACCGGTGAAGGCGGCGACGCGTTCGAGAGCGGCGGGATGATGATCTTCGACGCGCCCGCGCCCGCGGCCTCGGGTGAGGAGGGCGCCTCGCTCACCGTGGTCGGCGACTCGGACCAGTCCATCTACGCCTTCCGCGGCGCCGACATCCGCAACATCACGGAGTTCGAACGCGACTATCCCGGCGCGCAGGTCGTGCTTCTCGAGCAGAACTACCGCTCGACGCAGAACATCCTGTCGGCGGCCAACGCCGTCATCAGCAACAACTTCGACCGCAAGGACAAGAAGCTGTGGACCGACGTCGGCGCCGGCGATCCGATCGTCGGCTTCACCGGCTACTCCCAGCATGACGAGGCGCAGTTCGTCGCCGACGAGATCGGGGCGCTGCGCCGCACGGGCGTGGACTTCTCGCAGATGGCCGTCTTCTACCGGACCAACTCGCAGTCCCGCGCGCTGGAGGAGATCTTCATCCGCTCGGCCGTGCCCTACAAGATCATGGGCGGCACGAAGTTCTACGAGCGCGCCGAGATCAAGGACGCCATGGCCTACCTCGTCGCCGTGGCCAATCCGGCCGACGAGATGGCGGTGCGACGCATCCTGAACAAGCCGCGCCGCGGCATCGGCGATGTCACCGAGACGGCGATCGCCCGGTATGCGGCCGACGAGGACATCACCTTCCGCGACGCCCTCGCGAACGCCTCGGCGCTCGGCGTCGGCCCGAAGCTGCAACAGGCCATCGCACAGCTGGATGCCGTGCTGGCCGAAGCGACGGAGATCATGCTCCCCGCGTCGGGCGAGGTCGCCTCGCCCGCATCGGTCACCGAGGGGCTGACGCTGCTGCTGAACAAGTCCGGCTACTTCGACATGCTGCGCCGGTCGAAGGACCCGCAGGACGAGGCCCGGCTCGAGAACCTCGACGAGCTCGTCGCGGTGACCCGCGAATTCGCGCGCAACAATCCCGACGGGACGCTCCTGGACTTCCTCACCGAGGTCGCGCTCGTGTCGGATGCCGATGATCTCGAGGATGCATCGGGCACGGTCTCGCTCATGACCATGCACACCGCGAAGGGCCTCGAGTACGACGCCGTCTTCGTCACGGGCGTCGAAGAGGATCTCATCCCGCACCGCATCTCGGCCGGCGAGCCGGGCGGGCCGCAGGAGGAGCGTCGCCTGTTCTACGTCGCGCTCACCCGCGCGCGCAAGAAGCTGCACCTGTCCCTCGCGATGACGCGCGCCCAGTTCGGCGAGGTGTCGGCCGCGATGCCGAGCCGCTTCCTGCAGGAGATCCCGCACGAGCTCATCGACTGGCGCCAGTCGCCCGGCGATGTCAACTCGCGCGGCGGGATGCAGTCCCGTGCGCTCAACGCGCGCCGGGGCGGCTTCGGCGGCAAACGCTACGGCGACGACCTCGTTCCGCTGCCCCGACGCGAGAAGCCCGCCGGTGACGTCACGAAGTTCGCCAACCGCATCCCGTCGAAGGTGCGCGACAACGGCGACCTCGAACTGGCACCGGGCGACCGCATCCGCCACGACGACTTCGGCGAGGGCCGCGTCGACATGGTCACCGGCGACGGCGCCAAGCGCATCGCGCACGTGCGCTTCGACAGCGCGGGCGCCAAGAAGCTGCTGATCAAGATCGCGCCGATCACCAAGCTCTGACCGATTCCGGATGCTCGGCGCTGCCGGGCGCAGAGGCGTCGCCGGGCGGAGGGGAGGGGCGCCCGTCGGCGTCCGCCCGGCGGTTAGGCTGGCACGATGGCACTGTTCTCCCGCCGCCCGAAGAAGTCAGGCGCGACCTCGGACGCGACCTCAGCCGCGACCCCGGACGCGACGCCGGACGCGACCCCGGACGCGCAGGTGCCGAGTGACCGGCCCGACGAGGCCGACCGGTCCGAAACAGCGACCACCGCGGCCGGTGCCGCCACCGACGCGGCAGCCCACGGCGATGCCGCCGACACCGACGCGACAGCCCACGGCGATGCCGCCGACACCGACGCGACAGCCCACGGCGATGCCGCCGACACCGACGCGGTACCCCAGGTCAACATCTCGCTGTCCACTTACGGCAAGCCGGCGACCCCGGCGCCCCGCCCGCGTCCCGCAGCGGAGGCGCCGCCGCGCAGCGAGACGGTGCCCGGCCTGCCGGACAACGTCGTCGTCAAGCAGGCGCTGGCCGCGCTGCCCGAGAAGCCCGGCAACACCGATGTGCTCCACGTCATGCGCCAGCTTCTGCAGGGACACCTCTACGTCCGCGTGCGCGGCGACGCCCGCGCGCAGCTGGCCGAGGGCAAGCCGCTGACGCTCGCGGTCTCGGCCGTCGAGGGCAAGAAGTTCCTGCTGGCCTTCACCGGTGGCGAGGCGCTGCAGGCGAGCATCCGCGCCGACGGCGACACGGCGACCTCGGCGCTCGGCCAGCCCGTCCTGAATGTGCTGCGCAACGTGTCCGAGGGACAGTACGCGGGACTCATCCTCGATCACGCGGTCACGGGCGCACGACTGATCCTGCCCGAGCCGCTCATCAAGAAGGCGCTCGAGGAGGGCGACCCGAACCTGACGCTGAAGAACCTGCTCTGCGCGCCGCGCACCGACGCGACGGCGGCGCAGGTCGTCGACGCGCTGACGCAGGTGACCGTGTGGGTCGCGGCCGGCAAGCCCGAGGGCTCGGACCGCTTCGGGCTCGCCGAAGCGCGCACCGAGCGCGGCGAGCGCTACCTCGAGGTGTTCTCGCACCCGCTCGAGGTCCTCGCGACCGGTCGCGGCGACCGGCCGCTGCCGCTCACGCCGGATCAGCTCGCGAAGGCCGTGGCCGGCGAGGGGCTGGACGGCGTCGTCGTCGACCCCCCGGGTCCCTGGATCCAGCTCGACAAGGCGCAGCTCGCGCCGCTGCTCTCCCTCGCGCCCTGAGCCGGAAGCTCCACGCCCGCGCTCCGCGCAAGGGGGTGACGGCGCGCGCGTGCGCCACCTAGTGTCGGGGCATGGCTTCTGAGCGGATCACCCTCACCGTCGGCGAACGAGAGGTCGGGCTGTCCAGTCCGAACCGGGTCATCTGGCCCGCGCTCGGCATCACCAAGCGCGAGCTCGCCGAGTACGCGATCACCGTCGCCGAGCCGTTCCTGCGCGCGAACGGACACCGCCCGGTCTCGCTCGAACGGTTCCCCGAGACCGTCGACGGCGAGCGCTTCTTCTCGAAGAACCCGCCCAAGGGCGCCCCCGACTTCGTCGACGCCGTCACCGTGCAGTACAACAGCGGGCGCCGGCATCCCCAGGTGGTGCTCACCGAGGCGGCCGCGATCGTCTGGGCCGTGCAGATGAACACCGTCGTGTTCCACCCGTGGGCCTCGCTCGCCTCCGACACCGACAACCCGGTCGAGCTTCGCATCGACCTCGATCCCCAGCCGGGGACCGACTTCCGGGATGCCGCCGAGGTCGCGCCTGCGCTGCGTGAGGTGCTGCGCGAAGCGGGGCTGGAAGCGTGGCTGAAGACGAGCGGCAATCGCGGCATCCATGTCTTCGCTCCCATCCAGCCGACGCACGAGTTCCTCGATGTGCGCCATGCCGTCATCGCCGCGGGCCGCGAGCTGGAACGTCGGATGCCCGACAAGGTCACGACGAACTGGTGGAAGGAGGAGCGCGGGGAGCGCATCTTCATCGACTTCAACCAGGCCAACCGCGACCGCACGATGGCCGGGGCCTACAGTCCGCGTGCACTGCCCACGGCGACGGTGGCGACCCCGATCACGTGGGAGGAGCTGGCGGCGGGCGTCGACCCGGCGGCCTTCACGATCCGCACGGTCCCCGAGCGGCTCGCCGAGATCGGCGACCCGTGGAAGGAGCTGCAGGCGACGCCGGGCCGCATCGACACGCTGTTGGAGTGGTGGCAGCGCGACCTCGACGCGGGGCTCGGTGAGCTGCCGTTCCCGCCCGAGTTCCCGAAGATGCCCGGCGAGCCGCCGCGCGTGCAGCCCAGCCGCGCGAAGCGCCTCGACTAGGCGACCGGCTGCTGCACCGTCTCTTCCGCGATGGTCTCGCGGGGCCGCGGGCGCGCCCAGCGTGCCGGGGTGTGCGGGCCGTCCCATACCTGCACGATGCCCCACGCGACGGCGGTGATCGGGACGGCGAGCACCGCCCCGACGATCCCGCTGAGCACCGTGCCCACGGTCAGGGCAACCAGGACGACGAAGGCGTGCAGCTTCATCGTGCGCCCCATGAGGAACGGCTGCAGCAGGTTGCCCTCGAGCTGGTTGACCAGCACGACGACGCCGACGACGAGAAGCGCGACGACCCAGCCGTTGGCCACGAGCGCCACGAGCGCCGCCAGGATGCCGGCCAGTGTCGCACCCACGATCGGGATGAAGGCCAGCAGGAACACCAGCACCGCGAGCGGGATCGCCAGCGGCACCTGCAGGATCAGCAGACCGATGAGGATGCCGACGGCATCGACGGCCGCGACCGTCGCGGTGCCGCGGAAGTACGAGCCCAGCGTCGACACCGTCTTCTCGCCGACGCGCACGGCGCGCGCGTACTGTTCACCCCGGAACGGCCGCAGCAGGAACGCCCACATCTGCGGGCCGTCCTTGAGGAAGAAGAACAGCATGACGACCATCAGCACGAGGCCGGTGATGAAGCTCGCGACGGCGCCGACCCCCGCGATCGCGCCGGAGCCGAACTGCGCGCTCGTGACGAAGTCGCCGAGGGTCGCGAGCCACTCGTCGATCTGTCCCTGGTCGATGTCGAACGGCAGCGTGGCGACCCACGCCATCAGGTCCTGGAAGCCCTGCTGCGCCTGGGCGTACAGCTCATCCCACTGGTCGCGCACCGCCCAGACGATGAGCCATGAGACCCCGCCGAGCAGCACGAGGATCGCCAGCAGCGCGAGCAGCGTCGCCAGCAGCGAGGGCACGCCGCGCCGCCGCATCCACGACATCACCGGCGCGAAGGCCGATGCGAAGATGAGCGCGAGCACCAGGGGGATCGTCACGACCGTCACCTGCTGGATGCCCAGGATCACCGCCGCGGCGATCGCGACGACGATCATGATCTGCAGCGAGCGGATCGCGAACGTGCCGAGCCCGTCCGACCACAGGCTCCAGGGTCTGCCGGGAGCAGCGACGCGCAGCGGCGCGCCGGTGCTGTCGAGACGGACGGTCTTGGGTGCGGAGCTGAACAGTCCCATGCATCGACGCTAGATGACGGATGCCGTTTCGTCAGGGTCTTGACGCCGCGTCGGCGGTGTGGTCACTCCGGCGACGTCAGCCCGGCGGCGTCACCCGAGCACCGACGCGAGGTCGAACGCCGTCACCGTCTCGAGCTGGTCGAACGTGCAGGAGCGCGCCTCGCGGTCGGGACGCCACCGCTCGAACTGGACGGTGTGGCGGAACCGCCGCCCCTCGAGCTGGTCGTAGCGCACCTCGAGGACGCGTTCCGGGCGCAGCTTGACGAACGACACGTCCTTCGACGCGGTGAACCGGGAGCGATCGGTCTCGCCGGTGACGGCAGCGCCCTCGGCATCCCGCTGCACCAGCGGTGCGAGCTCGTCGATCAGTTCGAGCCGGCGTGCGTCGCTCCACGCCGCGACGCCGCCGACGCTGCGCAGCTCGCCGTCCGCGTCGTACAGCCCGACCAGGAGCGACCCGACGCCTCGACCGCTCTTGTGGATGCGGTAGCCGATCGCGACGACGTCGGCGGTGCGGGCGTGCTTGATCTTGAACATCGTGCGCTTGCCCGGGGCGTAGGGCTGGGCGAGCGGCTTGGCGATGACCCCGTCCAGGCCGGCGCCCTCGAACTCGGCCAGCCAGCGCTCCGCCTCGGCGACGTCGCGGGTCGTGCGGGTGAGGTGGATCGGATCGGGCACCGCCCGCAGGAGGTCTTCGAGCTCGGCACGTCGCTGCGCGAACGGCTCGGCGCTCAGATCGCGCTCGCCGCGGGCGAGCAGGTCGAACGCGACGAGCATCGCCGGGTAGGTCTCGCTGAGCATGGTCACCCGCGACGCGGCGGGGTGGATGCGCTGCGAGAGCACCTCCCACTGCAGTCGCTGCGCGCCCGCGTCGCCGACGGCGACGACGATCTCGCCGTCGAGCAGGCACGGCTCGGGCAGCAGTCGCGCGCACGCCTCCACGAGCTCGGGGAAGTAGCGCGTGAGCGGCTTCGCTCCGCGCGAGCCGAGCTCGACCGTCTCGCCGTCCCACGCGACAAGGGCGCGGAACCCGTCCCACTTCGGCTCGAACAGCAGGCCGCCGGGCGTCTTGGCCGGGTCCGGGATGGCGGGCACGGACTTCGCGAGCATCGGCGCGGGGATCTCGTACATGCGCCCATCCTGCCGCGTGGCGGCGGCGTCCGATACGCCAGGGACGGCGAAGGGGCGGAACCCGAAGGCTCCGCCCCTGGTGTGCCTCGCGGCACGTGTGGCGTCAGGTCCCCACACTGACGCGGCCCCCCAGACTGCAGAAGTCCGCGCCGGCAGAAGTCGGTGCCGGCGCGTGGCGTCAGTGCGCCGCGACGGCGATCGGCCGGCGCGCAGGGCGGTGTGCGACGAGCCAGTCGGTGACGACGGCGAAGCCGGTCGGGCGGGTGGCGTCGGCGGGGCGCTCGGCCTGCCGGCGCAGGACCTCGTTGTCGCGGTCGAGCTGCGCGGCGCGGTGCGTGTCGAGGACGAAAGCGGTGTGGACGGTGGCGTTCATGGTCTCTTCTCCTGTCGGGGGCCGGCCATCCGGCGAGTGGTGCTGACAGGAATGACTCTCCTCGCTGAGGGGTAGGCGTCTCATCGGGCGGATGCCGTATCTTCCGGTCGCGACGGTGCCCTAGAACAGGACCGCTGACCCTGAGCAGACGTGCGCCGGCGCCTCAGACCGGTGCTCAGATCGCCGCTCCGACCGCCGCGAGCGCTAAGACGTTTGAGCCGGCTGCGAGGCCTGCGCCGAATACAGCGCGGCGGCCTCGGCGCGGTTGGCCGCGCCGACCTTCGTCAGGATCGCCGAGACGTGCACGGACGCCGTCTTGGGAGAGATGAACAGCCGCTGGCCGATCTGCGGGTTGGTGAGCCCCTCGGCCACGAGGGCGAGCACCTGCAGTTCGCGGGGCGTGAGCGGGGACCCCGCGGGGGAGTGCGGCGCGGGGGTGCCGGCATCCCGGATCGCCAGGCCCGCCCGTACCGCCAGCTCCCGCGCCCAGCGGGCGACGATCGCGACGCCGTCGCCCGGCGCGGCGGCGATGACGGTGTCGAGCAGGGTGACCGCCTCGTCGCGTTCGCCCCGCTCGATGAGCGTCTGCGCGAGCCGGTAGCGCGCATAGTGCAGGTGCCAGCAGGGAGCGGCACCGCCGGCGAGTTCGGCGACGGCTGCCCGCCAGGCGTCCGCACGGTCGGATGAGGTGCCGGCGGAATCAGGGGCGATCGGCGCCGCCCCGGTCAGCTCGGCACGCGTGAGTGCGGCCAGCGCGGCGCTGTGCGCGTTGCCGGGCGGCGTGGTTTGGGCAGTGGCGATCTGCTCGGCCACGAGGGCGAGGCGGGGGTCGTCGACGCCGTCGGCGCGCGCGGCGGCGAGCGTGCGCGCGGCCGCGGGAAGGACCCGGGCGCTGAGGCCGGGCACGCCGATGACGCTCTCCTCCGCGAGGACGGCGGCGTGCTCGAGCGCGGTGAGCGTCCAGGTCGCGCGCCGGGCTGGGTCGGTTTCGGACTCGCGGCGCGCCAGCGCCGAGTCGACGACGAGGAGCGTCCAGCCGAGACGCTCGTCCTCTTCCACGCATGCCTGTGCGATGAACGCCACCTCGTGCTCGCGGACCGCGTCGGCCTCGTCGAGACGGTCATCCCACACCGCGTGAGCGGCGAGCAACCGCAGCGCGAACGAGCGGAAGTACAGGTCCCCGTGCAGCAGGGTGAGGCAGCGGCGCAGCCGGGGCACGGCCTCGGTCGCGCGGCCGAGTGCGAGCAGCGCCTCGCTGAGGTTGGTCTCGATGTAGGAGCCGTTCCCGCGCTCGAGGCCGACGGCATCGGCCTGCTCGCGTCCGGTCTCGCCCAGCGCGACCGCCTCGCCGAGCCGGCCGAGCCGGACGAGCACATCGACCATGTTGTTGATCGCCTGGTACGTGAACCCGGCGATCGTGGTCACCTCGGAGCCGCGTCGCAGATCTTCCAGGGCGCCTTCGAGGTCGCCGAGGTCGGCGCGGGAGGAAGCGCGCGTGATGACGACCGATGCCAGCGCGTCGACATCGCCGGACTCGACCGCCCTCTCGACGGCCTCATCGAGCATGGCCAGCCCGTCCTCGCCGCCGAGGGCATACACGCCCTTGGCGCCGAGGATGCGGGCCAGCAGGGCACGCGCCGCCGAGCTGTCGTCGCCGGCCACGATCGCTTCGGCGTCGTCGAGGAGCGCGCGCTGATCCGGGCCACGATGCCCGAGGTTGTGCCGGTGGATGAACAGCAGCCGCATCAGGGTGGCCCGCGTCAGGGGATCCTCCGGCGGGCACAGCACCAGCGCCTCCTCGACCACGCGGGCGCTGCGGGCCGTGTCGCCCGCGTCTGCCAGATTCTCGGCGATGCTCAGGGCGAGCACCTGTCGTTCGCGGCCCGCGCGGACCGCGGCGTCCGGGACCTGGGGCCACAGCTCCAGCAGGCGCTCGCCGAGCAGGGCCGCCGCGGTGAGCGCGTACGTCTCCCGCGCCTCGGTGAGGGCCCGCACGGTCGCGTCGAAGGCGCGCGCATTGTCGCGGGCCACGAGCCAGTGCTCGGCGATGGCGGCCGACAGCGCGGGCGCCCCGGCATCCGCTCGCCGCTGCAGCTCGAGGGCGTAGCGCGTGTGCAGGTCGACGCGCTCGCTGGGCAGCAGCTCGTCGTGCACGGCCTCTTGGATGAGAGCGTGGCGGAACGTGTAGCCCGACTCGTCGGGCACGATGACGTTCGCGGTCATCGCCTCGCGGATGCCGTCGTCGAGGTCGCCCGGCTCTGCTCGGTGCACGGCGGCGAGGGTGTCGTGCTCGACGTGCACGCCGCCGGCGGCCAGCAGCCGGGCCACGCGGCGGGCGGCGGGGCTGAGCGCCTCGTACCGGGCCAGGACCACGTCGCGGAGCGTCTCGGGCAGGTCGGCATCGCCGTGCCCGACGAGCTCCTCGACGAAGAACGGGACCCCCTCGCTGCGGCCGGCGAGCGCGCGCAGCTCGTCCGCCGTCGGCGCCCTGCCGAGCAGCTCCTCCGCCTGGGCGGCGACCTCGTCCGGCGCGAGACGCTCGACGGCGATGCCGGTCACGAGGCGGCTGCGCTCCAGCTCGGCCAGAACCGGCCGCAGCGGGTGACCGCGCCCGACGTCGTCGGAGCGGTAGGTCATCACGAGGGTGAGGTGGGCGCCGCGCAGCGTCGTCGCCAGCGTCTTCAGCAGCGCGAGGGTCGCGGCATCCGCCCAGTGCAGATCCTCGATGACCAGGAGCAGATGGTGGTCCGCGCTCAGGTTCTCGACGACGCGCTCGATCGCCTCGGTGACGTAGTCCGCGCCACCGGCGGGCGCGGGCGCCTCGGCGGCGATCTCGGGGACGAGGCTGCTGAGCGTCGTCACGACGACGGGCGAGCCGGCGGCCGCGCGGAAGGCGTCATCTCCGACCGCGCGGTACAGCTCGTGCAGAAGCCGCCGGATCGGGGTGAAGGCGGCGCCGATCGGGCCGAGGTCGACGCACTGGCCGGTCGCGGTCACCAGCGGCGGCGCGGACGGTGACGGCGGACGCGCCGGAGCGGTCGCCTCGGCGATGAGCTCGCGGAGCAGGCGCGTCTTGCCGATGCCGGCCTCGCCGCGCACGACGACGGCGCGCGGGCTGCCGGCCCGGCCGGCCGCGAGCGCTGTCCGCAGGACCTCGAGCTCGGTGGCACGGCCGACCATGCGCGCACTGATCGCGCTGCCCAGGCTCATCGGCGCGCACCGGGACTGCGACGCGGGTGGTCAGGCGGATCGGATGCCGGAACGGGCATGCGCTCATCGTGCCATCGATGCCACGGCGTCGTCTATGGTGGCGCAGGCCCGGCCGCGGGATACTCGGAGCATGCCGGCCGTCTTCGCGTTCCTCGCCGAAAGACCCATCATCCTGCTGCTCCTGCTCATCGGGATCGGGGCGGCGCTGGGACGCATCCGCATCGGCGGCATCTCGTTCGGCGCGATCGGCGTGCTGTTCGCAGCGATGGGCATCACGGCGTGGGGCACCGTGTACGGCGTCGGGCTCGAGATCCCGCAGGCGGTCGGGGACCTCGGACTCGTCGTCTTCGCGTTCTGCGTGGGGATGGTCGCCGGCCCCGGCTTCTTCCACGCGCTGCGGTCGGCCTGGCCGCTGATGCTGGTCGTCACCGGCATCCTCATCGCCGCGGCGGCCACCGCCTACGGGCTGGGGCGGCTGATCGGGCTCGACGTCCTCACGATCGCCGGGATCTTCGCGGGGGCGGTGACGAACACCCCGGCGCTCGCGGCGACCGGGGGCAGCCCCGCCGCCACGGTCGGCTACGCGAGCGCGTACGTGTTCGGCGTCGTCGGCGTGATCATCGCCGTTGTCGTGGCGCTGCGCCATCGCGACCGCGATACCGACGCGCCGATCCCGATCGTCGACAAGCTCGTCGAGATCGACCACCCCGCGACCGCCAAGGACATCGCCGGCAAGCACGGCGACCGCGTCGCGTTCGGTCGCCTGCGCGACGATGCCGGGACCATGACCGCGGTCGGGCCCGACACGCATCTGCCGCCGGGAGGCGTGGTCAACGTCGTCGGGCCGCGCGACGCCGTCGAGGAGGTGGCCGCCGACCTCGGGCACACGTCGGCGGTCAACATCATCGAGGACCGCAGCCAGGTCGACTTCCGGCGCATCATCCTCTCGAACGCGCGGCTGTCCGGTCGCACGGTCGCCAGTCTCGGGCTGCGCGACCGGTACGCGTCGTCGATCGTGCGCGTGCGCCGCGGCGACATCGAGTTCGCCGGGACGGGCGATTTCGTCCTGCACCAGGGTGACCGGCTGCGCGTGGTCGGGCCGCCGTCGCAGCTGCCCGCGGTGACGGAGTTCCTGGGTGACTCCGAGCGCGGGATGGCCGACATCAACCCCGCCGTCGCCGGCCTCGGGATCGCGATCGGGCTGATGCTCGCGGTGGTGCCGATCCCGCTGCCCGGCGGCGGGACCTTCAGCTTCGGCTACGCCGCCGGGGCGCTCGTGATCGGTCTCGTGCTGGGGCGCGTCGGCCGGATCGGACCGGTGGTGACGAGCCTGCCGAACACCTCCGCCAACGTGCTCGCGGAGTTCGGCCTGCACGTGTTCCTCGCGTTCGCGGGGACGAAGGCGGGGTCGCTCATCATCCCGGCGATCGTGTCGGGGGATGTGCTGCACCTCATGGCGGTGGGCGCCGCGGTGACGACGGTCGTCGTGGCAGGGACCTATCTCGTCGTCCGGTACCTGTTCCGCTCCGGCGGGACGCGGCTGTCGGGGATCCTCGGCGGCGCGCAGACCAACCCCGCGATCCTGGGGTTCGCGAACGTGCGGACGCAGTACGACGTCCGCGTGGCGCTGGGGTACAGCCTCGTGTACCCCGCGGCGATGGTCGTGAAGATCCTGCTCGCCCAGGTGCTCGTGACCCTCTGACCCCGCTCCGCGAGGCCGCCGGGGGATGCCGGGGAGTCAGTCGAGCTCGGCGCGGAGGCGACGGGCGACCTCGGCCGACGGCATCCGCCGCGGGAAGGACGCGACGATCAGGTCGTCGCCGCCGGGCGCCTCGCCGTCCGGGTGCACGCCGTAGCGGTGCAGCAGCACGTCGTACGCCGAGGTCAGGACCGAGGCCGGGACGCGCTTTCCGCCGCGCAGGAGGCGCCGCAGCACGTGGTTGTGCACGGCGGTGACGCTGGCCGAGAAGCCGACCGAGTCGAGCGGGTCGAGGCCGGGCAGGGCACGGCGCAGGTACTCGTCGAACAGTCGCTCGTACTGGAACACAGTGACGATCTCGCGGTCGCGCAGCGCCGGCACCTGCCGGACGACCGAGTATCGCCGCCGGGCGAGGTCGGGGTCTGCGGCGAAGTGCCGGTAGACCTGCACGGATGCCGCGCACACGGCCGCCCAGGGATTGTCGTGCCGTTTGCCCAGGAACGTCCGCAGCTGCTGCAGCAGCACGTCGTGGTCGGTGAACACGACGTCGTCCTTGCCGCCGAACTGCCGGAAGAAGGTGGAGCGGGACACCCCGGCCGCACGCGCGATCTGCTCGACCGAGGTCGCCTCGAAGCCCTGGGACACGAAGAGGTCGAGGGCGGCGGCGACGACGGCGTTGCGCGCGCTGGTGGAGCTGGGGTCGGTCATCTCGCTGAAAGCTTAGTTGTCCCATCGCGCGCATCCGCGGCAGGCGGGGCGGTCAGGCGCAGGTAGTAGGCTGGGGGATCGGTCGATATCTCGACATCGAGACTTTTTCGGCACCAAAACACCGCCCGTCGCCCAGCGAAGGATTGCACGTGGATCTCTACGAGTACCAGGC
>Ga0160450_100593_pt1 | contig 19494 bp, 18 predicted proteins | sample HID1975K_E1MG_FD_108257 | JGI IMG/M metagenome (GOLD analysis project Ga0160450, IMG submission 108257) | Enriched soil microbial communities from UW Madison campus, WI, USA - HID1975K_E1 MG | ecosystem: Environmental > Terrestrial > Soil > Unclassified | place: USA: Madison, Wisconsin...
CACCGCCATCGTGACGGCGAACCAGGCCGAGTCGGGGTTGATGTACAGCCCCAGCCTGCCGGTCACGGCGAGCCCGATCGTGACGACGGCGAGCGCGGCGGCGAGCCCGACGCCCAGCCACCGCGTGCCGATGAACCCCGACCTACGCAAGGAGGTTCACCGCCGTCCCGATCGCGAACGCCGACAGCACCACGACCGCGACGATGCCGCCGAGCGTGCGCCACGTGAACGTGGTGCGCAGCAGGGCCAGCATCTTGACGTCGACGAGCGGTCCGACCAGCAGGAACGCGACGATCGACCCCGGCGTGAACGTCGAGGCGAACGACAGCGCGAAGAACGCGTCGACGTTGGAGCAGATCGACACCACCATCGCCAGCAGCATCATCGCGACGATCGACAGCGCGGGGTTCGAGCCGATGGCCACGAGCGCCTCGCGCGGGATGAGCACCTGCACCGCGCCGGCGAGCGCCGAGCCGATGATGAGGGCGGGCATGACGGCGCGCAGCTCGATGACGAACTGCGCGATCGTGCGCCGCCACTTGCCGCCGGGCTCGTGCACCACGAGGTCGCACGTGTCGCGGAAGCGCTCCGTCAGCAGTCCGTCCGGCGAGGGATGCCGCGAGTAGAGCCACCCGATGAGGTTGGCGATCGCGTAGCCGCCGAGGATGCGTGCGACGAGGATGCCGTCGCTGAACCCGAACGCCTGGTGGGTCGTGATGATCACGATGGGGTTCACGATGGGCGCGGCGATCAGGAACGTCAGCGTCTCGGGCACCGAGAACCCGCGCATGAGCAGTCCGCGCGCGAACGGCACGTTTCCGCACTCGCACACCGGCACGATCATGCCGAGGAGCGACAGCACGGCGCGGCGGGCCCACGCGCGGCGGGGCATCCATCGCTCGATGACGCCCGGCGGCACCCACACCTGCACGACGATCGACAGCACCACGCCGAGCGCCACGAACGGCATCGACTCGATGAGCACGCTGATCGCGAGGGTCAGGCCGTCCTGCGCGCGGGTGGGAAGGGATGCCGGGAACAGCGTCGGCGCGAGCCAGTCGATGAGGAACAGCCCGCCGACGACGGCGAGGCCGATGCACAGCCACAGCAGCGCGCGCGCCTGGGGCGACGGTCCGAGCCGTGCCGTGACCGGCTCGTAGCGCGCTTCGGCAGGCCGAGCGACCGGTCCGCGAGCCCGTCGAGAGGTCGGGTCAGTCCGCGTCACGCTGCTCGGTGCGCTGGTCGTCGGCGGCGGCCGCGCAGGACGCGCACAGCCCGAAGATGTCGACCACGTGCTCGGCGTCGCGGAAGCCGTGGCGCTCGGCGGTGGCGCGCGCCCACTGCTCCACGTCGGTGGCCTCGATCTCGACCGTCAGGCCGCAGGAGCGGCAGATGAGGTGGTGGTGGTGCCCGGCGCTGACGCAGGCGCGGTAGAGCGCCTCGCCCTCGGGGCTCTGCAGCGAATCGGCATCGCCCTGGGCCGCGAGCCCCGCGAGGGCGCGGTACACGGTGGCCAGTCCGATACCGGTGTTCTCGTCGCGGAGGGTGGCGTGCAGCGACTGCGCACTGACGAATCCGCGGGCGTCCGTCAGCGCTTCGCGCACGCGTTCGCGCTGCCACGTGTTGCGCTGAGCCATGCCCGGGAGTCTACCCGCGGCCCCTGGACGAGAGCCGGGACGGGTCACGCCGGGACGCGAGTGACGCGGCCCCTGCGGGCGCCGATGCCGCGGCACACGAGATAGATCACGAACGAGATCGTCGTGATGTACGGGCTCACCGGCAGGGTGCCCATGATGGCCAGGAGGATGCCGCCGACCGCCGACACGAAGCCGAACAGGGCCGACAGCAGCGGCACCGACAGCGGGCCGGAGGCGACCCGCATCGCCGCGGCGGCGGGCGTCACGAGGAGCGCCATCACCAGCAGCGCGCCGATGATGTGCACCGCGACGGCCACGATGAGCCCGAGCAGCAGCATGAAGCCGAGCGACACCGCGGTGGTGGGCACGCCGCGCGCGGCGGCGGACTGCGGGTCGAGCGAGTCGAACCGTAGCGGGCGCCAGATGAGCAGCAGGCCCAGCAGCACGACCGCGCCGATCGCGACGAGCCAGCCGAGCTGCCCCGTCTGGACCGACACGATCTGACCGGTGAGCAGGCTGAAGCTCGATGCGCTGCGCCCGTCGTAGAGGGAGAGGAACAGGATGCCGAGACCGAGGCCGAAGGGCATCAGCACGCCGATGATCGAGTTGCGGTCGCGGGCCTTCGCCCCGAGCAGCCCGATGATCGCGGCCGCGAGGATCGAACCGACGATCGAGCCCGTGACGACGTCGACGCCGATGAGCAGGGCGGCCGCGGCGCCCGCGAACGACAGCTCGCTGATCCCGTGCACCGCGAACGCCATGTCGCGCTGCATGACGAAGACGCCGACGAGACCGCCGACGAGGCCGAGCACCGCACCCGCCCACAGCGAGTTCGACACGAGCGCCAGGATGTCGCCGTAGTAGGGCAGGCCGCCGAACATGGCGTCGGCGATGTCGCTCCAGTTCACAGGTGCGCCTCGCCCTCATGGTGGTGGTGGGATGCCTCGGCGTCCGGCGCGCCGACGACCACCAGCCGGTCGCCCGCCCGCAGCACGAACACGTGCGCGCCGTACAGCGCGGTGAGCACGTCCGAGCGCAGCACCTCCTGCGGCGTGCCGAGCGTGAAGCGCCCGTTCGCGATGTACAGGATGCGGTCGACCTTGCCCAGCAGCGGGTTGATGTCGTGCGTGACGAGCAGCACGGCGGCGCCGCGCTCGCGGCGGTGACGGTCGATGAGGCCGATGACCGCCTGCTGGTTCGCGAGGTCGAGGCTCGTGAGCGGCTCGTCGCACAGCAGCAGCGGCGGATCGTCCGCCAGCGCCTGCCCCGCGCGCAGCCGCTGCTGCTCGCCGCCCGACAGCTCGCCGACCGGCCGGTCGGCGAAGCCCTGCGCCCCGACCGCCTCGATGAGCGCGTCGACGCGGGCGCGGTCGCCCCGGCGAGGGATCGGCAGGCCGAAGCGGTGGCCGTCGACGCCGAGGGTCACGAGGTCGCGGCCGCGCAGCGAGGTGTCCCGCGGCAGCGGGCGCGCCTGCGGCAGGTAGCCGACCCGGCGGTTGCCGCGGCCGTGCACGGGCTCGCCGAGCACCTCGATCGTGCCCTGCGACAGGTCCTCGAGTCCGAGGATCGCGCGCAGCAGCGTCGTCTTGCCCGACCCGCTGGGTCCGAGCACCGCGACGAGCTCGCCCGGCCGCACGTCGAGGTCGAGCCCGGCCCACAGCTCCCGCTCGCCGCGCCGCAGCGCCGCGCCCCGGATGCTCAGGACGGGCGCACCCGACGCCGGCGCACTCATGCCAGCGCCGCGCTCAGGGCTTCGATGTTCGCCTGCATCCACGAGACATAAGTCTCTCCCTTCGGGAGCGTCTCCGAGAACGCGATCGTGGGGATGCCGTTCTCGCCGGCCGCGTCCACGACGAGCGCCGTCTCGGCGCCGCCCGTCTGGGTGTTCGTGATGAGGACGCTCACCCCGCCGCCGCGGATGAGGTTCAGCGCCTCGAGCAGCGTCGCGGGCGCGACGTCCTGCTCCTCCTCGACGGCCTCGCTGAACGCCTCGGGCGTGACGTTGACGAGCCCCGCGTCCTCGACGAGGTAGCCGGGCACCGGCTCGGTCATGAAGACCTGCTCGCCGCCGTGCGCCGCATCGATGTCGGCGAGGGCGGCGTCGAGACCGTCGAGGTCGGCGCCGAACGCCTTCGCGTTCGCGGTGAACGCGGACGCGTGAGCCGGGTCGAGCTCGGCCAGCCGGGCGGCGATCTCCTGTGCGACCGCACGCATGGTGTCGACGTCGTACCAGACGTGCTCATTGAACCCTTCGACGTGGGCGTGGTCCTCGTGCCCCTCGTCGGCGTGGTCGTCATGGCCCTCGCCGGCGTCCTCGGGCCATTCGGGCGAGAACTCGGCGGCGGTGATGACGGGAGCCTCGGTGCCGCCGGCCTCGATCAGCGCGTCCACGAAGGCGTCGTAGCCCCCGCCGTTCTCGATGACGAGGTCGGCCTTCGACACGATCAGCTGATCGCGGGCGCTCGGCTCGAACGAGTGCGGGTCCTGCGACGCGCTCGCCACGATCGAGGTCACGTCGACGGCATCCCCGCCGATCTCGGACGCGATCTGCCCGTAGACGTTCGTCGACGCCACGACCTGCAGCCGCCCGTCGTCGCCGGCGGCGCTGCCGGCGCATCCCGCGAGGGCGAGAGTGGATGCCGCCGCCAGGCCGAGCAGGGTGAGCGCACGTCGAGACTGGTTCATGTCGACGACTCTAACGTTAATGAGAATCGTTCTCAAAATTGAGTCGATGCTCCCCGAGGAGCGCCGCCCTCATGCCCGGGATCTGCGCTGATATGTTCGGGCCGTGCTCCCGAAGCCCGTGCAGCGCTCGCTGCTTCTCGCACTCCCGTTCCAGGCCGGGACGCTCGCGATCGCGATCGTGCTGCTCGTCATCGGGTTCCCGAGCCAGGTGCTGCTGACGGCGCTGCTCGCGCTGTCGATGTGGGCACCGGCGGCCGCGGAGCTGCTGTTCCGCACGACGCTGCCACGCGCACTGCAGCTGCACTACCTGATCTTCATCACGCTCGGGCCCTTCGCCGGCAGCGCGCTGAACGTCTACGCGATGATCGCCGACTGGGACACCCTGATCCACTTCGACTCCGGCATCATGCTGGCCTGGCTCGGCATGCTGTGGGTGCGTCGCGTCGAGGAGCGCGTCGGCACGCCGCTGCCGACCTGGTTCGGCCTGCTCGTCGTGCAGCTCACCCCCATGGCCTTCGCCGCCGCGTGGGAGATCTGCGAGTACGCGAGCGACCTCATCATCGGCACGAACTCGCAGAACGGCAGCCTCGAAGACACGATGGGCGACATCATGGCCGGCACGCTCGGCGGCCTCTTCGCCATCGTGCTGCTGGTGATTCTCCGCCGCCCCCGCACGGTGGCGCCGGCATCCCTCATCCGCGCCGCGCATCGAAGCGGACGCGCGGCGAGGACCGACGCACCGCGCTGAGCGGCGTCAGTCCAGCAGCAGCGCCGGCTCTTCGAGGATCGACGCGACGTCGGCGATGAACCGCGACATGCCGTCGCCGTCGATCACGCGGTGATCGAAGGAGCCCGCGACCGTCGTGACGAAGCGCGGACGCACCTCGCCGTCGACGACCCACGGCTTCTGCCGGATCGTGCCGAGGGCGACGATGCCGGACTCGCCGGGGTTGATGATCGGTGTGCCGGCATCCATCCCGAACACGCCGATGTTCGTGATCGTGATGGTGCCGCCGTGCTGGTCGGCGGGGCTCGTCTTGCCCTCGCGCGCCGTCAGGGTGAGCTTCTCGAGGGCCCTGGCGAGCTCGCGCATCGACAGGTCCTGCGCGTCCTTGATGTTCGGCACGAGGAGGCCGCGCGGGGTGGCAGCCGCGATGCCGAGGTTGACGTAGCGGCGCACGCGGATCTCGGCGCCGCCCTCAGCGTCGACCCACGCGGCGTTCACCATCGGCGTGCGTCGGGCGGCCCAGATCACGGCGCGCGCCATGATGAGCAGCGGCGAGACACGGATGTCGGCGAAGTCCGGCGAGGCCTTCAGGCGCTTGACGAGCTCCATCGTGCGCGTCGCGTCGACGTCGGTCCACACCGACACGTGCGGCGCCGAGTACGCCGACTGCACCATGGCCGACGACGTCGCCTTGCGCACACCTTTGACGGCGATGGTCTCCTCGCGACCCGCAGCATCGGGCGCGGGGGTGGCCGGCGCGACGACCGGCGCGACGCGGGCCGGCGCAGGGATCGTCTCTTCACGCACGTCGCCCCACTCGGGCGTCTCGATGTTGCGGAACACGCTGGCCTGCGACGCGTGCTTCACGACGTCGTCGCGGGTCACCTCTCCGGCAGGGCCGCTGGGCGTCACGGCGGCCAGGTCGACCCCGAGGTCGCGCGCGAGCTTGCGGATCGGCGGCTTCGCGACGACCCCGACGGATGCCGCCACCCGCTCCTCGGCCGGCGCAGCCCCCGGGCCCTGAGCCTGTCGAAGGGTGCGGCGGCGCGACTGCGCGTGCCCGCCCGTGCCGTAGCCCACCAGCACCGCACCCTCACCCGCATCGGCGGGGTCGGCGGGTGCGCCGTGCTCGGACTGGCCGACCGTCGCCGGGGAGGCGGCATCCACTCCCGCGCCGGAGGCGATCGTGATGATCGGGGCGCCCACGTCGACGGTGTCGCCCTCGCCGACGAGCAGCTCGCCCACGGTGCCCGAGAACGGCGACGGCAGCTCGACGAGCGACTTCGCGGTCTCGATCTCGACGAGCACGTCGTTGACCGCGACCTGGTCGCCGGGCGCGACGCGCCACTGCACGATCTCGGCCTCGGTGAGGCCCTCGCCCACGTCGGGGAGGACGAATGTCTGCGTGCTCATGGGAGCTCCGATCAGTAGGCCAGGGACCGGTCGACGGCCTCGAGGATGCGGTCGGCGTCGGGCAGGTAGACGCCCTCGAGCTTGGCCGCCGGGAAGGGGACGTCGAAGCCCGACACGCGCAGCACCGGGGCTTCGAGCGCGTAGAACGCCTGCTCCATGACGGTCGCGGCGACCTCGGAACCCAGCGACGCGAAGCCCTGGGCCTCCTGCGCGTAGACCATGCGGCCGGTGCGGCGCACCGACTCCAGGATGGGGCCGTAGTCGATCGGCGACAGCGAGCGCAGGTCGATGACCTCGATGCTCGTGCCCTCGGCCTCGGCGAGCGCGGCGGCCTGCAGCATCGTGGTCACCATCGCGCCGTGTCCGACGAGCGTGACATCGGTGCCCCGGCGGACGACGCGCGACGCGTGCAGCGGCAGCGCCCGGGCGGTCGTGTCGACCTCGCCCTTCATCCAGTACTTCGCCTTGGGCTCGAGGAAGATGACGGGGTCGGCCGAGGCGATCGCGTCCTGGATCATCCAGTAGCCGTCGTTCGGCGTCGAGGGGCTCACGACCCGCAGGCCCGGGGTGTGCGCGAAGTACGCCTCGGGGCTCTCCTGGTGGTGCTCGACCGCGCCGATGTGCCCGCCGTACGGGATGCGGATCACGACGGGCATCTGCAGCGCGCCCTCGTGCCGGTTGGTGAGCTTCGCCAGCTGCGTCGTGATCTGGTCGAACGCCGGGAACACGAAGCCGTCGAACTGGATCTCGACGACGGGGCGGAATCCCGCCATCGCGAGGCCGATCGCGGTGCCGACGAGCCCGGACTCTGCCAGCGGGGTGTCGAGCACGCGGCGGTCGCCGAACTCGGCCTGCAGGCCCTCGGTCACGCGGAACACGCCGCCGAGCTTGCCGATGTCCTCGCCCATGAGCAGCACGCGGTCGCTGCCGGCGAGCGACGCACGCAGGCCCGCGTTGATCGCACGGCTGAGCGGCAGGTTCTCCGGTTGCTGAGCCTGTCCGAGCACGGTCATGCCTGGCCTCCCTCGAAGGATGCCTCGTACCCGGCGAGCCACTTTCGCTGCTGCTCGATCAGCGGATGCTCCTCGGAGTAGACGTGGGCGAACATCGAGTCGGCCTCGAGGCCGTCGAGCGCGTTCGTGCGTTCACGGATGTCGGACGCGAGCGCCTCGGCCTCGGCATCCACGTCCGCGAAGAACGCCTCGGACGCGCCCCGGCCGAGGAGGAACGCCTTCATGCGGGCGATAGGGTCGCGGCGGCGCCACGACTCCTCTTCGTCGGACGTGCGGTACTTCGTCGGGTCGTCGCTCGTGGTGTGGGCGCCGAGCCGGTAGGTCATCGCCTCGATCGCGCGCGGGCCCTCGCCCGAGCGCGCCTCGTCGAGCGCGGCGCGCGTGACGGCCCAGCTGGCGAGCACGTCGTTGCCGTCGATGCGGATGCTGGGCATGCCGTACCCCTCGCCGCGCTTGAACAGCGGCGTGCGCGACTGCGTGGCGACGGGGACCGAGATGGCCCACTGGTTGTTCTGCAGGAAGAACACCTCGGGCGTGCGGTAGCTCGCCGCGAACACCATCGCCTCGTGAACGTCGCCCTGGCTCGAGGCGCCGTCGCCGTAGTAGACGATCACGGCCTCGTCGCGCTCGGGGTCGCCGGTGCCGCAGCGGCCGTCGAAGACGAGCCCCATGCCGAAGCCGGTGGCGTGCAGCGTCTGCGCGCCCAGCACGAGCGTGTAGATGCGGGTGTTGCCGTTGGCGGGGTCCGTCGGATCCCAGCCGCCGTGCGTGAGACCGCGCATGACCCGGATGATGTCGATCGGGTCGACGCCGCGGATGCGGGTCACCACGTGCTCGCGGTACGACGGGAAGAGATGGTCCTGGGGGCGGGCCGCGCGGGCGGAGCCGACCTGGGCGGCCTCCTGCCCGTAGCTCGGCGGCCACAGCGCGAGCTGCCCCTGGCGCTGCAGGTTGGTCGCCTGCACGTCGAATGCGCGGATCACCGCCATGTCGCGGTAGAAGGTCTCGAGGTCGGCATCGCTCAGGCCGTCGACGGCCTCGCGATACTGCTCGGCGGCCGGGGTGGGCGCGAAGGTCCCGTCCGCTTCGAGGAAGCGGACGACGGGGGCGTCGGTGTCGGAGGCACCGGCGCCGGTTGCCGTGGCGTCGGTCATCACCGATTCTTCAGGCGGGGTCACCGTTCTACGCTAGCCCGCGTCCGCCATGGCCTTCTGGGAGGTCCTTGACAACGGATGCCGCGATCCGTAGGACCTTGTCGACAGACTCGTCTTCGCCGACCGAGATCCGGATGCCGTCACCGGCGAACGGCCGGACGATCAGCCCCGCCTCTTCGAATGCCGCCGCGACGGCCAGGGTCTCGTCCCCGGCGGGCAGCCACACGAAGTTGCCCTGTGCGACGGGGACGCGCCAGCCGGCCTCGCGCAGCGCGGCGGCGAGCCGGTCGCGGCGTTCGGCGATGACGCTCACACGATCGAGCAGCTCGTCCTCGACGTCGAGGCTCGCGAGCGCCGCCTCCTCACCGAAGGCCGTCACCGACAGCGGGATGGCCGTGCTGCGGGCGGCGTCGAGGACGCGGGGATGACCGACGGCGTAGCCGACGCGCAGGCCCGCGAGCCCATAGGCCTTGGAGAAGGTGCGCAGCACGACGACGTTCGGGTGGGCGCCGCCGGCGAGGACGGTCGCCCCCTTCACGGCGTCGGGGTCGGTGACGAACTCGGCGTACGCCTCGTCGAGGATCACGAGGATGTCGGACGGCACCTTCGCGACGAAGGCGTCGAACTCGGACTGCGTGACGATCGGACCGGTCGGGTTGTTGGGGCTGCAGACGATGATCGCGCGCGTGCGGTCGGTGATCGCCGCGGCCATCGCGTCGAGGTCGTGCCGCGCACCCTCGGCCAGCGGAACCTGCACCGCGTTCGCCCCGGCGACCACCGCGAGCCACGGGTACGCCTCGAACGACCGCCACGCGTACATGACCTCATCGCCGGGCCCCGCGGTGGCGAGCACGAGCTGAGCGAGGATCGAGACGCTGCCCGCGCCGATGTGCACGCCGTCGGGGCCGACCCCGAACCGTTCGCCGAGCCGTTCGCGCAGACGTGCGGCGGTCGCGTCCGGGTAGCGGTTCAGCGCGGTCGCCGCCTGCACGCGTCCCAGCACTCCGGGGAGCGGGTCGAAGGGGTTCTCGTTGCTCGACAGCTTGAACGCCTCGGCGCCGGCCTGCTTGCCCTGCTTGTACGGGGGCAGCGCGGCGACCTCGGGGCGCACGCGGACGGGGATATCGGGAGCGTCGGTCACACCCCTCAGTCTACGAACCGGTGCGGGCTCCGTGCGGGTGCGCGGATCGGATGCTGGCCGCCGGGGGACCCCGCGTGGAAGACTGGCCGGACTATGGGCTTCCTCCTCCGCATCGTCGTCAATGCGTTCGCGATCTGGGTCGTCACCCTGATCCCGACGCTCCAGGTCACGGTCGTGCCGTTCCCGCCCGGCGAGACACTGCAGACGGTGCTGACGTACCTGATCGTGGCAGCGATCTTCGCGATCGTGAACACGATCATCGGCACCGTCATCAAGGTGCTCGCGTTCCCCATCTACATCCTGACGCTCGGCCTCATCGGCCTGCTGATCAACGCGTTCCTGCTGTGGCTGACCGCGTGGCTCACCCACTGGTGGAACTGGGGCCTGCGCGTCGAGGACTTCTGGTGGGGCGTGGTCGCGGCGATCATCATCTCGCTCATCAACTGGATCTTCGGCATCATCCTGCGCCCCAAGAAGGACTGACGCCCTCATCCGCGCACCGCGGCGTACTCGCTGACCTCCACCGACTCGGCCCGGGCCAGGTCGTCGAACACGGCGCGCACGCCGGCGACCCTCGGGTCGGCCGACGCGTCGACCATCGCCGCCGTCTCGGCGTACGCCGTGAGGCGGTGAGCCGGGAGGGTGGCGTCGTCCGCTCCCGTGCCGGGGTCGTAGACCCGCTCGGCGACGAAGCTGCCAGGGGCGCCGACGCCCTCCAGCGCGCCACCGCCGGCGAGCCCTGCGACGGGGTCGTCGGTGTGGCGGATCGCGACGCTCAGCGTTCCGGCACCGACATCGGCCTCGACGGGCGAGCCCAGCGAGACGAGGGTCTGCACGTCGTAGTCGCCCTCCAGCGCGAGATGCGCGCCGATCATGCCGCCCTGCGAGAAGGCCACGACGTGCACCGCGTCGCCGGCCCCGACCCCCGCCGCGGCGAGTGCGGCCTCGGTCGCGGCGTACGAGTCCGACATCCGCCCCGAGTAGAGCTGCAGGTTGGACTCGTTGTCCCACGGGTCGTCGCCACCCGAGACGTCGCCGGACTGCATCCCTGCGATGTACACGACGGCCTGCCGGGATCCGTCGGGCATCGTGTACTTCTCGACGCGCACTCGCGCCGCGCCGTCACCGGGGATGCGGGCGGTCGCCGCGGCGAGGGACCGCGGCGCGACGGCCGACGGCGGACGCCACGACGACGGCGGCGCCTGCCCGACCGTCGAGCCGGGCCCGGGGGCGACACCCGGTGCGGGACCGGACGGGCCCTCGGGCTTCACCGCGGTCACCGTGACGGTCCCGGCGGTCCCGGTGAGTCGCGCGCCCGGCGCCAGGCGCCCGGTTCCGGCGATGCCCACGTAGGCCGCCGCGCCGAGGGTGCCGAGGCCGACGACCGCGCCGCCCCACACGGCTCCGGGATCACCGAAGGTGTCACCGATGCCGACGCCCCACTGCGTGCCCTGACGGACCAGCTCGCCCGGCCACATGATGCTGCGTGCGGACTCCGCGCCGAGCGCGGCCTCCCACGCCTGGGGGTGGAGCCGGACGAGCTGATCCCGGCGGACGCCGAGCACCTCTGCTGACGCCGTGTCGCCGGCGAGTGTCGCCGCCCGCAGGGCGGCGTCGAGCTCGACGAGCTCGTACACGGCCGCCGCCTCCTGCAGCGCCGCACCGATGGCGGCCGCCTCGGCGCGCGTCTGGTGCACCCGGGTGCCCAGGGCGGATGCCGTGGCCGCGGCGTCCTGGGCCTGGTCGCGCACGGCCAGCAGCATGTTCTGCAGCGCACCCAGGCGCATCGCGATCTCGCCCAGCTCGCCGTCGGCCGCAGCGAAGGCGTCCGCCGCCGTCCGCAGTGTCGCGGTGTCGACCGCGACCGCGCCGCCGCCGGTGATCTGCAGCCCGTCGTCGGCCCGGAACCAGTTGTCGCTGAGGAGGTTGACGATGCCCTCCGGGTCGGCGCCACCTGCCGCGCGGGCCTCACCCGCCGGGGCCTCGTGACCGTCCACGCTCATCGGTCGCTCCCTGGCACGAGCGACGCGAGAGCGCGCGCCGACTCCGCGAACGCCGCACGATCCCGAGCCCGCGCCGCGTCGTGGCGTGCGGCCTCGGCCATCCCCAGCAGCCCCGACACGGCGCCCGCCCACGCGTCGGCCCGCTCGTGGAACACGGTCGCCGCCTTCGCCTGCCAGTCCGTCTCGCCCGACAGCCGTCGGGCGAGGGCCGCGGCATCCTCGAGTCGGTCGATGAGGCGCGCGAGCTCGCGCGTGACGATGGCCAGCTGATGGGATGCCGCGGCGTCGGCGGTCGGGAGTGTCACCGGTTCATCGTGGAACGTGCTGCCGCACCGGCGGCTCAGGTGCCGGCGAACTGTGGACGACCCGCGCCGCGGCGCGGATGTGCAGGAGGCGCCGCACCCCGTTCGGGTGCGACGCCTCCGTCACAACGGGCGTCCGGGCGAGGCGCGGCCGCGTCAGATGGCCTTCTGGCCCTTCTTGCCGACCGCCACGACGACGGTGTCGGTCGCGGTGTTGCCCGCGGCGTCCGTCGCCGTCCACGTGAAGCGGTAGACCGCGCCGTTCACGGCCTTGACGTCGACCGAACGGTCGCCGGTCTGGGTCCACGACCCGCCGCCGGTCACCGCCACGCCGGTGAGGGCGACCTGGACGTCGCCGGCGCTCTCGTCGGCGGCATCCACCGTGAACCTCACCGACGTGGTCTTGCCGTTCGGCGGCATGATGACCTCACGGTCGGCCGTGACCTCGATCGTCGGCGGCGTCACGTCCGGCGGCGTGAGCTGCAGACCCACGATCACCGGGTCGTGGTCGCTCGACCGGTACGGGTCGGGCGCCCACAGCTGGTCCTGCGCGTCAGCCTTGAACGACATGTCGTAGTCGATGAGGCTCGGCTCGTCGGCGTTGATGTGCCACGCCGCCGCTCCCGTCACGTCCGCGGCGAGCGCGGACTGGGCGAGGGCGTAGTCGAGGTAGCCGGACTGGCCGTCGAACACGTACGAGTACGCGTGCTCGCCGCCGAACTGCTTCTCGAGGTCGGCGAAGCCGCCGTTCACGAACGCGTCGATCGAGTCTTCGTGGTCGTACGAGTTGAGGTCGCCGATCACGATGGCGCGACCGTCCGGCGCCACGGTCTCGTTGAGCCACTTCGCGAGCGCCGTCGCGGCCGCGGTGCGGGTCGCGCTGCAGTTGCCCTGGCCGTCGCCCAGGTCGGGGCTCTCGCTGCACGCCGAGCCCTTCGACTTGAGGTGGTTCACCGACACGACGAACTCCTCGCCGGTGGCCGTCGACGCGAACCGCTGGGTCAGGCCCGGCCGGTTGCGGTTGTCGAGCCAGGCGGGGTCGACTGCGCTCGTCATGAGCTGGAAGTCGCCCACCGGGGTGACCGACGCCGGCTTGTAGATCAGGGCCGTGGCGATCGCATCGCCGCCGATCTTGCCGGTGACGACCGCCTGGTACGTGCCGGCTCCGACCTTCGCGTTCAGCGCGTTCGTCAGCCGCTGCACGGCCGTGCCGTTGTTCTCGATCTCGAGCAGGCCGAACACGTCGGCGTCGATCGCGGCGAGCGCCGAGACGATCTTGTCCTCCTGGCGCTGCAGCTCCTGCGCGGTGTCGGCACCGCGGTAGTAGTCGTCGTCGCCCGAGTTCGCCGGCGTCGGGTCGATGCTCTCGAAGTAGTTCAGCACGTTGAAGCTCGAGATCCGCACGTCGCCGCCGACCTCGGGGACACCGGGCCGCGGGTTGCCGACGGCGAAGTCGGCGCCCTTCGTGGGCTGCACGCCCCACACGTCGAAGCGGTAGTCGAGGACGCCGGTCGCGTTCTGCACGAGGTCGCCCGTGCGGAAGGAGTGGTCCAGCGCGAACGGCCGGCCGTCCGGGTGGATCGCCGGGTCGGGGTTCTGAGTGCCGCGCCCGTCGTCGAGCGTGATGCTCCTCTCGAGGTTGGCGGCCGCCAGGGCGTTCGCCTCGGCACCGGGCTCCACGACGGCGGTCGGGGTGTCCTGGCGACCGTCGGTGAGCGTGATCGTTCCGAAGCGGCCGTACTCGAACGTCTCGCCGATCGTCAGCTGCTGCGGCAGGGTCACCAGCATGCCTTCGAGCGCCTCGCGCTGAGCGGTGGATGCCGGCAGGGTCAGGGCCGTCGGCGCGGGCAGCGCCTGCGCGGTCGCGCACACCTCGACGTCGGCCGCGACGATCTCGGTGAGGCCGAACTGCTCCTTGGCGGCGCCGTAGACGCTCACGACGTCTCCCGGCGAGACGGCCGTGCCTCCCGGCGCGTACACGAACACGCCGTCCGAGGTCGCGGAGTCGCCGTCGCCGGCGTCCTGGATGTAGTAGCCGTCGAAGCCGCCGGTCTGGAAGTCGCCGACGACCGTGCCCTTCACCAGCACGTTCTGGCCCGCGACGGGTGTCGCGGCGCCCGAGCCCTGCACCGAGCCGATGGTCACGGCCGTGGTGGCGGCGCAGTCCGCGCTGCCGCCGGGGCCGGGGCCCGTGCCGGGGTTCGCCCCCAGGCCGGGGACTCCGAGCCCGTCGAAGGTGTCGGTCGCGAAGCCGGCCCACTCGACCGAGGGGTCGAAGGCGTTCGAGCCGTCGGCGTCGCCGACGGTGATGGCCGGCAGGCGGCGCAGCGTGTTGTCGGCCGTGGAGGTGAGGCCCGTGCCCCACTCGGTGCCGGGGTCGAACCCGATCTGGCCGACGACGTCGACGGCGGTGGTGCCCTTGACCAGCGCGACGGCGTCGTCGCCGTTGAACAGCCCGAGGTTCGCGGTCTGGTCGGCGTGGTCGAGGATGGCCTGCACCGAGAGCGAGTGCGCGAACACGAAGACGCCGCCGGCGGGGACGGTGCCGGTGAGGGCGACCGTCACTCCGGCCGTCGTGCCGCCGTTGGAGTACTGCAGGAGCTTGTAGCCGTTTGCCGCGAGGTCGACCGCGACCGTCGACGGGTTGTAGATCTCGATCGCCTTGTTGTTGGACGATCCCTCGATGTACTCGCTGATGAGCAGGTCGCCGGGTGCCGCGGCCGCGGGTGCGGCGACGGCGACGGCGCCGGCGGCGCCGAGTGCGAGAGCCGCTATTGCGGCGACGAGTCTGCGGGGCGAATGGGACACGGGACCTCCACGTGACGTCAGGCGGTCGGTGGACCGCGCGTGCGAGACGGGCAGGCCGGTCGCCTCCCCGTCTGTCACAAGCTAGGGGAGCCGCATCCGCTCCCGAAAGACCCGTAGAGGAGAACTCCTTAACGTTCGGTGTCCTGTCGGTCCAGAATGGTACGCATGACCGCCGGCGACGTGGCACCCTTCCGTGTCGTGTTCGTGTGCACCGGCAACATCTGCCGGTCCCCCATGGCCGACGTGGTCTTCCGGGGATTCGCGGATGCCGCCGGCCTCGGCCCGCGCGTGGCGTCGACGAGCGCCGGCACGGGCGACTGGCACGTCGGCGAGCGTGCCGACCAGCGCACCATCGACGCTCTCGCGCGCGCCGGCTACGACGGCTCGCACCATCGGGCGCGGCAGTTCACGCACACCGATTTCGCCCGCAGCGACCTGGTCGTCGCCCTCGACCGCAGCCACGAGCGGATCCTGCGCGGCTGGGCGCGCAACGAGGCCGACGCCGACAAGATCGCACTGCTGATGTCGTTCGACACGGCGGCTCACACCCTCGACGTGCCCGACCCGTACTATGCCGGCCCCGGAATGTTCGACGAGGTGCTCGGTATGATCGAGAGTGCGAGCCGGTCGCTCTTCCGGCAACTCGAACCCGCGATCCGCCCGGTGTCCTGACCGGGGGTGCCGCGACGTCTTCGACGACACCGACGGGAGCCACCGTGACCTCTCTTCCTCCGCAGCCGCTCAGCCCCCTCGACGGCCGCTACCGCGCCGCCGTCGGCGAGCTCGGCGAGTTCCTGTCCGAGGCGGGGCTGAACCGCGCCCGCGTCGAGGTCGAGGTCGAGTGGCTCATCGCCCTCACCGACCGCTCGCTGTTCGGCACGTCGCCGCTGTCGGACGACGACAAGTCGAAGCTGCGCGCGCTGTACCTCGACTTCGGCCAGGCCGAGATCGACTGGCTCGCCGGCAAGGAGGCGGTCACCCGCCACGATGTCAAGGCCGTCGAGTACCTCGTGCGCGACCGGCTCTCGTCCCTCGGCCTCGACGCCGTCGCCGAGCTCACGCACTTCGCGTGCACGAGCGAGGACATCAACTCCACCTCGTACGCGCTGACGGTCCGCCGCGCGGTCGAGCGCGTGTGGCTGCCGAAGCTCCGCGAGGTCACGGCCACCCTGTCGGCCCTCGCGGTGAAGCACCGCGACGCAGCCATGCTGTCGCGCACGCACGGCCAGCCGGCCACCCCGTCGACGATGGGCAAGGAGCTCGCCGTCTTCGCCTGGCGCCTGAACCGCGTCGCCGACCAGATCGAAGGCGGCGAGTACCTCGCGAAGTTCTCGGGCGCCACCGGCACCTGGTCCGCGCACCTGTCGGCCGCCCCGGACGTCGACTGGCCGGAGCTGTCGCGCGCATTCATCGAGGGTCTGGGCCTCGACTTCAACATCCTCACGACCCAGATCGAGTCGCACGACTGGCAGGTCGAGCTGTACGACCGCGCCCGGCACGCGGGCGGCATCCTCCACAATCTCGCGACCGACATCTGGACCTACATCTCGATCGGGTACTTCACCCAGATCCCGGTCGCCGGCGCCACAGGCTCGTCCACGATGCCGCACAAGATCAACCCGATCCGCTTCGAGAACGCCGAGGCCAACCTCGAGATCGCGGGCGGGCTCTTCGGGACGCTGTCGCAGACGCTCGTCACCAGCCGCCTGCAGCGCGACCTCACCGATTCGACGACACAGCGCAACATCGGCGTGGCCTTCGGGCACTCGCTGCTCGCGCTCGACAACCTGCAGCGCGGGCTCGGCGAGATCTCGCTGGCGGAGAGCGTGCTGCGGGACGACCTCGACGGCAACTGGGAGGTGCTCGCGGAGGCGATCCAGACCGTCGTGCGCGCCGAGATCGCCGCGGGCCGCTCGCAGATCACCGACCCGTACGCGCTGCTCAAGGACCTGACGCGCGGCCGCCGCGTCGGCGCCGCCGAGCTCACCGAGTTCGTGCGGGGCCTCGACATCGGCGACGACGCCAAGGAGCGCCTGCTGGCGCTCACCCCCGCGACGTACGACGGCCTGGCCTCGAAGCTGGTCGACGAGCTCGGCTGATCGCCGCATGACCGAAAGGTAACGCGCCTGACCTTGTCGCAAGGTCAGGCGCGTCTCGTCTGCGCGGCGGTCGAGGCCCGCCGTCAGCGACCGGAGTCGTCGGGGGATGCCTCGGCGTCGGGCTCGTCGCCCGCCGCCGGCTTCTCGGGCTCGTCCGGCAGCAGGACGGGCTTGTCGATCTGCTTGGTGACCTGTGCCGGGTCCACCGCGAGCAGCAGCAGCGACACGATCAGCAGCACGGCGATGAAGCTCACCCCGGCGATCACCAGCGCGACGACGACGGCGCGCGAGGCCTCGCCGGCGGTGCGCTGCTGGAAGAAGCCCATCGAGACCAGCGTCACGACCCCGGCGAACAGGGCCGCGCCGAACGCCATCCCCAGCAGCTGAAGAGGCTTGAGCAGGTCGCGGCGGGTGGGGCTTTCGTGGCTCACGCGGAGTCCTTCCGGTCTGCCTGCGGGGCGGGCGCGGAGGCGTCGGGCGCGACCGCATCCGGTTCCGCAGGCGCGGCGGCGCGCGGCGAGAAGCCGGCGATGCCGAGGTAGACGGCGACGATCGCGGCGTAGCCGCCGAACAGTCCGACGCCGATGATGACGCCCGTGAGGGTGCCGGTGACGCCCGCCTCGTCGAGACGGTACGTCAGCGAGTACGCGGGCTGCACGCACAGCAGGGCGATGCCGAGCAGGACCGTCAGGGCGCCGACGACGACCCCGTCGCGGCTCTCGGAGCGGGGGCCCGCCGGCGCGATCGGCCGCGCATCGGCGACGCCGGGGGCGATCTCGCGACGCTCGGTGCGCGTCGACAGGCCGCGCCACCCGGCGACGAGCTCGACGACGCCGCTGGCGAGCGCCCACACGATCACGATGACGAAGTAGCCGGTCGCGGTGCGCAACGGGAAGAGCCCGCTCGCCATGCCCGCGACGAGGGTGACCGCGCCGAGCGCGGCCGCCGGCCACCGGCGGCCGGCCGGGTAGACGAGCCACACCGCGAGCAGCTGGACGAGGGCGGTCGCGATCGCGAAGCCGCTGAACACGGCGCTGCCGACGGCGGCGGAGTGGTCGGACGAGAACGTGATCATGAGCGCCGCGATCGCCGCGAACGCGGCGCGGGCGAGCTGCACATGGCGCACGTCGAACGTGCGGGATTCGGCTGTGGTCACGGTGATCCTGCGAAGAGGCGGGTTCTCGGATGCGAGAACGGATGCCTCCAGTCTACGTGGGTCGAAGCTCGGAGCTCCCCGTGCCCTCGGCAGCAGGCATCCCGGGTCACTCCAGCGTGTCGAGGATGCCCGTCAGCAGCTCGAACGTCGTGAGCGGCGAGATGATCGCGAAGCGCAGCACCGGCTCACCGCGGTGCGAGCTCGGCACGACGAAGCCCTGCTGGTCGTCCAGGAGCTTGGCCGACCAGGCCTCGTAGTCGGCGAGGCTCCAGCCGTCGCGACGGAACACCACCACCGACAGCTGCGGGTCCCGCACGAGCGAGAGCCCGTCGCGGGCCGAGATCTCGTCGGCGATGCGCCGGGCGAGCTCGACGCCGTGCGCGATCGTGGCGCGGTACTGCTCGGTGCCGTGCGTCGCGAGCGAGAACCACAGCGGCAGCCCCCGCGCCCGCCGGGTGAGCTGGATGGCCAGGTCGGAGGGATTCCAGTCCGGCTTGCCGGTGAGGGTGTCGAGGTACTCGGCCTTCTGCGTGTGCGCGGCCAGGGCGAGCTCGGGCTCGCGGTAGAGCAGAGCGCACGCGTCGAACGGCGCGAACAGCCACTTGTGCGGATCGACGATGAGCGAGTCGGCGAGGCCGACGCCCTCGAATGCGGGCCGCAGCTCGGGCACGAGCATGGCGGCGAGGCCGTAGGCGCCGTCCACATGGAACCACACGCCGCGCTCGCGGGCGGCGGCGCCGATGCCGGCGATGTCGTCGACGATGCCGAAGTTCGTGGTGCCGCCGGTGGCGACCACCGCGAACACCGCGTCGCCGTGCGCGTCGAGCACCCGCGCGACGGCGTCCCCGCGCAGACGGCCCCCGGCGTCGACCTCGGCGGTGGCGACGTCGACGTCCATGACGGCCGCCGCCGACGCGATCGACGAGTGCGCCTCGGCGCTGCACACCACCACCCAACGCGGCGGCGTCGGGCGACCCTCGTCCGCGGCGCGTCGGCGCGCGGCGTCGCGGGCGGTCACGAGCGCCGACAGGTTGCCGATGGTGCCGCCCTGGACGAACACGCCGCCCGCGGACGCCGGCATCCCGAACTCCTTCGCGAGCCAGTGCAGCACCTCGTTCTCGGCGAAGACGGCGCCCGCGCCCTCCATCCACGAGCCTCCGTAGACGGCGGATGCCGACACGACGACGTCGAAAGCGAGCGAGGCCTTGCTCGGGGCCGAGGGGATGAACGACAGGTACCCCGGGTGGTCGGTCGACACGCACGCCGGGGCGAGGACGTTCTCGAAGAGGGAGATCGCACGGCGCGACCCGATGCCCTCCGCCGTGATCGAACCGGATGCCAGTCGCTCGAGGTCTC
>Ga0160450_100595_pt1 | contig 19370 bp, 17 predicted proteins | sample HID1975K_E1MG_FD_108257 | JGI IMG/M metagenome (GOLD analysis project Ga0160450, IMG submission 108257) | Enriched soil microbial communities from UW Madison campus, WI, USA - HID1975K_E1 MG | ecosystem: Environmental > Terrestrial > Soil > Unclassified | place: USA: Madison, Wisconsin...
CGCGGCATCCACCCTCTCGCTGTCTGCGCACGGGCTCAGGCGCGGGCGACGCCGGGGTGGGCCTCCAGGTAGGCCTCGAAAGCCTCGGCCGAGGTCTTGCCGGGCGTGTAGCCGAAGTCGCGCTTGAGCGCGTCGTTGGCGAGCACCGGGCGGTACCGCAGGAAGCCGACCTGCTCGGGGCCGTGCACGGTGAGCCGCAGCGCACGGCCGACGCGCAGGCCGAAACCGAGCGCGCCGGCGGGCACCCACACGACGCGCTTGCCCAGGCGACGGGCGATCTCCGGCACGGTGACGCGTCCGTCTCCCGCGACGTTGTACACGCCCGCCGGGCCGTCGGTCGCGGCCCTCGCCATGGCGGCGGCGACGTCGTCGACCCACACGAACACGAAGGGCGACGCCGAGCCCCGCACGCCGAGGAGGGCACGGCCGTCCCAGAGCGCGGTGATCTGGTTCTGCACCGTCGGCCCGAGGATCGTCCCGATGCGGAACACGACCTGCTCCAGCTCGGGGTGCGCCGCGCGGTAGCCGGCGAGCAGCTGCTCGACGAGACGCTTGTGCTTGGAGTACGGGAACTCGTCGTTGCCGCGCACCGGGTCGCTCTCGCGCAGCCACTCGGGGTTGTCGGCGTGGTAGCCGTATGCGGCGCCCGACGACGACACGACGATCCGCTTCACGCCCGCCTCGACGCATGCTTCGAGCACATGGCGTGAGCCGTCGACGTCGACGCGATACTCCAGGTCGTGGTCGCGGCCGGGGTTGACGATCGCCGCCAGGTGCACCACGACGTCGATGCCGTGCGTGCGCAGCACCGGAGCCAGCGCGTCGGGCCGCGTGATGTCGCATTGCTCGTACACGACGCCGTCGAGGGGATGCTGCGGCCCGCGCACGTCTCCGGCCACCACGAGGTCGACATCCGGCCGCGCGATGAGCGCGGCGGCGACGTGCGTGCCGAGGAATCCGGAGCCGCCGGTGATGAGGACGCGGCGGCTCATGACGTCGCTCCGGTCGGGCCGTCGGTGGCGGGGGTCTCAGGAGCGCCCGAACCCGGGGCTTCCGAGGCTGCGGAATCGCCGGCGACTGATCGCACCGCGTGACGCGACGCGTCGCCCTTGGCGGAGCCGGTGCGGCGGCGCGTGTGCCGCGCCCAGAGGGCGGCCACGATGAGACCCGCGATGATGTCCCAGATGCCCCACCAGCCGGCGACGATCGCCATGCCGCCGAGCCCGCCGAAGAACGTGAAGATGAGTCCGAGGCCCAGGCCCGAGTTGCGGATGCCGACCTCGAACGTCATCGCCTTCCGCTCGCGGGTGCCGAGCCCTCCGACGACCGCGGTGCCGTAGCCGATCGCGAGCGCGACGGCGTCGTGCACCGTGACGACCACGACGATGAGTCCGAGGAACGCGATGAAGTACTGCCAGTTGCCTGCCAGCGCGCCCACGATGAAGGCGCACAGCGCGATCAGTGAGAACCACTTGACGAACGGCTGCACCTTGCGCGCGAAGCCCTCGAAGCGGGCACGGATGAACAGGCCCAGGGCGAACGGCAGGCCGATGATGAGCAGGATCTCGCCCAGCATCGCCCACGGGTCCAGCGATACGGCCTCCAGCAGCTTGCTGGCGGTCGGGTGGAGCGAACCCCAGAAGGCCACCGACAGCGGCAGCACGAAGATGTAGATGAGGTTCGACACGGCGGTCATCGACACCGACAGCGCCACGTTGCCGCCGGCGCGGTGCGTCAGCACCTGCGAGATGTTGCCGGGTGGGCAGCACGCCACCAGGATCATGCCCAGCGCCATCGACGGGGTCACCGGCAGGATCAGTGTCAGCGCGAAGGTCACGGCCGGCAGCACGATCAGCTGCGCGAGGATCGCGATGACGAACGGCTTGGGCTTGCGGGCGACGACCCTGAAGTCGTCGAGCGTCGTGTCCAGCGCGATGCCGAACATGATGAGCCCCAGCACGACGTCCAGGATGAGGAGCGTGCTCGGATTGAAGGCGAGGACGACGTCGTCCGGGTTCATGCCGACAGCTCCTTCTTGGCCGTGCGGCGCGACGACGCCGAGGGGATGCCGCTCCCCGGCGTGACGGCATCCGTGCGCAGTCCTTCGGCGGCGGTGCGCACAGCGCGGCGGTAGGCGTCCTTGTTGACGTAGTACGACATCCGCTCCAGGCCCAGGTACTTGTAGCCGCCGGTGAGGTCGGGCCACGGCTCGCCGGCGACGCGGGCGCGGAACGCGGCCGCGCGCTCGGGGTCGTGCTGCACCGCCGCGAGATAGGCGGCGATGAGCTCGGCCTGCTCGTAGCGGCCCTGCCAGCCGATACCGGACGCCTCGATCATGCCCATGACATACAGCCCGTTGAACGACGGCGTGAAGACGTTGAGGAAGAGCTTGGGCGCCATTCCCGCCCACCCGAGCGCGTCGCGGTCGACGAACGGGTAGTCGAGCTTGTAGCCGGTGGCCAGCAGCACGGTGTCGTACTCGGCCGACGAGCCGTCGCGGAAGTGCACGGTGCGGCCGTCGAACCGGTCGATGTCGGGCATGATGCGCAGATCGCCCTGTCCCAGGTGGTTGAGGATCAGCGTGTTGACGATCGGGTGCGACTCGTAGATCTTGTAGTCGGGCTTCGGGAACCCGAACCGCACCGGGTCGCCGGTGAACGCGCGCAGCACGCGCGAGTCCAGCGCCTGCTTGAGGCGGGCCGGGAGGGGACGGCCCTGGTTGAGCGTGTCTGACGGCTTGCCGAACAGGTAGCGCGGCACGAAGTAGTAGCCGCGCCGCACGCTCATGTCGACGGACGCCGCGTGGTGCACGGCGTCGACCGCGATGTCGCAGCCGGAGTTGCCGGCGCCGATGATGAGCACGCGCTTGCCCGACAGCTGCGACGCCGACTTGTACGCGCTCGTGTGCAGCAGCTCACCGGTGAACTCGCCTCGGAACTGCGGCACGTTCGGCTCGGCGAGCGTGCCGTTGGCGAGGATCACGCCGTCGTAGCGCTCGCTGACGGTGCCGGCCGGCGCGTCTGCGTGCAGCATCCATCCGCCGCCATCGGCGGGCTCGAGCGAGGTGACCCTCGTGTCGAAGCGGAAGCGCTCGGTGAGGTCGAACCGGTCCGCGAAGTCTCGGAAGTACCGGATCAGCTCGCGGTGGCTCGGGTAGTCGGCCGTCGACGACATCGGGAACTCGGCGAACTCGGTCGTCGTGCGCGACGAGATGAGGTGGGCCGACTCGTACATCGTCGAGCGCGGGTTGTCGATATCCCACAGGCCGCCGACGCCACGCGACGCCTCGTAGCCGTCGAACTCGATGCCCGCGCGCTGCAGAGCACGCGCAGCCGAAAGGCCCGACGGCCCTGCGCCGATGACGGCATACCGAAGACTGCTCATTGATCCCTCACGTCTGTTCGCACTCCATCGTGTCGGCGTGACGATCCGCCGACAGAACCCTAAGCGTTACTCGGCATTAACCGAAATCGCGCTCGTCTGACGGCATCGCTCACATGAAGAGTGCCAGGATGCCGCGCACGAGCACCACCGTCGCGCCGGCCCACGCGATCACGAGCATCGCGGCGCGGGCGATGCGCGGCGCGACGTTGCGCGAGAGCACGGTGCCGATCGCGATGCCCGCGATCGTCGCGACGACGAGAGTGCCGACGTCCTCGATCGGCGTCACCGGGAGGCCGCGCAGCGCGACCGTCACGATGTCGAACGCGATGAAGATGAGCTGCGCGCTCGCTGCGAAGCTGCGCTGCGGCCAGCGGTCGCCGACCGCGTAGGCGGCCAGCGGCGGTCCGCCGAGTCCGCTCGCGACGTTCATGAACCCGGCGGCGGCACCCGAGGCGATCGCGCCGCGCCGCCCGGTGAGCGAGGTCGACAGCGCGGGAAGGTGCCCGGCGATAAGGGCGACGTACGCCATGGCGGCGATCACGAGCAGCAGCGCCGCGTCGGGGAGGAGGCGCACCAGCAGGGCGCCGAACGGGGCGGCGATCAGCCCCGGCCAGATGAGCCACCACGACCGCTTCCAGTCGATGTGCCGCCACACCATCGGGATCGCCACCAGTGACGCCACCAACGCCAGCAGAACGGCGAGCGTCACGCCCTCGACGGGGCCGTAGAGCAGGACGACCGGGCCGACCAGCACCAGCACGAACCCGAGCCCCGTGATGCGCTGGATGATCGCGGCGATGAACGTCGCGATGCCCGCGAGGATGACAGTCACGGGGTTCCAGTCTAGGCGGCGGGGCGCGCGGCGCCGTCCGTCAGTCCACGCTCGACAGCGCGAACGGGCCGACGAGCTCGGTGAGCCGATCGCGCATGTCGTCGTCGGCGATCGTCGGGGTGCCGTCGCCCGCCTGCGGGCCGTAGTCGCCGAATGAGGAGTGGCTCGCGCCCTCGATCTCGTGCAGCTCGGCGTCGTCGGGGAGCAGGTGGCGGGCGTCGGCGATCTTCTCGGGCGTGGACAGCCCGTCCTCGCTTCCCGACACACTGATGACCGGCAGGCCGGAGTCCGAGAGGTCGTTCGCGCAGTACGACCCGAACAGTGCGAGACCGTCGGCCTCCGTCGCCAGCTGACAGGCGCGCACGCCGCCGAGCGAGTGCCCGCCGACGAGCCAGGCGTCGACATCCGGGGCGAGATCGGTGAACGTCGAGAGTGGGCGCAGGTCGAAGAACGCGAGGTTCAGCCACGGCTTCGTGATGACGACCGTGATGCCGTCCTCCGCGACGAGTCCCGACACCTTGTACGCATACGCCCAGGGGTCGACCTTCGCACCGGGGATGTACACGAGGCCCACGTCGGCGGACTCGCCCGTGGGCGCCAGCACGATGCCCGCGTCGGTGTCGGTGATCTCGATGGCGGGGTTCGCGCGCACCTCGGCGAGCGGCCCGGGCTCGGCCGCCATGACCCCGACCTGGCTCCAGATCACGATCCCCACGACCGCGAGCACGATCAGCGCGCCCAGCGACCCGAGGATCCACCACAGGACGCGCAGGCCGCGGCGCTTCGGGCGCGGAGGGAGGGCGGAGTCGGGGGCGGGCGCGTCGGCGGTCACGCGTCGAGCGTAGCCGTCGTGCCCACCCCCGCGAGTCAGACTCCGAGCTCGGCCTGGCGTGCGGCGACGACCGCCTTCACCTTGGAGAACAGGGGATGCGCCGGCTCCAGGCCCGTCACCGAGGCGGTGAAGGTCGCGGCATCCTGCTCTCGCAGCATGCGCTGCAGGTCCACCGACTGGGCATCCTCGGTGTCGTCGAATGCGAGGGCGGCGCCCATCGCGCCGACCAGCGCATCCACGGACAGTCCGCGCTCGGCGGCCTCGGCGGCCGGGCCCACGAAGCGCTCGTGGCGCGACAGCTTGCGCAGGGGCTGCCGCCCGACGCGCCACACCGTGTCGGGCAGGGCGGCGTTGCGGAACCGGCGCAGGATCGTGGCGCGGTAGTCGGCGAGCGACCCCGCATCGAGCCCGTGCTTGGCGGCCAGCAGCGCCGACGTCTCTTCGAGGGCGGCCGACACGCTGGCCGCGATGGCCTCGTCTTCGAGCGCGAGGGCGATCGTGTCGATCCCCGCCTGGGCGCCGAAGTACGCGGTCGTCGCGTGGCCCGTGTTGACGGTGAACAGCTTGCGCTCGATGTACGGCGCCAGATCGTCGACGAAGTGCGCGCCGGGGATCGAGGGCGGGTCGTCGCCGAACGGCGGACGCTCGATGGCCCACTCGAAGAACGGCTCGACGGTGACGTCGACGCCGGCGCCCTCGGGCTGGGCGGGGACGATGCGGTCGACCGCGGTGTTGGCGAAGACCGCGCGTCCGGCCAGGGCGTCCCACGCATCGCCGGCGAGCGCCCGGATCTCGTCGCGCAGCAGGTCGGTGGCGTTGATCGCGTTCTCGCACGCCATGATCTGCAGCGGCGGGCTCGTCGGGTCGCGCAGTGCGAGGCCCGACATGATGAGCGGCGCCACGAACTTCAGCACCGTGGGGCCGACCGCGGTCGTCACGACGTTCGCGCCCGCGATCTCGTCGATGACCTGGTCGGCGTGCTCCGCGCTGTTGAGCGCGCGGAAGCCGGTGACGACGGTGTCGTGGCCGCCGTCGCCGACCTCGTGCACGGTGTACCGGTCGACCGCGTTGATCGCGTCGACGAGGGGCGCCGCGACGTCCGAGAACACGAGCTCGTAACCGCCCTGGTGCAGCAGCAGGCCGACGAAGCCGCGCCCGATGTTGCCGGCGCCGAAGTGGACGGCCTTCATCAGACGCCCGCCGCCGACACCAGGGCGAACAGGTCCTCGGGTGTCTGCGCCGCCTTCAGGCGGGTCACGTCGTCCTCCTCCGAGAACAGGATCGCGATCTGCGACAGGATCTCCAGGTGCTCGTCGCCCTTGCCGGCGATGCCGACCACGAACGTCACGGGATTGCCGTCCCAGTCCACCCCGCCGTCGTAGCGCACGACCGACAGCGCGGACTCCAGGATCTCGCCCTTCGTCTCGTTGGTGCCGTGCGGGATGGCGAGCTCGTTGCCCATGTACGTCGACACGGTCTGCTCGCGCTGCAGCATCGCGTCGTAGTACGCGCCGGTCACGGCGCCGGCCGCCTGCAGGATGTCGGCGGCCTCCTTCATCGCCTCTTCCTTCGACGCGCCGCCGGAGTGGATGCGCACCTGACCGATGCTCAGAACCTCGCGTGCCATGTTCTCGCCCTTCTCGTGTGATCGGAGATGAATGGATGCTTCGTCTCGTGCCTCGCTCAGCGCACGTGCCGCAGCCCGGCGTGTCCGTCTGCGCAGAGGCGGTGGGGCCGGGGGCCTCGCGCCCGCCCGGCCCCGCCGCGGTCTCTGCTAGGACCCATCCTCGTGCTGGCCGCGGACGAGGTCTACGACCTCGTCGTACCGGGGCGAGTTCATGAAGTTGTCCACCGACACGTGCACCGCGTCGGGGGTCTTCTGCCGGGCCCGGTCGGTCAGCTGGTTCTGGGTGATGACGAGATCGGCCGACGAGTCCAGCGCCGCGATCGCCTTGTTGACGACCGTGACGTCCTCGATGCCCGCCTTCTTGATCTTGTTGCGCAGGACGCTCGCACCCATGGCGGACGACCCCATGCCCGCGTCGCACGCGAACACGATGTTGTTGATCCGCTTCTCGGTCATCGTCGAGGGCTCCACACCGGCATCGGTCTGGGTGGCCGCGCCGCCGCGCAGACCGGCGAGCGCGTCGGACGACTTGCCCTTGGCCGCCTCGGTCTGCGTGATCGCCGCGCCGAACGCGTCATCGGTGGCCGCCATCGCCGCGAGGTCCCGCTTGCGCGAGGCGCGGAGGATGACCCAGGAGATGAGGAACGTCACCGTGGCTGCGAGCAGCACCGACAGCCACACGACCATGAGGTTCGGCACTCCGCCGGCCGCCGGACTGATCGCCTGCCCCGTCACCGCGATGATGCTGCCCGGCGCTGCGGGCGCCGCGAGCGAGCCGCCGAAGAGCATGTTCGTCGTGACGCCGGTCGCACCGCCCGCGATGAGGGCGAGGATCAGCATCGGCTTCATGAGCGCGTACGGGAAGTACACCTCGTGGATGCCGCCGACGAACTGGATGAGGGCCGCGCCGGGAGCCGACGCCCGTGCCGCGCCGATGCCGAAGAAGGTGAACGCGAGCAGGAGTCCCACACCGGGGCCGGGGTTGGCCTCGAGGAGGAACAGGATCGACGAGCCCTGGTCGGCGGCCTCCTGGAGGCCGAGCGGGGTGAGGACGCCGTGGTTGATCGCGTTGTTGAGGAAGAACACCTTCGCCGGCTCGATGACGATGCTCGTCAACGGCAGCAGATTCATCGAGACCAGCCAGTTCACGGCCGTGCTGAGCACGTTCATGATGCCGTTGACCAGCCAGGCGATCGGGTAGAAGCCCACGATCATCATGACGAAGCCCCAGATGCCGGCCGAGAACATGTTGACGAGCATCTCGAAGCCCGCCTTGATCTTGCCCTCCCACAGCGAGTCGAGCCACCTCATCGTGTACGCGCAGAGCGGGGCCATGATCATCGCGCCGATGAACATGTGCACCTGGCCGAGCGGGGCGTCGCCCTCCGGCAAGGTCGCGTTGAACTGCGCGATGAGGTAGTCCGATCCGGCGATCGCGCCGAACGTTCCGATCGACGCCACGACGCCGCCTCGGACGCCGTACACGATGCTGCCGCCCGTATACGCGATCAGGAGGGGCAGCAGGTAGTGGATGAACGGACCGACGATCGTCGCAAGCGCGGGCACCGGAGTGAAGCCCACGTCGATGAAGAACATCGTGACGATGCCCCACGCGATGAGCGCGGGGATGTTCGGCATGATCATGCCGGAGAGGAACGTGCCGAAGCGCTGGACTCCGACTCGCGCCTTGCTGGTGCCCGTGGTGGGCGTTGACGCCGTTGTCATTGCGGGTCTCCTTGTTTCTCGGTGGACCGCACGGTCGGGGCCGCGCGGCCGCGTGGGCTAGCCTCGTGCCGCCTCTTGGGCGGCGGCGCGGGCGGATGCCGCGTCGGACGCGGCGAGGGCGGTCGAGGCGATGGCGCGTGCCTGGTCGAGGGAGTGCTGCAGCAGGGTGGCACGCACGTCCGCGAGGGCCGTGGGCGCCATGGAGAGGCTCGTGGCGCCGAGGCCCACGAGCACGACGGCCAGGAGCGGATCGGCCGCAGCCTCGCCGCAGATGCCGACCGGCTTGCCGTTCGTGCGGCCGGCATCGCCGACCTCGCGGATGAGCCGCAGCACCGCCGGGTGCCACGGGTCCTGGAACGACGCCACCGAGCCGAGCAGACGGTCGGCGGCCATCGTGTACTGCGTGAGGTCGTTCGTGCCGATCGACGCGAAGTCCGCGTGGCTCAGCACGCGGTCGGCGAGCAGCGCCGACGACGGCACCTCCACCATCACGCCGGCGGTCTTGACGCCGTAGTCGCGGGCGAGGTCGACGAAGTACCGCGTCTCCTCGACCGTGGCCACCATCGGCGCCATGACCCACAGATCGGCGTCGGTGGCGGCATCCGCCTCGGCGAGGGCCGTCAGCTGCTCGCGCAGGATGTCTTCGCTCGCTCGCAGGGCGCGGATGCCGCGCAAGCCGAGCGCGGGGTTCTCCTCGTGCGCGTCGTTGAGGAACGCCAGCGGCTTGTCGGCGCCGGCGTCGAGCACGCGCACGACGACCTTCTTGCCGGGGAACGCCGCGCGCAGCTTCGTGTACGCCTCGCGCTGCTGCTCGACGGTGGGTGCCTGGCTGGAGCTGAGGAACAGGAACTCGGTGCGGAACAGCCCGACCCCCTCGGCGCCGAGCGCGACCGCCTCGGCGGCGCCGTCGGCGTTGCCGAGGTTCGCGAGCAGCGGGATCGCCGTGCCGTCGGCGAGGGCGCCGTCGGTGATGGGGGCGGATGCCGCAGCCGCCCGGTCCGCGGCACGGCGGTTCGCGCGCTCGAGCTCGTCGGCGGTGGGTTCGGTCGTGACGACGCCGGCGGCGGCATCCACGATGACCGTCTCGCCATCGCGCAGTCCGGTGGCCCCCACCGTGCCGACGACGGCGACGATGGACTTCTCGCGCGCGAGGATCGCCGTGTGCGACGTCGGCCCGCCCTCGGTGGTCACGAGCGCCAGCACCTTGTCGAGGTCGAGGAGCGCCGTGTCGGCAGGCGCGAGGTCCTTCGCGACGAGCACGAACGGATGGCCCGGGTCCGGCACGCCCGGTGCCGGCACGCCCCGCAGCCGGGCGATCACGCGCTGCGCGACGTCGTCGAGGTCGGCGGCGCGCTCGCCCAGGTAGCCGCCGAGCGCCGTGAGCTGATCGCGGAACGACGCGAACGCGTCGAAGACCGCGAACTCGCCGGTTCGGCCCTGCGCGATGCGCGCGTTGACCTCGTCGGCCAGGCTCGGGTCCTCGGCCATCATCGCCTGCGCCTCCAGCACCTCCTGGGCCGCGCCGCCGGCGTGCGCGCCGCGCGCCTCCAGCTCGCGGGCGACGGCAGCGACGGCGTCGGCGACGCGCGCCTTCTCCTCGTCGGCGGTCAGTGCGCTCGGCGCATCGGACGGTGCCGGAGCCGGCTCCGCCATCCGGGCGACAGGTCCCTGGGCGACGCCCAGTCCGATTCCCACACCTCGCAGCTCAGTCATGTTCACGCCTCCGCGTCGTGGTCGGTGGTCAGCAGTTCGGTGAGCGTGTCGAGCAGATCCTCGGCCCCGTCGCCCTCGGCGGTCAGGGTGACGTAGTCGCCCTTCTCGACGCCCAGGGCGATGACGCCCAGGATGCTCGCTGCGTTCACCGGGCTGGCCGCTCCCTTCGCGATGCTGACAGGCAGGCCGGAGTCCTTCGCGGCCTGGGCGAACAGCTTCGCGGGGCGGGCGTGCAGACCGTGCGCGGATCCGATCCGGACGGTGCGGGAGACGGGTGGCATATCGGCGACCTCTCTGTCTTGGTTGGCCTGGCTCAAGGCTGTCCTTCTGCGGCTCTGGGTGTTCGGCGGTTCAGGTGTCGGTGTCGGCGGTCTCGCCCGCGGCCGGAAGCGGCCCCCCGGGGCTCCCGACCGCGGCGCGGACCAGCGCGAGCGTCCGCGTGCCGTCCCGGTCGGTGAAGATGTCGGGCGGCAGCAGCACCACCGTCGTGCCCCGGGGGGCGGCATCCCGTTCGATGCGCTCCAGCGCATGAACCAGATGCGGTCCCACCAGGACCACGTCGGCGGAATCGAGGTCGATCGGTAGCGACGCCTCGGTGCCGGCGAAGGCGGCATAGTCCAGACCCTGCTCGTGGGCTGCGTGCCGCACGCGCTGTGCGACGAAGGTGCTCGAGGCACCCGCTCCGCAGACCACCAGGATCCTCATTGATCCGCCTCCTTTCGAGCCATTCTTGTGAAACCGCTGGGAGTCGACAACCAGTCCTTCTTCCGCGGGGGCGGAAACGCGGGATGCCGGAACCGATCCGGCGCGGCGCGCTCGTGATTGACTGGGTTGGTGACCCGGGCCCGTCAAGATCGTGTGCTCGGACTGCTCGTGCGCGAGGGCGACTGGATGACGGCATCCGCGCTCGCCGACGCCCTCGGCGTGACGCCCCGCAGCATCCGGTCGTACGTCACCGCCGCCAACGCGCGCGTGGCAGGCGGCGTCGCGATCGAGTCCGGGCCGCAGGGGTACCGTGCGGGCCCCGACGCCGCCGGGGCGCTGCGGGCCGAGGCCGATGCCGGCACGCCGCGCGACCGGCTGCACACCGTCGTGCGGGCGCTCCTGGACGCGCCCGACGGCATCGACGTGTTCGAGACCGCCGACGCGCTGCACGTCTCGCCCGCGACCCTCGACGCCGACCTCGCCCGCGTGCGCGGCCTGCTGGGCGGCACCGAGCTCACCCTCGAGCGCTCCGCCTCGCGTGCGCGGCTGCGCGGCACCGAGGGCGCGCAGCGACGGCTGCTGTCCAAGCTCGCCCACGACGAGATGGATGCCGGATCCTTCGACCTCTCGGCTCTCCGGCGCACCCTCGGCGAGGGCTCGGTCGGAGCGCGGGCGTTCGGCCCGTTCAAGACAGAGCTGGTCGCGCGCCTCGGCGACCTCGGCTGGTTCGTCAACGAGTTCGGCATCGCCGACGTCGTGATGCACATCGCCATCGCCGCCGACCGCGTCGCGCAGGACCGCCCGCTGGACGCGGCGGAACCCGTGGATGCGGGGGAGCGGCCGACCCAGACCCAGGTCGCCGAGATCATCGCGGACCTGTCCGAGCGCCACCTCGGGGTGCGACTGGGCAGCACCGACCTGCAGCACCTGTCGACGCTGGTGCTCACGAGGGTGGTCGCCCCGGATCGCGGGGTTGCGGCATCCGCTCTTCCGGGACTCGATCCCGAGATCGAGGACGTCGTGCGCGAGGTCGTGGCGGCGGCGGCCGACGAGTTCCTCGTCGACATCGCGCACGACGACTTCGTTGCCCGCCTCGCGCTGCACGTGCAGAACCTGCTGCATCGCGCGCGCGAGCAGGCGTGGTCGCGCAATCCGCTGACCCGCTCGCTCAAGTCGACGTACCCGATGATCTTCGAGGTCGCGGTGTTCATCGCCAGCCGCCTGCAGCAGCGCTTGGGCATCCCGCTGCCCGACGACGAGATCGCCTACATCGCGATGCACGTCGGCGGACGCCTCGAGCGCAGCCGCCGCGCCGACCAGCTGCTCACCGCCACGATCGTGTGCCCCGGCTACTACGACCTGCACGAGCTGCTGCGCTCGAGCGTCGACCGCTCGCTCGGCCAGGCCATCGAGGTCGTCGGGGTCGAGACCCGCGTCGACCCCGACTGGGCGTCGATCGACACCGATCTGGTGCTCACCACGATCGACCCGCTCACCCCGGCCGACCGGATCGTGCGGATCCAGCCCTTCCTCACCGACGCCGACGTCGAGCGCGTGCAGGCCGCGGCCGGACGCATCCGCCGTTCGCGCCGCCTCGCGCGCCTGCGCGCAGAACTGGAGCGCTACTTCGAGCCGTCCGCGTTCGTCCGCGGGCCGGGATTCGGCGACGGCGGCGAGGAGGACGTGATCCGGGGCCTCGGCGCCCTGCTGCGCCGGCGCGGCGTGATCGACGAGGCGTACATTGATCGCACCATCGAGCGCGAGCGCCTGTCGTCGACCGCGTTCACCGACGCCCTCGCCGTGCCGCACGCGCTGGAGATGACGGCATCCCGCACGGCGATCGCCATCGGCATCGCCGATCCGTCGATCCCGTGGGGCGACGGCCGTGTGCAGGTCGTGGCGCTGGTGGCGTTCTCCGAGACGGACCGCGAGGCCTTCCAGACGGTGTTCGAGCAGTTCGTCGAGGTGTTCAGCGAGCGCGACAGCGTGCAGCGGATCGTCCGTCGCGGCACCGACTTCAACGCGTTCCTCGACGAGCTCGTCGCCGTCATCGACGGCTGACCCTGACGTGGATGCCGGCGGCTCCGGCGTCGTTGTCTTCACTCCGGGTTTGGGGCGCGCCACCTCCCTTGGGGCGCGAAGCATGCGCCCCGAGGGATCAGGCGCGCCCCAAACCCGGTCGGCCGGAGGTTGCCTCGGTCGGGGGATGCCGAGGCTAGGGCCGGCCGGGAGCAGAGATGCCGAACGCCTCGAGGCGCGTGCCCAGATCGCGAGCGGTGCCGATGTGCGGCCACCCCCAGCGCGCGTACCGGCGCTGCGTGGTGCCGCGGATCCAGTCCTCGCGCTGCTTCTCTTCGTCGAAGACCTGCGCCGCGGTCCTGCCGTCGAGGATCCTCCCGTCGACGTACTTGATGGAGCCGTCGAACTCGCCGAATGCCTGGGCATCCTCCATCCCGAAGTCGACGTAGTACGTCCTGCGACGAAGGCCCGGCACCGCCACCTGCAGCGCGATGTTCCGGAACCCCAGCGCGGCGAGCCTCACCCGGCTCACGCTCTCGCCGGGGAGCTGCGCGCGTCCGTCGGCGAAGTCGAGCACACGCTTCGCGCAAGACTGCCCGTGCGCCGACCTCCGGACGATGCGGGAGACGAGTCGGCGGAACTCATCGGCGCCCTCGTCGTCGTACTGGTCCTGCCGTCGGGCGAACTGCTGACGCAGCGCCGCATCGGCAACCGTCACCGCCTGCTCGAAGGTCCCGGTGCGGGCGACGTCGGCGACCGTCCGCGCGAGGGACGTGACACGGATGGCGCCCAGTTCGACGAGGTCCTCGTCGGGCAGCTCGCCCCGGTGGCGGATCACGCCGGCTGCGGCGCCCGGCCGCTCAGCCGGCGCGATGACGTGCACTCGTGCACGGTCGGGACGATAGAGACCGAGGCCGTGCAGCGCCGCGGCGGACTCGTGCGAGATGATCGGCGGCACCGCAGCGACGAGCGCGAGCGCCCGGGCGCGGGCGATGATCTGCGCTTCGGGTGTTGCCGAGATCCACTCCGCGCCCGTCGCGTACACCGCCGGGCGGACCTTCACGAGTGCCGAGGACGTCAATGCCGTCGTCAGTGCGCGCGGCGTGATCCCGAGTTCGGCCAGCTCATCGGCTCGTAGAAGACGGATCGGCGTCATAGCCAGAGTCTCCTCAGGTCGCCTCGCCCGCCGTCACCGTCCGAGTCGACGTGTGGACAACTCCGCTGATGCCCACCCTGTGCAGACGCCAGACGCCGTCCGTCTGCATCCACCCTCGCTCCGGTTCGGGGCGCGGAACCGCCTTTGGGGCGTACGTCGTGCGCCCCAAGGGAGCGCAAACGCCCCATACCCGGGGGTCGGGTGGCGGATTCCGAACCGCACGCGTCGCGAAGCCTCGGCCGCCGGCATCCACCCCCACTCCGGTTCGGGGCGCGGAACCTCCATTGGGGCGGATGTCGTACGCCCCGAAGGAGCACGCGCGCCCCAAACCCGGGACCTCCGTGCGAACCGGAGACAGGCCCGGGTCAGCCGCGGGCGAGGCGCTCCTGAAGGCCCAGGCGGACGGCGGGCCACTCGTGGGGGAGGATCGAGAACACGACGGTGTCGCGCAGCGAGCCGTCGGGGCCGAGGCGGGCGTTGCGCAGCACGCCGTCCTGCTTGGCGCCGAGGCGGGCGATCGCGGCGCGCGACTGACGGTTGTGCCAGTGCGTGCGGAACTCGACGGCGATCGCGTCGCACGTGTCGAACGCGTGGCCGATGAGCAGGAGCTTGGATGCCGTGTTGACGAACGTGCGCTGCGCCTCGACGCCGATCCAGGTGTAGCCGATCTCGACGTGCCGGTTCGGCTGGTCGATGTTGCAGAACGTCGTCGTGCCGATCACGCGGCCGGTGTCGAGCCGGCGGACGGCGAAGGGGTTCATGACGCCCTGGTCGCGCCACTCGAGACGCTGTGCGATATCGGCGGCGACACCCCCCGCGCGGGGGACGGACGTGTACCACGCGTGCTCGAGTCCGACCGTGGCGGCCGCGAGATCTGCGTCGTGATCGGGGGAGAGCGGTTCGAGCCGCACGTACGCGTTCTCGAGGGTCACGGGGGCGGTGAGGAGCATGTTCCGAGCGTAGGGCCGCGCGTGCGGCATCCCCGACGAGATGCGCAGGGTGTGAACCCGGTGCCATCGAGCGACGAGAATCTGCACGGGACTCCGCCGTCACACTTCGCAATTCTTCTGCCCTCCGCGGCCCCTCTCGCCGCCGCCCGCCTAGGCTCGAGCATGCGCCCATTCGGGCGCATGCACAGCGAAGAGGATCCCGAAAGCTCATGAAGACGAAGAGGCGAGTGATCGCGCCCATCGCCCTGGCGCTGGCCGCGACCATCGGACTGGCCGCCTGCGCCCAGGGCGGCGCAGACCCCGAATCCACCTCCGGCGAGAAGACCGGCGAGTTCACGTACGCGATCGCGAGCGACCCGTCGTCGCTGAACCCGATCAACGTCAGCGACCGCTGGGGCCTCACCGCCACGAACATCGTGTACTCGCCGCTGGCCCGCGTCGAGGGCGACGGCACGGTCGTCAACGAGCTGGCGGAGTCGATCGAGCCCGCCGACGACGGCCTTTCGGTCACCGTCACCCTCAAGGACGGACTCAAGTGGTCGGACGGCGAGCCGCTCACCGCGGACGACGTCGTCTTCACCTACACGAACAAGGCCGTCCGCGAGAACGGCAACGCCGACCTGCTGTACGTCGGCGACCAGCCCATCACCGCCGAGGCGACCGACGACCGCACGGTCGTGTTCCATCTGCCGAGCGTCAGCGCGGCGGCCCTCAGCAACATCGCGACCGAGACCTACATCATCCCGGAGCACGTCTACGGCGACGTCACCGACTTCTCGGTGACCGAGCTCGACCCGCTCGCGGTGGGCTCGGGCCCGTACAAGCTGACCGACTACCAGCGCGGCCAGTACCTCACGTTCGAGGCGAACGAGAACTACTACGGCCCGGCGCCGAAGATCAAGAAGCTGACGCTGCGCATCGTGTCGGACGCGAACTCGACCAAGACGGCGCTGCAGACCGGTGAGGTCGACGCCTCGTTCGCGACGCCCGATCAGATCACCGAGCTCGAGGGCGCGGGCCTGAACGTCTACCCGTACGCCGAGGGCCGCGTGGCCTACCTGGGCCTGAACGCCGCGAAGCTCACCGACCCGAAGGTGCGCCAGGCGATCCTGTTCGCGCTGAACCGCGACGAGATCAACACCGCCGCGTTCCTCAGCGAGGACTACTACCAGAACGCCTACACGATCCTCCCGCCGAGCAACGCGTTCGCGACCGAGGACGTCGAGAAGTACGAGCAGGACGCCGACAAGTCGGCCGCCCTCCTCAAGGAGGCCGGTGTCTCGGGCCTGTCGTTCACGCTGGCCTACGCGGGCGCCGACCCGACGCAGAAGACCGAGGCGACGCTCATCCAGGAGCAGCTGGGCAAGGCCGGCATCACGGTGGAGCTCGCGGGCGTCGAGCCCGCCGCCGTCTACGACGAGATCGAGAAGGGCGCCGACTCGCAGTACGACGCGTTCCTCGGCGGCTACATCATGGGCCAGGACCCCGACGCGTACAGCGCGCTGTACCGCACCGGTGCTTCCGCGAACTACTTCTCGTACTCGAACCCGGCCACCGACGCGCTGTTCGACCAGGGCGCCGCGGAGCTCGACCCCGATGCCCGCAAGGCCATCTACGCCGACCTGCAGGCGCAGATCGCGGACGACGCGGTCATCTTCCCCCTCGCCGACAACCTGAAGATCCTCGCGGTGAACCCGCGGATCGGCGGCGTCGAGGACGCGAAGCTCGTTCCGATCTACACTCTGGAGAACTTCGGGCTTCTCACCGAGAAGTGAGTCCACGATGTCACGGGAGCCGGAACGGGCTCCCGTGACATCGTCGTGTGCGAGGGATGCCGGCCGCCGAGGCCGCCGGCATCCCTCGCCCTCCGCCGGAAGGGAGAACGATGGCGGTCTACATCCTGCGCCGCCTGCTGCAGGTCATCCCGATGCTGCTGCTGGTGACGTTCGTGGTGTTCCTGCTCGTGCACGCGGCGCCGTACGACGTCGTGGACTCGATCACGACGCCGCAGATGTCGGACGAGACGGTCGCGGCCATCCGCGAGCGCTACGGCCTCGACCAGCCGCTGCTCGTGCAGTACGGCCTGTGGCTCGGCCACGTGCTGCAGGGCGACCTCGGCTACTCGCTGGCCAGCCGCCACTCGATCGCCGAGGAGCTCGCCGTCCGCATCCCCAACACGATCGTGCTGGTGGCGCCGGCCTACATCGTCGCCCTCGTCCTGGCGGTCGTGCTGGGGCTCCTGGCCGGATCGCGCCGCGGCAAGCTCGTCGACAAGGTCATCGACGGCCTCGCCGGCATCGGCATCGCGACGCCGTCGTTCTGGTTCGCGCTGCTGGTCATCTACGTGTTCGGGTACACGCTGCGGTGGTTCCCGATCATCGGCATGCACTCGGTGGGCAAGCAGGGCGACCCGCTGGACTTCCTCGCCCACTTCGTGATGCCGTTCCTGGTGCTGGTGGTCGCGTTCTTCCCCGAGCTCGCGCGCTACGTGCGCTCGGCGACGATCAGCCAGCTGTCGCAGGACTACGTGCTGGTGCAGCGCGGCTTCGGCGCGTCGGGCGGGCAGATCCTGTCGCGCCACGTCAGCCGCAACGTCATGCTGCCGATCATCACGCAGCTGGGCCTGGCACTGCCGATCCTCGTCACCGGCGCGATCGTCACCGAGTCGATCTTCGGCTGGCCCGGCGTCGGCCCCTACTTCCTCACCGCGACGCGCAGCCTCGACTACCCCGTGATCCTCGCGGTGCTGCTGCTGTCGGCGGTGCTCGTGATCCTCGGCAATCTGATCGCCGACATCCTGTACGTCCTCGTGGATCCGCGCATCCGGATCGGAGCGGGCTCATGACCCAGGTACCCGATGTGGCGGCGGCGCTCGACGCCAGCACCCTCATCCACCGCACCCGGTCGTTCCGGTCGGTCTCGGCGATCCTCGCGATCGCGTTCCTCGTGGTGATCGCGGCCGTGTCGCTGCTCGCGCCGCTGCTGCCGCTCGACCCGACCTCGACGAACCTCGCGGCGCGGTGGCAGCCGCCGAGCGCGGAGCACTGGTTCGGCACCGACGAGCTGGGGCGCGACTACTTCTCGCGCGTCGTCTACGGCGGCCGCATCTCGCTGACGGTCGGCGTCCTGGCGATGATCGCCGCGACCGCGATCGGCGTCGTCGTGGGCCTGGTCGCGGGCTACGCCGGCGGGCGGCTCGACGACCTGCTGATGCGCTTCGTCGACTTCCTGTCGTCCATCCCGTGGATGGTGCTCGTCATCGTCGTGAGCGTGTTCCTGAAGCCCGGCCTGTGGACGATCATCTTCGTGATCGGCGCGTTCTCGTGGATGGCGACGGCGCGCCTCGTGCGCGCCGAGACGCTGTCGCTGCGCGAGCGGCCGTACGTCGGCTACGCGCGCTACATCGGCGTGCGCCGTGTGCTCGTGGTGAGCCGTCACGTCCTGCCCGACGCCGCCCCGACGATCATCGTGGCCGCGACCGCGAGCATCTCGAACGCGATCCTCACCGAGTCCGCGCTGAGCTTCCTCGGCCTCGGCATCCAGCCTCCGATGGCCTCGTGGGGAAGCCTGCTCGAGACCGCGCAGGGCAGCCTGCAGGTCGCGCCGTACCTGGCGCTCATCCCCGGCATCCTGATCCTCCTCACGGTGCTGTCGTTCAACGTGCTGGGCGATGCGCTGCGTCAGTCGGTCAGCGAAGGAGGTGCGTGATGGTGGATGCCGCCATCCAGCCCGACGCGCTGCTCGAGGTCGACGGGCTCACCGTCGACCTCCCGGGCCGCACCGGCGGCCGCGTCCGCGTGCTCGAGGACGTGTCGTTCCGGGTGCCGCGCGGCCGCGTCGTGGGCATCGTGGGGGAGTCGGGCTCGGGCAAGACGATGCTGCTGCGCTCGCTCCTGGATCTGCTGCCGGGCGGCGCCGACCGCTCGTGGGACCGCGTCGTTCTCGACGGCGCCGACGTCACGTCCGAGCTGCCGCGCCGCCGGCTGCCGGCCGCGATGGTGTTCCAGGACCCGATGACGTCGTTCAACCCGCTCGTGCGCATCGGCGCCCACCTCACCGAGGTCGCGCAGCGCTTCCAGAAGGTGGGCCGCCGCGAGGCGACCGCCCTCGCCCGGGAGGCGCTCGTCGCGGTGCGGATCCCCGATCCCGACCGTGTGCTGTCGCGCTACCCCCACGAGCTGTCCGGCGGTATGCGCCAGCGCGCCATGATCGCGATGGCTCTGCTCGCCCGGCCGGAGCTGCTGCTCGCCGACGAGCCGACGACGGCGCTCGACGCGACGATCCAGGCCCAGATCCTGGCCCTCCTGCGCACGCTCCAGGCCGAGCGCGCGCTCACGGTGCTCATCGTGACGCACGACCTGGGCGTCGTGGCGGCCGTGTGCGACGACGTGCTGGTCATGAAGGACGGCCGCATCGTCGAGACCGGA
>Ga0160450_100596_pt1 | contig 19367 bp, 15 predicted proteins | sample HID1975K_E1MG_FD_108257 | JGI IMG/M metagenome (GOLD analysis project Ga0160450, IMG submission 108257) | Enriched soil microbial communities from UW Madison campus, WI, USA - HID1975K_E1 MG | ecosystem: Environmental > Terrestrial > Soil > Unclassified | place: USA: Madison, Wisconsin...
CCGGACAATATCGATAGAACTGACCACCACTGCGCGAGTGAAGCCCAACTTTCTCGGGTTGCTCACCTCGGGCGGTGGCGGTGGTTTGAACGCGGGGATGCTGTGGTTCAACATCTTATCGCTGAAGACGGCCTATAACAGCCTGCAAAAGAACGATGCACCGGAATACACCTTGGGCTTTGCTTCATCGATTTTCGGAGTGATCGGTGCAGCGGCGGCGACGATGGTCAGCGTGCGGGCAACGCAGAAGGCCGTGATGTTGAGATTGAGCTCAACGGCGCCGGGCATGGCCTTTGGTAATGGAATCATCAAGTTCTTAAGCAGTAATTTGTTTGCGCGTTTGGCTGGTTATCCGGCAATAGCATTTAGTTTTTTCGCGGACAGTGCTAAGGCGTTGCGACAGCATAACAACGGTAACCTAACTGCAGCCAGTTACACGATGGCTGGTGGATTCACCATGGCTATTGGTTCCGCTGTCGCCCTTGAAGCAGGACTGGCCGTTGCTGGCGTGACATCAGTTGTGCCATTTGCCGGATGGGCCGCAGCTGCTCTTGTTCTAGTAGGCATAGCCATCATTGCTGGAGGCCTTTACCTGCACGCCAAGGCCCATGAGCACCTTCACAGCCCAATTGAGCTTTGGGCCGCACGCAGCATCTTCGGTAATCGCATCAATGATGGAGAGGGGCGCGCTGGCATTACCTTGGACTATGAGCAGAAACTTCCGGCTTACGCGTCGCTACAAGCCGAGGTCAAAGCCTGGCACAACGAGCATTACGGACCAAAACTACTATCCGCCGAGCAGGCCCTGTCACTTGGTATAACTAAAGTCGACACTAAATGGCATCGGAATGACCACTGGTCTCCGCCCAACTGGACTGCCATCACCCATAACGAAGTAGCCACACCTCAACCCACCGTTGAGTTCACCGTGCTGCTGCCTGGCTTTGTGCCTGGGGTAAGCGAATGGTCAGGGAGCTTGAGCGCCCTCCGTGACGGCCAAGGAATGAACGTTTTCCCAATCGCCCCAACCGGCCACATCGTAGGTGCTGGTTTGGTTCTACATTTTGAGAACACGCTAACCAACCAAAATCATGTCTCACTGCATTTATCTTACAGCGCCAATCAAGGTCTGGACGAAGATAATGAGACCCAATCAATCTTTCATCTGAAGCGTTAATTATGGCAACCACCTGGATATTCAGTTCAAAGTCAGACTCTGGACACAAACCTGCAATTGGGGGACAGCTGGCAAACGCATCCGAAAATATCTTATGCCTGCGAAACCCATGGATAACAGACTCCGTATTCATGGGAAAACTGTACTGCGCAATAACAGTCATATCACTCGTCGGATTTTACCCTCAAATCCTCCCAATCACCTTAGACCTCTACAATAAAAATGCTGCCTTAATGCTTTTGTTCTTAATCTCTCCACTTCCTTTCGTTCCATTTCTGATTTATCGTATCTATTTTATAAAAAACCTATCAAACTTTTTCCTCAACCGCTCAACCCAAAAAATCTACTACCAACGCTTGAGCAAAGTATTAGTCTTCGAGTGGAGCAATACCGGAGGGGGCATATTCAAACGCACCGAATACGGCGGCTCATCCTTCAGCACCAGCTATGCCCTCGCCTTCGCCCCTCGCCGAGCGGATGGCAGTCTCCACCAAAAAGACTGCCTCTGGATCGACAGCAACGAACCCACCGAACCCGGCGTAAAGCACGTCGCTGAAGTCTGGGAATACCTGCGACACTTCATGGCCCACGGCCCGGACAAGCTCCCCCCGCCCGGCGAAGCCAACTGGTGGCACAAGCCACTCCACGCCATCTGCCTGACCCCGGCAGAAGCCTGGCAACACTACGCGCCCTGGCGAACCGGCGAGCCCGGTGAAATGCAGGGCAAAAAGAACTGGCAACTGCCGTTCTGGGCCGTGCTGTTCCCCTACAACCTCACCGTCGCCATCTGCTGGTACGGCATCTGTCGCCTGTTCAATGTTCGCGTCGCCTCACCACCGCCTGAAGCGTTTGAGGAGCGCCCGGCACATTCGGGCAAAAGGAAGCGCGCATGACTAACGCCTCCGTCAGCAATGCCACCTCCGCCCCCATTTCATGGCCCACGGCCCGGACAAACTCCCCCCGTCCAGCGAACCCAACTGGTGGCACAAACCGCTGCACGCCATCTGCCTGACGCCGACAGAAGCCTGGCAACACTACGCGCCCTGGCGAACCGGCGAACCTGGTGAAATGCAGGGCAAAAAGAACTGGCAACTGCCGTTCTGGGCCGTGCTGTTCCCCTACAACCTGACCGTTGCCCTCTGTTGGTACTTCGTCTGCAAACTATTCAACGTCCGAGCAGCGCCACCGCCCCCTGCAGCCTTCGAAGAAGCCCCTGTTCACCCAAAGAGAAAGAAGCGCAAATGAGACCCATCGTACTTGTAGGCCATCGTCATAGTTGCCCGCTCCATGGCGAAGGCACCGTGCAAACAGGCGCAAGCGCAACATTTGTGGATGGCAGGGCCGTCGCACGGGTGGGCGACCGCATCAGTTGCGGCGCCGTCATCGAAACCGGCGCGGCCTGCACGATGATCGAGGGCCAACCAGCTGCACGAGAGGGAGACACCACCAGCCACGGAGGGGCTTTGATCGAGGGGGACCAGGGTTGGCTCATTGATTGAAAGTAAATACCGGCACTGAGCCGAGGCCGGTTAAACGCCAGCACCCAAACGAGATCATTCCCCTAACTCTAAAACCTGTCAGTCACGTGATTAGGCCGTCTTTCGGCCCAATCACCCAACAAGCGCTCACAGGCAGTTTAACCAACGGTAATTCCCTGAGACCAATAGTTCCTCCGGCGTCAGAATATCCTTACACAAAGCTCATAAAACTAAACAACTCCACGATTCACAAAGCCATGGTGGTTAACCAAGAAAAATCCTTCAAATTATTTCGCCGCTTGCATTTCCGTTCGGCAACCCTTAACACTAACCCCATCAGCCGATGGAGATTAACCATGTCCCGCCTCGCCGAGTTCCGCGCCCTCGAACGACTACTCGCGACTAAAAAGTCCGAACTCTCATTCATACAAATCGACCCGCGCCTCATCCGCGAATTCGAATTCGAAAGCAAACTCCACAACCTGCTTGCCGAATATCAGTTCAATCTCTCGAACATACTGGCCATCATCGAGAGTGAAATCGCAACCCAAGGTTACGGTGTCTATCAACAACCGCCCCCGGTCGTATCGCCCGCACGTTACAGGGCTCGGCAAAGCAAATACTACATAAACCCTCATACCGGGGAGGAAGTAGAAGCAAAAAGCACCCTGCACAAAACCGTAAGGTTGTGGATAAAGCAGTACGGCCGTGCCGAGGTCGAAAGCTGGGCAACAGCATGGTCGGTATGCACGCACAAACCTGGCCTGTAGCCATTGCTGTGCAGCACAGCCTGCCCTTCCCTGCCTGGCCTGCGCCCATCAAGCAACAAGGGTGAAAGCCTTCTACCCTTTAATGACGTGAATCCCTGCCGCGCCCACAGGGCAACGCAACCGTTCGGTAACCGAACAGTAGCCCGTCTCTCGAATTGACGCTGCCGCCTTCACTGCGCACCATGCACCGGCCTTGCGTGCCCCCTGCCTGGGACTTGGTCACGCACCTGTAGTACCGCAGCTGAATACAATTTCAAGAAACGAGCAGTTTATGAACCACACCAAGACCACCCCCGCCGCGCCCCGGATGCACCAGGGTTCGATTGGCGACAAGCTTCGTGGCGCCTTCGGCGTCGGCAAGACCCGTTGGGGCATGCTTGCCCTGGTGTTCTTCGCCACCACCCTGAACTACATCGACCGAGCCGCCCTTGGCATCATGCAGCCCGTGCTGGCCAAGGAGATGAGCTGGACGGCGATGGACTACGCCAACATCAACTTCTGGTTTCAGGTCGGCTATGCCATCGGCTTTCTGCTGCAGGGCAGGCTGATCGACAAGGTCGGGGTAAAACGCGCCTTCTTCTTCGCCGTACTGCTGTGGAGCCTGGCCACTGGCGCCCATGGCCTGGCCACTTCGGCGGCCGGCTTCATGGTCTGCCGTTTCATCCTGGGCCTGACCGAGGCCGCCAACTACCCGGCCTGCGTGAAGACCGTGCGGCTGTGGTTCCCGGCGGGTGAACGGGCCATCGCTACCGGCCTGTTCAACGCCGGCACCAACGTCGGCGCCATGGTTACCCCGGCCCTGCTGCCGCTGATCCTCGCCGTGTGGGGCTGGCAGGCCGCGTTCATCGCCATGGGCAGCCTGGGCCTGGTGTGGGTGGTGTTGTGGGTGTTGAAGTACTACAACCCTGAAGACCACCCCAGCGTGCGCCAGAGCGAGGTGCAGTACATCCAGCAGGACGATGAACCCGAGCCTACCCGCGTGCCGTTCAGCCGTATCCTGCGCCTGCGTGGCACCTGGGCGTTTGCGGTGGCCTATGCGATCACCGCGCCGGTGTTCTGGTTCTACCTGTACTGGCTGCCGCCGTTTCTGAACCAGCAATACAGCCTGGGCATCAACGTGACCCAGATGGGCATCCCGCTGATCATCATCTGGCTGACGGCGGACTTTGGCAGCATCGGCGGCGGCATCCTGTCGTCCTGGCTGATCGGCCGTGGCGTGCGGGCCACCACCGCACGGCTGGTGTCGATGCTGATCTTTGCCTGCACCATGGTCAGCGTCGTCTTTGCCGCCAACGCCAGTGGCCTGTGGGTCGCAGTGGCCGCCATCTCGCTGGCGGTCGGCGCGCATCAGGCGTGGACAGCGAATATCTGGAGCCTGGTGATGGACTACACGCCCAAGCACCTGGTGAGCACGGTGTTCGGCTTCGGCAGCATGTGCGCGGCGATTGGCGGGATGTTCATGACGCAGATCGTCGGCAGCGTGCTGACCGCCACCAACAACAACTATGCCGTGTTGTTCACGATGATTCCGGCCATGTATTTCCTGGCGCTGGTGTGGATGTACTTCATGGCACCACGCAAGGTCGAGAGCGCCTGAGGGCGCTAGCCACTTACCTCTACGGGGCCCTTGCGGGCCCTTTTTTTGGTCTGATGATCAGACCGTGAAACCGCGTTTTCTGGCGGGGCAGCGTTGATTGCAAGGGGAAACACAAGTCCTGTAGGAGCAGCCTTGTGCTGCGAAGAGGCCATTGCAGCCGAGGATATTCTTTAGCCTTACCGGCCTCTTCGCAGCACAAGGCTGCTCCTACAGGGGTTAAGCGGGAGATTGCGTGATGGTTCCGAAATCAGACGGTGGCCAGCACCGCCATGGCCTTCTCCAGCGCCATGCGCGCGCGCTGTTCGCCGCTGATGCCTTGCTCCAGCAGCTGACGTGTGGGGATTTCCAGGCTCAGCGGCACGGTGGGCGGCAGGCCGCGCAGCAGGCTGACCAGGTCGGCATCGCCGTCACCGGGGAAGCGCCGCTCGTTTCGCGCCTGCCGCAGGATCTCGTCCATGTCGGCGGGTACCGGGCCGGCGACGTCGCACAGCTGGGCGTAGCGCATGCGCTGCGGCGCCAGTTGTGCCAGGTCGTCCAGCGAAGACCGGGAACGATTGAAGTGGAAGGCATCCACCAGTACGCAGCCATTGTTGCGGTCGGCGTTGGCCACCACCCGCATGGCCTGGCTCAGGTCGCGCACATCGGTCCAGGGCATGAACTCCAGATGCGGGTAAATGCCATACCCCGCTGCCAGGTCACACAACGCGGCAAAGCGCTCGGTCAGACGGGCCTCATCCGGGTCGTTGCCGGCCACCAGCAGCTCTGTGCCACCTAGCTCGGCGCCTATCGCCAGAATCGGTTCGAAATCGGCCACGCAGGTTTCGGGCTTCAGGCGCAGTATTTCCAGGTCGAGCACCTTGATACCGGTGTCGCGCAGGCGCGCCTGGGTTTGCCGGCGCAGGTCGGCGTCGGCCACAAGCGGGAAGTGCTGCTCCTGTTCGGTGGCCGGCACCAGGCGCAGGCCAACGTGGCTGTAACCGGCGCGGGCAGCTGCCTCAACCATGTCCGGCGGGGACAGTTCGAGCACCGTCAGGGCGGCGAGGGAGAAAATTCGATCAGTCATTGTTAGTCACCAAAAATAACTCAAGGTCGGCTTAGGCAATCTGCTCGGGGGCACAGGCCCGGCCGCTTTGCGCCGCCTGGCGGATGGCTTCGATCAGCGCCAGCGTGCGGCCACCGTCGGCAGCGTCGATCAGCGGCGCCTGCTCACCGCGGGCAACCCGCACGAAATGCTGCAACTGCAGGGTCAATGCCTCGCCAGCAGGAATGGTTTCTTCGCTCTGCAGCAGCGGCGTGTGCCAGCCAGACCCCGCCTCGGCGTAGTGCCAGCGCTTGAGCTGGGGAATACTCAGCGCCCCTTGGGTGCCAGCCAGCAGGTAGCAAGGCTGGCCATCCTGGCGCGGGTAGATCGGGCTTTCGCCGGAGTCCAGCTCCCAGCTCCACGGCGCGGCCACCGCGTCGGAGCCGGTCAGGCTGCCCAATGCGCCGTTGGCGAACTGCAACAGCACCGCGGCGCTGTCTTCGTTGGCAAAACCGCGTACATCGTTGCGGGTGAACGCCTGCACCTGCACCACCTCGCCGCAAAGATGCCGCAGCAGGTCGAGGTCGTGGATCAGGTTGGTCAGCAAGAAGCCGGCCCCCGGCTCGCGACGCCATGGGGTGTCGAAGTAGCTGTCTGGCTTTTGCAGTTGCCACAGTGCGGTGACATTGATCAGCCGGCCCAGCTTGCCGTCGGCAATCACCTGGTGCGCCTTGGCGATCAGTGGATTGTGCCGCCGGTGATGGCCGACCAGCACTGGCACACCCCGGCTGCGCGAGCCCTCTACCAATGCACGAACTTCATCCAGGTGCACGCCCACCGGCTTCTCGACCAACACTGGCACGCCGGCCTCGATGCAATCCAGCGCGGTAGCCACATGCAGGTTGTTCGGGTTGGCAACGATCACCGCCTCGGGGCGCACACGCTCCAGCATCTGCCGGTGGTCGGCAAAACAGGGCACGCCGCACTCGGCGGCAAAGGCCTCGGCCTGTGGGCCCGGGTCGGCCACCGCGCACAATTGGGCTTGCGGCACGTTACGCAGGTGCTGATAGTGCTGGCGGCCCATGATGCCGGCGCCAATCAAGGCAATACGAAGGGGTGCATTCAACAGCCTGTCCTCTTGTCGTTGTTGTTGGGCTGATTCTGAAACCGAATTCCAGAATCAACACTCAACAATTTAGAACCAAGTTCAGCTTTCCAGAAGAACCGTTAGAACAGACTGTGCGGTAATCGACCAGTAATGTGCCTTCAGGCAAACAATTCGCTTGCCCGGCTGGCTGCAGACAGCTCTTGCGCCGCCGCCAGCAACAGCGGCGCCAGCTCTGCCAGGCGGCTTTGCGCCATCCGTGCGCTAGGCCCGGCGATGCTCAATACGCCAATCACCTCGTCCGTTTGCGGGCGACGCACCACCGCCGCCAGGGCCGAGGTACCGATGGCCGAGGTTTCCTCCACCCAGGCATATCCCTGCTCGCGGGCACGGTGCAGGTAGGCAAGCAGTTCCTCAGTGGAACGTGGTGCGTTGGGGCCGAACTGCGCTGGGTCGGCAATGCCCTGGCGCAACACCATCTGCAGCGCCTGTTCATCGTCCAGGCTGGCCAGCCAGGCATGCCCTGAAGCGGTGTAGAACAGTGGCGCATCGCGGCCCATGTCCGGGTCGTAGCGCAGCCCGGAGCGGGCGCCCTGGGACTTGGCGATCCAGGTCTGGCGGGTACCGTCGATCACGCCAAGGCGCACCAGTTCGCCGCTGTCCTGGGCCAGGCGGTCGAGAATCGGCTGGATGATGTCGGCACCGTTGCTGGACAGGTAACGAAAGCCCATGGCCACCAGCTTGGCCGACAGCTGGTAGCGGCTGTTGTCGCGGTTCTGCCGCACGTAGCCTAGCCGCACCAGCTCGGTGAGCATGCGGTGGGCCGCGCTTTTGGGGATGTCCAGGCGCTCGGCCAGGGTTTGCAAGGGCAGCCCCTGGGGTTCGCCGGTAAGGCTCTCTACAAGACTGAAGGCGCGTTCGATCTGACTACCAGCCATGACACAGTTCCCTGATTTTTTTGCGGATTCTAGAAGATGATTCCATATGAGCGGTAGAGCGCGCAGCCAGCCTCCCGTGAAATGTCCGGTTATCGCCCAGTAGTTGCCGTTCCAGGCTGCCAGGCCATTGCGGGCCGACCCACTGCGGATAAAAATATGGAACCTTGTTCTAATAACAAAACAGGAACGCCGCAATGCCTTCTGCTGCTCTCGATACCGAATACGATGTACTGGTCATAGGCTCTGGCGCCGCCGGGCTGGCTGCGGCCGTCACAGCTGCCTGGCACGGGCAGAAGGTGATCGTGCTTGAGAAGGAACCCGTGTTTGGCGGCGCCACCGCGTGGTCGGGCGGCTGGGCATGGGTGCCACGCAACCCGCTGGCCCAGCGGGCTGGCATTGTGGAAGACATCGAGCAGCCACGCACCTACCTGCGCAATGAACTGGGGGCGAATTACAACGCCGAGCGAGTGGATGCCTTTCTCGAAGCCTGCCCGCACATGGTGGCGTTCTTCGAAAAACACACAGCGCTGCAGTTTGCCGACGGCAACGGCATCCCGGACATGCATGGCGACACACCCGGTGCGGCCCAGGGCGGCCACCAGGTAATTGCCGCGCCGTACGACGCCCGCCAGGTGGGCGCCTTGCTGCCGCGCCTGCGCAAGACCCTGCGCGAAACCTCATTCATGGGCATGCCTATCATGGCCGGCGCAGACCTGGCCGCCTTCCTCAACATGACCCGCTCGCCCAAGGCCTTGCTGCACGTGTGCAAGCGCTTTGGCCGCCACCTGTATCACCTGGCCCGGCATGGCCGGGCGATGCACCTGGTCAACGGCGTGGCATTGGTGGCGCGCCTGGCCAAGTCGGCACAAGACCTGGGCGTGCACCTGCAGGAGTCGGCGCCGGCCAAACGCCTGCTGGTCGAAGAAGGCCAGGTACGTGGGGTGCTGGTGGGCACACCGCAGGGCGACCGGCAGATCCGGGCCAAGGCCGTGGTACTCGCGGCAGGTGGCTTCCCCAACGACAGCGCCCGGCGCCGGCAGCTTTTCCCGCGTGATGCCAGCGGCCACGACAACCTGGCCCTGTCGCCGCAGGGTTGTTCCGGTGACGGCCTGCGCCTGGGCGAGTCGGCCGGGGGCGTGGTTGCCACCGACCTCAAATCGCCAGTGGCGTGGGCACCGGTTTCGCAGGTGCCGCACCGCGACGGCAGCGTCGGCCACTTCCCGCACATCATCGAGCGCGGCAAGCCCGGCATCATTGGCGTACTGGCCAACGGCAAGCGCTTTGTCAACGAAGCGCATGGCTATTACGACTATGTGTCAGCCATGGTCGCGGCGGTGCCGTCGGACGAGGAAGTGTGCTCGTGGCTGGTTTGCGACCATCGCTTCTTGCGCCGCTATGGCCTGGGTTACGCCCGCCCGGCACCGCTGCCGGTAGGGCCGCATGTGCGCAGCGGCTACCTCAAGCGCGGCGCCACGCTCGAACAACTCGCCCAGGCGTGTGGCATCGACCCGTCCGGGTTACGCGCCACGGTCGATGACTTCAACAGCCACGCCCGCAACGGCCAGGACCCGGCATTCGGCCGTGGTTCCACACCGTTCAACCGCAAACAGGGCGACCCGCAGCACAAAGGGGCCAACCCTTGTGTAGCGCCCATTGAGCATGGGCCGTTCTACGCGGTGAAGGTGAAGCCTGGCTGCTTTGGCACCTTTGCCGGGCTGCGCACCGATGGCAATGCCCGCGTGCTGGACGAGGCCGGGCAGCCGATCCCGGGGTTGTATGCTGCAGGTACCGACATGGCCAGCGTGTTTGGGGGCTGGTACCCGTCGGGTGGCATCAACCTGGGCCCGGCGCTGACCTTTGGTTATGTGGCCGGGCGGCACATTGCCGGGGTGCAAGGGTACGAGTGAGGTACGCTGAAACTGCTGCGGCGGACACCTGTCAGCCTTATCTGATGTTTTGTCGCCCGAAGCTTGCATCAGGTGGCAGGCATTGCTGCGCTCGAAGCGGATATCTGCGCCAGCCAGTAAGGCACATCGACCTCGTCGATCTGCTCGGCGCGCAGGAAACGCTCGGCATACTGGCGGTACACCCCGCTGCTCAAGAACAGGTGCAGCAGTTGCCCGTCGATGTGCCTGTCACGGGCCATGAACACCAGGATTTTTACAGATTCGGACAGCGTCTTCGGTGGCTTGTACGGCCGGTCGGCTGCGGTCAGCGCTTCGAAGATGTCGGCAATCGCCATCACCCGTTCGGCAATGCCCAGGTCGTGCTCGCCCAGCCGGCGCGGGTAACCGCTGCCATCCATCTTCTCGTGGTGGTTGCCGGCAATGGCCGGTACCCTTTTCAGCTGGCGTGGAAACGGCAGCGCGCTGAGCATGATGATGGTCTGCACGATGTGCTCATTGATCTTGAAGCGTTCCTCGTCATTCAGCGTGCCGCGTCGAATCGACAGGTTGTACAGCTCGCCATGGTCGCTGGCATGGGCTGGCAGGCGCATGTCGAACCCCCAGTGGTTGCGTGGGTCGCCCTTGGCCACCGGTGGTTTGCGTTCACCCCAGGGCACGCGGTGCTCCGGCCGGTCGGCCAGCAGGGGTTCGTCTACCGGCAGTGCAGGTTGCGGTAAACCTGCAAAACGCTCCGCCTCGTCGCGTGAAATGCCCAGGCGGTTGTCGAAGTGGCGCTGCCAGCGGCGCTGGCCAATCTGCTGCAAACGCTCGATGTCGGCGTCCTGCATGAACTCGCCGCCGATGTTGGCCTGGGCGACGAAGGCGAAGTCATTCTGCAGCCGATCCTGGCTTTGTACCAGGCTGGCTTGCAGCGCCCGCTGATCGGCACCGCTGGCCAGGCCCTACCAGTACGCGAGCTCGGCATCGCGCCACAGCACTTCAAAGCGCATGCGCACCTCGTGAATGCGATTGTGCAGGGTTTCCAGCTTTGTCGCCTTGTCCACCACATACTCGGGGCTGGTGACCTTGCCACAATCGTGCAGCCAGGCCGCCACGCGAAACTCATAGCGCTCGGCTTCGGTCATGTTGAAGCTGGCATAGGGGCCGGTGTCGGCAGCTACTACCTGGTCCAGCAGCATCTGCGCCAGCTGCGGCACCCGCTCGCAATGGCCGCCGGTATAAGGGCTTTTGGCGTCGATGGCGTCGGCCAGCAGCTTGATCATGGCATCCATCAGGCGTTGCTGGGCTTCGACCAGCTGGCGCGTCTCGATGGCCACAGCCACCACACCCGACAGCTCTTCGACAAACTGCCGGAACGGCTGGCCCAGCTGGTCGTCGTCCAGTTGCAGCACCAGGATGCCCAACAGCGCCTGGCTACGGTCTTTCAGCACCACAGCCAGGCTGCGCTCGTGCAGGCCGAGGGCTTGGTTCACGGCAGCGGGCAGCGTGGGCCGGGCAGCTTCATCCACGGCCAGCTCGGCCGGGTATTGCTCACCGCGGCAGGAGGCGGCCAGGCGCAGCAGCGCGTGCTCGGCGTCAAACAGGTACACCACACCAGCATCGGCCCCGGCGGCCTGCACCAGGTGGGTGAGTACGCCATCGAGCATGTGCTCGAGGTCGCGCTCGCGACTGAGCGCGAGGGTAATGGCCTGAAAGCTGCGGATGGTGCCAGACATGCGGCTCAGTACATGGCTCAGTTCGCGTACTTCGGTCACCCGCGACTTCACCCCCACTTCGCGGCTGAAGTCGAAGCCGGCCAAGCCTTGCACCTGCTCGGCCAGCACCTTCAACGGGCGACCGATGCGCCGCCCAAGTACCCCGCCGAGCACCAGCAGCATGGCCATCAGCGCAGCGGTCCAGAGCAACTGTTCGAACAGCACCTTGCGCGCACCGGCCAACAACTCATGGGCCGGCACGGCAATCAGCACCTGCAGGTCCTGCCCGGCCAGGTTGGTCAGCGGGATGCGCATGCCATACCAGGTCTGGCCCTGCACCTGATAGGGCTGTGCCCGGGTGCCTTGCTGCTGGTCAGCGTAAAGGTGTTGCAGGCTTGCAACGCCCAGTTCGCCGACACGCGACAGGCGCAGGCCCTGCCCTTCATGCACGATTACCCGCTGCAGGTTCGGGTAGGCCACGACGCTGCCTTGGTCGTCGACCACCGCAATCTCTGTGCCGGGGGTGATGCGCAGCCCCTGGGTTTCGCTGGCCAGGTCGTTGACCGAAACATCCATGCCGATCACTGCACCACCGTCAACGCTGCGCTGCGCCATGGTCAGGCCGATCTCGCGGGTGGTGAAGAACACATAGGGCGGGGTTAGCGCGGTACCGGGCTGTGCGCTGGCTTCGGCGAACCACGGGCGCGTGCGTGGGTCGTAGCGGTATTCGGGTTTGGCCTGAGCCTGCAACAGGTTCAACGCCCTGTCGTAGTAGCGCCACTCGCCCTGTACCACCCCGCCTTCACCCCGGCTGACACTCTGCACCAGAAACGCCGTGCCCGCCGGCGCGGCAAAGCGCTGCAGCAGATGTGGGTCCCGCAGCCGGCGCACCAGCAGGAAATCACCATTGGTGTAACCGATGTAGGCAGCACTGAGCATGCGGTTGGCATCCAGCGTCTCGACCAGCTGTGGCAGCCGTTCGAAGCGCTGTGCCTGGGTATGTGCAGCGGGGTTGTGGGCCAGCAGGCGGATGCTGCTTTGTGCCGGGTCGATCAGGCGCCGGGCGCGTTCGTCGATGGTCTTGCCAACTTGCTGGGCGGCATCGCCGGCGGCGGCTACCAGGGTCTGGCGAATGCCGTGATAACCCTGCCAGGCCAAGGCGGCGCCGAGCAACAGCATGCCCAGCACGACGGCCAGCGCGACCAGCCATTGCAGCGAGATGCCACGCCCGGCTTTACCGGCAACACGGCCATTCGACACGCAGCCCATTCCAGGTACTCCATGTGTGGCAGTTTGAAGGAGCAGCCAGAACGATCATGCAGGCCAGGGCCATTCGCAGGCAGCGTGACGGGCCGAATGGTGGCAAGTAGCCCTGGTCCATCTTGGCAGCAGTGTAGAGCGCACGTGGGCTTTCTGCCGGGATGGCAAAAAAAAATTAACCTGGGCCAGTAAAAGCCGCACAGCCGTTACATAAGCTTCAAACCCGCTGTTCCAGCATGACCAACGCCCCGACAATCAGCGCCTGCATGCCCTCAAGCAACTCCACTTCCATCTCCGATTCTTCGCCAGCCCGGTCGGCCTCCAGCAGCGGCTCGCGCCCCGACACCGTGTACACCGTATCGGCCACGGCAAAGCAATGGAACGCCACCGTCGACAACAACCAGCGCGCCTGTTCCAGGCTCAGGCCGTAGGCCTGGGCGATGTGCGCCTGGTGGCCGTTGATCTTGTCGATCATCGCTTCTGTCGCTGCCAGCCTGCGGATCACATAGGGCGTCAGACCCGGGTGGGCCTTGACGAATGCCTGTACCGACATGGCAAAGCGCGTCAGGTAGGCCTGCAACCCTTCTACACAATCCCCGTCTGCCCTAGGGATTTGCCAGCGCTGAAAGATCTCCTCGGCCACCAGGCACTTGAGTGCTTCGATGTTCGGCACATGCTTGTACAGCGCCATGTGGCTTACCCCCAACGCAGCGGCCACGCCAACGAACGTGAGGTTGGGCAAGCCGATGGCGACGCTCACGTCGGCAATCCGTTCACGGGTGATGGTGCGAGGGCGACCGCGTCCGGGGGTGCGTAGTGGTGGTTGCATCGGTTCCTCCAGGCTTTGTGAAGACAGTCTTGTAGCTGTCTTGTCGGGTTTTCGCAAATTAGTTTATAGTCATGCAACTAATTAATTTGCAGCTTTCCAGGCCCGCTTCATGTCCGATTCATCAACGCCCCTTGACGATGCCGCCCCCTCAACAAACAAAGCCCGCAGCCCGCTCAGCCGTGTGCTTTACCCCATTCGCGGGCGGCTGGCGCTGTCGGCGGTGCTGGCTGCTGCAGGTTCGATGCTGGCTTTGGTACCGCTGGCAGGCATTGCGCACATCGCACATCTGGCGTTGAGCGAAACCGCCACATCGGGCGCCATTGGCCGGGCCATCGCAGCCAGCATCGCCAGCTTGTTCACTGGTATGGCCCTGATCACCGCAGCCGAAATGCTGGCGCACCAAGCCGACAACCACATCACCCATCACCTGCGTGTGGCGATCGGCCAGCGCCTGATGCAAGTGCCGCTCGGCTGGTTCAGCGAGCGGGCATCAAGCGAAGTGAAACGGGCCATGCAGGACGACATCGGCACACTGCACAGCCTTACCGCGCACTTTTTCACCACGCTGGGCCGCGCCGTGGGCGCCGTACTGATTTCAGTGGCCTACCTGTTCGCCATGGACTGGCGCCTTGCCGTGGTCGTGCTGCTGCCCTTCCCGGCGTTCTTCCTGTTTCTGCACCGTGCCATCAAGGCCAGCGCAGCGCATATGGGTGATGTGGTTGCGGGCATGGGGCGCATCGACAACGCGGTGGTCGAGTTCGTCAATGGCATGCCGCTGGTCAAAGCATTCGGAGGGCGCGGCAACGTGCAGGACCGCTACCGTGCAGCGGTCGATGCCTTTGCCAACACCTTCACCGGTTTCACCCGCCCACTGGTTGCGGCGATGGCACGGGCCAATGCCTTGATCGCCCCGGTGACGGTACTGGGGGTGGTGCTGCTGGCAGGCATGCTGTTCGTGGCATTGGGCTGGATCGAGCCGCTAAAGATACTGCCTTTTGCCCTGGTCACACCCGGGTTGTGCGCGCCGCTGCAGCTGTTGCATTACATAACCCACGACCTCAATAACGCCGTGGCGGCGGCCCAACGGGTGCAGGCCCTGCTGGACACCCCGGTGCTGCCGGCCCCTGCCGCTGGCGCCCTGCCCAACGGCAGCGACATACGCGTGGAGCAACTGAGCCATGCCTACGCCCCCGGCAACAACGTGCTCGATGACGTCAGCTTCACCTTGGCCCCCGGCACCACCACCGCCATCGTCGGCCCCTCTGGCGCCGGCAAGTCGACCCTGGCGCGCCTGCTGCTGCGGTTCTTCGACCCCGATGCCGGGCGCATCACCCTGGGCGGCATCGACCTGCGGCAGATCGAGAGCCGCGAACTGTACCGGCGCATAGGTTTCGTGCTGCAGGAGGTGCGGCTGATCCACGCAAGCGTGGCCGACAACATCGCCCTGGGTAAACCGACTGCAACCCGCGAGCAAGTCGAAGCGGCTGCGCGCCTGGCCAACATTCACACACGCATCCTGCAACTGCCGCGTGGCTATGACTCGGTGGTGGGCGAAGACGCGCAATTGTCCGGGGGCGAACAGCAGCGCCTGAGCATTGCCCGCGCCGTGCTGCTCGACCCGCCCGTGCTGGTACTGGACGAGGCCACCGCAGCCGCCGACGCCGAGAGCGAGGCGGCGATCCAGGATGCCCTGTCGCGTTTCGCCCGGGGTCGCACCCTACTGATCATCGCCCACAGGCTGGACACGGTGATGCATGCCGACCAGATCCTGGTGCTGGACCAAGGCGCCCTGTGTGAACAAGGGCGCCACAGCGAATTGCTCACCCGCCAAGGCCTTTATGCACGGCTGTGGGCGCAGGGTGGTTATCAGAACACCGTGAAAAAGGCGCTGCCAGCATGCTGAAAACCTTCGTTCGACTGCTGGGCGAAAGCGCACCGGCCTGGCGCCGTTACCTGCTGATGACCGTGCTGTACGGGGTATTCAGTGGCCTGACCATCAGTACCCTGGCGCCGCTCATGCTGCACCTGCTTAACAGCGAAATACGCGCTGCCAGTGCCTGGTTGGCCGTTCTCGCCGCCGGCATGACGCTGTGCTGGGCCTGGCGACGCCAGGTGGAACAGGCCGGCATAAGTTTGGCGGTAGCGGTGCTGCAAGGCGGCCGCCAGCACATTGGCGCCCAGGTGGCACAGCTGCCACTGGGTTGGTTCACCCCCGACAACACCGCACGGCTCGGGCTTGTGATTACCCAGGGCATGATGGCCGTGGCCCAAGTGCCGGCCCATGTGCTCACGCCCTTGATCAGTGGCAGCGTCACGCCGCTGGTGCTGTTGGTAGCGCTGTTCACCCTGCACCCACCGCTGGGGCTTGTCGCCCTGCTAGCGCTGCCGGCGCTGGCCGCGGTGCTGCTGTTCAGCGCACGCCTGGGGCGCCGCGCCGATCAGGCCTTTCAGCAGTACTTCGCCGCCGCCAGCCAGCGTATGGTGGAGTTCGCCCAGGCACAGTCGGTGCTGCGGGCCTTCAGTGGGGAGGGTGGTGGCACACGGTTGCTGGCGCAAAGCCTGGAGCGTCAGCGCAGCAGCGGCATGGGCCTGATCATTCGTGCTTCGCTGTCAGCACTGCTCAACAGTTGGGCCGTGCAGGCTACATTTGCCGCGCTGTTGGTGGCCGCCGGCCTGTGGTTCGGCGATCAGGCGGGTGGCCAGGCGCAGGACGCAGTGGCGGTGATCGTGGCACTGGTGCTGGTGTGCCGCTTCATCGATCCGCTGCAGGACGTGGCCAGCCATGTCGAGATCCTGCGCGGGGCCCATGGCCAGCTGCAGGAAATCGAACGGATCCTGGCAGCCAAGCCATTGCCAGAACCCGCCTCGCCCCAGCGGCCGGTGGGCGGCGCAATCAACCTGCAAGGGGTGAGCTTGCGCTACAACCCCACCGGGCCCGACGTGCTGCAAAACGTGAACCTGCACATCCCGGCAGGCAGCATGACCGCCGTCATCGGCGCCTCGGGCTCAGGCAAGACATCACTGATGCGCCTGATTGCACGGTTCTTCGATGCCACAGAAGGCAGTGTGCGCATTGGCGGTGTCGACGTGCGGCAAATGGCCCGCACCAGCCTGACCGACACGGTCAGCCAAGTACTGCAGGACACCTGGCTGTTCCAGAGCAGCATCGCCGACAACATCCGTATCGGCAAACCCGATGCCAGCGACGCCGAGGTACGGCAAGCGGCGCACATGGCCGGCTTGGCACACACCCTCGAACGGCTGCGCGGGGGCCTCGATACGCTCGTGGGCGAAGGGGGTGCGCGGCTTTCCGGTGGCGAACGCCAGCGTGTGAGCATTGCCCGTGCGCTGATCAGGCAAGCACCAGTACTGCTGGTGGACGAAGCCACCGCCGCCCTTGATGCCGAGAACCAGGCCGTGATTGCCCATACGCTGCACAGCCTGCATGGGCGTTGCACCTTGGTGGTCATCGCACACCAGCTCAGCACCGTGGCCATGGCCGACCATATCGTGGTGCTGGACGCCGGCCAGGTTGTCGAGCAAGGCACACCGGCCACTCTGCGCGCCAATGGCGGGCACTATGCACGCATGCTCGAACAGCGCCGCGCCGCCAAAGGCTGGCGCATCGGGGCACCGAGGGTGGGACACGACTGATGCGTGTTGCATGGCTCATCCTGTTCCTGCTGTTGTGCGCGGCCTCACTGGCGCTCGGCGTTCGTGAGCTGGCCTGGTCTCAGCTGCTCACCCTGCAAGGCGACGCCTGGCTGACCTTGACCGCAAGCCGCCTGCCACGGCTGGCGGCATTGATACTGGTGGGTGTCGGGCTGGCGGTATGCGGTGTGATACTGCAGCAGATCGTGCGCAACCGTTTCGTCGAGCCCGGCACCACCGGCGGGCTCGATGCCGCGCGCCTGGGCATCTTGCTGTCGCTGGGCCTGGCGCCCGCGGCCGGGGCAGTGCTGCGCATGCTGTTCGCACTGGCCGTGTGCTTTGCCGCCAGCCTGCTGTTCGTCGCCATCATTCGACGCATCCGCGCCCGCAACGCGGTGCTGGTGCCGGTCATCGGCCTGATGTACGGCGGCGTGCTGAGTGCGCTGGCCGAGTTCTACGCCTACCGCTTCAACCTGCTGCAAAGCATGCAGGGCTGGTTGCTGGGTGATTTTTCCAAGGTGGTGCAGGGCCGCTACGAAATCCTCTACCTGATTGTACCGATCGTGTTGCTCACCTACCTGTACGCACAGCGCTTCACCGTGCTGGGCATGGGCGAAGGCATGGCCACCAGCCTGGGCCTGAACTACACCGCCAACGTGACGTTGGGCCTGCTGCTGGTAGCAGTCACGGTGTCGGCCAGCGTGATCATCGTCGGCGCCATCCCCTTCGTCGGCCTGGTGGTGCCCAACCTGATCGCCCTGCGCCATGGCGACAACCTGCGCCGCACCCTGCCACTGGTGGCGGTGGGCGGTGCGGCCTTGCTGCTGGTCTGCGACCTGCTCGGGCGGTTGCTGATCTACCCGTTCGAAGTGCCCATCGGCCTGACTGCAGGCGGCCTGGGTGGGCTGATCTTCCTCGGGCTGATCATCTGGAGGCAGCGATGAAAGGCCGACACTGCATGTGGCTGGCCGTGGTCGCCCTGGCCACGCTGTTCGTGTTCGTCAACGCCGGGGCGGATTTCGCCTACCTCATCCCCAAGCGCCTTGTGCGCCTGGCGGCCATGGTGATCGGTGGCGTGTGCGTGGCCTGCTCCGCCATCGCCTTCCAGACCCTTTCCGGCAATCGCATCCTCACCCCGGCGATCATGGGCTACGAAGCCGTGTACCTGCTGCTGCAGGCGCTGCTGGTGCTGGGCATGGGCGTGCAGGGGCTGATCGTGCTCGGCAGTGACGGCAATTTCCTGCTCTCGGTGCTGCTGATGCTCGGCTACTCCTGGGCCCTGCACCGCTGGCTGTTTCGTGACGGCAAAAACAACGTGTACTTCCTGCTGCTGGTCGGCCTGGTGCTGACCATGGTCATGGCCACGTTCACCCAGTTCGTCCAGCTTAAAGTCAGCCCCGGCGAGTTCTCGATGCTGCTGGGCTACACCCAGGCTTCGTTCAACCGGGCATCGCCACAGTTGCTGCTGTATTCGGCCGCGCTGGTGGCGGGCGTGTGTGTGCTGCTGGCCCGGGCCGTACCGGTGCTGGACGTGCTGGCACTCGGGCGCGACCAGGCCATTTCCCTGGGCGTGGACTACCGGCGCAACGTGCGCCTGCTGCTGGCGCTGATCGCCGCGCTGGTCGCGGTGTCGACCAGCCTGTTGGGGCCCACGGCATTCATGGGCGTGTTCGTCGCCAACATCACCTATGCCATGGCCGGTACCTTCCGCCACCGGGTCACGCTGGCCCTCGGCAGCGCCGTGGCCATTGCCGTGTTCATTGCCGCCCAGTTGCTGGTCGAGCATATCTTCAACTACAGGACCACCGTCGGCATCCTCGTGAACCTGGTGTGTGGCACCTACTTCCTCGCCCTGATGGTGCGCAACCGGGGAGCCGCATGATTACTGTTCACGACCTGCACAAAACCTATGGTAGCAAGGTGGTATTGAGCGGGGTAAG
>Ga0160450_100598_pt1 | contig 19363 bp, 11 predicted proteins | sample HID1975K_E1MG_FD_108257 | JGI IMG/M metagenome (GOLD analysis project Ga0160450, IMG submission 108257) | Enriched soil microbial communities from UW Madison campus, WI, USA - HID1975K_E1 MG | ecosystem: Environmental > Terrestrial > Soil > Unclassified | place: USA: Madison, Wisconsin...
CAGGCTCAGGGACCGGGCAGGCTCAGGGACCGGGCAGGCTCAGGGACCGGGCAGGCTCAGGGACCGGGCAGGCTCAGGGACCGGGCAGGCTCAGGGACCGGGCAGGCTCTGCGGCGCGGTGGCTCGCGGTGCGGTGGCTCAGGCGTCGGATGCCGCGTACACGCGCTCGCCCTCGACGAACGTCTGCAGCACGCGGGTGGCGCCGATCTGGTCGGCGGGCCCGGCGAAGGGATCGCGGTCGAGCACCACGAGGTCGGCGTACTTGCCGACCTCGACCGTGCCGGTGACGCGGTCGAGGTGGTTCACCCACGCCGAGCCCGCCGTGTACGCGGTGAGCGAGGTCGCGAGGTCGATCGCCTGTTCGGGGTAGAACGCGTCGTACTCGCCCTCCTCGTAGCCCGGCGCGGCCTTGCGGTTGACCGCGGTGTGGATCGCGGCCATCGGGTCGGGCGTCGACACCGACCAGTCGCTCCCGGCGGCCAGCACCGCGCCCGCGCGCAGCAGATCGCCGAACGGGTACTGCCATGCCGAACGCTCCGGGCCGAAGAACGGCAGGGTGAGCTCCACCATCTGCGGCTCGTACGTCGCCCACAGCGACTGCATGTTCGCCGCGACGTCGAGCTCGCGGAAGCGCGCGACGTCCTCCGGATGCACGACCTGGATGTGCGCGATGTGGTGGCGGTTGTCGCCGCGGCCGTTGCGGGCGATCGCGTGCTCGACGGCATCCAGGCACTCCCGCACGGCACGGTCGCCGATCGCGTGGAAGTGCACCTGGAACCCGGCCGCATCCAGCAGCGGCACCGCCTCGTTGAGGATCTCGGGCGGCACGAACGAGATGCCCGAGTTGTCGGTGGGGTGGCCGTGACCGTCGAAGTAGGGCTCGAGCATCGAGCCCGTGAAGTTCTCGGCCACGCCATCCTGCATGACCTTGATGCTCGTGGCGGCGAATCGGCCGCCGCGGTACTGCTCGCGGCGCTCGAGCAGGAGCGGGATCTGCTCCAGGCCCGCGGTGCGGTCCCACCACAGCGCGCCGACGACGCGGCCGGTCAGCCGGCCGTCGGCGGCGGCCGCGAGGTACGCGGGAGCCGGGTCGCCGGCATCCCCGTACGAGCCGACGATCGCGTCCTGCCAGGCCGTCACGCCGAACGAGTGCAGGTAGCGCTGGCCCGTCAGCAGCGCCTCGACCATGCGCTCGGCCGGTTCGGCGGGCAGCAGGCGGTTCACGAGCGTCATCGCGCCCTCGTGCAGCGTGCCCGACGGGTTGCCGTCCGCGTCGCGCTCGACGCGCCCGTCGGCGGGGTCGGGCGTGCCGCGGTCGATGCCCGCCAGGCGCAGCGCGGCCGAGTTCACCCAGGCGCCGTGGCCGTCGCGGTTGGGCAGGAACGCCGGGCGGTCGCCCGTGACCGTGTCGAGAAGGGATGCCGTCGGCGTGCCTCCCGGAAACGCCGACATGCCCCAGCCGCCGCCGAGGATCCACCCGTCGTCCGCGTGCTCGGCGGCGTAGCGCCCGATCGCGTCGACATAGTCGGCCGCGGTGTCGTAGGCCGACAGATCGCAGCGGAGCATGTCGAGCCCGCCCCAGACGGGGTGGACGTGCGCGTCCTGGAAGCCGGGGAGCAGCATCCGGCCCCTCAGGTCGACGACCTCGGTCGTGGGTCCGACGAGGTCGCGCACCTCGTCACCGCCGACCGCGACGATGCGGCCGCCCGAGACGGCCACCGCATCGGTGCGCGAGCGCACGGTGTTCGCGGTGAAGACGGGCCCGCCCGTGAAGACGAGGTCGGCGTACGGCATGGGACTCCCTGAGCGATCCGGTTGAGCGTGCGAGGAACGATCGAGACGAAACGCCTCGGTCGACGGTCGGCCTAAGGCCGCAGCATCCCGATCAGCCGCCCGCCATGGTGCGGGCGATGTCGGCCGCCGAGTCGCCGGCGCGCTTGAGCACGAGGGCCACGACGGCCAGGGCGACGAGGGTCAGCAGCAGCATGATCGTCGACACCGCCGCGATCTCGGGACGCAGCCCCGTGCGCACGGCGCCGAGGATGTACACCGGCCACGGCGTGGAACCGGCGACCGAGATGAACGCCGCGATCACGGTGTTGTCGAGGCTCAGCGTGAACGACAGCAGGAAGCCGGCGAGCACGGCAGGCATCGCGAGCGGCAGCGTGACGCGACGGAACGTCGTGAGCGGCGGCGCGTACAGGTCGGCGGACGCCTCTTCGAGCTGCGCGTCGAGGCCGATGAGCCTGGCTCGCACGAGGTACGACACGACCGCGATCGAGAACAGCGAGTGACCGATCACGAGACGGAAGATGCCGTCGTTGAAGAAGCCGATGCCCCAGTCCTGCCCGAGCGTCACGAGCCACGGCAGCAGCGCGACCGCATCGACGATCTCGGGCGTCACCGAGACGAGCAGGAGCAGCACCAGGAACCACCACACCCACTTGCCGGGGTGGCGCGCCATCGCGATGCCGGCGAGCGTGCCGAGCACGGACGCGAGCAGCGCCGCGAGGAAGCCGGTCTGCACCGAGATCAGCACCGCGCTGCGGATGACCTCGTTCGAGACGATCGCGGCGAAGGAGTCGAAGCCGAACTGCGTGAACGACGTCAGCAGACGCCCCACGTTGAACGAATAGACGACCACCACCGCGATCGGCAGGAACAGGAACACCAGAACGGCGATGCCCCAGATCGTGAAGCCGAGATCGCCGCGGTTGCGCTTGGCGCGCGGCGTCACCGTGCTCTTGGCCGACAGGATCGTGCGAGTGTCGGTGGCGGTCATGCGGCACCTCCGGCCGGGGAAGCAGGAGCCGTCGCCGCGGTGACGGCGGGCACCGGATCGAGCACGACGCGGTTGCGCAGGCGCATCGGCACGCCGACCAGCCACACGATGCCGAGGCCCACCGCCGTCGTCAGCAGCACGATGAGGATCAGCATGATCGCCATGGCCGAGCCCAGCGCCCAGTTCTGCGCGGTCTGGAACTGCGTCGCGACCATCTGGCCGATCATGTTGCCCTTCGCGCCGCCGAGGATCGTCGCGGTGATGTAGTCGCCCATGAGCGGGATGAACACGAGCAGCACACCGGCGAGGACGCCGGGGCGGGAGATCGGGAGCGTGACCCGCAGGAACGTGGTCCAGCGGCCGGCGCCGAGGTCCTTCGACGCCTCGCGCAGCGCCGGGCCGACCCGGTCGAAGGCGACGAACAGCGGCAGGATCATGAGCGGCAGATAGTTGTAGATCACGCCGAGCAGCACGGCCTGGCGTGTGTACAGGATGTCGAGCGGACCGAGCCCGAGGGTCTGCATGACGCCCGACACCCAGCCGTTGGGGGCGAGGATGATCTGCCACCCGATCGTGCGCACCAGGAAGTTGGTCCAGAACGGCACCATCACCAGGGCCACCAGCAGTCCCCGCTTGGACGGTGGCGCCTTGACCGCCATCCAGTACGCCACCGGAGCCCCGATGGCCAGGCACGCCAGGGTGCCCAGGATGCCGATCCACAGCGTGTTCTGGAACGTGGCGAAGAACGTCGGCGTGAGCACCTCGACATAGCGGTCGAACGACAGCACGTCGTTCGCGTGGGTGCCGAAGATGCCCGGCTTGTAGCCGAAGCTGAACCAGACGACGTAGCCGACCGGGATGACGAAGAAGAAGAGCAGCCAGGCCCACGCGGGGAACGCGAGGGCGATGCCCGCCTTCTTACGCACCCGCCGCCGCCTTGACCTTGTTGTAGATGTCGACGACGCGCGCGAGCGAGTCGTTGACCTCGCCCTCCTCCATCGTGGCCAGCTGCTCGGGCGTGAAGAACACCATGTCCAGCAGCTCCAGGCCCGCGTCCGCGGCCGCCTGCTCGATGTTCGCCACGCCCGTGTGGTAGCCGATGTAGTCGAGCTCCTGCAGCGACGCCGCGGGGTCGAGCACGTAGTTGATGAAGGCGTGCGCGGCCTCGGGATGCGGCGCGCCCGTCGGGATCGACCAGTTGTCCATCCAGATCTCGGTCTTGGGGCCTGCCAGCACCCACTGCCAGCGGTCGGGCTCGCTGGTCTCCATGAGCGCGAGGCGGACGTCGCCGTTGTAGGCCTGCATCAGCACGTGAGAGGCCTGCTGGATGGCGCCGCCGCCGGGGTAGGAGTCGAACGCCTCGAGGTGCGGGGCGAGGGTGTTCACCAGGAAGTCCTCGGCGGCGTCCAGGTCGCCCTCGTCGGTCGTCGTCCACGGGATGCCGTTGGCCCAGAAGTACGCCCCCGTGAGCTCGCTCGCGTCGTCGAGCATCGAGGTCTTGCCGCTGGCCTCGTTCTGGGCGGCGTCGAGGAAGTCGCTCCACGTCGCGAGCTCGCGCGAGATGACCGTCTTGTCGTAGACGAAGCCGGTGGTGCCCCAGTCCTTGCAGATCGAGTACTCGTTGTCGGGATCCCACGCGCGGCCGACGAACGCCGAGTCGAGGTTCTTGAAGTTCGGGATCAGGTCGAGGTTGAGCTTCTGCAGCAGACCGTTCTGCACCATCTGCTGGATGTAGACGCCCGTCGGGACCACGATGTCGTAGCCGCCGGTGCCCTTGGCGGCGGTGAGCTTCGCGATCATCTCCTCGTTGGAGTTGAACGAGCTCAGCTCGACCGTCGGCCCCTGCTCCTTCGTGAACGCATCGATCACGTCGGGGCTGTCGTAATCGCCCCACGTGTAGATCGACAGCTTGCTCTCCAGTGCGCCGCCCGTCGCCTTCGGCGCGGCGGACGTGCCGCCGCCCGGCGAGCACGCGGTGAGGATCGCGGCGGCGCCGGCCGCGGCCGCGATGCCGAGGAAACCACGGCGGCTCAGCTCACGGCGGATCGTGGGCACGGCATCGCTGCTGGCGAGGATGCGGATCGGGGACTCGGGCATCGGTGTCTCCAGGGGGTCGGGTGCGGAAGGCGGGTCGGTCAGGCGGCGGGCGGGGCGACGTAGCCGCTGTCGGCGGCCGCGTCGTCGGCGGGGAAGAGCAGCACGTTCGCGGCATCCCACGCGCACACGACCGCGTCGCCCACAGCAAGTGACGGCGCCTCGGGCGTGGGACGGCGGGCGATGATGCTCTTGTCGTCCGAGACCTGCACCAGGTACTGCATGGTCTCGCCCAGGTGCGCCACCCCCAGCAGCGTGCCGCGGACGGAGTTGATGTCGGATGCCGTCACGCCGCCGTCGGCGCCCTGCTCGGCCGCGATGCGCACGAACTCGGGGCGCACGGCCGCCTGACCGCGCGCGGCACCGGCGAGCTCGGCGGTCGCGCCGCGGACCAGGCCCTCGGGCGCCTCGACCGCCGCACCGTCGGCGACGACCGGCCCGGTGAAGAAGTTCTGCTGGCCGACGAAGGCCGCCACATATGCCGATGCCGGACGCGCGTAGACGGTGTCGGCGTCGGCGATCTGCTCGATGCGCCCGTGCCGCATGATCGCGATGCGGTCGCTCATCGACAGCGCTTCGCCCTGGTCGTGGGTCACGAAGACGAACGTGATTCCCAGGCGCGACTGCAGGAGCTTGAGCTCGAGCTGCATCTCGTCCCGCAGCTGACGGTCCAGAGCGCCGAGCGGCTCGTCGAGCAGCAGCACGGCGGGACGGTTCACGAGCGCCCGCGACAGGGCGACGCGCTGCTGCTGACCGCCCGACAGCTGTGTGGGCTTGCGGTCGGCGAAGTGGCGCATCTGCACGAGGTCGAGTGCCTCCGACACGCGGGTGCGGATCTCGGCCTTCGGGGTCTTGCGCTGCTGCAGGCCGTACGCGACGTTCTCGGCGACCGTCATGTGCGGGAACAGGGCGTACGCCTGGAACACCGTGTTGACGTTGCGGCGGTACGGGGGCGCGCCGAGCACGGACTGGCCGGAGATGCGGATGTCGCCGGCATCCGGCTGCTCGAAGCCTGCGATCATGCGCAGCGTCGTCGTCTTGCCGCAGCCCGAGGGACCCAGCAGCGAGATGAACTCGCCCGGCTGGATGGTCAGCGACAGGTCGTCGACGGCGAGCTGGTCACCGTAGCGCTTGGTGATGCCCGAGAGCAGGACCGCCCCGCGCGAAGCGTCGCCGTCGGTGGGAACCTGGTCTGCCGGGAGCGCCGAGGCGGGCGCCGTGCCTGTGGACGTCGTCACTCGTGGAGGTCCTTCGTTTCGCCGGCCGTGCGGCGGTGCGCGGCCTATCGGGTGTGGGGGTATTCAATAGCGGGCGGTGCCCGGGTGCAATCCGACCGACCGTGAAACAGGACGATCCGAGCCGCGGGGTGCGTCCGGTGCGACAGATCGTCCGACCGTGCGTGAACCCGCGGAATCCGCGATGTTTCAACGAGAAGTCGGGTCGAGGATGCCTCCGGCCACGGATCCGGACGACAGATCGTCCGTTGCACCATCGTGACCTGCGCGCGTCAGCGCTGGCAGGTCGGGCACCAGAACACGATGCGCTCGCGCGTCGGGTCCGCGCCCAGCGCGGAGCGTCGGACCAGGGTGCCGCACCGGCGGCACGGGCGTCCTTCCCTGCCGTAGACCCACGTCGTGAGCCCGCGGCGCGCGTCACCGGTGAAGGTCCGGTCGACGCGGTCGCGGTTCGCCCGGATCATGCGTGCCCCGAGGTCGACGAGGGCCGCGGCATCCACGTGATCCGCCGGTGTCGTGGGGAGGATGCCGCGCACGAACAGGATCTCGTTCGCGTACTCGTTGCCGAATCCGGCGATGCTGCGCTGGTCCTGCACGGCGACATGGACCGCGCGGGTGTCGGCATGGAGGCGGCGCGCCGCCTCGGCGGGGTCCCACGAGTCGGACAGCGGGTCGGGGCCGAGGTAGCCGACCAGGTCGTCCTCGTCGGCGGTCGGCACGACCTTGATGTCGGCGAGGTCGAAGCCGACCGTCTCCCACTCGGTGCCGTCGGGCGCCGTCGCGCCGATCACCGCGCGCGCCCGGAATCCGGGGGCCCGCCATCGCTCACCGCGCCGGTACACGTGCCATTCGCCCTCCATCTTGAGGTGCGAGTGCAGCGTCCAGGTGCCGATGCGGTGCAGCAGGTGCTTGCCTCGGCTCGCGACGCCGTGCACGACCTCGTCACGCAGGTCGGCCGTCGCCGCCTGCGGAACGCGCAGCTCGAAGCGCGTCACCGTCGCGCCCGCCAGCGCCCGGTCGAGCCGTCGCGCCGTCTGGTAGACGGTGTCGCCCTCAGGCACGCGCACCCCGCACGGCGTCGCCGGCTGTCACGCGGCGCAGGGTGAGGCCCCGGGGAGACTCGACGAAACCGGCCTCTCGCAGCGTGCGCCCGATCCCCGTGCCATGGACGAACGCGCCGTTGACCTGCTCGATCGTGAGGGTGTCGAGGCGGCGCGCCTGCGCGGTGGCGGCCAGGTCGCGTGTCGCGGCGGAGAGCACGGCCTCGTCGCCCGTGAAGGCGAGCGCGGACTTGCCGCCGCGCTCCAGGTACAGGGCGAGGGCGCCGTCGACGAGCACGACCAGCGCGCCCGCCTTGCGGCCGGGCCGGTGCCCGACACCCTCGAGCGCGGGCCAGGCGAGCGCCGCGCCGTACGGGTTGGCGGGATCGGTGGCCGCGAGGGTCACCGCCCGCAGCGGCGGCGGGTCGCTGAGCCCCGCGAACTCCCGCAGCCGGTCGACGGTCGCGGACGCCGCGAACTGCGCCGCACCGAGCTTCTCGATGACGTAGCCGCGGCGGCAGTGCCCGGCCTCTTCGAACCCGGCGAGCACGCGATACGTCTGGGCGAAGCCTCCCGGCACGCCCTCGGACTGCACCGCGCCGCGCGTGACCACGCCGTAGCGGTCGAGCAGCAGGCTCGCGGTCGCCGTGGCCCGCAGCGCCGGGTCGGCCTCGGGCGCCGGCAGCAGCGACCACCGCCCGCCGACCGACGGCGACCGTGCCGGAAGGGATGCCGACACCGACCGCATCGCCACGCTCATGCTGCCCGGCGTCCCGCGGTACAGGCGGGCGCGCGGCGTGCGCCTGCTGACGCGGTGCGCCTGCGATCCCCCCGACACGAGGGAGCGCACGGGCGCGAACGTGTCGTTCGTGACGCGTCCCGCCCAGGCCAGCCGCCACAGCGCCTCGTTCACGGACTGCTCGTTGTCGGCGCCCGTGACCTGCCGCAGCTGCGCGGCGAAGTACGCGCCGCCGCCGTCGAGCGCGGAGAGCAGCTGGGCGTCGAGCGAGCCGGGCGGGGGCGCTTCGGCGTCGTCGGCCTCCGCGAGCGTCAGGGGCAGCGCGTCGGCGGGGTGCAGGGCGATCCACCCGTCGCGCCCCGGCAGCCCGCCGTGTCCCGACCACACCACCTCGCCCGTCGAGGTCAGCTCGTCGAGCATCGCCGGCGTGTAGTCCGACACCCGGGCAGGGAGGATGAGCGACTCCCACGCGCTCGCCGGGATCGGCACGCCCGCGAGCTGCTCCACCACCGCGGCCACGCCGTCGATGCCCTCCAGGGGGCGCGTCACGTGCTGCCAGACCGGCAGGAACCGTCCGTACGCATGCTGCGGGACCGGCTCGACGCTGCCGCGGATCGCCGCGAGCGACCGCATCCTCAGACGCCGCAGCACCTCGCTGTCGCACCACTCCGCCTCGTCGGCGGCTGCCGTCGTCGAGGTCTCGGGCAGGAAGTACCCCGAGGCGACGCGCCCCTGCGCCTCCAGCCGTTGCAGGGTCAGGCGCGCCACGGCGATGCCGACGCCGAAGCGGTCGGCCGCGGCATCCGCCCGGAAGGGTCCGTGCGTGCGGGCGTAGCGCGCGATCACGTCGCCGAGCGGGTCGGCCACAGGTTCGAGGAATGCCGTCGGGATGCCGACGGGCAGCGCCACTCCGAGCGCGTCGCGCAGACGACCGGCGTCCTCGATCGCGGCGACGCGGGACACCCCGGCGATCGTCACCGGGATCGCCCGGCGCGACGCGATGAGCGCCTCGAGATGAATGCCGGCCGCGTCCGCGGTCGCATCGGCATCGGCATCGGCATCGGCATCGGCATCCGCGATCGGCTCCAGGCGGGCGGCGACCTCGGCGGCGTCGAGCGGGCCGAGCTGGCGCAGCAGGTCGGCGACGCCCTCGACGCCGCGGGCGCGGCGCTCGGGGTCGAGGCGTTGCGCCTCGCGTTCGAACTGCGCGATGACGTCGGGATCGAGCAGCTCCCGCATCTCGACCTTGCCGAGCAGCTCGGACAGCAGGGCGGGGTCGACCGACAGGGCCGCGGCCCGGCGCTCGGCGAGAGGTGAGTCGCCCTCGTACATGAACGCGCCGACGTAGCCGAACAGCAGGTCGCGCGCGAACGGCGAGGGCTGCGCCGGCTCGGTCTCGATGAGGCGGATGCGGCGCTCGCCGATGCCGCGCATGAGGCGCAGCAGCGAGGGCACGTCGTAGACGTCCTGCAGCACCTCGCGCAGGGTCTCGAGGATGATCGGGAACGTCGGGTACCGGCGCGCGACCTCGAGCAGCTGCGCCGACCGCTGCCGCTGCTGCCACAGCGGCGTCCGCTTGCCCGGATTGCGGCGAGGCATGAGAAGGGCGCGCGCGGCGCACTCGCGGAACCTCGACGCGAACAGCGCGGATCCGCCGACCTCCTCGGTGACGATCTGGTCGAGCTCGTCGGGGTCGAAGACGAACAGGTCCGCGCCGGGAGGCTCCGCCGTGGCATCCGGGATCCGCGCGATGATGCCGTCGTCGCTCGCCACCGCCGACCCCTCGACGCCGAGGCGCTCGCGGATGCGCGCGTTGACGGCCAGTGCCCACGGCGCATGCACCTGCATGCCGTAGGGGGAGTGCAGGATGACCCGCCAGTCGCCGACCTCGTCGCGCCCGCGCTCGACGGTCAGCTGGCGGTCGGTGGGCAGCGTGCCGGTGGCCTCGCGCTGCTCGGCGAGGTACGCGAGCAGATTGTCCTGCGCGAACTCGTCGAGCCCCGCCTCGCGCAGCCGCGCCTCGGCCTTGTCGGGCTTGGCGGTCGACACCTCGCGCGAGAACTTGCCGAGCGCCTCGCCCAGCTCGGCCGGCCGGCCGATCCCGTCGCCGTGCCAGAACGGCACCTTGCCGGGCTGTCCGAACGCGGGCAGCACGTTGACGCGGTCATGCGTGATCTCGACGATGCGCCAGCTCGTCGTGCCGAGCGTGAACACGTCGTTGACGCGCGACTCGTAGACCATCTCCTCGTCGAGCTCGCCGACCCGCGCGTTCTGCGACTCGCCCGCCACGAACACGCCGAACAGGCCGCGGTCGGGGATCGTGCCCCCGCTCGTCACCGCGATGTGCTGCGCCCCCGGTCGACCGGTGAGCACGCCGAGGTCGCGGTCCCACACGACGCGTGGCCGCAGCTCGGCGAACTCGTCGGACGGGAACTTGCCGGCGATGAGATCGAGCGTCGCCTCGTACGCCGAGCGGGGGAGCGAGCGGAACGGCGCGCTGCGCTTGAGCGTCTCGTACCAGCCCTCGACGTCGACCGGACCGACTGCGGCGGCGGCCACCGTGTGCTGGGCCAGGATGTCGAGCGGGTTCTGCGGGATCGCGATGGCCTCGATCTGCCCCGCCAGCATGCGCTCGGTCACGATCGCGGTGTGCAGCACGTCGCTGCGGTGCTTGGGGAACAGCGCGGCCCGGCTCACCTCGCCGACCTGGTGGCCGGCGCGTCCGATGCGCTGCAGCCCCGACGCCGCGCTCGGCGGCGCCTCGACCTGGATGACGAGGTCGACGGCGCCCATGTCGATGCCGAGCTCGAGGCTCGACGTCGCGACGACACAGCGCAGGACGCCGGACTTCAGCTCCTCCTCGACCTGCGCGCGCTGCTCCTTCGACACCGAGCCGTGGTGCGCCTTGGCCAGCACGGGCTCCGCGCCCGCCGTCGCGCCGGCCTGCGCCATCATCGCCGCCGGGACGGTCTGCTCCGGAAGGCCGAGCCCCAGCCGCTCGGAGTAGATCTCGTTGAGCCGCCCGGTCAGCCGCTCGGCGAGGCGCCGCGAGTTGCAGAACACGATGGTCGACCGGTGCTGCAGGATGCGGTCGACGATCGCCTCTTCGACGTGCGGCCACACCGAGCCCGTCATCTCGGTCTCGCCGGCGCCGGATGCCCGCGCGTTGTGACCCGTCCCCGAGCCCGCCGAGGCGTCGGCGAACCAGTCCTCGTCGATCGGCTCGTCGTCGGAGGCTGCGGCGGTGGCGGCATCCCCGTCGTCCGACGTGTACGCGCTCGGCGGGGGCGGCGGGTTGAGCATGTCGCCGATCGGCACGACGACCTTCATGTCGAAGGCCTTGGTCGCGCGCGGGGCCACGATCTCGACCGGCTCGGCGCCGCCGAGGAACCGCGCCACCTCGTCGATCGGCCGCACGGTGGCCGACAGGCCGATGCGCTGCGCGGGCGGAGCATCGGGCGTGAACGACCGCCGCAGCGCGTCGAGTCTCTCCAGGCTCACCGCCAGGTGCGCGCCGCGCTTGGTCGCCGCGACGGCGTGGACCTCGTCGACGATGACCGTGTGCACGTCGCGGAGCGTCTCGCCGGCGCGGCTGGTGAGCATGAGGTACAGCGACTCGGGCGTCGTGATGAGGATGTCGGGCGGCGTCTGCACGAGCTTGCGCCGATCGCCGGCGGGGGTGTCGCCGGAGCGCACGCCGACGGTGACGTCGGGCACGGTGAGCCCCAGGCGTCGCGCGGACTGCCCGATGCCCACCAGCGGCGACCGCAGGTTGCGCTCGACGTCGACGCCGAGCGCCTTGAGCGGCGAGATGTAGAGGATCCGGGTGGCCGGCGGTGCGGAATCCCCCCGCTTCTTCTTGCGTGAGGGATCGAGGGATGCCGTCGTCGCGGCCTTGTCGTGGAACACCCTGTCGATCGCCCAGAGGAACGCCGACAGCGTCTTGCCCGACCCGGTCGGTGCGACGACGAGGGCGTGCTTGCCCGCCGAGATGGCCTGCCAGGCCCCCTTCTGCGCCTCGGTGGGGGCGTGGAAGGCGCCACGGAACCAGTCCTGCGTGGCAGGACCGAATCGCTCGAGGACGTCGCCCACCCCTCCATCTTGGTCGCCCGCGCCGACATCGGGCCAGGGTGTCGCGCGGGCCGGTCGCGTAAACTCCCCGGTGCGTGTTCCCCCGCACGCGTTCGCCGCCGAGGAGCGTGATGGAGCCGACGCCTTCGAGCGGGTCGGAGCCGGTCGCGCCGCCCACCCGCCGCGCCGCCGCCGTGCGTGCCGCCCACGGGCTGTCGCGCTCGCGCCGGGTGCAGACGTTCGGCCTCGGCATCCTGTGCGGGTCGCTCGGGCTGTCGCTGCTGATCGTCGTGACGACGATCTTCGCGGTGTCGCAGCGGCCTGAGCAGCTGCCGGCCGATCCGGCAACGGTGTCCGAGGAACGGGTCGCGACGCCGGCGCCCCCAGGTTCGACGCCCGCCCCGACCCCGACACCCGAACCGACCGTCGAGCCGGTGGACGAGGTGGATGCCGCACCCGGCCCCGACGCCCAGCCGGCGCCGCCGCAGACCGATGCGCCCGTGCCCGCGCCCGCGCCGGAGCCCGAACCCACGCCGACGGCGACAGCGCCCGGCAACAGCGGGAACGCCCCGGGTCACAACAAGAAGAAGCCCTGACCGCGGCGGAGGACCTGTCGTGTCCGAATCGTTGTGAGGCCGGGGAGGACACGGCCATCGCCCGCCGATAGAGTCGCGGGACTGCCACCTAGGAGACGCCGTGCGACGACCCCTTGCCCTCGCCATCGCTGGGCTCACACTCGCCGGTGCGCTCAGCGCGTGCGCCTCGGCCACCGAGCCGGACGCGGCCCCGACGCCCGGTGCGAGCGTCGCCCCGACCCCGACCCCCACGGCGGAAGAGCGGGTGGTCGGCCCGGGCGATAAGCCGCCCACGGTGTTCGACGGTGACTGCGACAGCGCGCTCGCCGCGGCAGACCTGCAGGGCGTCATCGGTACGCCGCTCCCACTCGCCTCGTCGTCGAGCGACGGTGCGGTGGGAAACGTCGGCGGTCTCGCGTGCAGCTGGGAGGCCGGCGGCGCCGCCGTGCGGCTGGAGATCCTTCCCCGCGACGGTCTGCGTGACACGCAGTTCCCGGCGGACCAGGCGGCGTTCTACTTCGAGGACTGCGACGCGCAATGGGTGTGCGCGGGCGAGGCCGAGGACGGCGACCTGTGGATCGGCGCCTCGTTCCAGTCCTTCGCCGAGGCGGACCGCGACCAGATCGACGACTGGACCACGGCGATCGCCGCCTTCGTCTTCCGCGACTTCGCCGGCTCGGGCGCGGAGCCCTGGACGCGGGACCGGACCGGCTGGTGGGGCGAGCTCGACTGTGCGGCACTCGCCCACACCATGGCTCGTGACCTGGGGGCCGACTTCGCCGGGGAGCAGGGCGGTTTCATCGATCCGCCGCTGCCGGGCGTGGTCATGGCCACCACCGCCTCGAACTGGTCGAACTGCTACCTGAACGACGGTGCTCACACGTTCGAGGTGTACTCGGCGGCGGGCGAAGCCTGGACCCTTCCCACCGACGGTGACCAGCCCGTCGACACCGGCGTACAAGGGATCTCGGCCTGGCTGTCGTCGGACTACCAGTCCACGACGTCCGTGGCTTACACGCTGACCGACGGCATCAACTCCTTGTCCGCCTCCATCGCGACGGACGCGACCTGGACCGCGGAGCAGGCGCTCACCGCATTGGCGACCGCCGCCGCGTCGGGCTGGAAGTGACCCGAGGGGCTCAGTCCTCGTTCGGGATCAGGATCCACAGGATGATGTAGGCCCACAGCGACAGGCCGAAGAAGATCACGGCGATCGCGGTGAGGATGCGCACCAGCGTCACGTTCCAGCCGAAGCGGTTCGCGACGGCGGCGCAGACGCCGGCGATCAGGCGTCCCTGGCGGGGTCTCATGAGTGCGTTCATGTCTTCCATCCTTCCCGCCCGGGCCGGTTCGCACATGGGGGAGAACCCCCAGATCCGCCGGGGCGCAGGCCGCGGCATCCACCCTTCCGGAGAGTGGATGCCGCGCCCCGAGGTCACCGCTCGGTGAGGTGCCCCTCGTGGTCGAGCTCCAGCGTCAGGGTGACGCCGATGCGCCCGAGGAACGCGTCGTCGTGGCTGACGACGAGCACCGCGCCGCGGTAGGCGGCGATGGCGTCGACGAGCTGGTCGACCGTGTCGAGGTCGAGGTTGTTCGTCGGCTCGTCGAACACGAGCAGCTGCGGCGGCGGATCGGCCAGCATGAGCCGGGCCAGCGCCACCCGGAAGCGCTCACCGCCCGACAGCGTCGCCACCGGCCGTTCGACCGCGGCGCCTCGGATGAGGAACCGGGCCAGTCGGTTACGCAGCTCGACCATCCCGACCTGCGGCGCCGCCGGCGCCACGTTGTCGAGCACGGACGCCTCGTCCACGAGCCCGTCCACCCGCTGGGGCAGGTAGCCGACGCGGTCGGTGTGGAGGACGCCCTGCGCCGTATTCAGGAGATCCGGGCTATCGCCGCCGCGCTCGGGCGTGCCACCCGGCGTGTCTCCTGAATCCTCGACCGCAGCGTCGAGCAGACGCTCCAGCAGCGTCGTCTTGCCCGCGCCGTTCGGGCCGATCAGCGCGACCCGCTCGGGGCCCTGGACGACCCACGAGCGCTCGCCGTCGCCGAGGGTGGCGATGCGGCGGCCCGCCGGCACCCCGGGGTCGGGCAGGTCGATCTTCATCGACGCGTCGTCGCGGACCCGACGCCCGGCGGCGTCGAGCGCTTCGCGGGCGGATGCCTCGCGGTCGGCCTTCTCGCCGCGCAGCTTGCCCGCCGAGACCTCGGCGGCCATCCGCCGGCCATTGGCCACGATCTTCGGCACGCGCTTCTCCACGAACGCCTTGTCGCCCATCGCCTTGCGGCGGGAGATCGTGGTCTCGGCCTCGATGCGCTGGCGCTTCTCGCGCTTGAGCGACTGCTTCGCGGCGCGCTCGGCGTCACGGGCGGCATCCTGCTCGGCATCCAGCCAGGCACGCCATTGCGAGTACGGCCCGCCGAAGACCGACAGCTCGTTCGCGTACAGCTCGGCGGTGTCGTCCATGAGCTCCAGCAGCGCGGTGTCGTGGCTCACCACGACCAGCGCCCCGCGCCAGGAACGGACCATGTCGTGCAGGCGCGCCCGCGCCTCGCGGTCGAGGTTGTTCGTCGGCTCGTCCAGGAGCGCGATGGGTGCGCCCCGCAGACGGATGCCGGCGATCGCGGTCAGCACGGCCTCGCCGCCCGACAGCTGCCCGACCCGGCGGTCGAGCATGTCGGGGGACAGACCTGCCTCGGCGAGCGCCACGTGGGCGCGCGCCTCGACGTCCCAGTCCGAGCCGACCGCGTCGAAGTGGCGCGGGTCGACGTCGCCGGACTCGATGGCCCGGAGGGCGCGCAGGGTCTCACCCACCCCGAGCAGATCGGCGACGGGCCGGTCGACGTCGAGGGTGAGCCGCTGGGGGAGGTAGGCGGCATCCGCCGTCCGTGTGATGTGCCCGGCAGACGACGTGAGGTCGCCGGCGATGAGGCGCAGCAGCGTGGACTTTCCGGAGCCGTTGCGTCCGACGAGGCCCGTGCGGCCGGTGCCGAACGAGCCCGAGACATCCGAGAGCGCGGCGGTGCCGTCCGCCCAGGTGAAGGAGACGCGGTCGAGGACGACCGCGGGAGTAAGGGTGTTGGCGGGCATGAAGCCTCCTGTGTCAGTCGTGCGCTGACACCGGGGACCGCGGAATCCTCGTTCGTCACCGGGCGTGCCGGAGCGGGAGATGAAGCGGCCGATCGACGGGCCAGCGCGAAATCTTCAAGCGCTGGTGCGTCGAGGAACGACGGATCAGCGCGATTACAGCGCGGTCGCGTCGAAGTACTTCAATGGATTTCCTCACCGAGGGAACAAGGCCTTGGATACCATAGCGGACGGTGCTGGATGCCGCCAGTGGATCCCCGCGGCCGCGTCACATCTCCCCGCACCCTTGACGGCGAACGGTCCTCACGAGCAGGATTGTATCGATTCAAGTCGGGAAGCGTTTTCCCACTTCTCGACCCCGGATCGTCGAGCCCCACCGACGTCGTCGTCGTCGAACAGATCGAAGGAGATCCCGTGCGTTCCCGATCACCCCATTCCCCCTGGCGCCGCCGCGTCGCCGCCCTCACCGGCGGCGCGCTCGTCGTCGGCCTCCTCGCCGCTGCCGCACCGGCGGCGGCCGCCACCTCGTCGCCCGTCGATCTGTCGTTCGACTTCGGCGGACCGTCCACGCCCGTCGTGAGCGGCTGGATCGGCATCAGCCCGGGCACCGCATACTCCGCCGCGACCGGCTACGGCTTCACGACGGCGCCCGCGTCGAACGGATTCCGCGACCGCGGCGGCGACAACGTCGTCGCGCGCGACTTCACCATCGGAAACACCCAGGCGTTCGCCGTCGACGTGCCCGACGGCACCTACGAGGTGACCACGTGGGCGGGCGACCTCATCGCGAGCAACAACACGGTGTGGGACGTCGAGGGCACCGCGTACGCGGGTCCGCGCACCACGACCGGGGTCATCGACGAGCACTACTTCCCGGCGGTCACCGTCGCCGACGGCCAGCTGAACATCCGGGTGACCGGGGGCGACGGGCGCATCAACGGCATCCGGGTCCAGTCCCAGCTCGCCGCGCCGTCGGGTCTTGCGGTGACCGGCGTCCACGCGACGGGCGACCTCTCGGTCTCGCTCGCCTGGGGCGCCGTCGATGACGCGACCGGCTACGTCGTGTACCGCGCCGCGCCGAGCGGCGACCTCGCCGAGGTCGGACGCACGACCGGCGACACCGTCTTCAGCGACACGGGTGTCGCGCTCGGCGAGTCGTACGAGTACGCCGTCGCGACGATCAAGGACGCCCGCACGTCGCGGCAGAGCGACCGGGTCGCCGCCGCGGTGGTCGACGAGTCCGTCGCCGAGCCCGCGACGCCGAGCGGTGTCGCGACCGCCGCGATCGAGCGCGACTCCCTGACCCTCGCGTGGACCGATCCGGGCGATGCCGAGTTGTGGAAGGTCTACCGGTCGACGCGCGCCGACCTGCCGTTCCAGCTCGTCGCGACCGTCGACCGGCCGGCCTACACCGACGGCGACGTGCTCACCACGCGCCCGTACCTGTACAAGCTCGTCGCGCTCAACGCCGGCGGGTCCTCGGCGGAGTCCGAGGTGTACAGCACAGCCGTCGCGACCACGCTAGTCCGCCAGGTCGAGTACCTCGACCGCGCCCCGGTGGCCGTGAAGGTCGACCAGGGCGTGTACCTCGGCTGGCGCCTGCTGGGCCTGGACGACCGCGACCTCGGGTTCCAGGTGTACCGCGACGGCGTGCGCATCACCGACCAGCCGATCACCGGTTCGACCAACTTCGTCGACGCCGACGGCACGGCCGACTCGACGTACTTCGTGACCGCCCTCGTCGGCGACCGCGAGGTCACCGTCACCGAGGAGTTCGGCGTGCGGGCCGACCAGTTCTTCGACATCCCGCTCGACAAGCCGGCGCCGGTCACGCTGCCCGACGGGCAGACGGTCACCTACGCCCCCGGCGACGCGAGCGTCGGCGACCTCGACGGCGACGGCCAGTACGAGGTCGTCTTCCTGTGGGCGCCCTCGATCTCGAAGGACAACTCGCAGTCCGGCTACACCGGTCGCGTCTACATGGACGCGGTGAAGCTCGACGGCACGCGGCTGTGGCGCATGGACCTCGGCGTCAACATCCGCGCCGGCGCCCACTACACGCAGTTCATCGTGTTCGACCTCGACGGCGACGGCCGCGCCGAGGTGTCGTTCAAGACGGCCGACGGCACGACCGACGGCACCGGAAAGGTCATCGGCGACGCGAAGGCCGACTACCGCAACTCGTCCGGCTACATCCTCAGCGGACCCGAATACCTCAGCGTGTTCGACGGCCGCACCGGCGGCGTCATCGACACCGTGTCGTACGATCCGCCGCGCGGCAGCGTGAGCGCGTGGGGCGACGCCTACGGCAACCGCGTCGACCGGTTCCTCGCCGGGGTGGGCTACTTCGACGGCGAGCACCCGAGCCTCGTGTTCAGCCGCGGCTACTACACCCGCACCGTCATCACGACGTGGGACCTGAAGGACGGCAAGCTCGTCGAGCGGTGGAAGTTCGACTCCGATGCCGCAGGCAAGCAGTACGAGGGCCAGGGCAACCACCAGCTCGTGACGGCCGACGTCGACCGCGACGGCCTCGACGAGATCGTGTTCGGCTCGATGACCATCGACGACGACGGCACGGTGCTCTACAACACGCGCCTCGGTCACGGCGATGCGCTGCACGTCGGCGACTTCGTCACCGACCGCCCGGGCCTGGAGGTCTTCGCGGTCCACGAGGACGTCTCGGGCAACGGCGGCATCGGCGCGACGATGCGGGATGCCGAGACCGGCGAGGTCATCTTCAAGACCGCGGCCACGACCGACACCGGCCGCGGCGCGGCGGGCGACATCGACCCGACGAGCCCGGGCGCCGAGGCCTGGAACATCGGCAGCAACGTGTGGAACTCGCCCACGGGTTCGCTGAAGTCCGAGCACGGCGACCTGCTGTCGACCGACATCCCGGCGGCGAACTTCGTCATCAACTGGGACGGCGACCTCTCCCAGGAGATCTTCGACCACGACTACTCCGACGCCACGGCGACGGGTGTCCCGACGATCTCGGAGTGGAACCCCGCCACGAAGCAGGAGGAGCTGCTCGCCCGCCTCGACGGCACGCTGACCAACAACACGACGAAGGGCAACCCGTCGCTGCAGGCCGACATCCTCGGCGACTGGCGCGAGGAGCTCATCGTGCGCACCGACGCCGGTGACGCCCTGCGCGTCTTCACGACGACCGACGTGACCGAGGAGCGCATCCCGACGCTGATGCACGACTCTCAGTACCGCCAGTCGATCGCGTCGCAGAACAGCGCCTACAACCAGCCGCCGCACACCAGCTACTACCTGGGCGCCGGCATGGGCGAGGTGCCGCAGGCGAGCATCGCATACACGGCGGCGCCGGCGGGCGACGAGACGGCTCCGGTCGTCTCTGGACTGCCGCAGGGCACGGTGGTGGCCGACAAGCCGCTGCAGCTGGCGATCACGGCCGACGACCCCGAGAGCGGCATCCGCTCGCTCGAGGTCACGGTCGCCGGCAGGTCGGTGGAGCCCGACGCGGCGGTCGACCTCTCCGGCCTCGCCGGTGACGTCGTGGTGGCCGTGAAGGCGACCAGCCACGCGGGCCTGGTGACCGAGGCGTCGTCGACGATCCTCGTCGTGCCGGCCGACTCTTCCAAGGCGAAGCCCGGTGCGGGCACGCTCTCGAACACGAGCGGCTGGGAGTACGGCCTGCACGACGGCGACTACGACGTCGTGATGAACCTGTGGTGGGGCATCCCGGGCAGCATCTTCCGTCTCTACG
>Ga0160450_100607_pt1 | contig 19215 bp, 22 predicted proteins | sample HID1975K_E1MG_FD_108257 | JGI IMG/M metagenome (GOLD analysis project Ga0160450, IMG submission 108257) | Enriched soil microbial communities from UW Madison campus, WI, USA - HID1975K_E1 MG | ecosystem: Environmental > Terrestrial > Soil > Unclassified | place: USA: Madison, Wisconsin...
GCGATCAGTCCGCTCGACTCAGAGCGGGCGGATGTTCTCAGCCTGAAGGCCCTTGGGGCCCTGGGCGATCTCGAACTCGACTCGCTGGTTCTCCTCGAGCGAGCGGTAGCCGCTCGACTCGATGGCGCTGTAGTGCGCGAAGACGTCTGCGCCGCCTTCATCGGGAGCGATGAAGCCGAATCCCTTCTCGGAGTTGAACCACTTGACGGTGCCCTGCGTTGCCATTACTTGCCGTTCTTCGTTGATCTCGTCGCGATTGCGGCGATTCACTCCAACGTAGTGAACTCGCGGGCGCACGGCGAGACCCTCGTCGGATGGTGACACAAATGTTGCACGCGACGATGAGGGTTCGGGTATGCCCATCGTACGCCCGGGCTGAGCGGTGCTCGAAGCCCGGGCGTCGACGGATCCCCCCGGATAGGCCACGCCGAAGCGTGGACAAGCACATCGTACCGATATATCAACGCCAGGGCGAGGGGTGGATTGCCCGGAATCACGCGGCGAAACCGGGTCTATGCAGGTGAATCCTCCGGCGTACACTGGTGCCACCCATGACTGCTCCCTTCGCCCCGCTCGTCCCGCGCGGTGCCGTCCTCGGAGACGAGGTTTACGCGCGCCTCGGCGAGGCCATCCTCGACGGCCGCCTCGCATCCGGCGCGCGGCTGCGCGACCAGGAGCTGGCCGAGTGGCTCGGCGTCTCTCGGACGCCGGTGCGAGAGGCGCTGCAGCGCCTGGAGCGTGTGGGACTCGTCGAGGTGTCGCCGCACCGCTACACCCGCGTATCCCAGCCGAACCGGCAGACCGACACCGCCGAGCTCGTGGCCTTCAACATGGGTCTGGCGGTGCGGATGGCGTCCGCTCGCGCCGAGGACGAAGAGCTCACGCTCGCCCTCGAGCGACTCGACGAGGTCATCGCCGCCTCCCGTGCGGACGACCCCGTCGCCCTCGCCGACGCGAGCCACGCCTTCTTCGCCATGATCACCCGTGCCGCCGGCAACTTCGCACTCCTGCAGTTCGTGCGCGAGTACGAGTTCGCGATCCGCCGCGACATGGTCGGCTGGCAGCCGTTCCTCGAATGCCCCATCGGCCGCACCGCCGCGTACGAGGAGTTCCGCGACGCTTTCGTCGCGCGCGACGGCGACCGCGCCGAGGCGCTGCTGCGCCGCATCCACGGTCTCCCCTGATCCCACGGATCCCCCGTCGCCCTTTTCGAGGTCGGATGCCGCGGCTACCGTGTTGCGCGTGAACCACATCGATCTGCGGCCGTTCGACGACGACGACCTCGACGCGGTCTTCGAGATGATGCGCGACCGGGAGGCGGTCGAGATGGCCGCGTTCACGGCCTCGGACCCCGACGACCGTGCCGCGTTCGACGCCTGGATCACCCGGCAGCGCGCCGACGACGACGTGCTATGCCTGGTCGTGACCGAGAACGGTGGATTCGCCGGCACCGCCGCCGCGTTCACGATCGACGGCGATCGCGAGGTGAGCTTCTGGATCGCCCGCCATGCCTGGCACCGCGGCGTCGCGACCGCCGCACTGCGGCTGCTCGTGTCGCACGAGCCCGTGCGTCCGCTCTTCGCGCGCGTCGCCGCCCACAACGCCGCCTCGATCGCCGTCTTCCGCAAGGTCGGCTTCACGGAGCTGTCGCGCAACGTCGACTTCGCGCCCGGGCTCGGCCGAGAGGTCGAGGAGATCGTCTTCACGCTCGTGCCGTCGCTCGACGGAGCCTGACGATCAGGACACGTCAGGCGAGCAGCCCGCTGCTTCCCATCAGCCGACGCGGGAGGACGTGGATCGTCACGCGCTGGGGATTCTCGCGGGGCTGACGATATCTCGCGGCGTAGAGGGCGACCGCCAGCGCGACCTCTGCCGGGTCGTCATGGACGGATGCGGTCCCCTGGAAGGCGATCCATCTCGCACCTTCCACGGCGCTGACCGTGGCGGTCGCGTCACGCAGGACGTTGTGGACCTTCTGCGACGTGCGGGAGGTGATGATCCGGACGATCCCGTCGTGCAGGGTGAACCCGACCGGCACCGCATGGATCCCGCCACCCTTCGACATCGTCGAGAGCGTGCCGAGATGCCGCTCCCGGACGAACTCGGCACCGGCCGCCGTCAACTCACGCACGGCGTCCACGCTACCCGCGTGCCGGCGCGCACACCGGCGTGTGCCGGATACGCCGAAGGCCCCCGGTCACCCGGGGGCCTTCGTTCTGTGCGCGAGGGGGGAGTTGAACCCCCACGCCCTTTCGGGCACTGGCACCTGAAGCCAGCGCGTCTGCCTATTCCGCCACTCGCGCGAGTCGTGGATCCGGAGATCCGCGAAACTCAACTTCCCGAGGATATCACGCGATCCGCGTGACGCCGAACTCGGCTGATCCGGCAGACGATCCATCGCGCAGACAGACTGTGCAATTAGCATGTAGCAACCGGCACCCCCCTCAAGAGGAGCTCCGTGGGACTACTTGACAGCTTCGAGAAAGGTCTCGAACGCGCTGTGAACAGCGCGTTCGCGAAGACCTTCCGCAGCGGCATCCAGCCTGTCGAGATCGCATCGGCCCTGCGCAGCGAACTCGACAAGAAGGCCGCTGTGGTCAGCCGTGACCGCATCCTCGCCCCGAACACGTTCACGGTGCGCCTGTCGGCCGCCGACGACGAGCGGATGTCGGCGCTCGGCGACGCCCTCACGCACGAGCTCGACACGCTCGTCCACAAGCACGCCAAGGCGCAGGGGTACTCGTTCGCAGGGCCCGTCACGATCACGCTGCGACGCGACGACCAGCTCGGCACCGGCACGCTGCGCGTGGAGTCGACCACCGCGCAGGGCGGCCGCGTCGCGTGGCGCGGTGTCGTCGACGTCGAGGGCCGCCGCATCCCGCTCACGAAGGCGCGCACCGTCATCGGCCGGGGCAGCGACGCCGATATCACGGTCCAGGACTCGGGTACGAGCCGTCGCCACGTCGAGATCCTGTGGGACGGCGAGCGGGCCATGGTGCGCGACATGAACTCCACCAACGGCACCATGCTCGACGGGCGCAAGATCACCGAAGCCGCCCTGCCGCCCGATTCGACCGTCCGCATCGGCCGCACCGACATCGTGTTCCGCGTCGTGGCGCAGGCTTCCGCCCCACGACCGCCGGCACCCGTCGACGACTCCACGCGACGATTCGACCTCAGCGAAGGCGGTCCGCTGGCATGAGCGAGCTCACCCTCCTGCTGCTGCGCATCGGCTTCCTCGTGCTGATGTGGGCCTTCGTGTTCGCGGTCGTCTACTCGCTCCGGGCCGACCTGTTCGGCGTGAAGGTGCGTCGGATGCCGGATGCCGCGGCTGCGGCGACCCCCGGGGCGGCCGCGCCGGTGGCCGCCGCCGCGTCGTCGGCCACTGCTCCGGTCGCCGCGCCCGCCGCGCCCGCGCCGCACGTGGACGGCGGTCCCGCCACCACCTCGACGGTGTCGCGCATCGTGATCACGAGCGGACCGAAGGCCGGCCTGGAGCTGCCGCTCGGCAACGAGCCGCTGACGATCGGGCGCTCCAGCGAGTCGGGGCTGGTCGTCCGCGACGACTATACGTCGAGCCACCATGCGCGCCTCGTGCTGTGGGGCGAGCAGTGGATGATCCAGGACCTGGATTCGACGAACGGCACCTGGCACGACGGCGCCCGCGTGGCCTCGCCCGTCCCGATCAAGGTGGGCGCCCCGATCAAGGTGGGCGCGACGACCTTCGAGCTGCGGAAGTAGCGGGCGGACTCCTCGCACATGGTCTTCCAGGGCTCGAGCACCGCGATCTCGCACACCGGCAAGGTCCGCTCCAACAACCAGGATTCCGGCTATGCCGGATCGAACCTGTTCGTCGTCGCCGACGGCATGGGCGGACATGCGGGCGGCGACGTGGCCTCGAGCCTCGCGATCGCCCGGCTGGAAGGTCTCGACAAGCCCTACGACACGACCTCGGCGGCCGAGAAGGCGCTGCGCGACGCGATCTCGGAGGCCGCGGTCGACCTGATCGACACCGTGCACGTGCGGCCAGAGCTGGCCGGCATGGGCACGACGGTCAGCGCGCTGATCATGGTGGACGACTACGCGGTCATCGCCCACATCGGCGACTCGCGCATCTACCTCTACCGCGACGACACGCTCACCCAGATCACCACCGACCACACGTTCGTGCAGCGTCTCGTGGACTCCGGCCGCATCACCCCCGAAGAGGCGCGGTACCACCCGCGGCGCTCCGTGCTCATGCGCGTGCTGGGCGACATGGACCCCGACCCCGAGCTCGACACGTTCATCATGCCGACACAGCCGGGCGACCGCTGGCTGCTGTGCTCGGACGGCCTGTCGGGCGTCGTCGACGACGCCCACACCGCCAAGGCGCTCGGCATGGGACTGGCGCCCGGCCGCACCGCCGACATCCTTCTCAAGCAGGCGCTCGACGGCGGTGCTCCCGACAACGTCACGATGGTGATCGTCGATGTCGGTGGTCAGCACCCCGTGTTCTCGGGCACGGCGACGATCGTCGGATCAGCATCGAACCCGGCGGGTGTCGAGGTGCCGGCGGCCGCACCGCGCCGCGCGAGCTGGCTGCACCCCAACCGGCAGGCGGCCAACGAGCCGACGCATTTCGAGCCGGCCCCCGAGTTCCTCGAGGAGCTCATCGAGGAGGACCGCCGCCGCGGCCGCCGCCGCCGCATCGGATGGATCGTCGGCCTGGCGCTCGTGCTCGTGATCATCTCGGGTGCGGTGTGGATCGGCTACCAGTGGACGCAGTCGCGCTACTTCGTGGGAGCCGACGAGGACACCGTCGTCATCTATCAGGGCGTGCAGCAGAACATCGGCCCGATCTCGCTGTCGACCCCGTACGAGGACACCGGGATCCCCCTCGATTCGCTGTCGGACTTCGCGCGTGCGACGGTGGAGGGGACGATATCGGCGAGCTCTCTCGCAGACGCACGCCGTATCGTCGCCGACATCAGTGATCTGGCGGGAGGGAGCGGATGAGCGCGCCTGTGACGACGCCCGCCGACGGCGTCTCCGCCGACACCGCGGTGATCCGCGCCCTGCGGCGCATCCGCGTGCCGCAGACCCAGCGCAACCGCGAACTGGCGCTGCTGGTGTTCGCGTTCGTCATCAACGGCTCCGCGGTCGCCCTCGTGCAGCTGGGCGCCCTCGGCGCGATCGACTGGACGTTCCTGGTCTACTGCGGCGGCCTCACCGCCCTCGTGATCGCGCTGCACATCCTGCTGCGCCTGCGCGCGCGGGATGCCGACCCCTTCGTCGTGCCGATCGCCACGCTGCTCACCGGCATCGGCCTGGCGATGATCTACCGCATCGACATCGCGCGCGACCGCCACGGGTGGGACGCGTTCTCGACGCGGCAGCTGGCGTGGGCGGCGATCGCGCTGGTCGCGGCGATCCTCGTCGTGATGTTCCTGCGCAACTACCGCGTGCTGTTCCGCTACACCTACATCTTCGGCCTCGTCGGCATCGTGCTCCTGATCCTGCCGGTCATCCCCGGCCTCGGTACCGACGCCAACGCCGACGTGTGGGTCTCGCTCGGCTTCTTCTCGTTCCAGCCGGGTGAGCTCGCCAAGATCGCGCTCGGCATCTTCTTCGCCGGCTACCTCGTGCGCACGCGCGAGAGCCTCACGTCGACCGGATCGCGCTTCCTGGGTCTGACGTGGCCGCGCGCACGCGAGCTCGGCCCGCTGCTGGTGATCTGGCTCGTCTCGCTCGGCATCATCGTGATGCAGCGCGACCTCGGCACCGGTCTCCTCATCTTCGGCATGTTCGTCGCGATGCTCTACGTCGCGACCGGCAAGACGAGCTGGGTGCTCATCGGCGTCGTGCTCGCCGCGGGCGGCGCGTGGGTGGCATCCCGATTTCTGCCGTACGTCGGCAACCGGTTCACGATCTGGTTGGATGCCTTCAACCCCGACCTGATGGACGGCGCCAGCTATCAGCTGGTCAACGGCATCTTCGGTATGGCGAACGGCGGCCTTCTCGGCACCGGCCTGGGACAGGGCCGGCCGTACCTCACGCCCGTATCGGAGAGCGACTACATCCTGCCCGCACTGGGCGAGGAGCTCGGGCTCATCGGCGTGTTCGCGATCCTCTGCTTGTACATGGTGTTCACCAGCCGCGGCATCCGCATCGGGCTGGCCGGTCAGGACGACTTCGGCAAGCTGCTCGCGACGGGGCTCTCGTTCACGATCGCGCTGCAGGTGTTCATCATGGTGGGCGGCGTCACGCGGCTGATCCCGCTGACCGGCCTGACGACACCGTTCCTCGCCGCGGGCGGCTCGTCGCTCGTGGCGAACTGGATCATCGTCGCCCTGCTGCTGCGCATCTCGGACGCCGTCCGCAGCCGGCCCCGGGTGGTGATCGGATGACGAAGGAACTCCGGCGGCTCAGCATCCTGATGCTGGTCATGTTCCTCGCCCTGTTCGGCTCGGCGAGCTGGATCCAGGTGGTCCAGAGCGAGGAGCTGGCGGCGAACCCGTCGAACCGGCGGTCGCTGTACGACTCGTTCGAGGTGCAGCGAGGCTCGATCATCGCGAGCGGCACGGCCATCGCGTCGTCGGTCCCGTCCGACGACGTCTACAGCTGGCAGCGGGTGTACACGGATGCCGCCATGTGGGCGCCCGTGACCGGGTACATCAACCCCGCGCTCGGCCCCAACGCGGGAACCGGCATCGAGCAGTCGATGAACCAGGAGCTCAGCGGCACGGCAGGCTCCCAGTTCCTCTCGCGCGTGGAGCGCATCTTCACGGGTCAGCCGCCGCGCGGATCGAACGTCGTGCTGTCGCTCGACGCCGACGTGCAGCGGGCCGCGTATGAGGCGCTCGGCGACCTGCAGGGCGGCGTCATCGCGATCGAGCCCTCCACGGGGCGTGTGCTGGCGCTCGTGACGAGCCCCAGCTACGACACCAACGTGCTCGCGTCGCACGACACCGACGCCGTCAACGAGGCGTACGACCAGCTCGTCGCCGATCCGGGCAAACCGCTGTCGGACCGCGCGATCGCCGGCGACGTCAATCCTCCCGGATCGACGTTCAAGCTCGTGGTGGCTTCGGCGGCCCTGGCGTCGGGCGACTACACGCCCGAGTCGACGCTGCCCAACCCGGCGCAGTACCAGCTGCCGCAGTCGAGCAGCATCGTCCACAACGCGAGCGGCGGCGCATGCGGGCCGGGCGACACGGTCACCCTCGCCGACGCGCTGCGCCTGAGCTGCAACATCCCGTTCGCCGAGCTGGCGGTCGAGCTGGGCGACACCGCGATCCGCGAAGAGGCCGAGAAGTACGGATTCAACCAGTCGTTCGAGATCCCGCTGGTCTCCACGCCCTCGGGCTACCCGCGCACGATCCAGGATGACGCGCAGACCGCGCTCAGCGGCTTCGGCCAGGGCCAGGTCACGGCGACACCGCTGCAGATGGCCATGGTGGCCGCCGGCATCGCGAACGGAGGAATCGTCATGAACCCCCGAATGGTGGACCGGGTGATCGGTCCCGACCTGTCGGTGCAGAAGACCTACGACGACACCGAGTTCGGCCGAGCCCTCGACACTGCACTGGCGAACGAGCTCGTCACCATGATGGTGGCGAATGTCAGTGACGGTGCGGCGTCGGGTGCAAGAATAGACGGCGTCGACGTGGCCGGAAAGACGGGTACCGCGGAGATGGGCACCGGCGATCCGTACACGCTGTGGTTCACCGGGTTCGCGCCCGCACAGAATCCGCAGGTCGCCGTCGCCGTCGTCGTGGAAGACGGCGGCGGGCAAGGACAATCGGGCAGCGGCAACACGATCGCCGCTCCTATCGCGAAGAAGGTCATGGAGGCGGTGCTGGGCAAATGAGACCGACGCAGGGCGTGACCTTCGGCGGCCGTTACGAACTCGACTCGCGCATAGCGATCGGCGGCATGGGCGAGGTCTGGGAGGCGACCGACCACGTCATCGGACGCACCGTCGCCATCAAGATCCTCAAAGACGAGTACATGGGCGATCCGGGCTTCCTGGAGCGCTTCCGCGCCGAGGCCCGCCACGCGGCCCTGGTCAACCACGAGGGCATCGCCAGCGTGTTCGACTACGGCGAGGAGAACGGCAGCGCGTTCCTGGTGATGGAGCTCGTCCCCGGTGAGGCGCTGTCGACGATCCTCGAGCGCGACGGGTCGCTCTCGACCGACAAGACCCTCGACATCGTCGCGCAGACGTCGGCAGCGCTGCAGGCGGCGCATGCGGCCGGCCTCGTGCACCGCGACATCAAGCCGGGCAACCTGCTGATCACGCCCGACGGCCGCGTCAAGATCACCGACTTCGGCATCGCGCGCATCGCCGACCAGGTTCCCCTGACGGCGACCGGCCAGGTGATGGGCACGGTGCAGTACCTGTCGCCGGAGCAGGCGTCCGGGCACCCGGCATCGCCCGCCACCGACACCTATTCGCTCGGCATCGTCGCGTACGAGTGCCTGGCGGGCAAGCGTCCGTTCACGGGCGAGTCGCAGGTCGCGATCGCGATGGCGCAGATCAACGAGCAACCGCCGCCGCTCCCGGCGACGATCGCGGCCCCCGTGCAGAACCTCGTGATGGCGATGATCGCCAAGAAGCCCGAGGAGCGCCCGGCCTCTGCCGCGGCGGTCGCGCGTGCGGCCACCGCGCTGCGTCGTGGGGACGTCACGGCGGCGGCCGCCGCGGTGCCCGCGATCGCCGGAGGTGTCGTCGCCGGCGAGGCCGCCACGCAGCTGCTGGGCGCCGGCGACACTTCGGCCGCGACGAAGCTCATGCCGGCTCCTGGTGAGCCGGGAGCCGAGGAGACGGCCGAGAAGAAGAAGCGCAGCCCATGGACGTGGCCGCTCATCGCGCTCATCGCCCTGCTGCTGCTCGTGCTGATCGGCACGATCTGGGCCGTGGTCGCCAACCAGGGCAACCCCGAACCGGGGCCGTCTACGCCCTCCGGCTCGGCGTCGGCGTCCCCGTCGGCGTCACCCACCCCGACCTCGGGCAACGTGGTCGCGGCGGACTACGTCGGCCAGGACTGCACCACCGCATCCGCCGCCCTCGACGCGCTCGGCTTCGCCACGCGCTGTGTGGAGGGCAACGCGGCACCCGACTCCGCGAGCGAGGGCAAGGTCTACGCCGTCGCGCCGACCGGCAACGTGCCGTTCGCCACGGTGATCGAGCTGACGACGTACGCCGGCCAGGTGCCGATGACGCCGCCGGGCGCCCCGACGCTGTCGACGCCGATCGAAGAGGGCGAGACCGTGACCGTGCAGTGGCCGGGCTACAGCTGCCCGTCCGGCACGGGGAGCGTCAGCGCCTACAACCTGAGTGCGACGCAGGGCGTCTTCCCGAACACCGGGCAGTCGACCGCGGCGTTCGGGCCGAACGAGCGCAGCGCCCAGGTGCAGGTGACCGGTGCCGCAGGAGCCTCGCTCATCGTGACGTACACCGTCACATGCACGGGCAACGGCAACGGCGAGGAGCGCACGAGCCCCTCGGCCGAGGCCAGCGGCGTGATCACCGCACCACCGGTGCCGAACCCGTCGCCCACGCCCACCCCGTGAGTTCGCTGAGCGGGTCCCGTCCGACACGGGACCCGCTCAGCCTCGGCTAGTCTGGCTGTTGTTCCAGGCAGGAGTGACCGTGACAGCTGAGCCGCATGTGCTTTCGGGGCGATACCGCATCGACGAGCCCATCGGCCGTGGCGGCATGGCGAGCGTCTACAAGGGCTTCGACCTGACGCTCGGCCGCGACGTCGCGATCAAGATCCTCGATCGCGAACTCGCGGACGACAACGCGTTCCGCACGCGCTTCCGCCTCGAGGCCCAGGCCGCGTCCCGTATGGCGCATCCGACGATCGTCCGCGTCTACGACGCGGGGGAGGACTCGCTGACCGGCCCCGACGGCCGAGTGCGACCGGTGCCGTTCATCGTGATGGAGCTCGTCAAAGGCCGCCTGCTGAAGGATGTCATCGCCGAGGGCCCCGTTCCCGTGACGGATGCCGTGCGCTATGTCGACGGCATCCTCGAGGCTCTCGAGTACTCGCACCGTGCCGGCGTCGTCCACCGCGACATCAAGCCGGGCAACGTCATGGTGACGGATGCCGGACAGGTCAAGGTGATGGACTTCGGCATCGCCCGGGCGGTGTCCGACAGCTCATCGACGGTGGCCGAGACGACCCAGATCCTCGGCACCGCGGCGTACTTCTCGCCCGAGCAGGCCAAGGGCGAGCCGGTCGACGCGCGAGCAGACCTCTATTCGACCGGCGTGGTGCTGTACGAGCTGCTGACCGGCCGGCAGCCGTTCCGCGGCGATTCGCCGGTCGCCGTGGCGTATCAGCACGTCAGCGAGGCGCCTGTGCCGCCGTCCGAGGTGAACGAGACGGTACCGCGCACGCTCGATGCCGTCGCGCTGCGCGCCCTCGCGAAGGACCCCTTCCAGCGGTATCAGGATGCGGCGAGCTTCCGTGAGGCGCTGGACGCGACCGTCGACGGCCGGCAGCCGACCAAGCGCCAGGTCGGCGCACTCACGAGCGAGCTGTACGGTCCGAACCCGCGCCAGGCCGCCGAGACCGCCCGCTCGCTGCGCCAGCTGAGCACCGACACGACGATGAAGCGCACGCAGGCCGGCCCGCCGGTCGCGTGGATCTGGGCGGGCGTGGCCGTGCTCGCGGTGCTGCTCATCTCACTGCTGTTCTGGGTGCTCTCGATCCAGCCGGGCAAGGCCCCGAGCGTGCGCAGCGTGCCCGATGTGGTCGGCTTCACGTACGAGAGCGCGAACGAGGCCCTGGCCGAGCAGGATCTCCGTGCCATCCGCGTCGACGAGGAGAGCTCCGAGGTCGCGGAGGGCAACGTCATCCGCACCGACCCCGATGCCGGCACGTCCGTGGCGCGCGACCAGCAGGTGAAGGTCTACGTGTCGACCGGCCAGCAGATGTCGACCGTGCCGACCTTGAAGGGGCTGGCCCAGGATGCCGCCACCCAGGCCATCACCGACGCGGGTCTGGTGCTGGGCACCATCACGCCACAGAACGACAAGGATCTCGCGGCGGGGACGGTGATCTCGGCCGACCCGAAGGACGGCTCGAGCGTCGCCACCGGCTCGACGGTGAACCTCGTCGTGGCGTCGGGTCGCGTGACCATCAAGGACGTCCGGGGGTACACCGCCGACGCGGCCACCCGCGAGCTGCAGGATGCCGGGCTCACCGTGACGACGCAGGAGGACGCGGGCTGTCCGGCGACCTCACCGGCCACGGTGTCGGCGCAGTCGCTGCCGCCCGGCGACGTCCCGGTGCACTCCGAGATCTCCCTCACGGTCTGCACGGGCGCCTGACCGCCCTGCCGTCGGGCTCGATCGTCAGCGACGAGGGCTGAGCAGCGCGCCCCGGGCCGCGGCATCCACGAATCCCGCCGAGGCGAGCCAGTTGCCGAGCAGGCGGTGGCCGCCTTCGGTGAGCACGCTCTCGGGGTGGAACTGCACGCCCACGATCGGCAGGCTGCGGTGTGCGACGCCCATGATCACGCCGGTCGCCGTGCGACTGGTGACGACGAGGTCGTCGGGGAGCGTCTCGGGCACGATCGCGAGCGAGTGGTAGCGCGTCGCGGTGAAGGGGTCGGGGAGTCCGTCGTACAGCGGTGAGCCGTCGTGGTGCACCGCGGAGGTCATGCCGTGCATGAGTTCGGGGGCATGGTCGACCCTCGCACCGAACGCCTCGCCGATCGCCTGGTGACCGAGACACACCCCGAGAAGCGGGATGCCGTGCTCCGCCGCCGCCCGGACGACGTCGATCGACGCACCGGCGTCGGCGGGCGCGCCTGGCCCGGGCGAGACGAGCACGCCCCGGCGGCCGGCGATCGCCGCGTGAGGATCGTCGATCGCGTCGGCCTCGACGAGGTCGGTGTCGGCGCCGAGCTCGTGGAGGTACCCGATCAGGGTGTGCACGAAGCTGTCGTGGTTGTCGATGACCAGGAGGGGCGCCCCGGCTCCCGCGGCGAGGGTCATGCGCCGGCGATGCCGGCCGCGCCGGGCAGCGGCAGCCCGACGGTGACCTCCTGCGGCACGATGAACTGGCTCACCCAGGGGAACACGTAGAACATCAGGCCGTACAGCACGGCCGCAGCGAGCACGACGATGATGAGCACCTTGACCCACCAGGGGCCGGGCAGGCCTCGCCACAGAGCCGCGTACATCAGGTCACCGCCTGGAGGGATGCCGGTTCCCCGGCCGATCGGGGCGTGAACGACTCGAACACGCCGTAGGCCACGATGCGCTCGGTCATCGAGTACATCGGACTGCAGCTGGTCATGGTGATGTAGGCGGTGCCGGCCGGGACGTCCTTGACCTGCGGCACGGGCAGCAGCACCTCGACGGCGCTCGGCTTGACGTACTCGAGGGTGCGGAACCGGTAGGTGTACCAGCCCTCCTGCGTCTCGACGACGATGGCGTCGCCGACGTGCAGCTCGGCGATCCGGTTGAACGGCTTGCCCCACGTGGTGCGGTGCGCCGCGAGCGCGAAGTTGCCGGGCTGCCCGGGCATGACGGTGCCGGGGTAGTGGCCGATGCCGATCGGGTCGAGCGTTCGCGGCCGCGTCACGCCGCCGGCCATCTCGACGGCGTAGTCCGGGCCGAAGCGGGGGATGTGCATGACGGCGAACTTCTCGCCGTCGCCGGGTTCGGGCAGGACGGGCGGCGGTGCGGTGACGGGGGAGGCGGGATCGGTCGCGGCGGGCGACGGCGCAGCCGTCCCGGGGTTCTGCTGCTGCCACTGCTCCTGCCACAGCTCCGACTGTGCGGACCCCGTGGCGTTGCGCTCCGCGCCGTAGATCATGTCGCCGACCCACAGCTGCCACACGACGTACAGCAGCACGATGACGCCGGCCGTGATGAGAAGCTCGCCGATGACGCCCGCGACCGATGCGCGTCGCCTCGGGCGCGCCTCAGTCCGGGCGGCGCCCCGGGTCATGGCGACCGCTTCATCCACAGGGGGATTCTCGCACGCATAGTTGTGGCCCGGCTGGCAGTTAGACTCTTGTGCATGGCACGACCCGGCAAAGACGACGACTCGCTCGTCGAGCGCGCAGACGGCGATTCCACACCCAACCCGGTGTGGTTCAAGCCGATCATGATCGGTCTCATGCTCGTCGGACTCATCTGGATCCTCGTCTTCTACCTCAGCGGTATGGCGTTCCCGATCCCCGACATCGGCGCATGGAACCTGGTGATCGGTTTCGGCATCGCCTTCGTCGGCTTCCTGATGACGACGCGCTGGCGATAGACCCTACGAAGAAAGCCCCGGTCATGGCTGACCGGGGCTTTTTCGTGCCCGGATGCCGCGGTCCGAGGCATCCCGTGAGTTGTTAACAGATCTGTTAACAGCTGTGAATTACACGGGTGTGATTCTCCCCAGGCTGTGGATGAACCTGTGGATAACTCCTGTGGAGAGTCAGGCCCCGAGCACCAGGGCAGGAAAGAGGACCGGCACGAACAGCAGCGCGACGAGCACGGCGCCGACCGCGACGAGCAGTCCGATCTGCAGTCCGCGCTGGCGCACGGCACGCGTGCGCGTGAAGATGAGTGCCACCACGAGGCCCGTGACCAGGCCGCCGACGTGCGCCTGCCACGACACGTTCATGCCGGGGACGAAGCCGATGACGAGGTTGATGCCCACCACGATCGCGATGCCGGCGATGTTCGCGCCGAGATGACGGCCGATCACCAGGAGAGCGCCGAAGAGGCCGAAGATGGCCCCTGAGGCACCGACCACCGGGGTCGTGAAGGCGAGGAGCGTCACGGCGACCGAGCCGCCGAGCGTGCTCAGCACGTACAGCGTCAGGAACCGGCCGCGCCCGAGCAGCGGCTCGAGGGTGCGGCCGATCATGTACAGCGCGAGCATGTTGAGGCCGACGTGCCAGATGCCCGAGTGGACGAGGGCGACCGTCAAGAGCCGCCACGGCTCGAACACGCCGGTGAGTCCCGGGTACAGCCACGGCGCCCAGAACATCAGGGCGTCCTGCACCGACGACCCGAACCCGCCGGGGATGAGGGTCAGGAGGTAGACGAACGCGGTGACGCCGATGATCGCGTACGTCGCCACGGGACTGCCGGAGGCGACGACGGATGCCGCTCGAGGACGTGACCACCGACGCTCCGCCTTGCGCTGCGCAGGTGACTGCGCCTTCTGCTGGTCGCGCAGGCACTCCGGACAGATCACGCCGACGGCGGCCGGCGTCTGACACTCGGGGCAGATCGTGCGCAGGCACCGCTGACAGAGCACGAAGCTCTGACGGTCAGGGTGCCGGTAGCAGAAGTTGTCGCTGTTGCGGCGGAAGTCGTCGGTGGTCACGCGCGCCGCGTTCAGACCGCGGCGATGTCGATCGACTCGATGACGACGGGCTCGACCGGACGGTCGCCCGCAGCCGTCGGCACGCCGGCGATGGTGTCGACGACGGCCTTCGACGCGTCGTCCACGACCTCGCCGAAGATCGTGTGCTTGCCCTGCAGCCACTCGGGGCCGCGGCCGCCCTGACCGGGGACCGTGATGAAGAACTGCGAACCGTTGGTGCCCTCGACCTGGCCCGTGATGGCGTTGCGGCGCAGGCCGGCGTTGGCCATCGCGAGCTTGTAGGGGTCGGTGAAGGTGAGCTCACCGCTGATCTCATCGTTGAAGTTGTAGCCCGGGCCGCCCACGCCCTGACCGAGCGGGTCGCCGCCCTGGATCATGAAGCCCGAGATGATGCGGTGGAAGATGACGTCCTTGTAGAGCGGACCCTCGCCGGCCTGGCCGGTCGCGGGGTGGGTCCACGCCTGCGAGCCGTCGGAGAGGCCGATGAAGTTCTGCACCGTGCGCGGCGCCTGATCGCCGAACAGGTTGACGACGATGTCGCCGTAGTTGGTGTGGATCGTTGCGACTGCGGTGTGAAGCGGCATTTTTCCATTCTCTCAGAGTTCCCTGCAACCCCTCCCGTCTCAGCGGTGGTCTGGCAAGATGGGGAGACCGACATCCCCAACAACGGGAGGCACCGTGAACCTCAGCCGCAAGCGCAAGAAGGAACTCGAGAAGCTTCAGAAGCAGGCGTCGAACCTGTGGGAGGCGCAGCAGGTGCTGGTCGGCGAGGCCACCTCGGTGGCTCGCGAGGCCGGACGCCAGCTGGGCCACTACGGCCGGGAGCAGGTCGCTCCGCAGGTGCAGGCGAACTATGACAAGTACGCCGCACCGTACGTCGACAAGGGCAAGCAGGTCTTCAACGGCACCGTGATCCCGGCCGCCGGAGCCGTCGTCGGCTCGGCGCTTTCGGTGTGGGACGCGGCGAACGAGCAGCGCGGACGCCTGGCCACGGGCCGCGGCATCCAGGTTCCGGTCGTCGTGCCCGCGAAGAAGGGCATCGGCGCCGGTGGTGTCATCGCCATCATCCTCGGTGTCGCCGCCGCCGTGGGCGTCCTGTACGCCGCGTGGCAGACGCTCCGCGCCGACGACGAGCTCTGGGTCGCGGACGACCCGCTGCGCGCCCCGGATGCCTGAACCCGACGGCATCGCACGCGTCAGGCAGGCGGCATCCGATCGCGGTCTTGAGATCGAGATCAAGGAGCGGCCTGCGGCGAACAGCCTCAACGAGGCCGCCGAGATCCTCGGGATCGATCCGTCCGGGATCGTGAAGACCCTCGTCGTCAAGCGTTCCGACGACACGTATCTCTTCGCACTGATCCCGGGCGACCGGGCGATCTCGTGGTCGAAGCTGCGCGCCGTCGTCGGGGTCAACAAGCTGCAGCTTCCCGATCAGGAACGCGCGCTGGCCGCGACCGGCTACGAGCGCGGCACCATCGTCCCGGTCGGGAGCACGAACGACTGGCCGGTGTACGCCGATGCCGACATCGTGGGCCGTCGCGTCGCGATGGGGGCGGGGGCGCACGGGTACAGCATGTTCGTGCAGGCGGACGACCTGATCTCGGCGTACGGCGCGACCGTCGCCGACATCTCGCAGCCTCTGGGCTGAGGCACTCAGGCGGTCGGGAGCGTCACCCCGGCGAGTTCGAGTGCGATGTCGACCAGCTTGACGCGCTGCAGGGCCGGCACCTCCCGCAGGGGGAACCAGTCGGCGCGATCCGTCGAGCCGTCGGTCTCGTTGCGCAGTCGGCCGCCCGTGACGCGGGCGCGGTAGACGATGCGCAGCGTGTGCAGCGGCTCGGTGACGCCAGGCGTCAGCCGGCGCCCCGCCGGGATGACCCGGGAGTGGATGCCGAGCAGCTCGCCGACCTCGACGTGATAGCCGGTCTCTTCCCGGACTTCGCGCCGCGCGGCGACCTCGGGATCCTCACCGGGTTCGAGCCCGCCTCCGGGCATCGTCCACGCGGCTCGTCGGCCCTCGTTCCAGTGCGCCAGCAGCAGGCGGTCGGCCTCGTCGAGGATGACCGCGTACGCGGCGACGCGCAGGTCCATGCTTCACCCTAATGCGCGAGGGGCTCAGTGAGAACGAGGCCGGCGTACGGAATAGCGCGCCACGACCGGCGGTTCGTGACCTTATGGATTCGACCGCGCACGCCCTGCCGCGACCTGTCGCGGTCGGCGACGACGACGCCCTGGAGCGGCTGCTGTCGTCGGTGGACGTGCGGATCCGCCGTCAGCTGCGGTTCCGTCTCGACGACGGAGACCTGCTGACCCCCGATGCCGGGGCGCTCACCTACGTCTACGTGCTGTCGGGGGAGGTGCGCACACGCCTCGACGGTGCGGAGCCCGGAGCGGTGACCGCGGGCGACATGCTCATCACGAGCGGCCGCGTGCAGGGCACGATGACCGCGCACGGCTCGGTCTCACTGCTGCTCGCGGAACTCGACCTCGTCGACGACGCGGCGCACCTGTCGAATCTGCTGCCCGACGCCGTGGTGGTCCACGCGTTCGCCGAACGGGAGCCCGCGGCGGCGGCCATGCTGCCGCACATGGGCATCGATGCGGACGGGCAGCTCATCACACGCGGCGGCGACTTCGCGGTGTGCCGCATGATGGCGGCCACCGTGCTGATCTCGGCCATCCGGGCCTGGGCGGCGGCGGGATGCGCGCCGGCAGGATGGCCCGCGGCCGCCCGCGACCCGTTCCTCGACCGAGTGGTCGCCGCGATCCACGCCGAGCCCGGTCGCGAGTGGACCGTCGAGGCGCTGGCCGCGCTCGGCGCGATGTCGCGCTCGGTGTTCGCGGAGCGGTTCCGCAGCCGGTTCGGCCGTTCACCGGCCGGCTACGTGACCGCGGTGCGCATGCGGGCCGCCCAGGACCTGCTTTCGCGCGGCCTCGGGGTGAGCACCGTGTCGCGCGAGCTCGGCTATGCCTCCGACGAGGGCTTCAGCCGTGCGTTCCGCCGCAGTGTCGGCACCACGCCCTCCGCGTGGCGGTCGACGCACCTGCTCGTCTCGGCCTGACGACGAGGGATGCCGGCGGCCGGGGCGACCGGCCGCGGCATCCCTACGACGACGTCCGGGCGCCCGCGCGGTTCGAGAGTCCGAACAGGATCGCGCCGAGCACGAGGATCGCTGCCCCGGCGACGTAGACCGTCACGATGCCGAGACCGTCGACGAGGAGGCCGCCGACACCCGCGGCGATCATGATCGCGGCCTGGAAGCCCACCACCACGATGCTGCCGCCGGCCTCGAGACGATCAGGCATGCGGTGGCCGACCCAGGTGTTGACGATGAGCAGCCACGACGCGAAGAAGAAGCCCCACGCGAACGCCGCGACCCCCACCAGGACGGGCGCGCCGGACAGCATGATGATGGCGAGGGTCATGACCGCCATCACGATGGGCGACACGACCGCGAACAGGCGGTACGTGCGGTCGATGATCATGCCGATGAGGATGTTGCCCACGAAGCCGCCGATGCCGAAGACCGCCAGCAGCACGATGACGATGCTCGCATCGATCGGCTGCCCGGCGTCCTGCACACGATCCAGCGCGATGCGGATGTACGTGAACGCCAGGAAGTGACCGAGCACGACGAGCACGTGGCCGGCGACGCCCAGCCCGATGCCGGGGAGCCTCAGCGTGCCGAGCAGCGTCGACAGCGACGCCGACGCCTCGGCAGGGACCGGCGGCAGCAGCAGGCGCAGCAGGACCGCCAGCACGGCGGTCGCAACAGCGGCGACCACGAACACCGCGCGCCAGTCGAGGACTTCGCTGAGCATCACGCCGATGGGCACGCCCGCGACTGTCGCGAGCGATGTGCCCGCAGAGGTGAACATGACGGCGCGTCCGAGGCGCTCAGGGCCCGCGATGCGCGCGGCCACGGTGATCGACATCGCCCAGAAGCCCGACAGCGCGGCGCCGAGCAGCACGCGGCCCACCAGCAGCAGCGGCAGGTTGGGAGCGACGGCGACGATCGCGTTCGAGACCGTCGCTCCGATCGCCATCCACACCAGCAGCGAGCGGCGGTCGAGACGCGGCAGCGCCAAGCCGATCGTCGGGGCGACGATGAGCCCTGCCAGCGCGGTGACCGCGACCATCTGGCCCGCCTGCCCCGGCGTCACGCCGAGGTCGGAAGCGATCTCGGTGAGCACCCCGCCCGGGAGGAACTCCGCCGTCACGAGCAGGAAGCTCATCGCCATCATGGCGATGAGCGCGCCGTAGCGCAGGCGCGGCGGCGCCGGGGAGGTCACGGGAAGCGAAGCGGTGCTCGTCATGATTCCAGCCTGGTGCCGGGATCGTCCGGCCACCCGACCGTGCGTCCGCGGCATCCGATCGATCGTCCGGCAAACAGGAATGCGACCCCCTCTCGGGAGTCGCATGTCTGTGGAGCCTAGGAGATTCGAACTCCTGACATCCTGCTTGCAAAGCAGGCGCTCTACCAACTGAGCTAAGGCCCCGGGTGTGTGGCGGTCGCATTGGAACATGCGACCGCACCCTCCTGGGTGACGCTCCATGTTATCAGCCCGCGGAAGGTGCCTCGTCTCGAGACGGCGCGTGTGCCATGCGCCGGGGCCGCCGCCATGTCAAGCCCCCTGCGATCCGCACGTCGAAACGGCACGGTGGGATGAGACGAAAGGACCCGCCATGAACACCACGGACCGCGACGACGACCACCAGGACGCCCACGTCGGCAAGACCGGCGGCGCCATGCCCATGCCGCACGGCTCGGAAACTGCGGCACCGCTGCCTCCGGAGGACGGCGCACTGCCCATGCCGCACGGGACCGACCCCGAGGTTCCGGAATGGTCGGGCACCCAGCGCGACAACCAGGAGGAC
>Ga0160450_100616_pt1 | contig 19049 bp, 13 predicted proteins | sample HID1975K_E1MG_FD_108257 | JGI IMG/M metagenome (GOLD analysis project Ga0160450, IMG submission 108257) | Enriched soil microbial communities from UW Madison campus, WI, USA - HID1975K_E1 MG | ecosystem: Environmental > Terrestrial > Soil > Unclassified | place: USA: Madison, Wisconsin...
CAGTATCGCGCCACGAGGGCAGGGAGTCGCTCATGGAAGCGACTCTAGCGGGGCGGCGCGAGGCCGCGTCCGGCGCCAACCGATCAGTTCGCGGCGAGGAAGGCCTCGTAGTCCGCGCGCGACAGGTCTGCATAGGCCCGAGCCCACTGCAGGATGGCGTCCGCCACAACGCGCCCGTTGCCGATGTAGCCCGCCAGCTGCGTCACCGTCTCGGACTGCGCGTGCGCGCGAGCCAGCGTGACCGCACAGGCCTGCGCGTACGTGCCGAACGGCACGTCCTCGAGCGTCTCGGCCGCGACGCCGCCCTTCATGTCGCGGAACTGGCGCACGTAGAAGTCGCGGCCCTCGGGCCCCCGGGCGTGACCGAGGAACGGGTCCGAGAACGCCTGCAGGGTCTTCTGCAGTGCGACCACGCGGGCCCCCTGGCCCTGTTCGGCGATGTATTGGTCCGCCTTGACCGGCTGCTCGATGCCGCCGTACTCCGCGAGCACGCTGCGGCCCGCTTCTTTGATCTGCAGGAGCAGGGGTCGTCCGTCGCCGTCCTGGAAGACGGCGATCCAGCAGCGTGTGCCGACGCTTCCGACCCCGACGACGCGCCGTGCGATGTCGGCGAAGACATAGTCGTGCAGCAGCACGCGGATGCTGATGTCCGCGCTGGCGACGTACGTCTCGATGTAACCCTGCAGACGGTTCGCGAACTCGGAATCGACGTGGGTCATGGTCGGGGGCTCGTCGACGAAACGGCGCCGCCCGTCCTCGTCCAGCTGCGTCAGCTTGCGCGCCGCCTTGTCGCCGGTGCGCTTCTTGGCCTCGCGGATCGCGACCCGCATCGCGCGCCGGGACTGGGGATCCATGATCGCGAGCGCCGCATCCAGGTCGGAGTGCCGGTAGAACCGCTCCAGAGGCGATGCTCCGACCGACGAGTGGATCGCGCGCGAATAGGCGTAGATGGCGGCGCGGACCGCGGCATCCACCACCTCCTCGTCGCGCGAAGTGGCTTGACCCGCGATGACGACGCTGGCGATCAGGCGCTTGAGATCCCACTCCCAGGGCGCCCACGCTGCCTCGTCGAAGTCGTTGAGATCGAACACGAGAGTGCGCTGCGGCGAGGCGTAGAAGCCGAAGTTGGCGACATGCGCATCGCCGCACGACGCGACGAGGATGCCGCTGTGCGGGTCGCGGGCGAGATCCGCCGCCTGCAGTGCGGCTGTGGCCCGGTAGAACGCGAACGGGTTCGCCGACATGCGCTCGGTGCGCAGCGGGACGAGCTCCGGCACGCGTGTCCGGTTCTGGGCGGCCAGGATCGACAGCGGGTCGCGCCCCGTCGTCGTCAGGGCCGAGAGCGAGCGGCGCGGTATCCGCTTGCGGGCGGCGAGCCCGCGTTCAAGATTCTCGGGCGTGCTCATCGGGGACGCCCATCCGCTGTCGGCGATCGTGCTCACGCGTACATCATGACGCCCCGGTCGCGTCACGGACAGTCCCCTCAGCTCGCGTGCCGGTCGCCGCGGACGTCGAACAGGCCGAGCTCGGTGGCGCGCTCGATCGCGGCGTCGCGCGAGGCGACCCCGAGCTTGCGGTAGATGTGCGCGAGGTGGGTCTTGATCGTGTTCGTCGACAGGAAGCAGCGCTCGGCGATGTCGGCGATCGTGTAACGGGTGGGCAGGTAGCTGATCAGCTCGAGTTCGCGAGGCGTGAGCTCGTCGGCCAGGCGCTCGCCGCGGGGCGAGGCAGCGCCGCGCAGGCGTTCGGCGACGAACCGGCCGAACTCGGACCTGCCGGTGGGCACCTCGTCGAGGAGCTCGAGCAGCGCCGGACCGACGCGCAGGAACGGCTGCGCGAGCCGGTCGTCCTGGGCGCGCGCCAGCGCGGACTCGAGATGCTCCCGCGCCTGGACCCGGTGTCCCTCGAGGACGCACAGCCACGCGGTCAGCGCGTCGAGTTCCGCCAGGGCGACCGGTTCCGAGGGGATCCCCGTGTCCGCCAGCTGCGTCAGCCGTGCGCGGGCGACAGCCGGTCGGCCCGTGGCGAGGAGCCCGGCGACCTCTTCGGCCGCCAGGACGGACCACGCCGGTGCCGGTGCCGGTGCGGGCGCCGGCATGCCTCGCAGCCGTGACTCGCGCAGTGAGATCGCCGCGAGCGCATCGCGCACGACAGGCGGAGGGGGACCGAGCGTGTCGAGGCTCTCGAGTTCCTGGCCCGGGGCGATCAGCCGCGTTGCGAGGTGCGCGAGCCACAGCAGCTGCGTCCGGTTGTTGGCCGCCGCGCCGGCGATGGCCGCGACCAGCGGCGTGGCGCCCTCGTGCGACTCGCCGCGCTGGATCGCGATGAATGCGAGGGCGAGGTGCGCGTCGGCGGGCGCGGGGCGCCCGTGGACGCCGATCCGCAGTGCGAGATCGAGCGCCTCGTCCGCGTGCTCGGCAGCACCGCCGAGCCGCCCTGAGAGCGCCTCGGCGAGGGCCAGCGAGCCGAGGGCGTGCACCCGGTACGAGGCGTAGGCGAGCCCCACGGGTGAGAGCGCGGCGGCGATCTCTGCGCGCGCCTCGTCGATGCGCCCGCGCAGCAGCAGCGCGCGGCCCGCCGCCACCCGGGTCACGAGCAGCAGAAGAGGGCGCGAGGTCAAGCCGATCAGGTCGGGCAGTTCCGCGTCGGGGTGGGCCTCGAGCAGCGCCGCCGCCTCGGCGGCGCGCGCTTCGAACGGCTCGGGATGCGGGCTGTACTGCACCTGCGCCGCCAGGTAGCTCAGTGCGACCTGGCGGCGTCCGACTGACATGCCGCGGGCGGCCACGAGCCGCTGCAATGCGCCAGCCGCGGGAATCACGCGTCCGCTCATCGTGTCGGCGATCGCCAGCAGCAGTTCCGCGTCGGGCCGCGTCGCGCGGACCTCGACGGGGACGAGCGACAGCCAGCGGGCGATCCGCGTGGTGCCGACGTCCTCATCCGCCTCCGGGCGGTATCGAAGGATCAGATCCATCGCCCGTTCCCATCTGCGCGCGCGCAGCAGGTACTCGATCGCGGTGTCGGTGTCACCGGCGTCGAGGAACCACCCGGCCGCGGCATCCAGCACCTGCTCCTCCACCGGCGCGTCCGTGGCGCGGAGCCGATAGATGAGGAGGTCGCGGAAGAGCCGGTGGAACCGGAACCAGCCGGTGTGTCCCGGAGTGCGGACGATGAACAGGGAATCGCGCTCGAGCCGTGCCAGGAACTCGTCGCCACCGCCCGGCAGCGTCGCCACAGCCTCGCCGAGCCCGGCACACACCTCGTCGAGGAGCGCGAGCCGCATGAGCGCGTCGCGCCGCTCGGGTCGCAGCACGTCGAGCACCTCCGCGCTCAGGTAGTCCATGACCCGTTCGTCGGCGTCGGTGAGCTCGTCGACCACCTGGTCGGGATCGGCGGCGAAACGGAGGCGAAGCGCCGTCAGCTGCACGCCCGCGGCCCATCCCTCGGTCAACGCCGTGACCGCGGCCACCGTCGCCGGTTCGAGCTCGCGCCCGGCGATCGCGGCGAGCACCCTGCCGGTGGTCTCATCGTCGAACGCGAGCTCGCGCTGGCGGATCTCGACGAGGTCGTGTTCGAGGCGATGCCGGTTCCATCCGAGGTTCAGATCCATGCGCGAGGAGAAGACCGCATGCGCGTTCGGGGGCAGCAGATCGATGAGCCGCCACAGGTCGGTGAGCAGCGCAGTCTTGGCGAGCTGGTCGAGATCGTCGAACACCAGGACGATCTCGCCGATCCCCTCCAGACCGGCAGCCAGCGCCTCGAGGAACGGCGCACCGAGCCGGGCGCGCGCCATGATCGGCGGTGGCTCGGGCGGCGAGAACCCCGGGGCGGCAGCGGCGATGCCCTCGCACAGGCGTCGTGCGAACACGCCGACCGTGCGATCGGCGGTGGTGAGGTCCAACCAGGCCACGGCGACGCCCGACAGCCCCTGCGCCCACTGCGTGACGAGCACCGTCTTGCCGGCGCCCGCCGGTGCGACCACGAGGGCGAGCGGCGACTCCAGCGCGGCATCCAGCTGGTGTCGCAGCGCGGGGCGGTCCACGGCATGCGGTGGTGTCCTGCGAGGTTCGACCACTGGCATCCCTTCCCCCGGGAGTGGCACGCGCGGTATTGGCCAAATCATCCCACAGGGGTGACGTCGGGGGCAGGTGCGTGTTGCAGAGTGTCGCGTACGGCGGCGAACGGGCCCGGCCGGTCGTGAGGAGGGATCACGATGAACGATCAGATCGTCGAGATCGTCGTCGGCGGCCGCCTGAGCCCTGACCTGGTGGTGGCGCTGGAGGGCTTCACGGTCACGAGCGCCGGACCGCGGCGCACCAAGGTCGTCGGCCCGGTGCCCGATCAGGCGCGCCTGTTCGGGCTGCTCGCGATGTTCGACGGACTGCACATGAGCGTCATCTCCGTGAACCGCATCGAGGACGAGGATTCTCACCCTCCCGGGGTGACGTGACCTCTGCGCGCGCGACCGTAGCCTGTGGCCAGATGGCGGGCGTGGGGTCTGCCGCAGACGATTGGAACGACTATGGATCTGTGGGGCTGGGTCGCCTGGTTCTTCTGGTTCTTCGTGTTCTTCGCGTACCTGATGGTCTTGTTCTCGATCATCGGCGATCTCTTCCGCGATGACTCGGTGAACGGATGGCTCAAGGCGGTGTGGATCATCTTCCTGATCTTCGTGCCGTTCCTGACCGCGCTCATCTACTTGATCGCACGTGGCTCCGGCATGCAGAAGCGCTCCATCGAGCAGGCGCAGGCGATGCGTGCGCAGCAGGATCAGTACATCAGGGCGACCGCAGGGTCCGCTTCGGCGTCACCGGCTGACGAGATCGGCAAGGCGAAGGGCCTGCTGGACTCGGGGGCGATCTCGCAGGCGGAGTACGACGCGCTCAAGACCAAGGCCCTCGGCGCCTGACGCGCCGGCACACGAAGGAGGAGATCGAAATGACGACAGCAGACGGTCGCACCGGATGGGCGGGATGGGGCGTGTTCGCCGCAGTCATCCTGCTGGTGAGCGGTGTCTTCAGCGGACTTCAGGGGCTCGTGGCGCTCATCGGCCCCGACGCCTACTTCGCCGTCGTCGACGGCTCCCTCTTCCTGTTCGACGTGCAGGGCTGGGGGTGGTGGAGCCTCATCATCGGCGTCCTGCTGCTCCTGACCGGACTCGCGCTGCTCGCCGGGCAGACGTGGGCGCGGGTGGTGGCGATCATCCTCGCCGTGCTCAGTGCGATCGGGCAGCTCATGCTGATCTCGGTGCAGCCCTGGTGGGCGCTGGCCATCATCGCGGTCGACGTGCTCGTGATCTACGCCCTCACGGTGCATGGCCGTGAGCTCAAAGCTGAGGCATAGTCTGAAGTGAAAGATGCCCGGGGCTCGCCGCCCCGGGCATCGACACGGCGCGGCTCGACGCCCGCCCTGCTGCGAAGGAGCGGAAGATGGAAACCCTTCTCGTCATCCTGCAGGCCTGCGTCGTCCTCGGCGCCATCATGCTCGGCGTCCGCACGGGCGGACTCGGGCTGGGCCTGTGGGGCGTCGTCGGCACGACGATCCTGGTGTTCGTCTTCCGGCTCGAACCGGGCTCGCCGCCGATCGACGCCTTCTTCATCATCATCGCGGTCATCACGGCGTCGTCCGCCATGCAGGCGGCCGGCGGCATCGACTACCTCGTCGCGATCGCGTCCAAGATCATCCAGCGCAATCCCAAGCGACTGACCTACGTCGCGCCGCTCGTGGCGTTCGTGTTCACCGTGCTGTCGGGCACCTCGAACATCTTCTTCGCCTTGATCCCCGTCATCTACGAGACCGCGTACCGCAACGGGCAGCGCCCGGAGCGCTCCCTCGCCGCGTCCACCGTGACCTCGGGTCTGGGCATCACCGCCAGCCCCGTCTCGGCCGCCATGGCGGCCTACCTCGTGCTGATGGCCGGCACCGGGTACGAGCTGCCGCAGATCCTCGTCATCACGATCCCTGCGGCGATCGTCGCGTGCATCGCCACGTCGTTCGTGCAGCAGCGCATCGGCAAGGACATCCTCGACGATCCCGAGTTCCTCAAGCGTGTGGCGGACGGCCGCGTCGAGATGTCACCGGCGCTCCAGGCACGCTATGACGCGAAGATGGCCGGGACGGCCGCCGCGGGCGGATCGGATGCCGCAGACCGGCCGCGCACGAGGACCGCCGAGAAGGCGGCATCCGCCCCCATCGAGCACCCGGTGCCTCCGGGCGGCAAGACGTCCGCTCTCATCTTCATCTCGGGAACCCTGCTGGTGGTGCTCCTCGGACTCTTCCCGAGCCTGCGGCCCGCGTTCCCCAACGACGACGGCGAGCTCGTCCCGATCGGCATGGCCACGGTCATCGAGATGGTGATGTTCACGGCGGCCCTCGTGATCATCCTGGTGCGCCGCGTCAAGCCGAGCCTGGTCGTCGAGCAGCCGCTGCTGAAGGCCGGTTACGTCGCCGCCGTGGCGCTGTTCGGCATCGCCTGGATGGCCGACACCTTCATCGCGGCCAACCAGGAGACGATCATCGAGCCGCTCGGCAAGCTCATCGTGGCGAACCCGCTGCTGCTCGCGGTCGCGCTGTTCATCGTTGCCGGCCTCACGACCAGCCAGTCCGCGACGACGAACACCCTGATCCCCATCGCGCTCGCCGCGGGACTCGCGCCCGGCGTGATCACCGCCATGTGGCCCTCGCTCATCGGCGTCTGGCTGTTCCCCGCGAACGGCTCCCAGATCGCGGCGGTCGAGACGGACGCCACGGGCTCGACGAAGCTCACCCAGATCCCTGTCTGGCACTCATTCACCATCCCGATGCTCGTCTCGTGGGTGGCCGTCGTGGGGTCCGGTCTGCTCATCCAACTGGTCATCCCGGCCTGAGCGCCGGGATCGCACGGGAGAAGAGGAAGAACCATGTCCGATCGCGCGTCCGCCGTGCAAGAGCTCATGCCCGATGTCCTCGACAGGCTGAAGGCACTCGTACGGATCCCGTCCGTCGCGTTCCCGGGGTTCGATCCCGACCCCGTCCATCGCATGGGCGAGGCGGTCGTCGAGCTCTTCGAGGCCGCCGGAGCCACCGAGGTCGCGCTGGTCGACGTCCCGGGCGGGTACCCGTGCGTGTACGCCGACCTGCCGGGTCCGGAGGGCTCGCCGACCGTGCTGCTGTATGCGCATTACGACGTGCAGCCGGCGCCCGCGAGCCAGGGGTGGTCGATCCCCGACCCGTTCGAGCCGGTGACCGGCGAGGACGGACGCATCTACGGGCGCGGCGCCGCCGACGACAAGTCCGGGCTCGTGATCCATTACGCGACGCTCCGGCTCCTCGGCCCCGATCGCCCGTGCCGCATCAAGCTGCTGGTCGAGGGCGAGGAGGAGACGATCTCGCACCTGGAGGACTTCGTCGAGGCGAACCCCGAGAAGTTCGCGGCCGACGCCTTCGTGATCGCCGACATCGGCGGGCAGGTCGTGGGCCGGCCCGGCCTGACGACGGCGCTGCGCGGTGACGTGGCCTGCACCGTCACCGTGCGCACGCTGTCGTTCCCGGTGCACTCCGGGCTCTTCGGGGGCGCGGCTCCCGACGCCCTGACGGCGATGATCCGCATCCTGGACACACTGCACGACGAGTCCGGTGACACGGTGATCCCCGGGGTCGATTCGTCGAGCTGGGACGGCGCGGCCATGGAGGAGGACGTGTACCGCGACGGCTCCGCGATCCTCCCCGGAGTCGACTACCTGGGGACCGGGTCGCTGTCGGACCGGATCTGGGCGAAGCCGTCGGTCACGGTGCTCGGCATGGACCTGCCGAGCGTCGCGGAGGCGTCGAACGTGCTGCTGCCCCAGGTGACGGCGAAGCTGTCGATGCGGATCGTGCCGGGCTCCGACGCCGATGCGCAGCTGGAGGCGCTCATGGCGCACCTGCGGGCGCAGCGTCCGTGGAACTGCGAGGTCGAGGTGACGAAGGTGAAGACCGGTCACGCGTTCGCGGTGGACGAGACGCATCCCGCGATCGTGGCGGCCAAGGACGCCCTCGCCGAGGCGTACGGGACGGAGGTCGAGTCCATCGGCAGCGGCGCGTCCATCCCGCTCGTGGCCTCGCTCCAGAAGATCGCACCGGGCGCGGCGATCGTGCTGTGGGGCGCCGAAGACACCGCGAAGGCCCGCATCCACGCCTCCGACGAGTCCGTCGACCCGGCCGAGATCGCCCGCATGATCGCGGCACAGGTCGCCTTCATCGAGGAGGTCGCCGCGACCGCGAAGGCGTGACGCTCAGCCGACGATGCTCTCGTGGCCGCCCGCGGGGGCAGGGTCGGGGAGGCGGCGCATGCGCAGTGCGTTGAGCGCTCCGGCGCCGGCAGCCAGGATCGGCACGAACAGCGCGACCTGGAGCGCGAACGGGCCGGCCTCGTCGTTGATCCGCACGATCTCGTCGGCGGTCGCGGGCGGTTCGTCGGCGAGCATCTCCTGCAGGCCGGTGTTCGACATGAGCTCCGCATCCTCCTCCAGCACCGCGGAGACCTGTGACTTCTCGTCCTCCGACAGCACCGTGCTCGAGGCGGTGAGGCTCGCGAAGCTGCTCGCCAGGGCGGCGAGAAGGATCGCGCCGGCGAAGGCGAGGCCGAACGAGAGGCCGAACGAGCCCGCCGCCGAGTTGACGCCGGCAGCCTCGCTGACACGCTCCTCGGCGATCGGCGACAGCGTGTAGTTGTTGAGCTGCGAGACCAGCATGCCCAGGCCCGAGCCCACGACGATCAGGGGGATCGCCAGGTACCAGCCGCTGGTGGCGATCGGCACGAGGGGCACGAGGACGACCAGTCCCACCAGCGCGAGCACGAAGCCCCACAGGATGATCGTCGCCGGCCGCCGCTTGACGCCCCGCCCGGCCAGCAGCGCGATGACGAACATGCTGAGCGAGAGCGGTGCGATCGACAGACCGGCGAGGAACGCGTCGTACTCCAGCACCATCTGCAGGTACAGGGGCAGCACGATCATCGTGCCGCCGAGGGTGATCTGCTGCAGCAGCTGCCCGGTCGCCCCCGTGCGGAACGGCTTCGAGCTGAACAGGGCGGGGTCCAGCAGTGTGGCCCGCTCGCGGCGCTTGCGGCGGACGAGCCAGAACCCGAGTCCCACGAGGGCGATGATGCCCAGCGCGATCGTCGCGCCGACGTACCCGGCGCCCTCCTGCCACAGCAGGATGCCGAGCACGATGCCGCCCATGCCGACGACCGACAGCACCGAGCCGAACACGTCGACCGAGCGGTCGCCGGTGAACGGCACGTCCTTCACCAGGCGCACCCCGATGAGCACCACCAGGATCGTCAGGGCCTCGAGGGCGAAGCCGACGCGCCACGACAGGAACGTCGTGATCGCGCCGCCCAGGAGCGGGCCGACGGCGGCGGCGATCGCTGCGGCCGCGCCGACCATCGCATACACGCGCGTGCGGTGGGCGCCCTCGAAGTTGCCGTGGATGAGCGACTGCATCGACGGCAGCAGCAGGGAGGCCCCGAGTCCGCCGATGATGGCCCAGAAGATGATGACGGCGGTCAGGCTCCACGCGAACGTCATCGCGATGGCGCCGATCATGTACCCGATGAGGCCGAAGATGTAGGCGCGCTTGCGGCCGATCAGGTCGCCGGTCTTGCCGCCGATGAGGATGAAGGCGGCCGACACCAGCGCCTCGAGGGCGATCGCTCCCTGCACGCCGCTGGCCGTGGCGCCGAGATCCCGCACGACCGCCGAGATCGAGACGTTCATCAGCGACGTGTCGACGACGAGCACGAACATCGCCATCGCCATCAGGATCGCGACGCGCGCGTTGAAGGGAGGTGCCTCTTGCCCGCTGCTCATGAGGGAAGCGAACCATGCCCAGGTGCCGCGGGAATCACCCCCGCGGGGTGACGGTACTCGGTACAGACTGACGCCATGAGCCGGATCACGTCGCCTGCCGCATCGGACGCGGTCGCGCCGGAGCAGACTCCTCGCACGGAGCGGGAGTCTCTGTATCTGTCGCTGGGCGCCCAGGTCGTCGGCGCCGTGTACGGCTTCGTGCTCGCACAGTTCGCCGCGGCGCTGTCGTTGACAGGCGACGATCCGTTCGCGATGTGGGCGGCTGCGGGGGCGGCGGTCGTGGCGGCGGTGGCGGCGACGGCCGGGTACTGGCGGTCGCGGTCGCAGCCCGAGCAGGCGTGGCGGCGCGACCTGCCGTCGTGGCTCTTCACGGTCAACACGATCTCGGTCGTCGTGGTCCATGCGGCGCTGGCCTTCGTCGCCACCTACGGGCTCTACCGGCTGCTGGCGCTCGGCTTCATCGGCCTGCCGATCGTCACGTTCTGGGCCGTCGTGCTCATGGCCGTCACGCTGGGCCTGTCGGCGTACTTCGTCTACCTGTCGTCGTCGAGCATCACCACGCAGCGGCTGTCGACCCTGCTCATGGCCTTCATCTCGATCGGCACGCTGACAGCGACGATCACGACGCCCGACCCGCAGTGGTGGACGGTGCACTTCAGCCAGCTGGGCACCTTCGACGACCTGTCGAGCTGGATCTTCAACGGCACCCTCATCGCAGGCGGTCTGCTCGTCACGACGTTCGCCGTCCACATCTCGCGCGACCTCGCCTCTCTCGTGGCCGCCGGAACGCTCGCGAACCGCGGTGTCGCCGGGTTCGTGAGCACCGCGTTCGTGATCATGGGCGTCATGCTCGCCTTCGTCGGCATCGTCCCCGTCGACGTGAATCTGCTGGTGCACAACCTGTCGGCATCGGGCATGGCGGTGGCCTATCTCGTGCTGCTCATCGCGGGCTATCGCGTGCTGAGGGGGATGCCGCGCGCCTACTTCGTCGCGGCGTCGGCGTTCCTGGTGGCCACGGCCGCGTCGATCGTGCTGTTCGCGGTCGGGTACTTCTCGCTCACGGCGTTCGAGATCATCGTCTTCGCGCTCATCTTCGGGTGGATCGCGGTGTTCATGCGATTCCTCGGCGTCGCAGGGCGCGGGGACGCCGGCGAGTCAGGAGGCACGCCATGACCGACCTGCCCGAACCGCAGCGTGACACGTCTGCCGTCGATCCGTCGCTCGACGAGCCTCCGGTGCGCGTGCACCGCCGGGGCCCGCTAAGCGTCCAGGCGCTGTTCCAGCGCCCGCTCGTCTCGGGATTCCTCGCCACGATCGGCGTGCTGGGCGCGCTTCTGCTCGGCAGCGCCTTCATGTCGATCGGGACGATCCTCCTGTACATCGTCCTCGCGATGTTCCTCGCGCTCGGTCTCGACCCGATCGTGCGCATGCTCGAGCGACGCAAGCTCAAGCGGCCGATCGCCATCCTGATCGTGTTCGGCTGCTTCGCCGTACTGTTCGTCGTGTTCCTCGTGTTCGTGCTGCCGCCGCTGCTCGCGCAGATCGGGCAGTTCATCAAGGCGATCCCCGAGGCCCTCGACAAGGTCGATCAGACGGCGTGGTTCGCAGCGCTCCCGGTCGATATGCAGGCGGCCATCACCGGTGTGGTCCAGGGTCTCGCCGACTGGATCGCGAGCCCGTCGACCCACGCCGCGATCGGGGTCGGCATCGTCGCAGCCGGCGTCGGGTTCGTCGCCGCGATCTCGGCGAGCTTCATCGTCGTCGCGCTGACCCTCTACTTCCTCGCGTCGCTCGACGCGACCAAGCGCGCGTTCTATCTGCTCGCCCCGGCCCACAGCCGTCCCAAGCTCGAGGAGCTGACCGAGCGCATCACGGCGTCGGTGGGCAGCGCATTGCTCGGATCGGTGACGCTCTCCGCACTGAACGCCGGCACCGTCTTCCTGCTGCACCTGTTCATCGGCCTGCCGTTCGCGGCGCTGATGGCGGTCATCGCGTTCGTCATCACGCTCATCCCGCTGTTCGGCTCGGTCATCTTCCTGGTGATCGGCACAGGGGTCGCGCTGTTCTCCAGCCCGACGCAGGCGCTCATCTTCGCGATCGCCTACCTCGTCTACATCCAGGTCGAGTCGTACGTGCTGAGTCCGAGGATCATGAACCGCGCGGTGTCGATCCCCGCGGCGCTGGTGCTCATCGCGGCGATGGTCGGCGGCGCGCTGGGCGGAGTCGTCGGGGTGCTGGTCGCCCTGCCGGTGACGGCATCCATCCTCCTGATCATCCGCGAGATCGTCGTGCCCCGACAAGACCTCAAGATCACCCCCGAGGGGTGAACACCACCTCGGTAGCGTCGGACACATGACCACCGCTACCGGAGGATCCACCGAAACGCCCTGGTTCGCCCAGGACGCCGATGCCGTGGTGGCGGCCGCCGCCACCGACCGGGATGCCGGCCTGACGGGCGCGGAGGCCGAGCGAAGGCTCGCCGAGCACGGGCCGAACGCCATCGCCTCCGAACCTCCGCCCTCGGTGTGGCAGGTGGCCCTCCGGCAGCTCGCCGACCCGATGAACGTGATGCTCGTCGCGGTGGCGATCATCAGCCTCTTCATCAACCAGGTGAGCGTGGGCATCCTCGTGGGTGCCCTGGTGATCCTCAACGTGTTCCTCGGCACGCGGCAGGAGATGAAGGCCAAAGCGTCCGTCGACGCCCTCGCCAAGATGCAGATCCCGAAGGCGAAGGTCATCCGCGACGGCGTGCTGCTGCAGGTCGATGCGACCTCGCTGGTGCCGGGCGACGTCATCACGCTCGAAGCGGGTGACATCGTGCCGGCGGACGGGAGGATCATCCGCTCGGCGACGCTCGAGACGCAGGAGGCCGCGCTCACCGGAGAGAGCGCGCCGATCGCGAAGGACGCTGCGGTCATCCCCGATCCCGAGACGACCCTCGGCGACCGGGCGAACATGGTGTTCCAGAACACGCAGGTCACGCGCGGCACCGCGACCGTCGTCGTGGTGGCGACGGGCATGGGCACGCAGATGGGGCAGATCGCCTCGATGCTCTCGGCGGTCAAGCCGTCCAAGTCGCCGCTGCAGCGCGAGCTCGACTCGCTGACCGGCGTCCTCGGCTGGATCGCCTGGGGCGCCGTCGCGATCATCATCATCACGGGGCTCCTGCGGGGGCAGGAGATCACGTCGGTGATCCTCCTCGGCATCTCGATGGCGATCTCGGCGATCCCGACGGGCATGCCTTCGTTCGTGCAGGCGATGCTCTCGTACGGGTCGCGGCAGCTGGCCGAGCACAAGGCCGTCGTGAAGAACCTCACGGACGTCGAGACGCTCGGGGCCACGAGCGCGATCAACTCCGACAAGACCGGCACCCTCACGATGAACGAGATGACGGTGGAGTCCCTGTACTACGCCGGCGAATGGTTCACCGTCAGCGGCACCGGCTACGAGAAGACGGGAGAGATCCTCCACGCCGCCGGCCTGCCGGCCCCCGACTTCACGCAGCTCGCGCTGGCCCTCACGCTGTGCAGCGACGCGACGGTGTCGGACGACGGCGACGTCATCGGCGACCCGACGGAGGCCGCCCTGGTCGTGCTGGCCGCGAAGATGGGGGCGGATGCCGCGCTCACGCGCGTGCAGTACCCCCGGGCCGCGGAGGTGCCGTTCGACTCGGCCTACAAGTTCATGGCGACGTTCCACGAGCGCCCCGCGGCCGGCGGCGGCACCGAGCTCGTCGAGCTCGTCAAGGGCGGACCGGACGTCGTGCTCGAACGCTGCTCGTCGGTGCTCACGGTCGACGGCGCGGCGCCCATCGAGGAACGGCGTCAGGCGATCCTCGATGCCAACAGGCAGCTCTCCGAGCGGGGGCTGCGCGTCCTCGCATTCGCGGTCCGGCGCTTCGCGCCCGGCACGCCGACTCCCGCCGACCCGATGGCAGAGGTGAAGGACCTGAGCCTCGCAGGGCTCGTGGGCATCATCGACCCGCTGCGGCCGTCGTCGAAGGAGGCCGTGCGGATCGCCCGTGAAGCGGGCATCGAGGTCCGCATGATCACGGGCGACCACGCCATCACCGCCGCGGCGATCGGCGCGCAGCTCGGCCTCGGCGACGGGGCGGCCAGCGGTGCCGAGATCCAGGCGATGTCGGACGAGGAGCTCAAGGCGAAGCTCCCGCACCTGCATGTGTTCGGCCGTGTGACTCCCGAGGACAAGCTGCGCCTCGCGCGCCTCATGCAGGAGGACGGCGCGGTCGTGGCGATGACGGGTGACGCCGTCAACGACGCGGCAGCGCTCAAGCAGGCCGACATCGGCGTCGCGATGGGCTCCGGCAGCGACGTGACCAAGCAAGCCGGCAAGATGATCCTCGTCGACGACAACTTCGGCACGCTCGTCACTGCGGTCCAGCTCGGGCGTGCGATCTACGACAAGATCGTCAGCTACGTGCGGTTCCAGATGTCTCAGCTGTTCTCGCTCGTGCTGCTGTTCCTCGTCGCGAGCCTGTTCGACATCAACGACGGCGTGCCGCTCACGCCGATCATGGTGCTCTTCCTGAACTTCTTCATCGCGATCTTCCCGGTCATCGTCATCCTGCTGGATCCGGCGCCCGACGGGATCATGCAGAAGCCGCCGCGCGACCCGAAGAAGACGATCGCGAACGGCGGCGCCGTGGTGCTGTGGTTCATCTACGGCGGACTCATCTTCATCACGACGCTCATCCCGCTGCTGATCTACCCCGACCAGCTCAGCTCGACGGCGCCGAACGCGCCCGTGACGATGGCCTTCGTGGTCGCCGCCCTCGGATCGATCTTCGGCGGACTGGTGATGCGCCGCGACCCCGAATCCGGGCTCACGCCGCCGATCCTCGTCGCCGTGAAGTGGCTCGCGATCCCGCTGGCGCTGACGGTCGCCGCGGTCGAGATCGGCTTCCTGCAGCGGCTCGTCGGCACGACGTCGCTGACAGGCACGGAGTGGCTCATCTGCCTCGGCCTGTCGCTGCTGGTTCCGGTGTTCATCGAGCTCGAGAAGCTGCTCCGACGTTCGCGGCACCGCCGGCGGGCCGAGGCATCGTGACCGGCGCGGACGGAGGCCTGGACGAGTCCTCGCCGTCCGTACTGCCGATCCTGATGACGGAGGAGGCGATCTACGGCCTCATCCTGGTGTCGGGCATGATCGTCGTCGCCGGAAGGGGAGCCTCGGTCGCCGTACTGGTCACGGTGGTCGTCACGGTGCTCGTGTTCTACGCAGCCCACGTGTACGCCGGCGCTGTGGCGCGACTGGCCGAGTCGGGCGGCAAGGCGTCGCCCGCGGCGAGTCTCGCCTTCGCGGCGCGGGAGTCCTCGGGGCTCCTCGTGGCGAGCGTCGTGCCCGTCGTCATCCTCTTCCTCGGCACCTCGCACGTCATCCCCGATGTGGTCGCGAACTGGGCCGCGCTCATCGTCAACACGATCATGCTCGCCGTCCTGGGATGGATCGCCGTCGGACGGTGGCGGCCGCGGTTCGCCGCCCGACTGCTCGGCGCGCTCATCGCCGGTTCGTTCGGGGTGATCCTCATCCTGCTGAAGGCGTTCGTCACCCACTGAGGGGATCTGCGAATCGGCCGGGCGTCCTTCCTTCGTCACGACCCCACCCAATAGGGTCCAGAGAGGGGGCCGCGGCGCCCCCTCGACATGTGACGAAGGAGAACTCCGTGCCTCGCGAATTCCAGGGGAAGATCGAACTCGACGTCCGCGACTCGGTGGCGGACTGGGACGCGTTCCTCCCGTCCCAGCCACCGAAGGACGCGCCGAACGTGCTCGTCGTCCTCTACGACGACACCGGCATGGCGGCCTGGTCGCCGTACGGCGGACGCATCAGCATGCCGACGATGGACCGGCTCGCCGAGAACGGCCTGACCTACTCGCAGTGGCACACGACGGCGCTCTGTTCGCCGACACGGTCGACGTTCCTGACGGGACGCAACCACCATCTCAACGGCTTCGCCACGATCTCGGAGTCCTCGACCGGGTTCCCCGGCTACAACTCCCACATCCCCGACTCGAACGTCACGATGGCGCACTTGCTGCGCGACGCGGGATGGTCGACGTTCTGGGTCGGCAAGAACCACAACGTCCCGATCGACGAATGGACCGCCGGCGCCAGCAAGAAGCACTGGCCGCTCGCACAGGGCTACGACCGCTTCTACGGCTTCATCGGCGGCGAGACGAACAACTGGTATCCGTCGCTGGCCGAGGACAACCACTACATCGACCAGCCGTATCTGCCCGAGGACGGCTACCACCTGTCGAAAGATCTCGCGGACCAGGCGCTGAAGATGATCCGCGACGTCAAGCAGACCGAGCCCGACAAGCCCTGGTACCTGTGGTTCTGCCCCGGCGCCAACCACGCGCCGCATCACGCGCCCGAGGAGTACATCGCGAAGTACAAGGGCATGTTCGACGACGGGTACGAGGCGTACCGCGACTGGGTGCTCGAACGCATGAAGGACAAGGGCATCCTCCCCGCCGACACGGAGCTCACGCCGCTGAACCCGATGCCCGAGGGCACGTTCTCGCCGGGCGACGAGGTGCGGCCCTGGGACTCGCTGAACGACGAAGAGAAGGCGATGTTCAGCCGCATGGCCGAAGTGTTCGCCGGTTTCAGCGAGTACACCGATGCTCAGGTCGGACGCATCATCGACTACCTCGAGGAGTCGGGCCAGCTCGACAACACCCTCGTCATCTACTGCGCCGACAACGGTGCCTCCGGCGAGGGCAGCCCCAACGGCTCGGTCAACGAGGGCAAGATCTTCGGCGGCTACCCCGACGACGAGGCCGAGAACCTGCGTATGGTCGACAAGCTCGGCTCGCCCGACACGTACAACCACTACCCGACCGGGTGGGCGGCGGCGTTCTCGACGCCGTACAAGATGTTCAAGCGCTACACCTACCAGGGCGGCATCGCCGACCCGATGGTGATCTCGTGGCCGAAGGGCATCAAGGCCGCCGGCGAGGTGCGCCACCAGTACCACCACTCGGTCGACATCGTGCCGACGATCCTCGAGGCCTGCGGCGTCGCGTTCCCCGACACCTACAACGGCGTCGAGCAGACGCCGCTGTCGGGCGTCTCGATGGTTCCCTCGTTCGACGCGGCACCCGACGCGCCGTCGAACAAGCAGACGCAGTACTACGAGATGTTCGGGCAGCGCGGCATCTGGCACGAAGGCTGGAAGGCCGTCACTGTGCACGGGCCCGTCAGCGGCAAGGGCGACTACCCCGGCGACGAGTGGGAGCTGTACCACACGGAGGTCGACCGGGCCGAGGCGCAGAACCTCGCGGCCGAGCACCCCGACAAGCTCGAAGAGCTCAAGTCGCTGTGGCTCGAGGAGGCGAAGGCCAACAAGGTCCTGCCGCTCAACGACCTCGCGATCCTCTCGAATCCCGCGGACTTCGACCTGTTCGTGAACAAGATGGAGTTCCACCAGCCGGCACCTCCGTCGGGGCAGTTCGTGTACTACCCGAACACCAGCGAGGTGCCCGAGCGGTCGGCGGCGAACGTCCACGGCGTCTCGTACAAGATCGCCGCCGAGGTCGAGTTCACGCCCGACACCGAGGGTGTGATCTTCGCGCACGGCTCGCGGTTCGGCGGCCACGCCCTCGTCGTGAAGGACGGCCAGGTGCACTACGTGTACAACTTCCTGGGCATCCCTCCCGAGGACCGCGTCTCGGCACCGGTCCCGACGTCGGGCAAGCACATCATCGGTGTCGAGTTCGTCAAGGAGGGCATGGGCGAGTACCGCGAAGGCGTCGGCCCGGTGAGGCTCTACATCGACGACCAGCAGGTCGGCGAGAAGCAGATCCGCACGGTCCTCGGTCACTTCTCGCTCTGCGGCGAGGGACTGACCATCGGCCGCGACAGCGCCGACCCGGTGTCGTCGCTGTACGGCTACGGCTTCGACTTCACCGGCGGCGAGATCTCGAAGGTCGTCTTCGACATCGCCGATGACGCGTACCTCGACCTCGAGGCGCACCTGGCCGCGGCCTACGCCCGCGATTGACCGGCCCGTGAGGGGGTGGATGCCGCGGCATCCACCCCCTCACACGTCCGCCGACACCGTCTTCGGGAGGACGCGGAACTCCTTCGCCCGCGACACCATCAGCCACACCGGCAGGATGACGACGCACAGCACCGGGATGACGGTGGTGTCGCCGGCCACGACGGCGCCCATGAACAGTGCGAGCCAGCCGTCGCGTGCGACCACGAGCACCACACCGAGAACGGCGCACGACACCGCGAGCGTGACGGGGATGCCGGGGATCAATGTCGCCCCCAGCAGACCGAGCGCGACGCCGATGAAGGTCGCGGGGAAGATGCGCCCGCCGCGGAACGACGCGCTCGCCGCGACGAGCAGCGCCACCACCTTGATGCCCGCGATGAGGGCCAGCTGCCCCGCGTCGTAGTCATCGCGGTTCGCGACGAGCTCGGCCATCTGCTGGGCGCCCTTGAACAGCGTGATCTCGCCGCCGACCGCGCCGAGCACACCCAGCACGAGTCCGCCGACCGCCGGTATGACGAACGGGTGCCGCAGTGCGTGGAATGCGCGGTGCGTCCAGGGGAAGGCGTACAGCGCCGCCATCGCGACGAGGGTCGCGGCGACGGCCACCACTGCGCCGGTGAGCAGATCGAGCGCCTGCGGCGCCTCGTACGCCGGCATCCCGAACGACATCGGCGGAGCCCCGAACAGGTGCATCGTGATCGCTCCGGCGCCGCCCGACACGAGCGGGAGGAACAGCTTGTCCCATACCGTGCCGCCGCCCTTCATGGCGGCCGCGGTGGCGGTGAAGATGAGCGCACCGGCGACCGGCGTGCCGAACATCGCGCCGATGGTCCCGGAGGCCGCCAGCATGATCGTCATCGACACGGGGATCGCGGGCACGAAGCGGGCGAACAGCGCGACGAGCAGCGCGAGGTTGATCGCGATGATGGGGTTCTCGGGGCCGAGGCTGACGCCGCCGGCGAGCCCCAGGATCAGCACGACGGCAAGCCCCGGGAGCGTCTTGAGCGGCAGCGGCGGCGCGACGAGCTCGGTGGTGGCGGTGTCGGGTCCGCCATGTCCTGGCAGGAGCCACAGTGCGAGACCTACGGCGATGCCGGTTACGGTGAGGATGAGGATCGTCCACCACCACGTGCCCTCGCTGACCCCGAGTGCCGTCGGAAGGGTGTCCCACAGCACGCCTTCGAGCGCCCCCG
>Ga0160450_100617_pt1 | contig 19048 bp, 19 predicted proteins | sample HID1975K_E1MG_FD_108257 | JGI IMG/M metagenome (GOLD analysis project Ga0160450, IMG submission 108257) | Enriched soil microbial communities from UW Madison campus, WI, USA - HID1975K_E1 MG | ecosystem: Environmental > Terrestrial > Soil > Unclassified | place: USA: Madison, Wisconsin...
CGCCGGAAGGGCGCCGTGACCGGCGGCCCGGCGGGCGCGCCGCAGGTGAGCATCGAGGAGCTGCAGCGCCGCGCGTCGTCGCTGCTCGTGCAGACCGACGACGCCCTCAAGACCAGCACGCAGGAGCTCGGCTTCGCGAAGGCCCAGTTCGGGGATGCCGCGACCACCGAGTTCGAGGCGGCCCTGGGCAGCGCCCAGAAGGGGCTCGACGAGGCGTTCGGGCTCAAGCAGAAGCTCGACGACGAGGTGCCCGACTCGCAGGACGACACCCGTGCGTGGAACGAGCGGATCATCGCCCTGTGCGAGGCGGCCAACACGCTCCTGGACGAGAAGGCCGCCGCATTCGACGAGCTGCGCAAGCTGGAGCAGAACGCCCCCGAGGCGCTGCGCCGCGTGCAGGACGAGCGCACGAAGGCTGCGGCATCCCTCGATCAGGCCACCTCCCGCCTGCGCGAGCTGCAGGCGTCGTACGCGCCCGAGGCGCTCGCGACCGTCGCCGACAACCCGGCACAGGCCCAGCAGCGCCTGGCGTTCGCCGACGAGCAGCTGACCGCGGCGCAGACGGCCATCGGCGCGGGCGACGGCGGCGAGGCCGCGGTCGGCATCCGCGCCGCGGAGGAGGCCGTCGGCCAGGCGACGCTGCTGGAGAACGCGATCGACAAGCTCGCCGACGACCTCGCCGCGGGCGAGCGCAATGCCGCCGCTCTCGTGACCGAGCTGGAGGGCGACATCGCCGCAGCCTCGGCGATGCCCGACGCGGACGGCCGCATCGCGGGCGTGGTCGCGGCCACCAAGCAGCAGCTCGAGACCGCGCGCGTGCAGCTCACCGGCAGCGCCAAGCGTCCGCTCGTCGCCCTGCAGAGCCTGGAGGCGGCGAACGCACAGATCGACGCACTGCTGAAGGGCGTGCGGGATGCCGCCGCCCAGGCCGACCGCGCGCGACAGATGGTCGGCCAGGTCATGATGCAGGCGCAGGCGCAGGTGTCTGCCGCCGAGGACTACATCACCGCACGCCGGGGCGCCGTGGGCGCCGACGCGCGTACGCGGCTCGCCGAGGCGGGCGCCTCTCTCGCCCGTGCGCAGGCCCTGCAGGCGTCGGACCCTCAGCAGGCGATGCAGCAGGCCCAGCGGGCGGACCAGCTCGCCGGGCAGGCCATCCAGCTCGCGCAGAACGACGTCGGCTCGTTCGGCGGCATGGGCGGCGGCGGGCAGTCCGGCGGCGGCAACGGCATGCTCGGCGCGGTGCTCGGCGGCATCGTCATCAACTCCCTGCTGAGCGGCGGCGGAGGCGGCGGACGCTCCTCCGGCGGGCTCGGCGGGATGCTCGGCGGCGGGGGCGGCGGCGGAGGCGGGGGCATGCGTCCCGGCAGCTTCGGCGGCGGCGGCACCCGCGCACGCCGAGGAGGTGGCCGCTTCTGAACCGGCATCCGTCCCCGATCCCCACGACCCGATCTGACCTGACCTGAAGTCCGATGAAAGGAAAACCGATGGCGAAGCAGTCCATCTTCGGTCGCATCTCGACCCTCATGAAGGCGAACATCAACGCGCTCCTCGACTCCGCCGAGGACCCGCAGAAGATGCTCGACCAGCTGGTGCGCGACTACACCAACTCGATCGCCGACGCCGAGTCGGCGATCGCCGAGACGATCGGCAACCTGCGCCTGCTCGAGCGCGACCACCAGGAGGACGTGCAGGCGGCCGCCGAATGGGGCAACAAGGCGCTCGCGGCGAGCCGCAAGGCCGATGAGCTGCGCACGGCCGGCAACACGACCGACGCCGACAAGTTCGACAACCTCGCCAAGATCGCGCTGCAGCGCCAGATCAGCGAGGAGAACGAGGCGAAGGCGATCGCGCCGACCATCGCCACGCAGAACGAGGTCGTCGACAAGCTCAAAGAGGGCCTCAATGGCATGAAGCAGAAGCTGGAGCAGCTGAAGGCCAAGCGCTCCGAGCTGCTCGCGCGCGCCAAGACCGCCGAGGCCCAGAACAAGGTCCACGACGCCGTCAAGTCGATCGACGTGCTCGACCCGACCAGCGAGCTCGGCCGCTTCGAAGACAAAGTCCGCCGCCAGGAGGCCCTCGCCGCCGGCAAGCAGGAGCTGGCGGCCTCCACCCTCGACGCGCAGTTCAACGCGCTCGAGGATGTGGGCGAGCTGACCGAGGTCGAGGCGCGTCTGGCCGCCCTGAAGACCGGCGGTACGACGCCGCAGCCCGCGATCGGGCAGTAAGACGCCGCACGCCGGAGGGCGCCGGGTCCGTCGGGGCCCGGCGCCCTCCGCATGCCCGCGCCGTTCGCCGTGGGCGTGCCCGAATCGGATGCCGGCGGCCCCGGTCTGCGGGAAGATGAGGGGATGACGCGATACCTCGTGGTCCCGCAGTGGCAGGGCAGCCCCTCGTCACGCGCGATGCAGCTGATCGACGGCGCCCAGGCGATCGCCGGCGACCTGCCGCGATCGGCCACCACGGTGCTGGACGTGCCGATGGAGGCCGGGGAGTCGCTGGGCAGCGGCATCCATCGCCTCAGCGCCCTGCAGCGGGTGAACGGGCTCGTCGCCGAGGCGCTGGACGCGCACCACGCCGCCGCACCCGATGAGGCGGTGCTGACGATCGGCGGCGACTGCGGCATCGCCCTCGCGCCCATCGCCCATGCGGCACGGCGGGCGCCGGGGCTCGCGGTGGTGTGGATCGACGCGCACCCCGACCTCAACTCGCCCGACTCGTCGCCGTCGGGCGCGTTCGCCGGCATGGTGCTGCGCGCCGTCATCGGCGACGGCGACCCCGGGCTGTCGCTCGACGGCGCCGTCGCGGCCGATCGGGTGGTCATCGGCGCCGCGCGATCATTCGACGACTCCGAGCTCGAGGTCGTCGAGGGCCTCGGCATCACCGCGTTGACCGTCGAGGCGCTCCGCGATGCCGAAGCGCTCGCCGACGCGGTCCTCGCGACCGGCGCCGAAGCCGTCTACGTGCATGTCGACATCGACGCGCTGGACCCGGCCGAGATCGCCGGCAACGCGCACCCCGAGCCGTTCGGTGTGACGGTGGCGGAGCTCACGGCGGCCGTGTCGGCGCTGCGTGCACGGGTGCCGCTGGTCGGGGCATCCCTCGCCGGCTACTCGCCCGCCTCGCTGTCCGCGGCAACCGACGACCTCGGCGCGATCCTGCGTGTGATCTCGGTGCTGGCGTGAACGGCGCGATCGCGTGAGCCCGATCCCCGCACCGCCCGCCGGCTGGCGTGCCGCCGCGGAGCGTGCCGTCATCCGCGGCCGCCGGTTCGACCGGCTGATCCCCTCGTTCCTGCTCGACTCCCCCGTCAGCCGGCTCGGCTACTGGTACGGGTGCGCCGTCGGCTGGGTGTGGGGATCGCTGTGGAGCGTCGGCCGCGTCGAGCAGCGCGAGGGCCTGTGGGTGTTCCGCGGGATGCCACCCTGGACGTTCCCCCGTGGCGGATCGTGCGTGGGCGGCTGCTTCCTCACGGGCGACGGGGTGATCACCACGGCGCTGCTGCGGCACGAGGCCGTGCACAAGCGGCAGTGGCAGCGCTACGGCTTCCTGATGCCGGTGCTGTACCTGTTCGCCGGGCGCGACCCGCTGCGCAACCGGTTCGAGATCGAGGCCGGGCTCGAAGACGGCAACTACGTGCCGCGCGGCGCGGCCTGACTCAGGCGGCGTCGGCCGCGACGGGCGGTGCGGCGATCCCCGCCGCGCGGCCCACGCGGTACACCTGGCGGCCGAGCACGATCACGACCGCCAGCGGGAAGACGATCCAGAACAGGTTCGGCAGCACGGCGACCATGAGGAACCCGACGAGGTCGCCGCGCTCGAGCGACTGCCGCGTCATCTCCAGGCCGCTCGACGCCTCGACGAGGAAGTAGATGACGGTCTTCCAGAACGTCGCGACCGTGACGATGAGCCCCACCACGACGCCCGACCACTTCTTGGCGTGGAACAGGGCCCACACGATGAACACCACCTCGATGAGGTTGGCCCAGCTCTGCGCGCTGCCGAACGCGTCGAACTGGCCGTAGCGGTGGTCGAAGGTGCCGTAGAAGACGTGGCCGGGCCAGAAGCCGGCGAGCGGTCCGCCGGCGTGCGACAGCGGGCCGAGCAGCACGTAGCAGGCGTCGTACGTCTGGATGACGGCCGAGACGGTGAGCCACACCACCACCCAGACCGGCATGCGCAGGTCGCGCGGATCGACGGCGGGCGGGGCGGCGGGCACGGCGGCGGTCTGCGTCATGCGCATGACTGTACCGAGGCGCGCCGGCGCGGCGCGAGCGCGGGGATGCCGAGCCTCAGCGGGCGGTCGTGAGCCCGTACTGCTCGGGGGCGTGGATCGACTCGGGGCGGATGCCGAGGTCGACGAGGTGGTCGACGATGTCGGCTGTGCCGAGGTAGCCGCCCAGGAGGTGGATGCGCGTCTGGTCGTCCTCGGCGCACAGCATCTCGTCGGCCCACGCGGTGACGGCGCGCGTGAGGGCCTCGCCGGCGCCGCAGCCGCGGCCCGTGCCCGGTGCGCCGGAACGCTGCGAGCGGTCGAGCCACGTCACGACCATGCGGCTCGGAGCAGAGATGTCGGCCAGCCAGGAGGCATCCGGCACCTCGACGAAGACCCGCCCGGTCGAGCAGATCGGCAGCGTCGCGAGCATGGCCTCGAGCTCGGCCAGCGACGACTCGTCGGCCGTGATCAGGTGCTGCACGCGCGTATGGCGCGACGCACGGCACGCGGAGGCGTTGTGCACGGCAGGCTGCGACGAGGTGGTGTGGGACATGGCTCCCTCAGCCTACCTCATACCAAGGGTTGCCTTACCTCACTCTGTCACGAGGGGATGCCGCACCTCACGTCGCCCGCAGCAGCACGCGCCGCAGCTCGGCCAGTTCGTCGTCGGCGAGGCCGTGCGCGCGGAGGTAATCGGCGGCCGAGCCGTAGCGGCCCGCCACGTCGTCGAGGAGGGCCCGCATGACCGGCGCGGGCGACCGCGTCGCGAGGTCTTCCAGGTGCACGGCCTCGGGGTGCATCGCCCTGAGCATCTCCACGACACGGCGGTTGCGGTACTCGGGCAGCAGCCCCTCGGTGCGCGCGTAGTCGGCGATCACCGCGTCGGGGTCGACGCCCGCCGCGGCGAGCGTGAGGGCCACGGTGACGCCCGTGCGATCCTTGCCGACGGTGCAGTGCACGAGCACCGGCTGATCCGCCAGGATGCCGCGCACGACGTCGACCACTCCCCCGGACGACTCGTCCACGAGGTGGCGGTACATGTCGTCGAGGCTCAGGTCGTCGCGAAAGAACGACTCCACCGATCCCAGGAACAGCGGCACGCGCTGCGTCACGACGTCGACACCGTCCAGGCGGCTGGGCTCGCGCACGACCTCGTCGTCGTCGCGCAGGTCGATGATGCGGCGCAGGTGCAGCCCGGCGAGCGCTCGCGTGCCCGACAGGTCGAGTCGCGCGAGGTTGCCCGAGCGGAACAGCACGCCGTGGCGGGTGACCGAGGCGCCCGCGCGCAGCCCGCCGACGTCGCGCAGGTTCACCGCACCCGGGACGACGGGGTCGGATCCCGGCGGCGGGTCGAAGCGTTCGGGCGCGGGAGCGGTCACCAGGCCTTGCCCCGCGCGGCGTCCTTGTCTTCGCCGGCGAGGTCGTCACGAGGCGGCACGCCGTAGCGGCCCGCGATCGCGATGCGGTTGAACGCGTTGATCGACACGAGGATCCAGCTGAGCCCGACGTACTCCTTCTCACTGAGCACGCTGCCGACACGGTCGTACACGTCGTCGGGCACGCCGTCGTCGTGGATGAACACGTACGCTTCGGCGAGCTCGAGCGCAGCCCGCTCGCGTTCGGTGAAGACGCCCGAATCGCGCCACACGGCGAGCTGGGCGATGACGTCCGCCGTGATGCCGGCGGCGACGGCGCGCTCCACGTGCACGCGGACGCAGTAGGCACAGCCGTTGAGCTGCGACGCGTGGATCTGCACCAGTTCCTTGAGGCGGTCGTCGATGCCGTTCTCGGCGGCGATGTCGCCCACGGTCTTCGAGAAGGCCGAGAGGGCCTGGTAGGCGGGTCGCGCCGCCCGCGAGAGATGCACGCGGTGTTCTGCCGTCATGACGCCAGACTACCCACGGGTGCGGCCGCCGCCGTCGGTGCGTTCATCGTGGGGCACAATGAGCGGGTGAGCGACCCTATCGACGAGTTCTCGTTCCTTCCCGAGCAGGCCGAGGAGGCGGGACTCGATGTCGCGGTCCCCCGCGGCGAGCGCGTGTCGCTCACCCTCGGCGACGGACGCACGCTGAGCGCGCTGCGGTACGCGCCGGCCGACGCGCCGGATGCCGCACCCGTCGTGACCTTCCTGCATGGTGCGGGACTGAACGCCCACACGTGGGACACCACGATCCTCGCCCTCGGGCTGCCGGCGCTCGCGATCGACCTTCCGGGCCACGGCGACTCGTCGTGGCGCGACGACGTCGCCTACGTCGCACGCGTGCTCGCCCCCGACGTGGCCGCGGGCATCGACGCATGGAGCGCGGGACCGCAGGTGCTCGTCGGCCAGTCGCTCGGCGGCCTCACGGCGGCGGCGGTGGCGGCATCCCGTCCCGATCTCGTGCGGGAGCTCGTGGTGATCGACATCACCCCCGGGCTCGACCCCCAAGGCGGGGCGAGCCAGATCCGCGAGTTCTTCGCGGGCCCCGTCGACTGGGCGTCGCGCGACGAGCTCGTGGACCGGGCGCTGTCGTTCGGGCTCGGCGGCGGAACGCGCCGCAAGGCCGCTCGCGGCGTCTACTTCAACTCCCGCGTGCGCCCCGACGGGCGCGTCGAGTGGAAGCACCACTTCGCGCACGTCGCCAACGCCATGTCGACCGATCCGGCGGCGGCCGCCGCGGCCCAGCGCCAGCAGGACGCCGTGGCCGCCGTGCTCGGCGAGTCCGGCTGGGAGGATCTCGCCGGCGTCGTCGCACCGGTCACGCTGATCCGCGGCTCGCGGGGGTATGTCACGGACGCGGATGCCGCGGAGTTCGCGCGGCGGGTGCCTGCGGCATCCCTCGTCGACGTGGAGTCCGGGCACAACGTCCAGGAGGACGTCCCGCTCGAGCTCGGCACCCGCCTGCGCGGCCTCGCGACCGCCGGATGAGCGGCCGCGGGAAGCCCTAACGCTTCTGTTGCGTTCCGAGTAGTGGGTTGTCGCAGGCCACCGCGATATCCCTAGGCTGTAACCCGCGTCAGCCGAGCCCATCATCACGGCCGACGCCCGCACAGTACTCGGGACCCCGCCCGAAAGGACCTTCATGCTCCGCCGTACCGCCCTCGCCGCAGCGGCCATCCTCGCTGCCGGCGCCCTCGCCCTCACCGCCTGCACCTCGGGCGGTGGGTCCGCGACCCCCACTTCGACCGGAAAGCCCGACCCCGACGCGTCGGTGGCGATCCGCCTCGTGCTGGAGCCCGGCAACCTCGACATCCGCCAGACAGCGGGTTCCGCGCTCGACCAGATCCTGGTCGACAACATCTACCAGGGCCTCGTCGCCCGCACCCCGGAGCAGGACATCGTCGCCTCGCTCGCCAGTGACTGGACGGTCTCGCCCGACGGGCTGACGTACACGTTCACGCTGCGCGACGGCGTCACCTTCCACGACGGCCAGGCACTCACGCCGCAGGACGTCGTGTGGTCGCTCACGACGCGCCGTGACACCCCGGAGTGGCGCGATTCGGGCCGTCTGGCGAACGTCACCTCGATCGCGGCGGAGGGCCAGGACATCACGCTCACCCTCGCGCAGCCGGACTCGAGTCTGCTGTGGAACCTCACCGGCCGCGCCGGCATCATCCTCAAAGAGGGCGACACCGTCGACTACAAGACGAAGGAGAACGGCACCGGGCCGTTCGTCCTGAAGAACTGGACCCAGGGCGACAGCATCACGTTCGCGCGCAACGATTCGTACTGGGGAGACAAGGCCGGCGTCGCCGAGGTCGTGTTCGACTACATCCCCGACAACCAGGCGGCCCTCAACGCGGCGCTCGCCAACGAGGTCGACGTGCTGACAGGGTTCGACGCGAATCTCAAGGACCAGGTCGAGAAGAACGGCGACTTCGCGCTCGTGCTCGGAAAGTCCACCGACAAGGGCACGCTGGCGTTCAACCAGACGTCGGGCCCGCTCGCCGACAAGCGCGTGCGCCAGGCGATCCGCCAGGCCATCGACCACCAGGCGTTCGTCGACGCGCTGGCATCGGGCGAGACGCTCTACGGCCCGATCCCCGAGCTCGACCCGGGCTACCGCGACCTGTCGGACGTCGCCCCGTACGACCCCGACGCGGCGAAGAAGCTCCTCAAGGAGGCCGGGGCCGAGGACCTGGAGCTGACTCTCACCATCCCGAACTTCTACTCGACGACGATCCCGCAGATCCTGGTGTCGGACCTCAACGCGGTCGGCATCACGCTGGAGGTCAACTCGGTCGACTTCTCGACGTGGCTCACCGACGTGTACACGAACCACGACTTCGAGCTCAGCTTCGTGCTGCACACCGAGGCGCGCGACTTCGAGAACTGGGCCGACCCGGACTACTACTTCACGTACGACAACCCCGAGGTGCAGTCCCTGTACACGCAGTCGCTCGCCGCGACCGACGAGGCCAAGGCGGCCGACCTGCTGTCGCAGGCCGCGCGCATCGTGTCGGAGGACGCCGGCGGCGACTGGCTGTACAACGGCGCGTCGGTCCTCGCGGTCGGCACTAACATCACCGGTATGCCCTCGATCAACGTGAACGAGCGCCTCGACCTCGCAGACATCGCCAAGAGCAACGGGTGATCCGATACACGCTGACCCGGTTCGCCCTGCTTCTGCTCGGGCTCCTCGTGGCCAGCGTGCTCATCTTCCTCACCCTGCGCGTGCTGCCCGGCGACATCGCCCAGCTGATCGGCGGCGTCAACAGCAGTCCCGCGCAGATCGCCGCGATCCGCGAGCGGCTCGGTCTCGACCGGCCGCTCGCGGTGCAGTACCTCGAGTGGATCGGCGGAGTGCTGCGCGGTGACCTCGGCAGATCGCTGCTGACCGGCACGCCCGTGATCGACGAGCTCGCGCAGAAGGCGCAGGTGACGGTGCCCCTCGGCATCATGTCCCTCCTGGTCGCGGTCGTCATCAGCGTGCCGCTGGGCGTGCTGTCGGCCATGCGCCGCGGTCACGCCGACGGCACCGCGCTGAGCGTCGGCTCGCAGACCCTCGCCGCGGTCCCCGTGGTGTGGGCGGGCATGATGCTGGTCGTGGTGTTCGCGGTGTGGCTGGGCTGGCTCCCCGCGCAGGGGTTCCCCCGTGCCGGCTGGAGCGATCCTGCCGCCGCGTTCCAGTCGCTCATCCTGCCAGCGCTCACGATCGGCATCGTCGAGGGCGCGATGCTCCTTCGCTTCGTGCGCAGCGCGACGCTGCAGGCCGTCGGGCAGGACTTCGTGCGCACCGCCGCCGCGAAGGGCCTCACCCGCGACGCCGCGCTCATCCGGCACGGCCTCCCGGTCGTGGGCCTGTCGGTGATCACGGTGCTGGGTCTGCAGGTCGCCGGCATCATCGTGGGCGCCGTGGTCATCGAGCAGCTCTTCTCGCTCCCCGGCATCGGGCGCATGCTCGTGTCGGACGTCGCCGCGCGCGACCTCCCGAAGGTGCAGGGCGAGCTGCTGGCGCTGACCGGGTTCGTCCTGGTCGTCGGGTTCGTGGTCGACCTCGTGCACCGCGTCATCGACCCCCGTCAGCGGGAGGCCGCATGAGCATCCCTCCCCGTTCGACGTCCGGCGACCGGCCGATTCCGGCGCACGACGGCCAGATGCCGCGACCCGATGGAGGGGTGGATGCCGGGGGCCCGGCATCCACTGCTCCCCCGCGCCGCTCGCGCTGGGCGTGGCTGGCACGGCTGTGGGCGCTGTCGACCGGGCGGTTCGGGCTCATCGTGGTCGCCGTGGTGGTGGTGACGGCGATCGTCGCCCGGTTCTGGACGCCCTTCGACCCGCAGCAGGTCGACATCGCGAACCGCTGGGCACCGCCCAGCTGGCCTCACGTGCTCGGCACCGACGCGACCGGCCGCGACATCCTGTCGCTGCTGATGGCGGGGGCGCGCACGACCGTGTTCGTCGCGGTCGGCGCCGGCCTCATCGCCACCGTCATCGGGGTCGCGCTGGCCGCGCTCGGCGCCCTGACGGTGCGGTGGGTGCGGGAGTCGGTCGCGGTGTTCGTCGACATCCTGATCGCGTTCCCCGTGCTGCTGATCGCGATGATGATCTCGGCGGTGTGGGGCGGCTCGCTGTGGGTCGTGATCTGGGCGGTCGGCATCGGCTTCGGCGTGAACATCGCGCGTGTGACACGCCCCGAGCTGCGCCGCGTGCTGCACAGCGACTTCGTGCTCGCCGGGCGGGCCTCGGGCCTCACACCCGCGCAGAACCTGTGGCGGCACCTGCTGCCCAACGTCGCACCGGTGTTCATCGTGCAGCTGTCGTGGGGCATGGCAGTCGCCGTGCTCGCCGAGGCGGGGCTGTCGTACCTGGGGTTCGGCGCCCCCGTCACCGAGCCGTCGTGGGGCCTGCTGCTGGCCCAGCTGCAGCAGTACATCCAGGTGCACCCGCTGTCGGTCGTGTGGCCGGGGCTGGCGATCACCTTCACCGTGCTCGGGCTCAACCTGCTCGGCGATGCGCTGCGCGAGGCGACCGACCCGACGCTGTCGCGCAGCCCCTTCGCCACGCGTCGCGCCCGTCTTCACGTGCCGGAGGTGGTCGCGTGAGCCTCGAGGTGCAGGACCTCACGATCGATGTGGGCGGACGCCGGGTCGTCGACGGCGTGTCGTTCGCCGTGCCGGACGGGGCCCGGGTGGGCCTCATCGGCGAGTCCGGCTCGGGCAAGTCGCTGACGGCGCTGGCGATCCTCGGCCTCCTCCCCGACGGCGCCGAGGCCCACGGCAGCGTGCGCTGGAACGGGCGCGAGATCCTCGGTCTGCGCGATCACGAGCTCGCCGAGCTGCGCGGCGACGAGATCGGCATCGTGTTCCAGGAGCCGCGGACCGCGCTCAACCCCATCCGCACCGTGGGCCGGCAGATCGCCGAGTCGGTGAGGATCCACGAGGGCCTGTCGAAACGGGATGCCGCCGTCCGGGCGGTCGCCGAGGCACGCCGCGTGGCCCTTCCCGACCCCGAGCGCATCGTGGGGCGCTACCCGCACCAGCTGTCGGGCGGCCAGCGCCAGCGCGTGGCGATCGCGATGGCCCTCGCGTGCCGCCCGCGCCTGCTCATCGCCGACGAGCCCACGACCGCCCTCGACGTGACGATCCAGGCCGAGATCCTCGAGCTGCTCCGCACCCTCGTCCGCGACGACGGCATGTCGCTCGTGTTCATCACGCACGACCTCGCGGTGCTGTCGCAGATCGCGACGCACGGGGTCGTGCTGGAGGACGGGCGCGTGGTGGAGCAGGCGCCGGTCTCGCAGCTGCTGACGGCACCGGCATCCCCCGTCACGCAGGGTCTGCTGCGCGACGCGACGGCCACCCTCTGGCGACCGGGCGGTGATGCGTCGTGACCGAGCCGCTGATCCGCGGGCGCGGCCTCTCGCGCCGCTACCCGGTGCCCAAGACGCACGTGTTCGAGCGCAAGACCGTCACGACCGGGCTCGAGGATGCCGACATCGACGTCCGCGAGGGTTCCGCGGTCGGCCTGATCGGCGAGTCGGGCTCGGGCAAGTCGACGCTCGTGCGCCTGCTGCTGGGACTCGATGCGCCGTCCGCCGGCACGGTCGAGTTCGACGGCAGGCCCGTCGACGCGAGGGCGTCGGCGCGGTCGCTGCACTGGCTGCGCCGGCAGACGGGCATCGTCTTCCAGGACCCGTACGCCTCGCTGGACCCGCGCATGAGCGTGGGGCGCATCGTCGGCGAGCCGCTGTGGGCGCTCGGCATCGACGGCGACCGCCGCGCCCGCGTACGCGAGGTGCTGGTCGACGTCGGCCTCGACGCCGGCATGGCCGACCGGTATCCGCACGAGTTCTCGGGCGGGCAGCGCCAGCGCATCGCGCTGGCGCGGGCCATCGTGCACCGCCCGCGCGTGCTCGTGGGCGACGAGCCGCTGTCGGCCCTGGACGTCACCGTGCGTGCACAGGTGCTCGAGCTGCTCGGCGAGCTGCGCGCCCGCGACGGGCTCACGCTGCTCATGGTGTCGCACGACATCGGCGTCGTGCAGAACCTGTGCGACGAGGTGGTGGTCATGAAGGACGGGCGCATCGTCGAGGAGGGGCCGACCGAGAAGGTGCTGCTGCAGCCGCAGGTGTCGTACACGCGGCGTCTGCTGGCATCCATTCCCGTCATCGACGCCGGCGGCCCGGACGACGTCTGACACCCGGCGCGGGGCGGCGCCGACGTCGGCGGCCGGGGCTAGGTTCAGAGCATGATGAGCCCCGGAATCGTGCCGCCGTACCTGCTCGCCCGTATCGCCGCGGTGCAGGAGGGCGGCTGGGCGCGCGCCGCCGACGCGGCGCAGCGCACGCTCGCGGCGCCCCGGGACTACACGCCCGGTGTGCGCACGCGGCTCCGGCTGTCGATCGAAGAGCCGGGCGTGCTCACCGCAGAGACGGCGCCCGCGCACGACCGCGAGATCTCGGACGCGCAGCATCGCGAGGTCGTGCCGGGTGTGCGCGTGCGCGGCGAGGACGACAAGCCCACCGGCGACACCGCGGTCGATGAGGCGTTCGACGGCCTCGGGGCGACCTTCGACTTCTGGTGGGACGCGTACGCCCGCGACAGCATCGACGGGTCCGGCAGCGCGCTGCTGGCGACCGTGCACTACGGGCGCGACTACGACAACGCCTTCTGGAACGGTGAGCGCATGGTGTTCGGCGACGGCGATGACGACGTGTTCTCGGGGTTCACCGGCTCGCTCAGCGTCATCGCGCACGAACTGGCGCACGGCGTCGTCGAGGACTCCGGCGGCCTGCTGTACCGCAACCAGTCGGGCGCGCTCAACGAGTCCATCGCCGACGTGTTCGGCGCCCTCGCCGAGCAGCACCTCGCCGGCCACACCGCCGCGCAGGCGTCGTGGCTCATCGGCGAGGGGATCTTCACCGAGGCGGTGCAGGGCAAGGCGCTGCGCTCGATGGCCGCACCCGGCACGGCGTACGACGACGACGTGCTCGGCAAGGATCCACAGCCCGCGCACATGCGCGGGTTCGTGCAGACGCGCGACGACAACGGCGGCGTCCACATCAACTCCGGCATCCCGAATCACGCGTTCTACCTCGCGGCGACGAGGCTCGGCGGGCACGCCTGGGAGCGGGCGGGCCTCATCTGGTACCGCACCCTCACCTCCGGCAAGCTGCCGCAGACGGCCGACTTCGTGACGTTCGCCCGAGCCACCCTGGCGACCGCCGCCGCGGAGTACGGTGAGGAGTCGGAGGAGGTCGACGCCGTCCGCGCCGGGTGGACGGGCGTCGGCGTGATCCCGGATGACACGCAGCCCCGGTCCTGACCCGACGCCGCAGCCCGCCGTCGAGGTCGATGTCGCGCGCTCGGGCGGCATCGCGGGAATCACGAGACGCTGGTCGGCGCAGCCGGCCGGCGACGAGGCGTCGGAGTGGATCTCGCTCATCGACCGCTGCCCGTGGGACGAGACAGGTGGTCCTGGCTCAGAGCCCGAGTCCGACCCCGAGTCCGAGTCCGAGTCCGAGTCCGAGACCGAGCCAGAACCCCCGACGGGCCGGGCGGCGCCGCTCGCCGCACCGAGCCCCCAGGGCCGCGGGACGCCCGAGCGTCGGCCCGTACCGGACGGCTTCACCTGGTGGATCCGCGCGACCTGGTCCGACGCCGACCCGCGCGAGGCCGAGCTCGTCGACGATCAGGTCGTCGGCGCGTGGCGCGACCTCGTCGACGCCGTGCGCGACTGGAGCCGTCGCTCGGGCGACGGCCGCTGAGCTCAGCGGCCGAACAGCCCCTTCTTGCCACCGGACTTCTTGGCGGGCGTGAGCGCCTTCTGCAGGTAGATCACGCCCAGCCAGCGGCCGAACTTGAACCCCACGCGCCCCATCCGGCCGACCTCGACGAAGCCGAGCCGCTCATGCAGGGCGATCGAGCCTTCAGCCCCCTTGTCGCTGATGACCGCGACCATCTGGCGGATGCCGGCCGCCTCGCTCGCCGCGATCAGAGCCTCCAGCAGGGCGCGGCCGAGCCCCTTGCCGGTGGCGGCGTGGCCGAGGTAGATCGAGTTCTCGACCGAGTACCGATAGGCCGACTTGCTCGACATCGGCTGCACGAGCGCGTAGCCGAGCACCTGACCGCCCGGGGACTCGGCGACGAGGAACGGCAGGCCCTGCTTCGCCAGGTGGTCGCGCTTGGTGCGCCACTGCTTGATCGACCAGGTGTCCTCGTCGAAGGTGACGACCGAGTTGGTCACGTAGTGGTTGTAGATCTCTCGGATGTCGGGCAGATCGCGGTCCTCGACGGGCCGGATCGTGTACGAGAACGGCCGCTCGGGCTCCTGCTGACGGCGCAGGTGCGGCGGCAGCACCCGCTTGTCCTTCTCGTATTCCTCTTCGAGCATGCGGTCCTCCGGTTCAGACGGACGGTGCCGGTTCGGTCTGCGCGGGGAGTGCCCAGTCGACGGGCGCGGCGCCCTGCTCCCCCAGCAGCTCGTTCGCGCGCGAGAACGGCTTCGAGCCGAAGAACCCGCGGCTCGCCGAGAGCGGCGACGGATGCGGCGACTCGACGATCGGCGTCGGGCCGAGCAGCGGGCGCAGGTTCGCGGCATCCCTCCCCCACAGGATCGCGACGAGCGGCCGGTCACGCGCGACGAGCGTGCGGATGGCGTGCTCGGTGACCTTCTCCCAGCCCCAGCCGCGATGGGATGCCGGCGCCCCCGGCGCGACCGTCAGCACGCGGTTCAGCAGCATGACGCCCTGATCGCTCCACGCCGACAGGTCGCCGTGCGCGGCGCGCGGGATGCCGAGGTCGGATTCGAGCTCCTGGTAGATGTTCGAGAGACTGCGCGGGATCGGGCGCACGTGCGCGTCCACGGCGAACGAGAGTCCGATGGGATGCCCCGGCGTGGGGTACGGGTCCTGCCCGACGATCAGCACCTTCACCCCGGCGAGCGGGCGCTGGAAGGCGCGCAGCACGCGGTCGCCCGCCGGCAGGTAGTGGCGGCCCGCGGCGACCTCACCGCGCAGGCGCTCGCCGAGGGCGGCGATGTCGGGCGCGACCGGAGCGAGCGCGTCCGCCCAGTCCGGGTCCACGAGGCCCGCCTCGGCGAGCTGCGGGAGGGTCATCGCCATGCGTGAGCCGGGGTTCGCGTCGTCATCCACACGCGTCAAGACTAGGACGACCGCGGTGTTAGTCTCGCCGCGTGTCTCGTGCCTCCTCCGCCGCCGATCGCCTGCGCGGCTCCGCCCTCGGCATCACCGCCGGACTCATCGGGTGGTTCATCCTCGTCGAGCTGACGAGCGGCATCCTGCAGGGCTTCTACGTGCCGCTGTTCAGCGACATCGTGACGTCGCTCGGCATCCACGACTCCGACGTGAACTGGTTCGAGGCGGCCCAGCTGCTGCTGTCGGCCCTCGTGGTGCCGGTGATGGCGAAGCTCGGCGACATGTACGGGCACAAGAAGATCCTGCTGATCGCGGCGATCCTGACGGCGGCGGCGAGCTGGTGGCTGGCGTTCGCGGGCGACTTCTGGAGCTTCCTCGTGGCCTGGGCGCTGCAGGGCTTCTACGTGGTGTGGCTGCCGCTGGAGATCGCGCTCATCTTCGAGAGGGGGCGCCGGCAGAACCGCGGCACCTCGCTCACCCGCCGAGCCGCTGGTCTCCTCGTCGTCGGCCTGGAGGCGGGCGCGATCATCGGCGCCCTCGCCGCGGGCCGCATCTTCGCGGCCACCGGCGGCGATCTGAAGGTGACGCTGCTGGTGCCGGCCGTCGCAGTGACGCTCATCGCACTCGTCATCTGGCTGGGCGTCCCCGAGTCCGAGCCGATGCCCGGCCGCCGCCTCGACACGTGGGGCTTCGTGATCCTCGCGTGGGGACTCCTCCTCGTCACCGGCGCGCTCGTCTACATGCGCATGATCGGCGAGCTCGGTCTGGGCATCGGCGGGTGGGGCTGGGTCGCCGCTCTGCTGGCCGGAGGCGTCGCGGTCTTCGTGTGGTTCGTGAAGTACGAGCTGCGCCAGCCCGACCCCGCGATCGACATCCGGGTGCTCCGGCGGCCCGAGATGTGGCCCGTGCAGGCGACGGCGTTCCTCGTCGGCATCAGCCTGCTCGGCGCGCAGGGGCCGCTCTCCACCTATGCGGGCACCGACTCGTCGCTCGGCTACGGCCTCGGACTCGACGCCACCGCGCGCTCCAACGTCATCGGCGTGTACCTCGTCTCGCTCATCGTCGGCGCCGTGCTGTTCGCCGTGACGTCGCGCCGGGCCAACCCGCGGCTCATCCTGATCGTCGCCTCGGCGCTCGTCGGGATCGGGTACACGCTGTTCCTGCCGTTCCACACCGAGCTGTGGCAGGTGCTCCTGAACCTGTCGATCGCAGGCATCGGCTCGGGCGCCCTCGTCGGCGCCCTCCCGGCCGCCGCGGCGGCGGCCGCCCCGCACGGGCAGACGGGTGTCGCCTCGGCGCTCACCAACACCACGAAGACCATCGGCGGCACGTTCGCGTCGGCCGTGTTCGGCGTCGTGCTCGCGGCCGGCGCGGGAGCCGTCGCCAGCCAGACGGCAGCCTCCCTCGGCGGCTACATGACGGTGTGGGCGATCTGCGCCGGCGGCGGGTTCGTCGCCGCAGTGCTGCTGTTCTTCGTCCCGAAGGTGGCTTTCGCCGACGAGACGCCGGCCGGGGAGCCCGACGACGCCGTCGCCGACGCGCCGCTCGCGTGAGTGACGGGGAGGGGATGCCGGCCGGCATCCCCTCCCCGTCTCAGGGGCCGAACGGGTCAGTCCTGGTCGTCGACACGGGGGCGCAGCGGACCGCGCGCGAGCAGGAAGTGCGCCGACTGCGCCACCGGGCGCATCGTGATGAGGTCGAGGTTGACGTGCCCCGGCGCGTTGAGCGCGTACGCGATGACGTCGGCGACGTCCTCGCCGGTGAGCGGATCCTCGACGCCCTCGTACACGCGCTCGGCGGCCTGGCTGTCGCCGCCCAGGCGGTTGAGGGCGAACTCGGGCGTGTAGACCATGCCCGGGGCCACCTCGATCACGCGGATCGGCTCGCCGTTGAGCTCCAGGCGCAGCGCGTGCGCGAGCATCGACTCCCCTGCCTTGGCGGCGTTGTACCCGGACCCGCCGGCGTAGGCGGCCTGGGCGGCGGTCGAGGTCACGAAGAGCGTGTCGGCGTGCCCGTCCGCGGCGGCCGCACGGCGCAGCTGCGGCAGGAGCGCCGCGACGAGGCGCTGCGCCGACAGCACGTTGGCCTCGAACATCCAGCGCCAGTCCTCGACGCGGCCGTCCTCGACGCGGTCGGTGCCGCGCGCGCCCCCGGCGACGTGGACGAGGGCGTGGACGGGACCGGAGCCCGCCAGGAAGGCGGCGAGCGCCTCGACATCGGCATCCGCCGTCAGATCGGCCGCGAACGCGACCGCGCCGGTCTCGGCTTCGAGGGCCGCGAGTCGGTCGGCGCGCCGCGCCACCGCCACCACGTCCCAGCCGCTCGCACGCAAGGCGCGCGCGGTCGCCTCGCCGATCCCCGAGCTCGCCCCGGTCACCACTGCACGTCTGGTCGTCATGCCTCCACGCTAGCCGCGCGAGGGCCTGGCGAGTGTGACGTCACATTTCCCCCGCGTTGTTGACAAATCGCCGGGTCCGTACTGTCGAAGCCATCGGGGCCGAGGTCCCCGGCATCCGTCACCGGGAATCCGACCCGGAATCCGACCCCGCAGGAGCAAGCCATGGCCGCATCCGAGAACTGGCGTTTCGAGACCAAGCAGATCCACTCGGGCGCCCAGCCCGACCCGGTCACCAAGGCGCGCGCCACGCCGATCTACCAGACCACGTCGTACGTGTTCGACAACGCCGACCACGCCGCGAACCTGTTCGCGCTGGCCGAGTTCGGCAACATCTACACGCGCATCCAGAACCCCACGCAGGCGGTCGTCGAAGAGCGCCTCGCGGCCCTCGAGGGCGGCACCGGCGCACTGCTCCTCGCGAGCGGCCAGGCCGCGGCGACGTTCGCGGTCCTCAACATCGCCGAGGCCGGCGACCACTTCGTCTCGTCGAGCTCGATCTACGGCGGCACGTACAACCTCTTCAAGTACACGCTCGCCAAGCTCGGCATCGAGGTCACGTTCGTCGAGAACCAGGACGACGCCGAGGAGTGGCGTCGCGCGGTGCGCCCGAACACGAAGCTGTTCTTCGCCGAGACCATCGGCAACCCGAAGATCAACGTGCTCGACATCCGCACCGTCGCCGACATCGCCCACGAGAACGGCGTGCCGCTCATCGTCGACAACACGATCGCGACCCCCTACCTGATCCGCCCCTTCGAGCACGGCGCCGACATCATCGTGCACTCGGCGACCAAGTTCCTCGGCGGCCACGGCACCACCATCGGCGGCGTGATCGTCGACGGCGGGTCGTTCGAGTGGTCGAAGAACGTCGACAAGTTCCCGGGTCTCACGGTTCCGGACCCGTCGTACCACGGCGCGTCGTACACCGCGGCGGTCGGCGACGGCCTCGCCTACATCATCAAGGCCCGCGTGCAGCTGCTGCGCGACCTCGGCTCGGCGATCGCCCCGAACAGTGCCTGGCTGCTCATCCAGGGCATCGAGACGCTGTCGCTGCGCGTCGAGCGCCACGTGCAGAACGCGCAGGAGATCGCCGAGTGGCTCGAGAACCACGCCGACGTCGCCTCCGTGAACTACTCGGGCCTGCCCACCTCGCCCTGGTACGCCGCGGCCAACCAGTACGCCCCCAAGGGCGTCGGCGCGGTGCTCTCGTTCGAGCTCAAGGGCGGCGTCGAGGCGGGTCGTGAGTTCGTCAACTCGCTCGAGCTGTTCAGCCACCTCGCCAACATCGGCGACGTGCGCTCGCTCGTCATCCACCCGGCCTCGACCACGCACTCGCAGCTCACGCCCGAGCAGCAG
>Ga0160450_100628_pt1 | contig 18884 bp, 15 predicted proteins | sample HID1975K_E1MG_FD_108257 | JGI IMG/M metagenome (GOLD analysis project Ga0160450, IMG submission 108257) | Enriched soil microbial communities from UW Madison campus, WI, USA - HID1975K_E1 MG | ecosystem: Environmental > Terrestrial > Soil > Unclassified | place: USA: Madison, Wisconsin...
CCACCGTCACCGACTCAGGAGGGCGCGTGCAGGCCTGGCTCGCACCGGGCGCGCGTCTGCCGCTGGTGTTCGCCGCGACCACCGTGATCTTCAGCGCGGGACCGACGACGTACGAGCTCACGATCCACGCCGCCGAGCCGACGTTCCGCGAGACGCAGCCCCCGCTCGAGGACGACGACGACGGGCTCTCGACGATCGGCGAGGTGCCGCTCACGCACAGCCAGAAGGTCATGATCCTCGCGCTCGCCGAGCCCGTGCTGAGGCGCGAGGGCACCGGCATGAGCGAGCTGCCGACCTCGGCGCAGGCCGCCGAGCGCCTGGGCTGGACCCTCACGCGCTTCAACCGCAAGCTCGACAACGTGTGCGACAAGCTCGACCGATCGGGCGTGCCCGGACTTCGCGGCGGCGTCCGCTCCTATGCCACGAACCGTCGGGTGCGCCTCGTGGAGCACGCGATCTCGGCGCGCATGGTGACCCGCGACGATCTGCCCCTCCTCGATCTCGAGAAGGAGAACGCGGCCGCCGGCGGCGACGACTGAGGTCGAACTCCCGCTCAGCGCCCGGCGTCGTAGAGGTGGCGGCCGCCGTGGCTGACGACCTTCACCACGATGCCCCGGCGGTGCAGCTCGGTGACGGTGCGGGTCTCTTCGTCGATGTCACGGCCGAGCGCGTGCACGTTCGCCACGACGACCACGTCACCGTGCGTCAGGCGGCCGAACAGGCGCGTCAGCCGCTCCTCCCACGATTCCAGCGTCTCGGGTGCGGGGTGGCGGAAGCCTTCGATCGGCACGCCGAACCGGGTCAGGTCGTTGCGCTGCTCGACCACCGACGGCATGTCGTCGCGGGCGATGACGAGTCCGACGAGGCGGGAGCCGGCGGGGCGGGCGAGCCACCAGGTGCGGTCGCCCTGCAGCTCGGTGAAGCACTTGGGGCATTCGGCGGCAGTGTGCGGCAGCGTGAGCGGCGCGGTGTCGGGCGTGACGGCATCCTCGGATCTCGTCTGCCGTGTCGTGTCGCTCATGTGAGTGCCCCCTTGCTCGGCCCCCATTGTCTCATCCGGGCGCGCGTCAGTCGTCGCCCAGCCGCAGTTCGACGCTGAGCTGGTCGGCGTCGAGCTCGGCCAGCGCGTGGCGCAGCGCGGCGGTGCTGTACGCGCCGCCGTGGCTGATGGCGTTGAGCTGCTCGCGCATGGCCTCGATCGACACCAGCCGGAGCTCCATCATCTCGTTCGCCAGCGCCCCGACGCTGTCGTCGCGCGGTTCCATGACGCGCGCGTTGCGCGCCATCAGCTCGGGTGAGAACGGCGTGCCGTCGCGCCGGGTGAGCTTCGGATCGCGGAGAGCGGATGCCGCGGCCAGGCGCAGCTCGTCGTCGAGGCGCCCGATCTCCAACTGCAGGCTGTCGTCGCCCTCCGACACCGGGAAGCGCAGCGCCTTCACCAGCCACGGGAGGGTGAACCCCTGGATCGTGAGGCTGCCGACCGCGACCGCGAAGGCGATGAGGACGAGCAGCTCGCGCGACGGGGTCTCCAGCGGGAGGGTTTGCGCCGCCGCGAGCGTGACGACTCCGCGCATGCCCGCCCACACGATGACGGTGCCGTGCTTCCAGCCGAGCGGCTCGGCCTGGTAGTAGTCGAGGTCCTGCAGCATGCGCGTGACGCGGTGGCGCATCGATGTCACGCGGCGCTGCGTGCGAGGGTCGTCGACCGTGGTCGCGGTCCCCGGGCCGCGGCGCGGGACCGGCGCCGAGCCGTCGGCCATCTTGTCGAGCTGGTCGTTGAAGGACTCGAGCCGCGCCCTGCCCTGCTGCTTGCGTCGCGCGCGGCGGCTCTGGCCCCACACCAGCACCGCGACATACGCGGCCCGCACGGCGACGATGACGAGGAAGGCGAGCGCCGCGATCCCGAGGCCCGTGCCCAGGCCGTTGTGCTTCGCGAAGTTCGCACCCACGATGTCTTCGAGCTCGAGGCCCATGATGAGGAAGACCGCCCCCTCGAGCACGAGCTCGACGGTGCGCCAGTTGAGCTCGTCCGAACGCCGCTGCTCGGGGGTGTACCAGCGGGCGGCGCCCTGACCGGTGACGATGCCCGCGACCACCGCGGCGACGAGGCCGGATCCGCCCAGGTGCTCGGTGGGCAGGTACGCCACGAACGGCACCACGAACGCGATCGCGGTGTTCGCCGCCGAATGGGGGATGAGCGCGCGCAGCCGCAGGTTGAGCCAGCCGACGATGCCGCCGATCACCGTCGCGATGAAGACGCCCCACGCGAACGCGGGCAGGAAGCCGAACGCGGCGTCGGTGGCCTCGACGCCGCCGGTGGCCGAGACGGCGAACGCGGCCGAGGCGACCATCGTGCGCATCAGCACGAGGGCGGTCGCGTCGTTGAGCAGGCTCTCGCCCTCGAGCATCGTGACCACGCGCCCCGAGATGCCGAGGCGTTTCACGATCGAGGTGGCGACCGCGTCGGTCGGGCTGAGGATCGCGCCGAGCGCGACACCCAGGAAGATGTCGACGCCGGGGATGATCGCGTGGAACAGGAGCCCGAGGGCGATCGAGCTGACCAGCACGAGCACGAAGGCCAGACCCGCGATCGGCCCGAAATCACGCCGGAACTCGATGGCCGGGATCGAGACCGCCGCCGAGTACAGCAGGGGCGGCAGCACGCCGATGAGGATCCACTCGGGGTCGATGCTCGGAACCTCGACGAACGGCAGCAGCCCGACGCCGATGCCGATCACCACGAGGATCAGGGGGCCGGCGATCCGCACCTTCGGAGCGATCGCCGTCGCGACGGCGATCGCGAGCACGGCCAGGATCACGACGACCAGGGCTTCCATGGCCTAGAGCTTATTGCCGGGCCCCGCGAGCGACGGGAGTCAGCCCAGGACGCCGAGAGCCCTCACCGCGTCTCGTTCGGCGACCAGCTCGGCGACGGACGCGTCGATCCGGGCACGTGCACGATCGTCGATGTCGAGACCCTCGACGATCTCGTAGCCCTCGCCGTGCGAGCGCACCGGGAACGAGCTCACGAGTCCCGCGGGCACGCCGTACTCGCCGTGCGAGACCACGGCGGCCGACGTCCACGTGCGGTGGGGCGTGCCGAGCTGCTCGTCGCGCACGTGGTCGATCGCCGCGTTCGCGGCCGAGGCCACCGACGACGAGCCGCGCACCTCGATGATCTCCGCGCCGCGCTTGGCCACCCGGGGGATGAACGTGTCATCGAGCCACCGGATCGCCGCCTCGCGCCCGCCCAGTCGCTCGGCGAGGGCGTCGATCACCATGGTGTCGCTCGAATCGACGACGGCGTGCGCCACATCGGGGAACTGCGACGCCGAATGGTTGCCCCAGATCGCGACGCCCTCGATCCGGTCCGCACCGAGGCCCAGCACCTCGGCGAGCTGGCCGACGGCGCGGTTGTGGTCCAGACGCGTGAGCGCGGTGAACCGCTCGGCGGGAACGTGCGGAGCCGCGGATGCCGCGGCGATGAGCGCGTTCGTGTTGGCGGGGTTGCCCACGACGACGACGCGCACGTCGTCGTCGGCGACGGCGCCGATCGCCCGGCCCTGCGGGCCGAAGATGCCGGCATTCGCGGCGAGCAGGTCGGCGCGCTCCATGCCCGCGGTGCGCGGACGCGCACCGACGAGCATCGCGACCCGCGCGCCGTTGAAGGCGGTGAGCGGGTCGTCGGTGACGTCCACGTCGTGCAGCAGCGGGAACGCGCAGTCCTGCAGCTCGAGGGCCGCGCCCTCGGCCGCTTTCATGCCCTGCGGGATCTCCAGCAGCCGCAGCCGGACCGGTCGATCCGGCCCGAGCATGTCGCCTGCCGCGATGCGGAACATCAGGGCATAACCGATCTGCCCGCCGCCGCCGGTGATGGTCACGGTCGTGGGTGCGCTCGCCATGCCTTGAGCCTATGCCTGCGGCATCCACCTCCGGATCCCGCGATCTTCCGGGCCGTTCCGTGCCCCGATCAGGCTCTCGCGGTACCGTGACAGACATGACGTTCAACGAGAACGCCAACGTCGGGGGGAACACGGCGAGGCGTCGCGGGGCGGGCGTGGCTGTCGCAGGCGGCGGGGTCGTGGGCCTCGGGGCCATCGCGGTGCTGCTGCTGCAGCTGTTCACCGGGCAGGACTTCTCCAGCGTCCTGCCCCTCGCTCCGCAGGGCGGAGCGAGCGGAGGGGACTCCGAGATCGCCCAGTGCGAGACCGGCGCCGACGCCAACGCGAACGACTCCTGCCGGCTCGCCGCGGGCAGCGTCGTGCTCGACGAGTACTGGTCGGGCCAGGTGCAGGGCTACCGTGCGCCCACGCTCGTGATCGTCAACGGCTCGACGTCGTCGTCCTGCGGCACGGCGTCCAATCAGACCGGGCCGTTCTACTGCCCGCAGGACGAGGCGGTCTACGTCGACCCGACGTTCTTCGGCCTGATGCGCGACCAGTTCGGCGCGTCGGCGGGCGACCTCGCGCAGCTGTACGTGCTCGCCCACGAGTACGGGCACCACGTGCAGTACATCACCGGCATCATGGACCAGCATCCGAACGACGGCGCCGGCGCCACCGGCAACGGCGTGCGCACCGAGCTGCAGGCCGACTGCTTCGCGGGCGCCTGGGTCGGGGCGATGACCGAGGAGGTCGACGACAACGGGGTGCCGTATCTGCAGCCCCCGACCCAGGCGCAGATCGCCGATGCGATCAACGCCGCGGGAGCCGTCGGCGACGACAACATCCAGCAGCAGTCCGGGGGCTACACGAACCCCGAGACCTGGACCCACGGCTCCAGTGCGCAGCGGCAGCGCTGGTTCCAGCTGGGCTACCAGAGCGGTGTCTCAGCGTGCGACACCTTCGGCGTTCCGGGGGGAAGCCTATGAACGAGCATCTCGACGACATCCTCTATCCGCCCATCGAGCCCTACGACACGGGCACCCTGTTCGCCGGCGAGGGCAACCGGCTGTACTACGAACAGGTCGGCAACCCCGACGGCAAGCCCGTCGTGTTCCTCCACGGCGGACCGGGCGCCGGCGTCTCGGCCTGGCACCGCCGGTTCTTCGACCCGGCGGTGTACCGGGTCATCCTGCTCGATCAGCGCGGCTGCGGACGCTCCACCCCGCACGCGAGCGAACCCCGCGCCGACCTGCGCCACAACACGACGTGGCACCTCGTCGCCGACCTCGAACTGCTGCGCAAGAACCTCGGCATCCCCGCCTGGCAGGTCTTCGGCGGCTCCTGGGGGAGTGCGCTCGCGCTCGCGTACGCGCAGGCACACCCCGAGGCCGTCACCGAGCTCGTGCTGCGCGGCATCTTCACGCTGCGACGCCACGAGCTGGAGTGGTTCTACGAGGGCGGCGCGGCATCCATCGTCCCGGATCTGTGGGAGGACTTCATCGCCCCCATCCCGATCCTCGAGCGCTCGCGCCTGATGCAGGCATACCACCGGCGCCTCGCCGACCCGGACCCGGCGGTGCACGTGCCCGCAGCTGTGGCGTGGTCGCGGTGGGAGGCATCGAACCTCACCCTGCTGCCCGACCCGGCGCTCGTCGACGCGATGACCGAGGAGCGCGCGGCGGTCGCCTTCGCGCGCATCGAGAACCACTACTTCCTGCACGGCGGCTGGTTCGAGCCCGAGCAGCTCATCGCCGGTGTCGACCGCATCCGTCACATCCCCGCGGTGATCGTGCAGGGCCGCTACGACGTCTGCACCCCCGCCATGACCGCGTGGGACCTGCATCGCGCGTGGCCGGAGGCCGACTTCGTGATGGTCCCGGATGCCGCCCACGCCGCCTCCGAGCCCGGCATCGCCGCGGCGCTCCGTGCCGCGACCGATCGTTTCGGCGGGGCGTCTGCGCCCGCGGAGGCGGAGACCGGGGGAGAAGCCGAGGTCGAGGAGCTCGAGCCCGAGGACGTCGACGCCGTCTCCGAGGTCGACTCGGGCCGCTGACGTGGTGCGCTTCGTCTCGCCGGCGCTCGCTCAGCGACCGGTGGTCGCGCCGCCCGGTCGCTGAACGAGGATCGCCGACGACGAGCCGACACGGGTGACGGGGAACGCCCAGCCGGCCACTGGTAGGGTGGAGAACCTTGCAGCGCCTCGTTGCGCTTCTCGCGTCGTAGAACGCTTCCCTCGCCGGCATCCGGATTCCCGATCCGAAGAACCGCGCTGACATCTTTCGTACGGCGACCCGTGGGCGAGATCCGCCCCGGCCACCGACAGGGCACCTCTGTGTGCCCAGAGACAGACACTCATGACCGAAACGACTTTCGGCGCGCTCGGCGTGCCCCAGCCCCTCGTCACCGCGCTCGCCGCGGCCGGCAAGACCACTGCGTTCCCGATCCAGGTCGACACGCTCCCCGACACGCTCGCCGGTCGCGACGTGCTGGGCCGCGGAAAGACCGGCTCCGGCAAGACGCTCGCATTCTCGATCCCGATGATCGCGCGCCTGGGCACGACCCTCGCCGGCGGACCGCGCCGCAAGGGCCGTCCGCTCGGCCTGGTGCTCGCGCCGACCCGCGAGCTCGCGACGCAGATCGACGCGGTGCTCGCGCCGCTCGCCAAGGCCTACAACCTCACCACGACGACGATCTTCGGCGGCGTGAACCAGAACCGTCAGGTGAACGCCCTCAACGCCGGTGTCGACATCGTCGTGGCGTGCCCCGGCCGTCTCGAGGACCTCATGAAGCAGGGCTTCGTGCACCTCGACGCCGTCGAGATCACCGTCATCGACGAGGCCGACCACATGGCCGACCTCGGCTTCCTGCCGGGTGTGACCCGCATCCTCAATGCGACGCCGTCGGGCGGTCAGCGCCTGCTGTTCAGTGCGACCCTCGACAACGGGGTCGACAAGCTCGTGAACCGCTTCCTGCAGAACGAGGTGCTGCACTCGGTCGACGAGGCGCACTCGCCCGTCGCCGCGATGACGCACCACGTCTTCACGCTCGCCGATGCCGACGCCAAGAAGGACGTCGTCCAGGCGCTCGCCTCGGGCATGGGCCGCCGCATCCTGTTCATGCGCACCAAGCACCAGGCGAAGAAGCTCGCCAAGCAGCTCACGGCCCAGGGCATCCCTGCGGTCGACCTGCACGGCAACCTGTCGCAGGCGGCGCGCGACCGCAACCTCGCGGCGTTCTCGTCGGGCGAGGTGAAGGTGCTCGTCGCGACCGACGTCGCCGCCCGCGGCGTGCACGTCGACGACGTCGAGCTCGTCATCCACGTCGACCCGCCCATGGAGCACAAGGCGTACCTGCACCGTTCGGGCCGCACGGCCCGCGCGGGGGCGGAGGGTGCCGTGGTCACGCTCGTGCTCCCCGACCAGAAGCGGGACGTGTCGCAGCTGCTGCGCAAGGCCGCGATCTCGGTCGAGCCGGTCGCCGTCACGGCGGCCTCACCCGAGGTGACCGCGCTCGTCGGCCAGGTCGCGCCGTACGTCAAGCCGGTGCCCGTCGCGGCTCCGGCCCGTGGCACCAGCCAGGGCGCCAACGCCCAGCGCAAGCGCGCTGCGCGCGACGAGCGGGATGCCGGCGGCCAGGGCCGGGGCGCCGGTTCGGGCCAGGGCGGCCGCCGCCGTCGCGGCGGGTCCGGGCAGGGCGGTCAGGGCGGCCAGCAGGCTGCCGGCGGTCAGCGCCGGGATGCGGCATCCACGCACGAGAAGTCGTCGCACCAGCGCCAGGACCAGAGCGCCGGTCACGGCCGCTCGGGTCAGCAGGCGGCGGGCAACCCCCGCACGCCCGGCCGTCGCGCCTCGTCAGGCGGCACCGGCAAGCTCATGGTCGGCTCGGTCGTCCGCCAGAACGGCGGCAACCGCCGCGGCGGTCGCTGACCCCGCACCCACCTCTCTCGACACGCCCCGTCCGCCTCGTGCGGGCGGGGCGTGTCGCGTTGCGGTCGGACGAGGCCGCGAGAGGTCGCAACGTCGGCCGTCGAGGATTCAGGAGCAGCGGGCCTGTGGGCGGCCGCCGCGGCCCAGCGCCCGGCGTGTCTCCTGAATTCTCGACGCCGCTCGAGACGCACCACGCTTTCAGCCGGCCGCGGCACCGCCGTCGCCGGCGATCGCGGCCACGGCGCGGGCGAGCTCGTCTCCCCCGGGCAGCGAGTCGGGGCTGATGATCCACAGCAGGCCGAGGCTCTGCACGAGGACGAACTCGAGCTTGGCGATCGCGTCGAGGTCGTCCGCCGCGAGGTCGGGACGGGCGTTGCGCAGCACCTCGACGATGCCGAGGTGGGCCTGCTCGGTGGCATCCGCGAGCGCCCGACTGGCTCCGGTGTCGCGCGAGACGCGCACCGAGTTCTCGAGGCTCGCGAACAGGGCCTCGCGGTTGGCGGCGAAGATCTCGGGCATGCGGTCGAACAGCGTCGCGAACCCCTCGAGGAGGGGGAGTGCGGCCGTCTCGTCGACGACGGCCTCCATCGCGTCGCCGATGCCGGTGCCGAGCGACTCGGTGAGGGCGGCGCTGACGAGCTCGTCCTTCGAGCCGAAGTGATAGCCGATCGCGGCCAGGCTGACGCCGGCTGCCGCGGCGATGTCGCGCGCGGTCGCCTTGGCGACCCCGCGCTCCAGGATCACCTGTCGTGCACCGGCCAGGAGGTCTTCGCGATTGCCCATGCGCCCATCGTACCCACGCGTCTGAGACGCACGTACTAGACAAACGTCTAACTCCTCTGTTAGACATATGTCTCATACAAACGTCCAACTGATGATGGGATGCCTCATGAACGACTTCGACCGCACACCGCACGTCCTCGTCTCGGGCGGCGGGATCGCCGGGCTCGCCCTCGCCCTGCAGCTCGTCCGCGCCGGCATCCGCACGACCGTCGTCGAGCGTGCCGACGCACCGCGGCCCGGCGGGCAGGCAGTGGACCTCCGCGGCGCGAGCCGCGAGGTCGCCGAGCGCATGGGCATCATGGCCGGCATCGACGCGCTGCGCGTCCACGAGGAGGGCATGTCGTACGTCGACGGCGAGGGCAAGGTCTTCGGCCGCATGTCGATGGCCGACTTCGACGGCGAAGGCGCCGTGGCCGAGATCGAGATCGCCCGCGGCGACCTGGCGCACGTGCTCCTCGAGGCGCTGCAGGCGGCGGCCGATGCCGCACCCGGGCTGCTCGACCTGCGGTTCGGCGACCGCCTGACCGCCCTCACGCAGGACGCCACGGGCGTCGACGTGGCGTTCGAGCACGCCGGGCAGGCCCGCTTCGACGTCGTGGTCGGCGCCGACGGCGTGCACTCGGTCACCCGCCGCCTGGCCTTCGGGCCCGAGGAGCGGTTCGCGACCTACCTCGGCGGCTACGCGGCGTTCTTCACGATGCCGACGCCTGCCGATCTCGAAGAGGGCTGGTTCGCGCTGCGCTTCGTGCCCGGCGCCACCGTCGGCATCCGTCCCGACCGCGATCCGTCGACCTCGAAGGCCATCCTCACGTTCCGCATGGACCGCGACCCGTCGCTGCGCGGCGACCGCGCGGCGCAGGAGGCCCTGATCCGCGAGCGCGTCTCCGGGGCCGGCTGGCACGCGCCCGCCGTGCTGGCGGCGCTGGGTGCGGCATCCGATCTGTACTTCGACGAGCTCGTGCGCATCGACGTGCCCGACGTCGCGAACGGCCGAGTCGTGCTGCTCGGCGATGCCGCGTCGTGCGGGTCGCCGATGACGGGCCAGGGCACCGCGACCGCGCTCATCGGGGCGTACCTGCTCGCGGCGCGCCTCGCCGCGACCCCCGGCGACGCTCCCGGAGCGTTGCGGGCGTACTCGGCCGACATCGCGCCGTTCGCCGAGAAGGGCAAGGAGATCCCTGGCGGCGGCATCAAGCGCATGGTGCCGGCGACGGCCTTCGAAGCGGCCGTGTCACGAGCGCTCACGCGCGTGATGTTCTCCCGGGCCATGCTGCCGCTCGTGCGCCGCATGTTCGCCGGCGGAACCTCGCTGCCGCTGCCCGACGTCGTGGTGCCGGTGCGGTGAAGCGGTCGCGAGAGGGTCCGGCGCGGTCAACGGTCCCCGGTCGTTGAGCGAAGCGCGCTCTGGCGCGCGCAGACGAAACGCCTTCTGGGACGAGGTCGTTCGTGCGGTCGGGGCGTTTCGTCTCGCTCGTTCCTCGCTCGCTCAACGGCCGGTGACCGAGCGTCAGCGGCGGCCGCGCAGCAGGTCGGCGGCGACCTCGCCGATCACGATCGCGGGGGCATTGGTGTGGCCGCGGATCACCGTGGGCATGATCGACGCGTCGGCGACGCGCAGGCCAGAGACGCCGCGGACCCGCAGCTCGGGGTCGACGACGGAGGCGGCATCCATGCCCATCCGGGCGGTGCCGACCGGGTGGTAGAGCGTGTGCGAGTAGCGGCGCATCGACAGCTCGGCGCGCTCGGCAGGCGTCATGTGCTCGCCTCCGTCGGGCTGCACCCAGCCGCCGGTCGTGATCGTGCGCATCGCGTCGGTGTCGATGAGGCGTTCGCACTCCGCGAGGCCGGCGAGCATCGTCGCGGCGTCGACGCCGTCCGCATCGGACAGGTAGGCGGGGTCGATGACCGGCGGCGCGGTCGGGTCGGACGACGCGAGGCGGATCGTGCCGCGGCTGAGCGGGCGCAGCAGGATCGCGCCGACGGTGAGGCCGTGCCCGGGGGTCGGCACGAGTCCCTCGCCGACATACGGCACCGGCGCGAAGATGATCTCGATGTCGGGGAGGCCGTCGGCCATGCCGGCCGAGTCGGCCACGGCCGTGCGGACGAACCCGTAGGCCTCGCCGACGTTGGAGGTCAGCATCCCCTTGCGCGCGGCCAGGTACTTCACGAGCTCGGCCGGCTTCTCGGCGTCGTACAGCGTGCCGCCGGGCGCGGCCGGCGCGAGGCCCGCGACGAGGTGGTCCTGCAGGTTCGCGCCCACGTCGGGGGCGTCGACGAGCACGTCGATGCCGTGCTCGGCGAGGTGCGCGGCCGGGCCGATGCCGCTCAGCATCAGCAGCTGCGGCGTGTTGACGGCGCCGCCCGACAGGATCACCTCGCGTCGTGCCCGCACGTGGCGCGTGATCCCGTCGAGGTCGACGTACACGCCGGTCGCCCGCGGTTCGGCGCCGGTGCGCTCACCCGCGCCCGCGTCCGCGGTCGCTGAGCCTGTCGACGCGTCGAACGTCACGCGACGCACGTGCGCGCCGGTCAGCACCCGCAGTCCGGGGCGGCCTTTGGCGGGCCGCAGGTACGAATCGGCGGTCGACGCGCGGCCGCCGCGGTGCTCGCTCACCATCGTCTGTGAGAAGCCCTGGCCCCAGGGCAGGTTGGGCAGGGTGATCGGATGCCCCGCCTCGCGGGCCGCCGCCAGGAACACCGCGGTCTGCGGCCGGGGATCCCGCTGGTGCTCGACGGCCTGGGCGCCGTCGGCGCCCTGCGTCGGACCGACCGGGTCGGCGGTGTGCTCGACGCGATGGAAGTACGGGACCAGGGCGTCCCACGACCACGCCGGGCCGGCGGCATCCGCCCACTCGTCGTAGTCGGCGGCGAACCCGCGCACCCACATCATCGCGTTGAGCGACGACGAGCCGCCGAGCGTCTTGCCCCGCGGCCAGTACACCGTGCGGCCTTCGAGCCCCGGTTGCGGGACGGTGTCGTAGTTCCAGTCGTATGCGCCGCGGAAGAGCTTCGAGAACGCGGCGGGGACGTGCAGCTCCATCGCCTTGTCGGGTCCGCCGGCCTCCAGCAGCAGCACCGAGACCGTCGGGTCCTCGCTGAGGCGTGCCGCAAGCGCCGCCCCCGCGGAGCCTGCGCCCACGACGACGTAGTCGGCTTCGAGCCCGTCGCGCCCGAACGCCGCGTCCCGCCGGCTCATGCCTGCATGGCCTTCGCGAGCGTCGCGACGAGGCCCGGCAGCTTTCCGTCCACCAGGTACCGGGTGAGGCCGGCGCTCACCTCGGCGCCGGTGCGCGAGCTCACGAACCACGGCGGCGTCGGCAGGATCGTGAACACGCCCTTGCCCACCGAGCGCGGGAAGGGACGGAACGGTCCGCGGGCGACCGACCGCTCCACGCGATCGAGCAGCAGCGCGTTGTGCACGACGCCGATGCCGCTCGACACGTCGGAGAGCGTCGCGCCCGGGAACCCGCCCCACGTGAGGCGTGCGGTGAGGAAGTTGAACGCCGTCCACGTGTTGATCGCGATGTCGCCGTACCGCAGGTCGGCGATCGCCCGCTCGAAGCCGTCGCCGAGAGCCGCCTCGGTGGCGGGGTCGATGATGACGTTGGCTCCGAGCGTGCCGGTGAGCTTGTCGTTCGCATGGGCGACGGCCGCGTCGAGGAATTCCTGCCCCGTGCCGCCGACCTCGACGACCCCGAGGATCGGGGCGAAGTACTCGACGGTCTCGACGGGTGCCGGGTCGTCGCCCTCCTTCACCTCGACGATCGCGCGAGTGCGATCGGCGCACCACACGGCGTCGGGGTACGCGGATGCCGCGGCCTCGAGCCGCTCGTCGCTGCGCGGGTACCACACCGGACGCTCGGGCGCGGCGGCGTAGGCCTCGTGCAGCCGGTGCAGGAACTCGGCGCGCTGCGGCCAGTCGGAGCTCAGGATGACGAGCTGGCCCGCGATGCAGTTGTGCCCCGCGTTGACGAGCCGCATCGTGGCGACGTGCTCGGCCTGGTACTTCAGGTCGGCGGCCGACCACTCGCCCGGTACCACGATGATGGGCGAGACGCCGCCCAGCTCGGCCGTGATCGGCACCTGGAGCTTCGGGGTCTCGCGGGAAGCAGCCTCGGTTGCTGAGCCTGTCGAAGCACCCCACACGATCGCGTCGAACGTCGCGGCCGAACCGGTGATGTGGACGTGCACGATGCGCGGGTGCGACGTGAGGTACGCGCCGGTGGCGGCGCCGCCGCGCACGATGCGCACGAAGCCGGGCTCGATGAGGGGCGCGAGGGCCCGTTCGAACACCGGCACGAGGGCGTCCTGCGTCGGATTGACCTTGAGCAGGGCCACGCGGTTGTGGGCGAACAGCTCGTACAGCACGTCGGCGACGGGGATCGAGGTGACGTTGCCGGCGCCGAGCACGAGGCCGATGCCGCCGGGCGCGGTGGGCGTCAGCTGCGCGAGACCGGCCTCGAGTCGCGCCTCCGCGGCGGTGACGCCGGGCTCGAACCACACCTCGCCGGTGAAGCCCGACAGCAGGAACTTCTCGGTGCCGTTCAGCGGGAAGGTGTGCGCGCGCAGGCGTCCGCCGGGTGCGTCGTCGAGCGTCACGCCGTCCAGCGGGCTCCTCCCCTTCGCGAGCGCCTCCAGCGTCTCGCGCAGCCCGTCGAGCAGGCCGATGATCGCGTACGGTCCGCCGAGCCATTCCTCGCCCGACAGCGCGTGTCCGGGCTCCAGGCCCTTCGAGAGCGTGGCCGCGTCGGCCCATTCCTGGACGACGGCGCCGACCGCGTCGCGCACGCGTCCGAGCAGTCGTGCCCGCTGGTCGAGCGTGAGGGCGACCCACATGCGGGCGCCCTCCTCGAGGCGGTCGAGGTCGGCGTCCAGCGCGGCGCGCTCGTCGTCGGGCAGCGCGGAGGCGGTGTCGACGGCGGCCTTCTTCGCACGGGGCTTGGCAGGGGTCTTCGCGGCGGCGGAAGAGGTGGGGGACATGTGCTCTCCTTCGAACTCGTGCCCGGGACCCGGGTCGGGTGAGTCCGTCACCGGGCATCCTACGTCACGGGTCGCCCTCGCGGCACGCAGTTCCAAGGGTCGTGCGACTCGGTATCAGCGGATGCCGCCACCGCCGCGTCAGGAGAGGTCGATGTCGGTGCGCCGCAGCGGGTAGCGGGCGAGGGCCACGAGGCTCAGGGCGATCAGCACGGCCGGCGCGAGGCTGAAGCTCACGACGATGCCCGTGACGGCGGCATCCGGCTGCTCCACGATCTGCCCGGCCGCACGCGAGACGTATCCGGTCATGGCGAGGATGAGTGACAGCGTCGTCGCGCCGAGCGCGAAGCCCACCGTCTCACCGGCGGTCCACACGCCGCTGAACGCGCCCGCGCGTCCCGACCCCGACGCGGCGTCGGGGTGGGTGCGCTCGTCGTGCGAGATGACGTCGGGGAGCATCGCCATCGGCAGCGACTGCATGCCGGCGTAGGCGATGCCGGCGACGCCGACGGGCAGGTAGATCCAGTCGCCGGGCGCCCACAGCACCCCGAGGATCGACAGCGCGGCGAGGCCGAACACGATGCTGGCGATGGTGAACGTGCGCTCCTTGCCGATGCGGCGGGCCACGATGCCCCAGCCGGGCGCGGCGAGCAGCGCGGGCGCGATCAGTGCGACGAAGAGCAGCTCGACGGCGGCCTCCGAGTGCAGCACCCACGTCGCGACATACTGCGCGCCGGCGAGCATGAGCCCCGTCGCGAGGGCCTGCAGCACGAAGGTCGTGAGCAGCATCCGGAACGCCCTGCTGCGACGCAGCGCGCGGATGCCGGCGGCGTAATGCTCGCGGATGCCCGTCTTCTCCGCCACCGGCTCCGCGACGGACGCGGGTGCAGGAGCGGTGCGCCGCGCGACCGTCGTCGAGACCAGCATCCCGAGTCCGATGACGACACCGCACACGATCCCCATCACGAGGTACCCGACGACGGGGTCGTCCGAGACGCGGCGCAGCGCGGGGCCTCCGGCACCGAACAGCAGGATCGCGAGGGTGAGCACCACGACCCGCCATGTGAGCAGGCGCGTGCGCTCGTCGTATCGGGGCGTCAGTTCGGCGGGCAGTGCGATGTACGGCACCTGGAACAGGCTGAACGCGGTGGCCGTGAGTGTGAAGGCGAGCAGCACCCAGATGCCCGCAGCGAGCGGCCCGAGCGCCGGCGGCACCGCGAACGTCAGGGCGAACAGCACCGGCAGCGCGCACGCGCCGATCAGCATGAGCCGGCGGCGGCTGCCATGCCGGGTGAGATCGCGGTCGGTGAGCGCCCCGATGACGGGGTCGATGATGACGTCCCACACCTTGGCGATCGTGATGACCGCGCCGGCCGCCAGCGCCGCGACGCCGAGCGAGTCGGTCAGGTAGTAGGTCAGCACCAGTCCCGGCAGCGTCGCGAAACCGCCCGTGCCGAGCGAGCCGATCGCGTAGCGTGCGATCGTGCCGGCGCCGAGGCGCGAAGAAGTGGATGCCGCGGCTTCGGGCGCCGCCGGAGCCTCATTGCTCATCGCGCCAGTGTAGGTCAGCGCCACAAGCCTGCCGTGCACGCGCTTCGTCTCGCTGGCGCTCGCTCAGCGACCGGGTGGTTGGGCTGTTGTTGCGGGGCGCCTGCATCGTCTGGCGGGTGCGGGGTGGCCTGCCGTGCATGCGCTTCGTCTCGCTGGCGCTCGCTCAGCGACCGGGTGTGGCGTTGCTCGTGCGGGGCGCGCCCGCATCGTATGGCGGGTGCGGGGTGGCCCGCCGTGCACGCGCTTCGTCTCGCTGGCGCTCGCTCAGCGACCGGGTGGTGGCGTTGCTCGTGCGGGGCGCGCCTGCATCGTCTGGCGGGTGCGGGGTGGTCTGCCGTGCACGCGCTTCGTCTCGCTGGCGCTCGCTCAGCGACCGGGTGGTTGCGTTGTTGTTGCGGGGCGCCTGCATCGTCTGGCGGGTGCGGGGTGGTCTGCCGTGCATGCGCTTCGTCTCGCTGGCGCTCGCTCAGCGACCGGGTGGTGGCGTTGCGGGTGGGGGTGCTTGCTCGGCGACCGGGCGGTCACCTCGATGCCGGACGCTGAGCGAGCGACGAAGGAGCGAGACGAAGCGCGACCTGTGCCGTCGGGATCGCGCCTCAGGCCTCGGCGCGCACCGCCGCTTCGACGGCGCGCAGGCCGGCGAACGTCTCGGCGAACGACGTCGACAGCGGCGACAGGCCGATGCGCAGTCCGCCGGGGTCGCGGTAGTCGGGGATGACGTCCTGCGTCCACAGGCGTGCCGTGACCGCGCGCATCGCGGGGTGCGACAGCGTCACGTGCCCGCCGCGCTCGCCGGGGTCGCGGGGCGAGGCGACGGAGACTCCGAGCGGGCCGAGAAGCGTGTCGGCCACCCGCACGGCGAACTCGGTGAGGGCGACGGACTTGGTGCGCACCGCCTCGATGCCGACCTCGTCCAGCAGCGCCAGGGTGTCCTGCATCGCCAGCATCCCGACCACGGGCGGCGTGCCCGAGAGGAATCGTCGCATGCCGGCCGCCGGCTGATACGCCGGGCCCATCGCGAACACGTCGGCGGTGCCCATCCAGCCCTGGATCGGCTGCGCCAGGCGATCCTGCAGCCGGGCGGCGACGTAGGCGAAGGCGGGCGATCCGGGCCCGCCGTTGAGGTACTTGTACGTGCAGCCGACGGCGAGGTCGAAGCCCCATGCGTCGGCCTGCACGGGCACGGAGCCCGCGGAATGGCACAGGTCCCACACCATGAGGGCACCGGCGTCGTGCGCGATGCCGGTGAGGGCCGCGGCATCCGCCAGGTACCCGGAGCGGTACGCGACGTGCGACAGCAGCACCACGGCGGTCGTCGGTCCGACGGCGGCGCGCAACGCCTCGGCGGTCACGCCGCGCTCCAGGTCGACATCGATCCAGCGCACCTGCCCGCCGCGCTCGGCGGCGATGCCCTCGACGAGGTAGCGGTCGGTGGGGAAGTTGTCGCGGTCGACCACGATCTCGATGCGGGCGGGGTCGGCGGCCACGGCCGCGTCGAACGCCGCGCGCACGAGCTTGTACAGCAGCACGGTGGTCGAGTCGCCGATCACGGTCTGACCCGGGGCTGCGCCGATCGCGGCACGGCCGAGCGCGTCGCCGATGTCGAACGGCAGCTGCATCCAGGACTCGTCCCAGCCGCGGATCAGGCGCCCGCCCCACTCGTCGCGCGCGAACCGCTCGAGACGCAGGGCAGAGGCCCGCAGCGGCCGCCCGAGCGAGTTGCCGTCGAAGTACACGAGCGACGTCTCAGCGCCGACGAACAGGTCGCGTCGATCCCGCAGCGGGTCTGCGGCGTCGAGAGCGGATGCCTCCGCCGCGAGCGCCTCGACGGTCTCGGCGTCAGCACTCGTCATGGATGAGCTCCTCGCTGGGGACGACGGTCGCGCCGCGCAGCCACTCTGCGACGTCGTCCAGGTGGGTCGGCGGCTCGCCGGGCACGAACGTCGAGACCCCGGACGGCGGCGCGGCGGCCGGCCACGGGTCGGACATCGCCGCGATGAGCGCCGCCCCGCGGACTCCGGCGCGGTCGAGCCCGGCGACCTCCTCGGCGATGACGCCCACCGGCCGGTCGCCGTTGCCGAGGTCGGTGCCGTAGAGCACGCGCCCGCCCGCGGCGGCGAAGCCGGCCAGGTTGACGCGCGCCGACTCGGCGTCGTGGGGGTCGTCGTGGATCGCGAGCGTCGAGATCCACACCTGCCCCGCGGCGACGGCGTGTGCGATGAAGGCGCGGCCGACGAACCCGCTGAACGGCGTGTGCGCGAAGGCGTCGACGCCCGCCGCGGCGGCGAGCTGCGGCATCCCTTCGCCCTCGGCGTGCGCGACGACCGGAAGACCGCGCTCGCGGGCGGTGGCGATGATCGCCGCGAGCGTGTCTGCGTCAGGGACCGGCCCGCTCGTGCTGTTGAGCGCGATCTTGACGACGGATGCCCCGAACGACGCCTGCTCGTCGACCGCCGTGGCGGCGCCGCCAGGGACGCCGGGGTGCGTCGACGCGTCGGCGATCTCGCGCACGATCTGCGGCGGCGCCCACGGCCTGCCCGCGGGGTAGCCGCCCGTGACGGTGAGGAACGCGCCGGCATATGCCACACGGGGAATGCTCTCGGCGGGGCGCTGGGCGAGCGACACCGGATCGCCGCCCAGATCGAGCACCGCGGCGATGCCGCCCGGCGCGAGCGCCTGCTCGTCGATGAGGTGCAGGTGCACGTGGTGGTCGGTGAACGGCGGCAGCGAGACCCCGTGCTCTCCGGTGATCGCACGACGGCACAGGGCGGCATCGGGGCCGAGGAGCTCGCGCAGCGCGAAGGGATCGCCCGACATCACAGCTCTGTCCGCACCGCGTACAGCTCGGGGAAGAAGGTGAGATCCAGGGCGCGACGCAGGAACGGGACGCCGCTGGAGCCGCCCGTGCCGATCTTGAGCCCGATGATGCGCTCGACGGTCTTGAGATGACGGAAGCGCCACAGCTGGAAGTTGTCCTCCAGGTCCACGAGCTCTTCGCATGTCTCGTACGCCGCCCAGTGGGTCTGCGGGTCGCGGTACACCTCGGTGAACACCGGCACGAGCTCGGGGGTGTACGTCCAGGCCGTCGTCACGTCGCGCTCGAGCACCGACGCGGGGATCGGGTAGCCGGTGCGGGCGAGCAGCCGCAGGAACTCGTCGTACAGGCTCGGGGCCTGCAGCGCCGCCTCGACGAGGGCGTGGGCCGCGGCATCCGACGAGAACACGCGCAGCATGCCGGCGTTCTTGTTGCCGAGCGTGAACTCGACCGCGCGGTACTGGGCCGACTGGAAGCCGCTGGCGTTGCCGAGCACGCCGCGGAACTGCGCGTACTCGGCGGGCGTGAGCGTGGCCAGCACCGACCACTGCTCGGTGAGGGTCTTCTGGATGTGCTTGACGCGCGCGATGCACTTGAGCGCCGGCGCCAGCTGGTCCTCGCGCAGCAGCCGGCAGGCCGCGCCGAGCTCGTGCAGGATCAGCTTCAGCCACAGCTCCGTGGTCTGGTGCTGAACGATGAACAGCAGCTCGTCGTGATGCTCGGGGTCGCTCAGCGGCCGCTGGGCCGACAGCAGGGTGGCGAGATCGAGATACCCGCCGTAGCTCATCCGGTCCTGGAAGTCGGTGACGACCGATCCCTCGATCTCGCGGGTGTTGCGTTCGACGCTCACGGCCTCAGCCTAGGTGAGCGGCGCCCCGGAGCGTCAGATCAGCGAGAGCTCGCGCAGCTTCGCCTCGACGTCGGCGTTCGACGGCTCGACGTGGTGCG
>Ga0160450_100629_pt1 | contig 18876 bp, 17 predicted proteins | sample HID1975K_E1MG_FD_108257 | JGI IMG/M metagenome (GOLD analysis project Ga0160450, IMG submission 108257) | Enriched soil microbial communities from UW Madison campus, WI, USA - HID1975K_E1 MG | ecosystem: Environmental > Terrestrial > Soil > Unclassified | place: USA: Madison, Wisconsin...
ATGCGCTGCTTGATCATGAACGGGTCGAACGGCAGGTCGCCGCGCATGTGGGTGCGGTCGTGGATGATGTCCCACATCACGAACGTCTTCTCGGTGAGCTGCTGGTCGTCGAGCATGCGCGCGGCGTCCTCGGGCAGGTCGAGCTTCGTGATCTCAGCGGCGGCCCGCACGACGCGGCGGTAGCGCGCGGCCTCGCGGTCCTGGAAGATCGCCCCCCACGTGAACGTCGGGATCTCGCGCATCGCGACGGTCTCGGGGAACAGCACGGCGGAGTTGGTGTCGTAGCCCGGCGTGAAGTCGACGAAGCGCAGCGACACGAACAGCTTGTTGCCGTAGTCGCCGGCCTCGAGCTGAGCGATGAACTCGGGCCAGATCACCTCGACGAGCACGGCCTCGACGTGACGCTCGCTCGACCCGTTCTGCGTGTACATCGGGAACACGACGAGGTGACGGATGCCGTCGACCCGGTGCTGCTGCGGCTGGAAGGCGTTCAGCGAGTCCAGGAAGTCGGGGACGCCGAAACCGTCGTGCGCCCAGCGCTCGAAGTCGGCGGCCGACGCGGCGAGGTAGTCGGCGTCGTGGGGGAAGGCGGGAGCCAGGGCGCGGATGCCGGCCACGATCTCGGCGACGTGGGCGTGCGCGTCGGCGTGGGCGGCGGCATCCGGGATCGAGCCGTCCTTGATCTGGAGGGGCTGGATCGCGGTGGCGGCGGCCTTGAGGCGCAGCCAGGCGTCGCTCGTCTCCGCGTGCGCGGCGTCCTCGACGACCTCGGGTTCGCCGACGATCGCCTTTGCGCTGTGAAGGGCGGTGCTGGACATGTGAACCTCCGATCCGTCAATGACAGGAAATATTCCGGTGAGAACCGGCTCTGATTGATATTCTTCCATGTGTGGAAGACCCTGTCGACTTGAGGATCATCGAAGAGGTCTCGCGTGACGGCCGCGCGACCCTGGCGCAGCTCTCGGAGAAGGCCGGGCTCTCGGTCTCGGCCGTGCAGGCGCGCCTGAAGCGCCTCGAGAACAGTGGCGTGATCGCCGGATACCGCGCCGTCGTCGACGCCGAGGCCGTCGGCAAGCCTCTCGCCGCGTTCGTCGAGATCACGCCCCTCGACCCTGCCCAGCCCGACAACGCGCCCGAGCTGCTGGAGCACCTGACCGAGATCGAGGCGTGCCATTCGATCGCCGGCGACGCGAGCTACATGCTGCTGGTGCGCGTCGCGACGCCCCGGCACCTCGAGAGCCTGATCCGCGACATCCGTGCGGCGGCGTCGGTCAACACGCGCACGACGGTCGTGCTGCAGACCTTCTACGAGAACCGCCCGCTCATACCCGCATCGCCGGTCCGGGCGCAAGGCCCTGATGCCGCCGCCACCGGCGGTTAGCCTCGCCGCATGGACACCGAGCCGCCCGTCTCCGAGGACGCGCGCGGCCGCGGAGTGCTGATCGTGCGCAACGTGCGCGCGGGCGCGGCGGTGATCCGGATGGACCCCGCCCCTGTCTTCGCCGAGAGGCTGCCCGCCGCGCGCGTGCACGAGCTCGCCGAAGGCGAGGACCTCGAGGAGATCGTGACGCGTGAGATGGCCGCGCAGACCCCGCCTGACGTCCTGGCCGTCTACGGCGGCGACGGCTCGGTGTCGCGCATGGCGGGGCTCGCCCGCAGGTACGACCGTCCGCTGCTCGTCCTGCCCGGGGGCACCTTCAACCATTTCGCGGGTGCGCTCAGCCTCGACACCGTAGACACCGCGATCGACGCGTACGACGCGGGTGCGACGGTGCGCGTGGGCGCGGCCGACGCCACGGCCGACGACGACGAGCCGCTGACGGTGCTCAACCTCGTGTCGGTCGGCGCCTACCCCGAGCTGATCCAGGAGCGGGAGCGGCACCGCGGTCTCGGCAAATGGCTGGGCGGTGTCGCCGCGACGTGGGCGTCCCTGCGTCGCGCGCAGCCGCTCACCATCGTCCGCGACGGGCGTCGTGCGCGGGTCTGGTCGGTGTTCGTCTCGGTCGGGCGCAACGACCCCGAGCGCGTCGCGACCATGCAGCGTGAGGAGCTGGATGCCGCACTCCTGGACGTGCGGATCCACCATGCTCGCGGGTCGAGGGTGCGAGCCCTCGCCTCTCTCGCGTTCGGCAAGCGCACGGCCGCCGCGCTGCGCGCCGTGCGGCTGTTCCCCCGCGACGCGGACGTCGAGCGCCTGCTGGTGCCCGAACTGGAGCTGACGGTGCGGCCCGCGGCGGGGCATCCCTCCGTCTTCGTCCACGATGGCGAGCTCGAGGAACGGGACCCGGGCGGCTTCCGGCTGCACTGCGCCGCCCGGCCGGACGCGCTCACCGTGTACGCGCCGCGGCCCTCTGCCGAGTGAACCGACACGACGACCCGTGAGCCCGCCGGTCCGACGGGCCCCAGGGGCCGTGGGCGTGCTTCAGTCGTGCTGGGGGAACCCCAGGTTGATGCCGCCGTGCGAGGGGTCGAGCCAGCGCGACGTCACGGCCTTCTCCGCGGTGAAGAAGTCGAACCCGTGCGGGCCGTATGCCTTCGCGTCGCCGAAGAGCGAGGCCTTCCAGCCGCCGAAGGAGTGGTAGGCCACCGGCACCGGGATCGGCACGTTGATGCCGATCATGCCGACCGTCGCCTCGCGCTGGAAGCGCCGCGCGGCGCCGCCGTCGTTCGTGAAGATCGCGGTGCCGTTGCCGTAGCGGCTGGCGTTGATGATGCCGAGGCCCTCTTCGTAGCCCGACACCCGCACGACCGACAGCACCGGACCGAAGATCTCGTCGCCGTACACCGACGACGACGTCGGCACCTTGTCGATGAGGGTGGGACCGAGCCAGAAGCCGTTGGCGTCGCCGTCGACCTCGATCCCGCGGCCGTCGACGACGACCGAGGCGCCGTCGGACCCGGCGACGTCGATGTACGAGGCCACCTTGTCGCGGTGCTGCCCGGTGATGAGCGGACCCATGTCGGTGCCGCGCCGGCCGTCGCCCACCTTGAGGCCGCCCATGCGCTCGGCGACCTTGGCGACGAAGGCGTCGGCGACCGAGTCCACCGCGAGCACGACCGAGATCGCCATGCAGCGCTCGCCCGCCGAGCCGAAGCCGGCGTTGACGGCCGCGTCGGCGGCGAGGTCGAGGTCGGCGGCGGGGAGCACCAGCATGGGGTTCTTCGCCCCGCCGAGGGCCTGCACGCGCTTGCCCGCACTCGTGGCCTTCTCGTACACGTGCTTCGCGATCGGCGTCGAGCCGACGAACGAGATCGCCCGCACGTCCGGGTGGTCCAGGAGTGCGTCGACCGCCTCCTTGTCGCCGTGCACGACGTTGAAGACGCCGTCGGGGAGCCCCGCCTCGGTGAGCAGCCCGGCGAGCCAGTTGGCCGCCGTCGGGTCCTTCTCGGACGGCTTCAGCACCACCGCGTTGCCCGCGGCGAGAGCGATGGAGAAGAACCACAGCGGCACCATGGCCGGGAAGTTGAAGGGGCTGATGATGCCCACGACGCCCAGCGGCTGCCGCAGCGTGTAGACGTCGATGCCGGTCGACACGTTCTCGGAGTAGGCGCCCTTGGTGAGGTGCCCGACGCCGCACGCGAACTCGACGACCTCCATGCCGCGGGCGATCTCGCCCCGCGCATCCGAGAGCACCTTGCCGTGCTCCGCGGTCAGGATCTCGGCGAGCTCCTCCTTGCGCTCGTTGAGCAGCTCGCGGAACGCGAACAGCACCGACTGGCGCTTGGCGATCGAGGCGTCGCGCCACTGCGCCCACGCGGTCGATGCGGCCTCCACCACGGCGCCGACGTCTTCGGTCGAGGCGAACCGCACGTGCTTCTGCACGGTGCCGAGCGCCGGGTTGAAGACCTGGCCGGAGCGATCCGACGCCCCCGCCCACGGCGCCCCGTTCACCCAGTGGTCCAGCACCGTGGTCCCGGGGCCGGCAGCGGACTCGGTGCGGTCGATCGTGTCAGTCATCGTGTTCCTCCTTTGGAACCGCCCTCGTGAGGCGGGGTGCACGCGTCAGAAGAGGTCGCCTTCGACGCTCGTCAACGCTTCATCGTAGATCGCCATCGCCTGGTCCACCTGTGCGTCGGTCACGACGCACGGAGGCACGACGTGGATGCGGTTGTCGGCGGTGAAGGGGAGGAGCCCCCGCGTGACGAGCTCCTTCTTGAGCCGGCCGATCACGTCGGCGCCGACCGGTTCGCGGGTGTCGCGGTCGGCGACGAGCTCTAGAGCCCAGAACACGCCCTCGCCGCGCACCTCGCCGATGAGCGGGTGCTTCTCTTCGAGCGCCCGCAGGCCGGGGCCGATGGCATCCACTCCCACTCGGCGGGCGTTCTCGACGATGCCTTCGCTCTGCATCGCGTCGAGTGCGGCGACGATGGATGCCGCGGCCAGCGGATGCCCGGAGTACGTGAGCCCGCCCGGGAAGACGCGGTCGTCGAAGGTCGCCGCGATCGGTGCCGAGATGATCACACCGCCCACGGGGACGTAGCCCGAGTTCACGCCCTTGGCGAAGGTGATGAGGTCGGGCACGACGTCGTGGCCGTCGAAGGCGAACCAGCGGCCGGTGCGGCCGAAGCCCGCCATCACCTCGTCGAGGATCAGCAGCAGACCGTACTCGTCGGCCAGCGCGCGGACGCCGGCGAGGTAGCCCGGCGGCGGGACGATGATCCCTGCGGTACCGGGGATCGACTCCAGCAGCAGCGCCGCGATGGTGGCCGGGCCCTCCGACTGGATGACGCGCTCGAGGTGATGCAGGGCGCGTGCGCACTCCTCTTCGGGCGTCGTCGCCCAGAACTCGGTGCGATACAGGTACGGGCCGAAGAAGTGCACGTGCCCGCGCGCGAACTGGTTCGGCATCCGCCGCCAGTCGCCGGTCGCGACGATGGCCGCACCGGTGTTGCCGTGGTACGAGCGGTAGGTCGAGAGGATCGTGTCGCGGCCGGTGTGCAGGCGCGCCATGCGGATCGCGTTCTCGATCGCGTCGGCTCCGCCGTTGGTGAAGAAGACCTTCGTGAAGCCCTCGGGCGCGTGCGACAGGATGCGCTGGGCGGCCTGCCCGCGCGTGAGGTTCGCGGTCGCGGGACCGATGGTCGCGAGCTCGGCCGCCTGCGCGCGGATCGCCTCGACGACGGCGGGATGCTGGTGCCCGATGTTCACGTTCACCAGCTGGCTCGAGAAGTCGAGCATGCGGCGGCCGGCGTGGTCCCACACCACGGTGCCCGACCCACCCGCGATGACGGGGAGGTCGAGCCCGGCCTGTGCCGACCAGGAGTGGAACACGTGCTCGCGGTCGAGCTCCTTCGCGAGGGCGTCGAGGTCTTCGGTCATGTCGCAACGTTCCCTGTTCTGCGTCGTCGGGTCAACCCCCGGCCGTTGAGCGAGCGGAGCGAGACGAAACGCGTCCCGGCGAGAGGTCGCCGGTGGGCCCGAGGCGTTTCGTCTCGCTCCTTCGTCGCTCGCTCAACGACCGGATGCGGTCGGACTACTGGCCGCCCTCGGTGAGGACGACGTCGATCGGCGTGTACTCGCCGCTCACCTCGACCCCTTCGGACTTCAGCTCGTCCAGCGCCTTCTGGATGTACTCGTTCGAGTACGCGCTGTCGGCGGGCTTCTGCGTGATGAGCTCGAGGTCGTCCTGGTTCTTGGCAGACAGGGCGCCGTCGACCGTCTTGTCCCACGCGGCCTTGTCGACGAGGCCGAAGTCGGCTCCGGTCCAGATGAGCTTGTTGACCTCGTTCATCATCCACTGCTGGTGCACCGGGCCGACCGGGAAGGCGGCCTCGGCGGTCGACGCGATGTCGTAGACGATCGACGCCGATTCCTCGGCGTTGTCGCGCGCGTAGACCCAGCCCTTCGTGATGGCCTTGAGGAACCGCACGGCCGCGTCGGCGTACGCCGGGTCGTTCTTCAGCCGCTCGGTGTCGGCCCAGACCGCGTCCTGCAGCATGGCCCCCTCGGTGTCTTCGTACGACACGACGTCGAAGTCCTCCGGCTGGTAGAGCTGCCCGGTGTCGGGGTTCTTCACCTCGAGGATCTGCGCCCACTCGTTGTAGGTCATCGCCTGGGCGGCGTCGACGTCGCGGTCGAGCAGGGCGTTCATCGAGAAGTCCTGCGTGGTGATCGAGACGGTCGTGGAGTCCAGGTCCTCCGCGGCCATCGCGGCGAAGATCTCCCACTCGTTGCCGAAGCCCCACGAGCCGATGCGCTTGCCTTCGAAGTCGGCGACCGATGTGATGCCGTCGCCCTTCCACGAGACCTGCAGCGTGCCCGATTTCTGGAACACCTGCGCGATGTCGGTCAGTTCGACGCCCGTCGCCTCCAGCGTGCCCAGCACCTTGGGCACCCAGGCGATCGCGAAGTCGACGTCGCCGTCCACGAGCGCGTCCTGCGGCACGATGTCGCCGCCGGAGGGGATGATCTCGACGTCGTCGAAACCCTCCTCCTTGAAGTACCCCTTCTCCTGCGCGACGTAGTAGCCGGCGAACTGGGCCTGCGGCAGCCACTGGAGCTGCAGCTTGAGGGAGGTGATCGGGTCGAAGTCCTCGCCGCCCCCGGTGTCGGAGGAATCGGGTGATCCGGCGCAGGCGGCGAGTGCGAGGGCCGCGACGGTGAACATGGATGCCGCGATGAGGCCCCGGCGCATGCCCGGGCCGCGCGAATGCTGCTGTGTCATTGCGTTCCTTTCGTGTGGTGCTGCTTTTCCCCTTGAGGTCGGTGTGGTGCGGTGCGGTCGCGCGCCTGTCAGCGGGTCGCGTCAGACCTGGGCTCGTCGGGTGGCCAGGCGCTCCAGGAGCGAGGTCACGAGGTAGAACACGAGGCCGATGAGGATGCCGCCGAGCACGTACGCCCAGGCGAGCGCCGCGCGACCGGACTTGGCGTAGGTCGCGATCGCAGTGCCGATGCCGTCGGCCGGCCCGCCGAAGTACTCCGCGACGAGGGCGGCGATGACGGCGAGCGAGCTCGCGATGCGCAGGCCCGTCAGCAGGTACGGCAGTGCCGTCGGCAGGGTCAGGAACCGGAACGTCTGCCATCCCGACGCCGCCGATGCTCGCAGCAGGTCGCGGTGGACGGGGCGGGTCTGCCGGAGGCCCCGCAGCACGTTGACGAACACCGGGATGAAGGCGGCGATGGTCGCCACCGCCTGCCGGCCGAACTGGCTCGACGCCCCGAACATCGTGTTGAGGATCGGCGTGATCGCGACGATGGGGATGACGGCGAGGGCGGCGACGAGCGGCGCGAGCATGCCGTCGATCGGCCGTGCCGCCGCGGCGAGCCCGGCGAACAGCATCGCCAGGAGCGACCCGATCACGAGGCCGATGAGGGCGTTGGTCGCGGTGATCGCCATGTCCTGCGCGATGATCGGCCACCGCTTGACGAACTCCGCGAGGATCGCGAACGGGCTCGGGAGCATGCGCGGCGCGGTGCCGAGCACGTCGACCCAGAACCACCACAGGACGACGATGAGAGCGCCGACCACGACCGGCGCGACCCATCGCAGCCACCCCGGCAGCCGGCGCTCGCCGGTCGCGGTGCCGGCCGCGCGGCTCGGACCCGCGAGGGTCGTGGTGGCCGTGTCGGTCATGATCGCTCCACCGGTCCCTGACGGGTACCCGGTCCCTGACGGGTACCCGGTCCCTGAGCCTGTCGAAGGGACGCCTCGACAGGCTCGGCGACCGGGCTCCTGCCGTGCAGGGCCTCGCGCACGGCGGTGACGAGGTCGAAGAACTCGGGGGATTCGCGCAGCGCCTCGGAGCGGTCCGGGCCGAGACCGACCTCGATGACGTCGGTGATGCGGCCCGGGCGGGGGCTCATGACCACCACCCGATCCGACAGGAACACCGCCTCGGGGATCGAGTGCGTGACGAACACGACGGCGGCCGCCGTCTCGGCGGCGATGCGGGTGAGTTCGGTCTGCAGCCGCTCCCGCGTCATCTCGTCGAGGGCGCCGAACGGCTCGTCCATGAGCAGCAGCCTGGGTCGCGCGGCGAGGGCGCGGGCGATCGCCACGCGCTGCTGCATGCCGCCCGACAGCTGGTCGGGGTAGCGGTCGACGAACTCGGTGAGGCCGACGAGCTCGGCGAGCTCGGCCACCCGCGCCGTCCGCTCCGCCTTGCCGGTGCCGTGCAGCTCGAGGGGGAGCGCCATGTTCGCGCCGACGGTGCGCCAGGGCAGCAGCCCCGCCTGCTGGAAGGCGATGCCGTAGTCCTGGTCGGCGCGGGCGCGCTTGGCGGGCTTGCCGAAGATCTCCAGCGTGCCCGCGCTCGCCTGGTCGAGGTCTGCGATGAGGCGAAGCAGCGTCGACTTGCCGCATCCGGACGGCCCGATGAGGGCCACGAACTCGCCCGCAGCGACGTCGAGGTCGACGTCCGAGAGGGCGGCGACGTCGCCGGTCTTCGTGGCGAACACCTTGCTCACACCGGTGGCGCGCACGGCCGGGCTCGGTCCCTGGGCCTGTGGAAGGGGCGCGGCGCCGGGGCTCTGCGGTTCGACAGGCTCGCCGGCCGGACTGTGCGTCATGCCGCCTCTCCTCTGCGGTAGTTGGCCAGCCCCAGCCCGATGAGGGCGACCGAGCCGGCGGCGATGAGTCCGAGTGCGATCGAACCGAACGTGGGCCCCCACGGCGCGGCGGGGTCGCTCGAGGCCTGACCCGCGAGCTGGATGAGCATGCGGCCGATGCCGCCGCGCATGCCGATCGACACCTCGGCGACCACCGCGCCGAGCACGGCGTTCGCCGCGGCGAGCCGCAGCGCGGGCAGCAGCTGCGGCACCGCGGCCGGCAGCCGCAGCCGCACGAGCGTCGGCCAGTAGCCGGCGGCGTAGCTGCGCATGAGGTCGAGGTGGATGCGGTCGGGCGAGGCGAGGCCTCGCAGCATGCCGATCGCGACGGGGAAGAAGGCGAGGTACGACGCGATGACCGCGACCGACAGCCACTGCGGCCACGTGCCGCCGCCGCGGTCGATCTGGTTGCCGATCGCGTTGACGACCGGCGCGAAGGCGATGAGCGGCACGATCTGGCTGACGACGATCCAGGGGAGCAGCCCCCACTCCAGCAGCTGCCACCGCTGCATGACGAGCCCGAGCGCCGCGCCGACGATCACGCCGATCAGCCACCCGATCGCCGCGATGCCGAGGGTCACGAGTGCCGCGCCGGCCACCGACACCCACAGCGGAGGCGTGTCACCGCCGCTCGTCGGGGCGAACAGCCGCGCCACCATGTCCCACACGTGCGGCATGGCGCGGTCGTGGGTGCGCGGCAGGATCATGACGCCCGTCCCCGCCTGGCCCTGCACCGCCCCGATCACCACGCCCTCCGGCGGCCCCACGAACTTGTACAGCTCCCACAGTGCGAGCACCGCCAGCACGCCGAGCGCGCCCCAGGCGGCCGCGACCCAGCCGCGCAGCTCGTGCTGCCGCCGGGCGGACCACCGCACCGCCCTCATGCGCGCGCCGCCCTCACCGGGTCAGGCCTTCGCCGTCAGAGGGGTCTGCAGGGCGGGGATGACGGTCTCGCCGTAGACGCGCAGCGTCTCTTCCTTGTTGTCGTGCTGCAGGTAGCCGGCGAACTGCGTCACGCCGAGGTCGCGCAGCGCCTCGAGCTTGGCGATGTGATCGGATGCCGTCCCGAGGATGCAGAACCGGTCGACGATGCCGTCGGGCACGAAGTCGACGTGGTCGTTCTCGGCCTTGCCGTGGGTGTTGTAGTCGTAGCCGCTGCGGCGCTCGATGTAGTCGGTGAGCGACTCGGGCACTCCCTCGCCGTGATGCCCGTACTTGGCGACGATGTCGGCCACATGGTTGCCCACCATGCCGCCGAACCAGCGGCACTGGTCGCGCATGTGCGCCCAGTCCTCGCCGACGTACATCGGCGCGGCGACGCAGATGGCGAGCGACTCGGGGTCGCGGCCGGCGGCGGCCGCGGCATCCTTCACCGTCTTGATCATCCAGGCGGCGATGTCGAGGTCCGCGAGCTGCAGGATGTACCCGTCGGCCACCTCGCCCGTGAGCTGCAGCGCCATGGGACCGTAGGCGGCGACCCACACGTCCAGCTGCGAGCCGCGGCTCCAGGGGAACTGCAGCGTCGCGCCGTGGTACTCGACGGGCCTCGAGTTGGCGAGCTCGCGGATCACGTGGATCGACTCGCGCAGCTCGGCCATGGTCGTCGGCCTGCCGTTGGTGACGCGCACCGCGGAGTCGCCGCGCCCGATGCCGCAGATCGTGCGGTTGCCGTACATCTCGTTGAGCGTGGCGAACACGGATGCCGTGACCGTCCAGTCCCGCGTCGCCGGGTTCGTCACGAACGGGCCGACGACGACCCGGTTCGTGGCGCCCAGGATCGCCGAGTGGATGACGTACGGCTCCTCCCACAGCAGGTGCGAGTCGAAGGTCCACACGTGGCTGAACCCGTGCGCCTCGGCGAGCGTGGCGAGCTGCACCGTGCGCGCCGCGGGCGGATTGGTCTGCAGGACGACGCCGAAGTCCATGCCGGCTCCTTTCGATCGCGGGCGGGTCAGATCAGGTACTGCGAGAGACCGCGCTTGAGGAACCGGCCGTCGCCCTTGGCGCCGAGGTACTCGCCGCCGTCGACGACCACCTTGCCGCGCGAGATGACCGTGTCGACGTGGCCGTCGATCTCGTAGCCCTCCCATGCGGAGTGGTCCATGTTCATGTGGTGGGTCTTGCCGACGCCGATCGACGTGTGGCCGTTCGGGTCGTAGACGACGACATCGCCGTCCGCGCCGGGCTGGATCACGCCCTTGCGGCCGTACAGGCCGAACATCCTCGCCGGGGTGGTCGAGGTGAGCTCCACCCAGCGTTCGAGCGTGATCTTGCCGGTCACGACGCCCTGGTACATGAGGTCCATGCGGTGCTCGACCGAGCCGATCCCGTTCGGGATCGCGCGGAAGTCGTCGAGGCCGAGATCCTTCTGGCCCTTCATGCAGAACGGGCAGTGGTCGGTCGACACCATCTGGATGTCGTTGGTGCGGAGCGCCTGCCACATGTGGTGCTGGTGCCCCTCGGTGCGCGAGCGCAGCGGTGTCGAGCACACCCACTTGGCGCCCTCGAACTGGCCCCACTCCTCGCTGAAGGCGCCCAGCTGCTCCTCGAGCGACAGGTACAGGTACTGCGGGCACGTCTCGCCGAACACGTTCCAGCCCTGGTCGCGCGCCCAGGCGAGCTGATCGACCGCCTGCTTCGCGCTCACGTGCACGACGTACAGCGGCGCGCCGGTCAGGTTCGCCAGCATGATGGCGCGGTGCGTGGCCTCCTCCTCCATCTGCCACGCGCGGGCGATGCCGTGGTAGTACGGCGCCTTCTTGCCGGCATCCGCCAGCTGCTGGGCGAGCACGTCGATCGCCGGGCCGTTCTCGGCGTGCATCATCGTGAGCAGGCCGGTCTCGTGCGAGACCTGCATGGCCTTGAGCACCTGTGCGTCGTCGGAGTAGAAGACGCCCGGGTACGCCATGAAGAGCTTGAAGCTCGTGATGCCCTCGTCGACCAGCCCCCGCATCGCCGCGAGCGAGTCCTCGTCGACGCCGCCGATGATCTGATGGAAGCCGTAGTCGATCGCGCAGTTGCCCGCGGCCTTCTCGTGCCACGCCGCCAGGCCGTCCTGCACGCGCTCGCCGTAGCGCTGCACGGCGAAGTCGATGATCGACGTCGTGCCGCCCCACGCGGCGGCCCGCGTGCCGGTCTCGAACGTGTCGGAGGCCTCGGTGCCGCCGAACGGCAGCTGCATGTGCGTGTGCGCGTCGATGCCGCCCGGGATCACGTACTTGCCGGTCGCGTCGACGACGGTGTCGACCGATGCCGCGAGGTCGGTGCCGAGCAGCTGCGAGCCGGGTGCGAGCACCGCGGCGATGGTCTCGCCGTCGATGAGCACGTCGGCCTCGCCGCGGCCGGTCGCCGAGACGACGGTGCCGCCCCTGATCAGTGTCGTTGCCATGTCAATCCTCCGGTCGCTGAGCCTGTCGAAGCGTCACGGCTTCGCGATCTTCGTGTAGGAGTCGGGCCGGCGGTCGCGGTAGAACTGCCAGTCGTCGCGCATCTCGCGCACCATGTCGAGGTCGAGGTCGCGCACCAGCAGCTCCTCGTGCTCTCCCGAGCCGCGCTCGCCGACGAAGTTGCCGCGCGGGTCGATGACCTGGCTCGTGCCGTAGAAGTCGACGGCGAGGTCGCCGTACTCGTTGTCCTCGCGGCCGACGCGGTTGGGCTGCAGCACGAAGTAGCCGTTGGCGACGGCCGCCGCAGGTCCCTCGACCTCCCACAGCCGGTTCGACAGCCCGGGCTTGGTGGCGTTCGGGTTGAAGACGATGTGCGCGTCGTTCAGGCCCAGCTCGCGCCACCCCTCGGGGAAGTGGCGGTCGTAGCAGATGTACATGCCGACGCGGCCGACGGCCGTGTCGAACACGGGGTAGCCGAGGTTGCCCGGGCGGAAGTAGAACTTCTCCCAGAACCGGTCGAGGTGCGGCAGGTGGTGCTTGCGGTACTTGCCGAGGATCGTGCCGTCGGCGTCGACGAGCACCGCGGTGTTGTAGTAGACGCCGGTCTCGGCCTCTTCGTAGATCGGCAGCACCATGACCGTCCCGAGCTCCTTGGCGACCGCCGCGAAGCGCTGCACGATGGGCCCGTCCGCCGGCTCGGCGAACCGGTAGTACTTCTTGTCCTGCGTGATCCCGAAGTACGGGCCGTAGAACAGCTCCTGGAAGCACACCACCTGCGCACCCTGGGCTGCGGCATCCCGCGCGAAGCCCTCGTGCTTGTCGAGCATGGACTGCTTGTCGCCCGTCCAGGTGGTCTGCGAGATCGCCGCGCGTACCGTCGTCATTCGTCTCTCCGTTCCTGAGCGAGGCGGTGCTCGCTGCGGTCCCTCGGGTGGAGGACCGACGGGGTCCGATCGGGCGAGCACCCCTGCTGCCTGATCCTGTCGACTCGACGTTTCCCGTCGGTTTCGGCCTGTGACGCGACAGTAAAGCCTCGCCGGGTGCGGCGCAATGGTCGGCCCAACCGACCTTTCCGCGCGCGCGGCCGACGCGCGGATACATCGGACGAGGGATGCCGCCTCGCGGTGATTACAGCGCGCGACGGATGCCGGGGCACCCGTTCCTCCCGTACCGTGAGACGGTGTTCCGCCGCCTGAAGACGTATCAGCTCGTCGTCGACAGCTCGATCGCGCTGGTCTTCTTCGTGATCGCGTGGCCCATCGAGACGGTCCTGGCGGCCGGCGCCTTCGGGGTGGAGTACACGCTCGGCTCCGCGGGCCAGGTCGTGTTCGGCGGGCTCATCGCCGCACTGTTCTCGTTCGCCCTGGCGGTACGCCGGCTGTCGCCGCCGATCGCACTGGGGCTCGCCTGGGCGGGAGCGCTCGTGCAGATGGGCCTCGGCCGGCCGCCGAGCTTCAGCGACGTCGCGATCTTCGGCGTCCTCTACGCCACCGCCGCCTACGGGGCCCGCATCGCGTACTGGGCGGGGTTCGCCTCGGCGCTCGTGGGCGCCCTCGTCATCACGGTGTACCTCTTCGCCGGCCCGTCGTTCGCGGGCGGCGGGCTGACATGGCAGACGCTCCCGCTGGCGCTCGTCCTGCTCGTCGCGGCGGCGTTCGCGCTCGGGCTGTCGTGGACCATCGGCGCCCTCGTGCGCTCGGGCGTGCGCACCCGCGAGACCCGCGCCGCGCAGCAGCGGGCCGAGGCCGAGACGATGGCCGAACAGGAGCGCGTGCGCATCGCACGCGACATGCACGACGTCGTGGCGCACTCGCTCGCGGTCGTGATCGCGCAGGCGGACGGCGCACGATACGCAGCCGCCGCGGACCCCGCCGTGGCCACCGAGGCGCTCGCGACGATCTCGACCACGGCCCGCTCGGCGCTCGCCGATGTGCGGCTGCTGCTCGGCCAGCTGCGCCATCGTCAGGGCGACGGGCCGCAGCCGACGATCGCCGATCTGGAGGAGGTGTACGCCCAGGTGCGCGCGGCCGGAGTGCCGCTGCGGGTCGACGTCGACCCCGCGCCGCCGGGCGAGCCGCCGGCGGCTGTGCAGCTCGCGGTGTACCGCATCCTGCAGGAGGCGCTCACCAACGCGCTGCGCCACGGTGCCCACGGCGGAGCCGTCGACGTCCGGCTGTCGTGGCTGCCCGACCGTGTCGAGGTCGCGGTGCGCAACCCCGTCGCGGCGGCCACCGCGCCCGCCCCGCGGCCGGGGCACGGCATCATCGGCATGCGCGAGCGTGCGCAGCTCGCGGGCGGGCGTCTCGACGCCGGTGCCGAGGGCGCCGATTTCGTCGTCCGGGCCGTCATCCCGATCGGAGGACCCGCATGATCCGCGTCGCACTCGTCGACGACCAGGCGCTGTTCCGCGCCGGCATCCGCATGCTCGTGGACTCCCAGCCCGACCTCGAGGTCGTGGGGGAGGCGTCCGACGGACGCGAGGGCGTGCAGGTGGTGCGGGCGACCCGGCCCGACGTCGTGCTGATGGACATCCGGATGCCGGTCATGGACGGCCTCGCGGCGACGGCCGAACTCCTGTCGGACCCCGAGCCGCCGCGCATCGTGATGCTCACCACGTTCGATCTCGACGAGGCCGCGGCGCGGGCGATCCGGCAGGGCGCGAGCGGGTTCCTCCTCAAAGACGCCGACCCCGAGTTCCTGCTCGCGGCGATCCGCACCGTGCACGCCGGGTCGGCCGTGATCGCGGCATCCGCCACCCGCGAGCTGTTCGAGAGGTTCGCGGATGCCGCGCCCCGGCCGGTGCCGCCCGCCTACGGCGAGCTCACCGAGCGGGAACGCGAGATCTTCGCGCTGGCGGCGCGGGGGCTGTCCAACGCCGAGATCGCGGCGCGGGAGTTCCTGTCTGAGGCCACCGTGAAGACGCATATCAGCCGGATCCTCACCAAGCTGGGGCTGCGCGACCGGGTGCAGCTCGTGGTGTTCGCGTTCGAGCACGACCTCGCGTAGTCCGGTGTCGGCGCCGGACGGCAGAATCGGCGCATGGAACTGCAGCTGAGCATGGTCGTCCTCGAAGTGGCCGACCTGGAGGCATCCCTTCGCTTCTACCGGCGCCTGGGACTGGAGATCCCCGAGGTGGCGCCGGGCGGGCGACCCGTGGTCGCGCACCGCATGGGCAGCGGGGTCACGCTGCTGATCACGACGTCGTTCGCGTCGGTGTACGACCCGACGTGGTCGCGGCCGGCCGGTGGCGGGTACTCGCAGATGCTGGAGTTCTACGTGGGCGACGATGCCGTCGTCGACAGCCGCTGGGCCGAGCTCGTCGATGCCGGCTACGTCGGGCGGATGCCGCCCACCCAGACGTTCGGCCCGTACGCGGCGATCGTGGAGGACCCCGACGGCAACGTCGTCCTGCTCACCTCGGACGAGGCGGCCTCACCCGACGCCTGACAGCACTTGCGTGATGCAAGCGACGGGGGTTACGCTCGCCGCGGGCAGTACTTTCATCACGCAAGCGCGTACGTAAAGGAGCAGGTCATGTCGGAGAACTACACCACCACCCTCACCGTCGCCGCGACGCCGCAGCAGGCGTTCGACGCGATCAACGACGTCGCGGGCTGGTGGGGGCGCATCACCGGCACCACCACCGCGGTCGGCGACGAGTTCGTCTACGTCGTGCCGGGTCTGCACTACTCCGGCTTCCGGATCGCGGCGATCGAGCCCGGCCGTCTCGTCGAGTGGTTCGTGACGGGCAGCTACCTCGACTTCGTCGACGACCACCAGGAGTGGAACGGCACCACCGTGCGGTTCGAGATCGCCGCATCGGACGAGGGCACCACCGTCGTCTTCACGCACGAAGGCCTCGCGACCGATGTGCCCTGCTACGACACGTGCGCGAACGCCTGGAACCTGTTCGTGAACCACAGTCTCAAGGCGTTCATCGAGACCGGAACCGGAATGCCGTACGAGTTCCGCGGTGACGAGCAGCTGCTGCCGCACGAGCACGAGGCGCTGCACGAGGGCATCGCCGACGCGCTCGCGAACGGCTGAGCGGATCATCCTCGCGATGTAGCGGGATGCCTCTCCCGGCCGACGCGCGGGGACCCGGGTCGTCCATACCGTCGGAGGCATGGAACTCTCATCGACCGACCTGGGCCTCGCCGCCCGGGTGCAGCAGCTCACCAAGACCTATGGCGCCGGCGAGAGCGCGGTCCACGCGCTCGACGGGGTGAGCGTCGGCATCCGCCGGGGCGAGTTCACCGCGATCATGGGCCCGTCGGGCTCGGGCAAGTCGACCCTCATGCACATCATGGCGGGCCTCGACGCGCCCACCTCGGGCCGGGCGTGGATCGGCGACACCGACATCACGGGCCTCTCGGACCTCGAGCTCACGATCCTCCGCCGTCGCCGCGTCGGCTTCGTGTTCCAGGCCTTCAACCTGGTGCCCACGCTCGATGCGCTCGGCAACATCATGCTGCCGTTCGACCTCGACGGGCGGCGGCCGACCGCGCTGGAGCGCGCCCGCATCGACGGGCTCGTCGAGCGGCTCGGCCTGACTGCCCGACTCGGGCACCGGCCGCACCAGCTGTCGGGCGGACAGCAGCAGCGCGTGGCGATCGCCCGCGCGCTGGCCACGGCGCCCGACCTGGTGTTCGCCGACGAGCCGACCGGCAACCTCGACTCCCGCTCGGGCCGCGAGGTGCTGGCGCTCCTGGCCGCCGCGACGCGCGAGCACGGCCAGTCGATCGCCATGGTGACCCACGACCCCGTCGCGGCCTCGCACGCCGACCGCGTGCTGTTCCTCGGCGACGGTCGCATCGTGGCCGACAAGGCGCGTCAGAGCGCCGAGGAGATCTCGGCGTACATGCTGGCGTCCGAGCTCGGCACCGCGGCGCCCACCACGGCCGTGCCGGTCGCCGCCGTCGCGACCGCACAGGTGGCGTCATGACCGCGCTCGTCGAGACCCCGGCCGAGCGGATGCCGGGGCCGGCGGCATCCACTGCGCTCCGGCGCACCCCGCCGCTGCCGTGGCTGCGCGAGCGGGGCATGGGTGGCAGCATCCTGGTCGCCGCGATCTCCAGCGCGTTCGGCGCGATCCTGCTGAGCGCGACGGGGTTCATCGGGGCGATGCTGAAGGCGAACCCGTACATCGGCGACAGCGAGACCCTCGCCGTCGTGCTCGTGATCATGAGCTTCCTGCTGATCGGGGTCGCGGTGTACGTGGCATCGATCGTGACGGCGAACACGTTCGCCACGGTCATCGCCGGTCGCACGCGTCGCATCGCGCTGCTGCGTCTCATCGGAGCATCAGCGCGGTCGCAGCGCGAGGAGGTCGGCCGGCAGGGTCTCGTCGTCGGCGTGATCGGCGCGGGCATCGGCCTCGCCGGCGGCACACTGGTGTCGTGGGCCGGCGTCGTGCTCGCGACGCGGCTGCTCGGCCTCGACGGCCTGGACTACGCCGTCGTGCAGCCGGTGCTCGTCATCCCGGCGGTCGTGGTCGCGCTCACGACCTGGGCCGCGGCGTGGGCGGGTTCGCGCCGCGTGCTGACCGTGACGCCGCTGCAGGCGCTCGGCGGTTCGGTCGAGGCCTCGCACGACGCGGTCGCGCGGCGCGGCGGGCGCAACGGCGTCGCGATCACGCTCTTCGCGATCGGCGCCGCACTGCTGGCCGGCGGCATCGTGCTCGGACTGCTGTCGCCGCTCGGCGTCGTCGTGGCCTTCTTCGGCGGGGTGTTCTCGTTCACCGGGCTCGCCCTCGGCGCGACGCTCGTGATGCCGCCCGTGCTGCGCCTCGTCGGACGCCTGTTCGGGCGGTCGGCGACCGCCCGCCTGGCGGCGGAGAACGCGCTGCGCTACCCCGAGCGCTCCAGCCGCATGGCGATCGGCGTCGTGATGGGCGTCACGCTCGTGACGATGTTCGCGGTCGCGCTGGAGACCGTGAAGGCCGTGATGATCGCGTCGGGCGACGGCGAGGCTCCGGCCGAGATGACGACGCTGGTCGACACGTTCGCCGCCATCATGATGGGCCTCGTCGCGGTCGCCGCGGTGATCGCCGCCGTGGGCCTGGTCAACCTCCTCACGATCGGCGTCGTGCAGCGCCGCCGCGAGCTCGGCCTGCTGCGCGCCCTGGGCGTGTCGACCGGCCAGGTGCGACGCGTGGTGCTGCTGGAGGCCGCGCACATCACGATCGCCGCGACCGTCACGGGGCTCGTGCTGGGCATCGCGTACGGCTGGGCCGGCGCGCAGTCGCTCCTGGGCTCGGTGGCGGTGCCGCCGTCGTGGTCGTCGCCGACGCTCGTGGCGCCGGCCGTGCCCTGGCTGCCGGTCGTGATCATCGTGGCCGCGACCGCCGTGCTGACCCTCGTCGCGGCCGTCGTCCCGACGCGGCTCGCCACGCGGGTCGCGCCGGTCGAGGCGCTCGCCGACTGAGGCGTGGGCCTGCGGATGCCGCGGCGCAGGCTTCGCGCCGCGGCATCCCCTCGTCCGCGTCCGCCGACGGCGTCAGGGTGTCGGCGGCACCAGCTGGAACGGGCCGCCGCCCGTGACGTCGGCCACGACCTCGAGGTAGTCCGCGGCGGCGTGTGCGTCGTCGTCGGTCGAGTACAGGTCCGCGACCTCCTTCAGGGCGGTCACCAGGTTGTCCTGGGGGACGGCGGTGTCGACGGCCTTGCCGTGCACCCCCTGGCGCGTCGACATGAGGGCCGTGAGCCGGGGCGATCCCGCGGGGCGGTCCTTCCACAGGCTCCAGAGTGTGCGCGGGGTGGCGTTGCGGCTGCCGTGGTGCCCGACCTTGTAGAGGTCGATCGTGGTGAGCTTGGCCCGCAGCTCGGGCTCCTTCGCGAAGCGCTTGAGCGTGTGCTGCCAGTTCTCGATCTGCGCATCGCCCGGGAACAGCAGCGACAGCTCGCCGAACTCGAACAGCAGGAGCAGGCTCGTGTTGTTGAG
>Ga0160450_100631_pt1 | contig 18819 bp, 18 predicted proteins | sample HID1975K_E1MG_FD_108257 | JGI IMG/M metagenome (GOLD analysis project Ga0160450, IMG submission 108257) | Enriched soil microbial communities from UW Madison campus, WI, USA - HID1975K_E1 MG | ecosystem: Environmental > Terrestrial > Soil > Unclassified | place: USA: Madison, Wisconsin...
GCGCCACATCGCCGAGCGGGGCGTCGACGTCGTCGTGGGATTCGGCGGCTACGCCTCCGCCCCCGCGTACGTGGCGGCGCGCCGTGAGCGCGTGCCGTTCGTCGTCCACGAGGCGAACGCCCGCCCGGGCCTGGCCAACGTGCTGGGGGCACGCCGGGCCGCCGGCGTCGGGGTCGCGTTCGAGGGCACGCCGCTCAAGCGCTCGCGCGTGGTCGGGATGCCGCTGCGCGACGAGATCATCACGCTCGACCGTGCGGCGCTGCGTGACGAGGCCGCCGAGTACTTCGGCCTCGACGCCGACAAGCCGGTGCTGCTGGTTTTCGGCGGATCGCTGGGCGCGCAGCGCCTCAACGAGGCGTTCGGCGAGGGCCACGGCGGCGCATGGCGCGATGTGCTCGACGCGGGCTGGCAGCTGCTGCACGCGACGGGGGAGCGTTCCGAGCTCGCGGACCCCGGTGCGCCGGGCTATGCGATGGTGCGCTACCTCGACCGCATGGACCTCGCGTTCGCGCTGGCGGATGTGGTCGTCTCACGCGCAGGTGCGGCGACGGTGAGCGAGATCAGCGCCCTGGGCATCCCGACCATGTACGTGCCGTACGCGGTGGGCAACGGCGAGCAGGCGCTCAACGCCGCGTCCGCCGTGCGGGCCGGGGCCGCCGTCCTGATCCCGGATGCCGGCTTCACGGGCGACCGCGTGCGCGCGGAGGTCGTCCCGTTCCTGGCCGACGACGCCCGGCGCGCCGCGATGGCGGAGGCCGCGGCATCCGTGGGCATCAAGAACGGGACCGCCAACGTCGTCGCCATGATTGACGAGGCGCTGAAGGGCTGACGCGGCGGCTAGGTACAGCTAGGCGGTCGCGGGACCGGAGGCGCGCAGCGCCGCCGTGACGACGGCCAGCGCCTCGTCGGTGTCGAGGCGCAGGTCGCGCACCTGCGTCGCGAAGGCGGCCGCCGCGCGCTGCAGCTGCTGGCGCGCCGGGTCTGCGTCGAACGCGACGAACGTGCCGTTGCGGCCGCGGGTCTCGATGATCCCCGACGCCTCGAGCTCGCGATACGCCCGGGCCACGGTTCCCGGCGCGATGCCGAGGTCTTCGGCGAGGCGCCTCACGGTGGGCAGCCGCTCGCCTGCGGCGAGCTCGCCGGATGCGACGGCGTCCACGAGCCCTCCGCGCAGCTGTTCGAACGGCGGGACGGGCGACGACGGGTCGATGACGATCATGCCGCGGCACCTCCCATCGACGCCGCCTGTGGTGATGTCGGGGCGGCTGTAGGGCGAAGATACTCCGGATACAGCCGCGCGGGGAGCCGGCCGTCGAGCAGGGTGTAGCCGACCTGCAGGATCGGGATCCCGTACCACGGGAACAACGAGAAGAGGCGCGCCGAGTCAGGTTGGTCGATGCCTACGACCGCGAAGAACAGGCCCGTCAGCGCAAGCCCCAGAGGGAGCCAGGCGGCCATCGCCGCGACCATGCGGAGCGGGGCGAACGTGCCGACGCGGAAGAGATCGTCCCATGCCAGTTCCAGCGTGTCGCTCGCGGGCTGGGGACGCGCTAGCACGCGGCGTTCGGCGAGCCGGCAGACGGCGGAGACCAGCAGCGAGAACGCGAGGAGGATGGCTGCCACGACGAAGGTCGTCGGGGCGAGAGCGCCGCCGAGCGTCGCCGCACCGAGCGCGGCACAGGTCACGACGGCGGCGACGAGCAGCCACGTCGGCAGGTGCGTCGCCCAGGACGGCAGGTAGTCGCGCACGCGGAGCGCCGTCGCTCGTGCGATCCTCGGGGCCGCAGGAGCCGGGGGGAAGAGCCGCTCACGCACGGTCACGATCGTCGACGCGATGCCGAGCACGAGGAACAGCGTGAGCGTGAAGATCCACATCGCGGACGGCACGGCGCCGAGCGGGGTCCAGACGAACAGTCCGCCGATCACCACGATGCCGCCGAGCATGCCCCACATGTTTGCGCGAAGCAGCGCCCGGGCACGGTGGCGGATGCTGTGCCACATGTCCCATGTCGGGATCGGCAGCCGTGCCCGCATCGACATCTGCTGGATCCGGGTGACCCCCCAGGAGTCCGTTCTCAACACGATCAGGAACACGATCGGAACGACCGCGGCCAGGCACAGCAGGATCGTGTTGAACGCCTGGAACGACATCTCGAACTCCATCGTCCGATTGTGTCGCGCACTGTATCAATGTGTCAATACAGAATGGATGCCGCCACCCGATGCCCCCGGGCGCGCCGGGGCCGTGGCATCCCCTCGCCAACTTAGGATTGACGGGTCATGATCAGACCCGATCTCAGTCTTCCCATCCCCGACGACATCACCGCCGCCCACTTCATCGGAATCGGCGGATCCGGCATGTCGGGGCTCGCCCGCATGTTCCTGGAGCGCGGCATCCGCGTGTCGGGATCCGACCGTGCCGACAGCAAGGCGCTGCAGGAGCTCGCCGAGCTCGGCGCGACCGTGCACGTCGGCCACGACGCCGCGAACCTCGCCGACGACGTCGACACCGTGATCCACACCGGTGCCATCTGGCCCGAGAACCCGGAGTTCGTGCTCGCCAAGCAGCGCGAACTCCATGTCATCCACCGCTCTCAGGCGCTGTACTGGCTCATCGGCGGGCGCCGCCTCGTGTCGGTCGCGGGTGCGCACGGCAAGACGACGTCGACCGGCATGCTCGTGACCGCGCTGCGCGACCTCGGCGTGGACCCGACGTTCGTCAACGGCGGTGTCATCGCCCAGCTCGGCGTCTCCAGCGGCACCGGGTCCGACGACGTCTTCGTCATCGAGGCGGACGAGTCCGACGGCACCTTCCTGCTGTACGACACCTCGATCGCGCTCATCACGAACGTCGATCCCGACCACCTCGACCACTGGGGCACGCGCGACGCGTTCTATGCCGCATTCGCCCGGTTCGCGAACGAGGCGCGCGAGGCCGTCGTGATCTCGTCCGACGACGCCGGGGCGCAGCTGGTCGCCGCCCAGCTCACCCACCCGAACGTCGTGACGTTCGGCGAGGCCGCCGACGCCGCCGTCCGCGTGAGCGACATCGTCACCGAAGGACCGGTCTCGTTCCGCCTCACCCATGAAGGCGCGACGGTCGATGCGCAGCTGCCGATCCCCGGCGCGCACAACGCGATCAACGCCGCCGGCGCGGTCGCCGTGCTGCTGACGCTCGGCCACGACCTCGAGCCCGCCGTGCGCGCGGTCGAGGGCTTCGCGGGCACGATCCGCCGGTTCGAGCTGCACGGCGTCGAGCGCGGCGTCAGCGTCTTCGACGACTACGCGCACCACCCGACCGAGGTCGCCGCGGCTCTCGCCGCGGCCCGCACGGTCGTGGGCGACGGGCGCATCATCGCCATCCAGCAGCCGCACACGTACTCGCGGACGCAGGAGATGTATCGGGAGTTCGCCGAGGTGCTCGAGCGCTACGCCGATCACACCGTGATGCTCGATGTCTACGGCGCCCGCGAGGACCCCGTGCCCGGCGTCACCGGAGAGCTTGTCAGCGGGGCGTTCGCGGATCCGTCACACGTGCACTACGTGCCCGACTGGCAGCAGGCCGCCGACTACACCGCGACCGTGGCGCGCGAGGGCGACTACGTGATCACGCTCGGCTGCGGCAACGTCTACCTCATCATCCCGCAGGTGCTCGAGGCGCTCTCGGGCTCGCACTCCCTCCCGCCGGCATGGGGGGAGTAGGGCTCGCATGCGCCGCCCCTCGCCGTTGCCGCCGCCCCCCGCCGTCACGCGCGGCGCGGCTCGGGCCGCCGCGCCGGCGACGCGCGCGGTCGTGGACGAGGTGGCCGACGATGCGCAGAGGGATGCCGTCACCGCGCCTCTCGCGCCCGACCGGGCCGTCGCGCCCGTCGCCGACGAGTATCCGACGGCTCCCGTCATCCCGCTCACCGATCCTCGTGAGGAAGACGCTGACGAAGCCCCCGGCGACGCTGCGGACACGGGGGATCCGGATGTCGGCTTCCGCGAGGTCTGGAGGGCCGCGCGTGCCCGCCGCAAGGCGCTGCGCGCGGAGGTGCGCCGTTTCACCGTGCGCCAGCGGCGCCGGCGCGCGATCTGGCTCGGGGCCGCGGCATCCGTCCTCCTGCTCGCCCTCGGCACCGTGGGGGCCGCCTACAGTCCGCTGTTCGGGGTCGAGAAGATCTCGATCGTGGGGGCGCAGCGGCTGAACGAGGCCGAGGTGGCCGATGCGCTGTCAGGCCAGCTCGGCACGCCGCTGCCGCTCGTCGACGAGAGCGCCGTCAAGAAGGCGCTCGTCGCGTTCCCGCTCGTCGAGACCTACGCGCTGGAGGCGCGGCCGCCCCACGAGCTCGTGGTCCGCATCGTCGAGCGCACTCCCATCGGGCTCATCGAGACGCGCGCCGGCTACACCCTCGTGGACGCCGCCGGGGTCGCGCTGTCGACCACCGCGACGCCGAGCGCCGGAACGCCGCTGCTCACGATCACCGGCGGCGTGAAGTCCGACGCGTTCGCGGCGGCCGGCCAGGTGATGAGGTCGCTGCCCGACGACATCCGCGCACAGGTGACGGAGGTGTCGGCATCCACTCCCGACGACGTCACGCTCACGCTCGGCGGCACCAACACGCAGGTGGTGTGGGGCAATGCGGAGGAGTCGGCGCTCAAGGCGCTCGTGCTGCAGAAGGCGATGGCGGGCAGGCCGCCGCAGGACGTGTACACCTACGACGTCTCGTCGCCCGAGGCCGTCGTCGTGCGCTGACGCGCGCCGCGCTGGATTTCGCCCACAGTTGCCGCGACACGCCGACTCGTTCCGTGCTGCGGCGCGGCGTCGGCTTACTTTCGACACAGCGGAATTGCATACCGGGCAATTCTTTATACCTCTACTAGAGGTTGAAGGTTTACAAGCCAGGGGGCCGGCATGAGCCAGAACCAGAACTACCTCGCCGTGATCAAGGTCGTCGGCGTCGGCGGCGGCGGTGTCAACGCGGTCAACCGCATGATCGAGCTCGGCCTCCGCGGCGTCGAGTTCATCGCGATCAACACCGATGCCCAGGCACTGCTCATGAGCGACGCCGACGTCAAGCTCGACGTCGGGCGCGAGCTCACGCGCGGTCTCGGCGCAGGTGCCGACCCCGAGGTGGGGCGACGCGCCGCCGAGGACCACGCCGAGGAGATCGAGGAGGCGCTGCGCGGCGCCGACATGGTCTTCGTCACGGCGGGCGAGGGCGGCGGCACCGGAACCGGTGGCGCGCCTGTGGTCGCGAAGATCGCGAAGTCGATAGGAGCACTCACGATCGGTGTCGTGACGAAGCCCTTCTCCTTCGAGGGGCGTCGCCGCCAGCAGCAGGCCGAGTCGGGAGTCGCACGCCTCAAGGAAGAGGTCGACACCCTCATCGTGGTGCCGAACGACCGGCTGCTCGAGATCAGCGACCGCGGCATCTCGATGATCGAGGCGTTCGCCACGGCCGATCAGGTGCTCCTGGCCGGTGTCCAGGGCATCACCGACCTCATCACGACGCCCGGTCTCATCAACCTGGACTTCGCCGACGTCAAGTCGGTCATGCAGGGAGCAGGGTCGGCCCTCATGGGCATCGGCTCGGCACGGGGAGCCGATCGCGCCATCAAGGCCGCCGAGCTCGCCGTCGAATCGCCGCTGCTCGAAGCCTCGATCGAGGGTGCGCACGGCGTGCTGCTGTCGATCCAGGGTGGATCGAACCTCGGCATCTTCGAGATCAACGATGCAGCGCAGCTGGTGAAGGAGGCCGCGCACCCCGAGGCGAACATCATCTTCGGCACGGTCATCGACGACACCCTCGGCGACGAGGTGCGCGTCACGGTGATCGCGGCGGGCTTCGACGGCGGCGAGCCGCAGGCGCGCATCGAGCCGATCACGGCCGCGCGCGTCGTCTCGACGCCCGCGCTGCCTGCGACCCCCGCCGACGAGGCCGCGAAGGACCGCGATGTCGTCGAGTCGCCGGCCGTGCCGGTGTCCGTCGGCGCCGTCACCGAGTCGTCCTACGACTCGGCGTTCAGCGACGACGACCTCGACATCCCCGATTTCCTGAAGTAATCCTTCGGCTGGCTCGGGAACCGTGGGAGATCTGTCGGACCGCCTCGCGGAGGTGGACGGACGGATCGCGGATGCCGCACGCGCGGCGGGACGTGATCCCTCCGAACTCACCCGCATCGTGGTGACGAAGTTCCACCCGGCGTCGCTCGTCGACGAGCTGTACCGGCTCGGCGTGCGCGACGTGGGGGAGAACCGGCAGCAGGAGCTCAGTCGCAAGGTCGGCGAGGTGGATGCCGGCCCGGACCTGCGCTGGCACTTCATCGGACAGGCGCAGACGAACAAGGCGCGCGCTATCCGGGCGGCGGCGAACGTCGTGCACTCGCTCGACCGCGCCCGCCTGGCCGATGCTCTGCATGCCGCCGCCGACGAGGACGATCCTGTGCTCGACGTGCTGCTGCAGGTGAACCTCACCGACGACCCGGGCCGGGGCGGCGTGCCGCCGGAGGGTGTCGTCACCCTCGCCGAGCACGCGGCGGGGCTCGCCTCACTGAGGGTGCGGGGCGTCATGGCGGTCGCCCCGCTCGACGAGCCGCCGGCACCCGCCTTCGAGCGGCTGCGCGGCTGCTCTGACGCCCTCCGGCGTGTCGTCCCCGGCGCGTCGTGGATCTCGGCGGGCATGACCGCCGACTTCGCGGAGGCCATCGCGGCCGGCGCGACACACCTACGCATCGGGTCGGCAATCACCGGCCCTCGGCCTGAACGCGGTTAACCTCGGAACAGATGAGCACTACGGAGGATGCGATGTCGAACCCGCTCAAGAAGACCATGGTGTACCTGGGCCTCGCCGACGAGGAAGAGGTCTACGAAGAGCCGGCACCGCAGCCGCGTGCCCGCACCTCCGAGAAGGTCGTAGAGAAGGCGGCAGCCCCCGTGACCCCGATCCATCGCCCTACCGTCGTCCGCCAGCCCGCGCCGGCGGCCATCAACGAGATCCTGACGGTCCACCCCAAGCAGTACCGGGATGCCCAGGTCATCGCCGAGAACTTCCGTGACGGAATCCCCGTCATCATCAACCTGTCGCAGATGAGCGACGCGGACGCGCGACGTCTGATCGACTTCGCCAGCGGCCTGTCGCTGGGGCTCTACGGACGCATCGAGCGGGTCACCAGCAAGGTGTTCCTGCTGTCGCCCGAGAACGTCGCGGTGTCGGGGGACGGGGCGGTCGCGCAGGCCGACCCGGACTCGGTTCCCTTCTCGCAGCCGTAATCTGGCTACGTGGCAGTCGTCCAACTCATCGCAGCGATCCTCAACCTCGCGCTGCTCCTGTATGTCTTCGTGCTGCTCGCGCGGCTGATCCTCGACTGGATCCCGTTCTTCAACCGTGAATGGCGCCCTCACGGCGCCGGTCTCGTGGCCGCCGAGATCGTCTACACGGTGACCGATCCGCCCATCAGGCTGTTCCGCCGATTCATCCCGCCGCTGCGCATCGGAGCCATCGCGATCGACTTCGGGTTCGCCTTGACGATGCTCCTGTGCTTCGTGCTGCTCAGCATCACGAGGGCCCTCGCGGGCTGATCCGATCGCGTCACCGGGAGTCTTCCGGGAGTCGTCGTTCTTCGACACTCTCAGAACCCGCGGCTATGCTTTGCTGATACGAACGGCCGCCGACCGGCGACCTCACCGTCAACGGCCCAGACGCTCGAAAGAGGAATCACCATGGCTTTGTCCCCCGATGACGTCGTCACCAAGCAGTTCCAGCACGTCCGCTTCAAGGAGGGCTTCGACCCGGACGAGGTGGACGACTTCCTCGACGAGATCGTGGTCGAGTGGCGCAAGGCCGTCGCCGAGAACGAGGAGCTGAAGGCCAAGCTGGCGGCGTACGAGTCGGGTGCCGCTCCGGCGCGCGCGGCGGAGCCCGCCCCCGCCCCGGCCGTCGAGGCCGCTCCGGTCACCGGTGCAGCTCCCGCCGCGAGCGCCGGCATCATCGAGCTGGCGCAGCGTCTGCACGACGAGCACGTCGCCGAGGGCATCGCCCAGCGCGACCAGCTCATCTCGGACGCCAAGTCGCAGGCGGCGACCATCGTCTCGGACGCCGAGACCCGTGGCCGCGAGGAGCTCGCCAAGCTCGACCGCGAGCGCACCGGCCTGGAGAGCAAGATCACCGAGCTCCGCAACTTCGAGCGCGACTACCGCGCTCAGCTGCGCAGCTACATCGAGGGCAAGCTGCGTGACCTCGAGACCACGGCGACGACGTCCGGCGCTCAGCCGGTCTCGTCGCTGGGCCTCTAACCCTTGTCAGGCCGAGCACCCCTTCGTCCGGCGGCGGCCGGCGCCATCATCGCGATCCTCGCGCTGGTGGTGCTGGCCGCCGACCAGTTGGCGAAGCACTTCGCACTGCAGAACCTTCCGTTCCAGGAGCCGGTGCACGTCATCGGCGACTTCCTGATCTTCTACCTCACCCGCAACTCGGGGGCCGCGTTCTCGCTCGGCGCCGATGCCACCTGGATCTTCACGATCGCGCTGTCAGCCGTCGTGATCGTGATCGTGTGGCTCGCCGCGACCCGGGTGCGCTCGCGCCTGTGGGCCGTCGCCCTGGGCCTGCTGCTCGGCGGCGTGCTGGGCAACCTCGGCGACCGCCTCTTCCGTGATCCCGGCTTCGGGGTCGGCCACGTGGTGGACTTCATCGACACCCCGTGGATGTGGTTCATCCCCGGCATGCCGGGGGGGATCTACAACATCGCCGACATGTTCATCGTGTCGATGATGATCGGCGTCGCGATCCTGGTGCTCGTGGGCCTCCACCTCGACGGCTCGCGCGAGAAGAAGCTCGCCGAAGAGCAGGCGGAGGAGGCCGCGGCGCGCGACGCCGAGGCCGCTGAGGGCGCGAGCAGCGCGTCCGACGATGCGGTCGCCGCTCCCGCCGGCGGTGACGAGGATGCGGATGCCGCGGCATCCGACACCGCTCCGCCGAAGTCCGGGGACTGACGTGGAGTCCCGCAGTCTTCCCGTTCCCGACGGGCTCGACGGCACGCGCGTCGACGCGGCACTCGCCAAGATGCTCGGGTTCTCGCGCACCTTCGCGGCGGACGTCGCCGATGCCGGCGGCGTGACGATGGACGGACGCACCCTGGCCAAGTCCGACAAGCTGCGAGGCGGTTCATGGCTCGACGTCTCGTGGACTCCCAAGGAGGAGCCCCGTGTCGTGCCGGTCGAGGTTCCCGAGCTCGGCATCGTGTACGACGACGACGACATCGTCGTGGTCGACAAGCCGTCCGGTGTGGCGGCGCATCCGTCGCTCGGCTGGGAAGGGCCCACGGTGCTGGGAGCCCTCGCGGCGGGCGGGTACCGCATCGCCACGACCGGAGCCGCCGAGCGACAGGGCGTGGTCCACCGGCTCGACGTCGGCACGAGCGGCCTCATGGTCGTCGCGAAGACCGAACGTGCCTACGTCGCGCTCAAGCGCGCGTTCAAGGAGCGCGAGGTCGAGAAGATCTACCACGCGGTCGTGCAGGGCCACCCTGATCCGCTGGTCGGGACGATCGACGCGCCGATCGGCCGGCATCCCTCGCACTCGTGGAAGTTCGCCGTCACACCCGACGGCAAGGACTCGGTGACCCACTACGAGACGCTCGAGGCGTTCCCCGGCGCATCGCTGCTGGAGATCCACCTCGAGACCGGACGCACGCATCAGATCCGCGTCCACATGGCCGCGCACCGGCACCCGTGCGTCGGCGATCCGCTGTACGGCGGCGACCCCACGCTGTCGGCGCGCCTCGGGCTCACCCGTCAGTGGCTGCACGCGCACGAACTGTCGTTCGCGCACCCGGCGACGGGGGACTGGGTCACCTTCACGTCGGACTACCCTGCCGACCTCGCCCACGCGCTCGAGGTGCTGCGCGGCGACTGACGCCTGCGCGGCCTCAGCGACCGCCCTCGAACCGGGCCGTGCCTTCGGTGAGGGCGTACTCGATGCGGCGATACATGTCGGGCAGCTCCAGTGGCGGCAGCTCGTGGAGCGGATGCCAGCCGACCTCCGTCATCTCGCCGTCGGCGGGGTGCGGCTCGCCCGAGACCCACTCGCAGCGGAAGACGAGGTCGAGGTAGTCGACCTCGTCGCCGTGCGGATAGACGACCCGCGGCAGCTGGTGCACCCACGCGAGGCGCTCGACACGGCAGACGACGCCGGCCTCTTCGAGCGTTTCGCGCACGGCCGCGTCGGCCGGTTCCTCGCCCGGTTCGACGATCCCGGTGATCGGCGTCAGGGCGCCGTTGTCGCTGCGCCGGCCGAGGAGGATGCTGTCGCCGCGCAGCACCACGGCTGTCGCGCCGACGAGCGGCAGAGCGGTGGTGCCGATGTGGCGGCGCAGTTCGACGACGAAATCGGGGGTGGCCATGGGGTCAGCCTAGGCGTGGCTCGGCGGGCCGGCAGCGGAACACGTGGACGGCGGGGATGTCGGATGCCTCGGCCATAGTGGACGCATGACGATCGAGGTGCGGCCGGCCACCGTGTTCGACGACGTGGCGGCGGTCATCGGGCCGAAGAATCCGCAGTCCAGCGTGTGCTTCTGCTTGAGCTACCGAATCCCGTCGAAAGAGGCGAACGCGTTGCGCGGCGCGGATCGCGCCGACCGCGTGCGACGGCTCATGGACGAGGAGGGGCCGATCGGCGTCTTGGCGTACGACGGCGACGAGCCGGTCGGATGGGCAGCGGTCGCGCCACGCTCGCGCACGCACTTCGCGACGTTCCGCAAGATCCCGTACATCGATGAGCAGGACGTCTGGTCGCTGTGGTGCTTCCGTGTGCGCCCCGGGCACCGCAAGCAGGGCGTCATGCATGCGCTCATCGACGGCGCCGTCGACTTCGCCCGCGACCGCGGTGCGCCGGCGATCGAGGGGTACCCGGTCGACAACGAGGGTGCCAAGGTCGACCTGACGATGGCGTACGTCGGCACCCGGCGCCTGTTCGAGCAGGCGGGTTTCACCAAGGCTGCCGACACCGCGTCGGTGCTGTCGGGGTTCACCCGTGTGCTCATGCGGCGCGACCTCTAGCGTGGACGCGTGAACGAGCTCCTCCGTCGCCGCCTCGAGCGCGCCAGCACGCTGTACCTCGACTTCCTCGACACGATCCCCGCCGAGCATCTCGGCTCGCGCCTGCCCGGTCTGCCGTCCGACACGGTCGGTCATCAGCTGTGGTGCGTGCTCGGCGCCCGCGAGAGCTTCCCCAAGGCGGCGCGGGCAGGGGAGTGGCAGGGCTTCTCCAGCCCGATCGACCGTGACGGATCATCGGATCCGGAGGCCGTGCGCGCGGCCTTCGTGCAGACCTCGGCCGACGTGGACGACTGGGTGGCAGGCATCGACGTCGCCGACGAGGACTCGCTGCGCTACGTCCTCGCGCTGCTGGAGCACGAGACGATGCACCAGGGCCAGCTCATCCGCTATCTGTACGGGCTCGGCATCGATCGCCCGCACACGTGGCAGCAGCAGTACGCCCTCAACGAGGAGTTCTGAGCCTCCGCCTTCGCACCCCTGACCTTCACCCTGAACTCGAGGGTGAACCGACCTCCGCGGCCGGTCCCGCCGACACCCGGCGGGGCCGGCCTCGGTGTCTGCGGTCGTCCGTAGACTCGTTGCGTGGCATCCGATTCCTTCGTTCATCTGCACGTGCACAGCGAGTACTCGATGCTCGACGGGGCGGCCAAGATCGGCGCGATGACGCAGGCTGCGGCCGAGTACGGGATGCCGGCGATCGCCGTCACCGACCACGGCAACACGTTCGCGGCGTTCGAGTTCTACCGGGCGGCGCAGGCAGCCGGGGTGAACCCCATCATCGGCCTCGAGGCGTACGTGACACCCGGAACCCACCGCAGCGACAAGTCGCGCGTGGCCTGGGGTTCGCCCGAGCAGAAGAGCGACGATGTGTCGGGCTCGGGCGCGTACACCCACATGACCCTGTGGAGCGAGAACACCGGGGGCATGCACAACCTCTTCCGGCTGAGCTCGCTGTCGAGCATGGAGGGCTACTACTTCAAGCCCCGCATGGACCGGGAGCTGCTGCAGACGTACGGCAAGGGGCTCATCGCGACGACCGGCTGCCCGTCGGGCGAGGTGCAGACGCGTCTGCGGCTCGGCCAGTACGACGCCGCGCGTGCGGCTGCCGCCGAGTTCCAGGACATCTTCGGCAAGGAGAACTACTTCGCCGAGATCATGGACCACGGACTCTCGATCGAGCGCCGGATCATGACGGACCTGCTGCGGCTCGCGAAGGACCTCGACATCCCGCTGGTCGCCACGAACGACTCCCACTACACGCACCAGCACGAGGCCGACGCGCACGCCGCGCTGCTGTGCGTGCAGTCCGGTTCGACGCTGGACGACCCCAACCGGTTCAAGTTCGACGGCGACGGCTACTACATCAAGACCGCACAGGAGATGCGGCAGCTCTTCCGCGACCACCCCGAGGCGTGCGACAACACGCTGCTGATCGCCGAGCGGTGCCAGGTCGAGTTCAACACCTCCGCGAACTACATGCCGCGGTTCCCCGTGCCCGACGGCGAGACCGAGGACAGCTGGCTCATCAAGGAGGTCGAGCGCGGCCTCCACTACCGGTACCCCGACGGCATCCCCGACAAGGTCCGCAAGCAGGCCGAGTACGAGACCGGCATCATCCTGCAGATGGGCTTCCCCGGGTACTTCCTCGTGGTCGCCGACTTCATCAACTGGGCGAAGGACAACGGGATCCGGGTGGGTCCCGGCCGTGGCTCCGGCGCCGGCTCCATGGTCGCGTACTCCATGAAGATCACCGACCTCGATCCCCTCGAGCACGGCCTCATCTTCGAGCGCTTCCTCAACCCCGACCGGGTCTCGATGCCCGACTTCGACGTCGACTTCGACGACCGTCGCCGTGGCGAGGTGATCGACTACGTCACCGCGAAGTACGGCTCGGAGCGCGTCGCGCAGATCGTCACGTACGGCACCATCAAGTCGAAGCAGGCCCTGAAGGACGCCGGTCGCGTGCTCGGATTCCCGTTCAGCATGGGGGAGCGGCTGACCAAGGCGATGCCCCCGGCGGTGATGGGCAAGGACATGCCGCTGGACGGCATGTTCGACCCGCAGCATCCCCGCTACAAAGAAGCCGTCGAGTTCCGCACGCTGATCGAGACCGACCCCGAGGCGAAGACGGTGTTCGACCGCGCACTCGGGCTCGAAGGCCTCAAGCGGCAGTGGGGCGTGCATGCCGCCGGCGTCATCATGTCGTCCGAGCCGCTGCTCGACATCATCCCCATCATGCGGCGCGAGCAGGACGGCCAGATCGTCACGCAGTTCGACTACCCGTCGTGCGAGACCCTGGGCCTCATCAAGATGGACTTCCTGGGGCTGCGCAACCTCACGATCATCTCGGACGCGCTCGACAACATCCGCCTCAACCGCGGCGAGGAGCTCGACCTCGAGCACCTCGCGCTCGACGACCGCCCTGCATACGACCTGCTGACGCGCGGTGACACGCTGGGCGTGTTCCAGCTCGACGGCGGACCGATGCGCTCGCTCCTCCGGCTCATGAAGCCCGACAACTTCGAGGACGTGTCGGCCGTCATCGCGCTGTACCGCCCCGGCCCCATGGGCGCGAACTCGCACACCAACTACGCGCTGCGCAAGAACGGCCTGCAGCCGGTGACGCCGATCCATCCGGAGCTCGAGGAGCCGCTGAAGGACATCCTCGACATCAGCTACGGCCTGATCATCTATCAGGAGCAGGTCATGGCCATCGCGCAGAAGGTCGCCGGCTTCTCGCTCGGTCAGGCAGACATCCTGCGCCGCGCGATGGGAAAGAAGAAGAAGTCCGAGCTCGACAAGCAGTACGAGGGCTTCTCGGGCGGCATGAAGGAGCGCGGCTTCGGGGATGCCGCGATCCAGGCGCTGTGGGACATCCTGCTGCCCTTCTCGGACTACGCCTTCAACAAGGCCCACTCCGCCGCCTACGGACTCGTGTCGTACTGGACGGCTTACCTCAAGGCGCACTATCCCGCCGAGTACATGGCGGCCCTGCTGACCAGCGTCGGCGACTCCAAGGACAAGATGGCGGTGTACCTCAACGAATGCCGCCGCATGGGCATCAAGGTGCTGCCGCCGGATGTCGGACAGTCGATCCGGTACTTCGCCGCTGTCGGGGAAGACATCCGCTTCGGCCTCGGCGCGGTGCGCAACGTCGGCACGAACGTGGTCGACGGCATCGTCGCCTCGCGTGCCGACGCCACCTTCACGAGCTTCCACGACTTCCTCTCGAAGGTTCCGGTCCACGTCGCCAACAAGCGGACGGTCGAATCGCTCATCAAGGCCGGCGCGTTCGACTCCCTCGGCTCGACGCGGCGCGCCCTCATGGAGATCCACGAGGACGCCACCGAGGCAGCGGTGCTCGACAAGCGCCGCGAGGCCAACGGTGAGGTCGGCTTCGACTTCGACGCGCTGTGGGGTGACGACGAGCCGCAGCAGTCGGCGAAGGTGCCCGAGCGCCCCGAATGGACCAAGAAGGACAAGCTGGCCTTCGAACGCGAGATGCTCGGCCTGTACGTGTCGGACCACCCGCTCGCCGGGCTCGAGATCCCGCTGGCCAAGCACGCGTCCACGAGCATCCACGACCTGCTCGCCTCGGAGGATATCGCCGACGGCGAGATGGTGACGATCGCGGGCCTCGTGACGAGCGTGCAGCATCGCGTCGCGAAGCAGAGCGGCAATCCCTACGGCATGATCACCGTCGAGGACTTCGACGGCGAGATCACGGTCATGTACATGGGCAAGACCTACACCGAGTTCCAGCACATGCTGACCGCCGACTCGATCCTGGTCGTCCGCGGCCGGGTGTCGCGCCGCGACGACGGCATGAACCTGCACGCCCAGTCGGCCTTCAGTCCCGACCTGGGTGCGCTCGACGAGTCCAGCGGGCTCGTGCTGCTCATGCCCGAGCGTCGCGCGAGCGAGGCGGTCATCGGCGAACTGCTGCAGACTCTGCAGCGGCACGCCGGTGACACCGAGGTGTCGCTCAAGCTCCACAGCGGCTCGGTCGCGAAGGTCTTCGAGGTGCCGCATCCCGTGCGCATCACACCGGATCTGTACGGCGAGCTGAAGGGCCTCCTCGGCCCGCAATGCCTCGGGTGAGGCAGCGGAATCCGCGTGACGAACAGCGTCACGCGCCGCATCGGATCTCATCGGCGTCTCATTCGCCGTGAGTAATATCGGGTCGACGCGGGCCTCGGGAGCCTGCCGGAAGGGAAGATCGTGACGGACGAGTACACCGAAGAGAACAGGCCCGAGGTCGCCGCGGCGGCGCCGGCCGAGGCCGACACGATCACCACGGAAGAGTCCACCGCGTCCGCCGATGCCACCACCGAGGCGTCGCCGCAGTACGGCGTCGGCCCCTTCTCGATCCGTGAGGTCTCGCTCGCCGGTGCCTGGCTGATCGCCTTCATCGCGTCGTTCTTCCCGGTCTACGGCGACATCGGCAGCGGCCCCACGGTCTGGGGGAGCGGCATCGACTGGCTGCTCATGATCGGCGTGCCCACCGTCGCCGTGTTCCTCATCGTGCTGCGCCGCCTGTCCCCGCAGGGCATCCGGCGGGTCGGCTCGCTCGGCATCGACCAGTTCGCCTCGGTCGCGTTCTCGGTGTCGACCGTGCTGTGGCTCGCCATCATCTGGAAGTCGTTCATCACCCTGTTCGGGCAGTCGGTCTTCGCCGGCACCTGGGTCGTGTGGGTCGAATTCCTCATGATGCTCGCAGGTGTGTTCCTCACGGTGCTCGCACCGTTCATCCCGCCGCTCAACCAGGACTTCATCGGTCGTGCCGAGGTGCCCGCCCACCGCGTGGCGCGCCCCGTGCGGCCCGTCGAGCCGCGTCCCGTCGTCCCCGCGCCTGCTCCCGATGCCGCCGCCGCAACTCCGGTCTACGCCGACTACGCCGCGCCGGCCGAGTCCGACGCCTCGCCGGCCGAGCCTGCCGATGCGGCGGCCCCGGCCACCGATCCGGCACCGTACTGGGACGCCGACGGAGACGTGGTGGGCGCCGGCGCCGGGACGGATGCCGCCACGACCGTGATCCCGGTCACGGACGCGGGGGGCGCCGACGATGTCACCACGGTGCTGCCGATCGCCGCCGACGCCGCAGAGCAGCCCGCGGCCGACGCCTCGCCGGCCGTCGTACCCGAGCCCGAGCCCGAGCCGGCCGCCGAGCCTGTCGTCGCTTCGCCGCACCAGGCGTTCTGGGCGCTCGTGCCCGAGGAGCGCGACATCGTCGACGAGATCGGCATCCCGGTGTTCCGCATCGGCCCGACCGCGTGGGCGCTCGTGATCGAGGATCGCGGCGAGGTGTTCGTGGTGCGCCACGAGGACGGCCGCATCGGCTACCTCCACGACGTCTCGGGCGTCACGCGAGGCTGAGGGCCGGCGCCCGCGCGGTACCGTAGACGGATGCTCCGGACGATCGACCTGCGCGGGCGCGCCCTGACGCCTGCCGAACTGCTCGCGACCGTTCCCCGCGCCACCGCGGCGCGGGAGGAGGCGTTCGCAACCGCGGCGCACATCGTCGACGACGTCGCGACGCGCGGCGAGGCGGCGCTGCGCGAGCAGGCCGAACGCTTCGACGGGGCGGTCGGTCACGACATCCGGGTGCCCGCCTCGCACCTCGACGAGGCGCTCGAAGCGCTCGATCCGGCCGTTCGCGCGGCGCTCGAGCAGGCGATCACCCGCGTGCGGGAGGCGTCGGCCGCGCAGGTGCCCGCGGCCGTCGTCACCGAGCTCGGACCCGGCGCGCGCGTCCTGCAGCGCTGGCAGCCGGTCCGCCGTGTCGGGCTGTACGTGCCCGGCGGCAAGGCCGTCTACCCGTCGAGCGTGGTCATGAACGTGGTGCCCGCGCAGGTCGCCGGCGTGGCCGAGATCGCGCTCGCCTCCCCGCCGCAGCGGGAGTTCGGCGGTCGCGTGCACCCCGTGATCCTCGGCGCCGCCCGGCTCCTGGGCGTGACCGAGGTGTACGCGATGGGCGGTGCCGGCGCGATCGGCGCGCTCGCACACGGCGTGCCCGAGCTGGGCCTCGCGCCCGTCGACGTCGTCACCGGACCCGGCAACAACTTCGTCGCCGCTGCCAAGCGCGCGGTCGCAGGGCTCGTCGGGACGGATGCCGAAGCCGGCGCCACCGAGATCCTCATCGTCGCCGACGACAGCGCCGACGCGCGCCTGGTCGCCGCGGACCTCATCAGCCAGGCCGAGCACGACGAGCAGGCGTCGGCCGTGCTCGTGACGACGTCGGAGCGGTTGGCGCAGGACGTGCAGGAGGCGATCGGTCCTCGTGCGGCCGCCACACGCCACGCCGAGCGTGTCGCCGCCGCTCTCTCCGGCCCGCAGTCCGCGGTCGTGCTCGTGGACGATCTGGCCACCGCGACGGCGTTCAGCAACGCCTACGCCCCCGAGCACCTCGAACTGCACCTGGAGGATCCGCGCGCGGACGAGTTCGTGCACGCGGGCGCGGTGTTCGTCGGACCGGACTCGCCGGTCAGCCTGGGCGACTACCTCGCCGGCAGCACTCACGTCCTGCCCACGGGCGGGCAGGCACGGTACTCGTCGGGACTCTCCGCCGCGACGTTCCTGCGCCCGCAGCAGGTCAGCGAGTACGACCGGGCGGCGCTTGCCGCGGTGCGCGATGCGATCGTCACCCTCGCCGAGGCGGAGGCCCTGCCCGCGCACGGCGAGGCCGTGACGGCCCGGTTCGACGAGGCATCCACTTCTCCGGCGGGTGTCGCGCCCGAGCCCGGGACCTCGGCGTAGGCTGGCTGGGCCATGCACTGCCCGTTCTGCCGCCACGCCGACTCGCGCGTCATCGACTCGCGCACGAGCGATGACGGCCTCAGCATCCGCCGACGCCGGCAGTGCCCGGAGTGCGGCGGCCGGTTCACCACCATCGAGACGGCCAGCCTCAATGTGATCAAGCGGTCCGGAGTGATCGAGCCGTTCAGCCGCGAGAAGGTCATGTCCGGCGTGCGCAAGGCGTGCCAGGGCCGCCCGGTCACCGATGCCGACCTCGCGGTGCTCGCCCAGACCGTCGAGGAGAGCATCCGGCAGACGGGTGCCTCGCAGCTCGATGCGAACGAGATCGGCCTCGCGATCCTGGGCCCGCTGCGCGACCTCGACGAGGTGGCGTACCTGCGATTCGCCAGCGTCTACCAGGCGTTCGACTCGCTGGAGGACTTCGAGTCGGCGATCGACCAGCTGCGACGCGATCACGTGCGGACCGCGGTCGACGCCGACGAGCTGGCGGCGCCCGCCGAGGCGTGAGGCGCACGTCCCCTAACCTAGAAGGGATGTATCCCCTTCTCTTCCGCACCGTGCTGTCGCGCATGGATCCCGAATCCGCCCACCACGCCGCGATGCGGGTGATCCGCGTGCTCGGCGCGCCGCCCTTCTCGTGGGCGTCCCGCGCCGTCACGAAGCCCGCCCCCGAACTCGCCACCACGGCGCTCGGGCTGCGCTTCGACTCGCCGTTCGGTGTGGCCGCCGGGTTCGACAAGGACGTCAAGGGCGCCACCGGGCTCTACGCGCTCGGCTTCGGGCATGTCGAGGTCGGCACCGTGACCGCGATCCCGCAGGACGGCAACCCGCGCCCCCGCCTGTTCCGCCTCATCCCCGACCGTGCCGTCGTCAACCGGATGGGCTTCAACAACCACGGTGCCGAGGCTGCCGCCATCCGGCTGCGCAAGCTCCGCAAACGGTCGCGTCGCGCCGTGCTGGGGGTCAACATCGGCAAGAGCCGCGTGGTCGACGTCGCCGACGCCACGGCCGACTACGTGCACAGCGCC
>Ga0160450_100645_pt1 | contig 18493 bp, 16 predicted proteins | sample HID1975K_E1MG_FD_108257 | JGI IMG/M metagenome (GOLD analysis project Ga0160450, IMG submission 108257) | Enriched soil microbial communities from UW Madison campus, WI, USA - HID1975K_E1 MG | ecosystem: Environmental > Terrestrial > Soil > Unclassified | place: USA: Madison, Wisconsin...
CGCAACTTGAGGGGAGCCGGACCAGCTGGCCCTTCGCTCTACCCTTTGGGGCGAACAACAAGAACATTACGCCGATCCCGCCCGGCCGTCGAATCGGCGCCCCATCCCGGGCGTGTCGCACCGTTCGCGTCATGGGAACAGGCGGGCGCGGCATCCCTCCGGGCACCGCGCTAGCGTTGACGGCATGACCGAAGAACGCTGGGTGTGGGGCGCCGGCCTCGCCACGATCGCCGACGACGGAACCGTGCTCGACACGTGGTTCCCCTCCCCCGCCGCGGGCCGCATCCCCCTCGGATACGACTCCAACCTCCCGCCGGACGAGCTCGATCGTCTCGCCGTGCCGGACGCTCGCCGCGCCGTCGAGGTCGAGATCGTCACGCTCGAGATCGATCTCGACGCAGCCCCGGCCTCGACATCGGACGCATACCTGCGTCTGCACGCGCTGTCGCACCGCCTGGCGCAGCCCAACACGGTGAACCTCGACGGCATCTTCGGATTTCTGCCCAACGTGGCGTGGACCACCGCCGGCCCCGTGCACCCCGACGCACTCACCCGCCTGCGTCCGTTCCTGGTGCGCGAGGGCATCCAGGTGCAGGGGCTCGACAAGTTCCCCCGTCTGCTCGACTACGTCACCCCGGCGGGCGTGCGGATCGCGGATGCCTCGCGCGTGCGCCTGGGCGCGTACCTCTCCCCCGGCACCACCGTCATGCACGAGGGCTTCGTGAACTTCAACGCCGGCACGCTGGGCCAGAGCATGGTCGAGGGGCGGATCTCACAAGGCGTCGTTGTCGGCGACGGCAGCGACATCGGCGGAGGTGCGTCCATCATGGGCACGTTGTCAGGCGGCGGAACCCACAAGGTGTCGGTCGGCGAGCGCACCCTGCTCGGCGCCAACGCCGGTATCGGCATCTCGCTCGGCGACGACTGCGTGGTGGAGGCGGGCCTGTACATCACGGCCGGCACCAAGGTCGTGCTGGTGGACGAGCCGCGCCGCGCGGACGGCGCGCCGTCGACGGCCAAGGGCGGCGATCTGTCGGGTCGCGACGGCCTGCTGTTCCGGCGGAACTCGCTCAGCGGGGCCGTCGAGGCCGTGCGTCGCGCCGGCGTCGGCGTCACTCTGAACGAGGCGCTGCACGCCTGACCCGATCCACGGAGGGCCGTCGGCAGATGCCGGCGGCCTTCTGCCTCAGCGACGGATGGCGTTGATCGCGAGATCCAGCACGCGGGTGCGCTGCGCCTCGTCGTCGAACGACGCCACTGCGGCGACTCCCGACACCAGCTTCACCACGTCGCCGATCGTGACGTCGGGCACGACCTCGCCGGCCTCTTGGGCGCGGACGAGCAGCGGCTCCCCCGCGGCGAACATGATCGTGCGGCACTCCGCGAGGACGGGCGAGCGGCGGTTGAGCCCCTCGAGCAGCGCGTGCTTGGTGCCGACGTAGGCGACGAAGCGATCGAGCCACGCGCGCAGCGCGTCCCACGGCTCGAGGTCCGCCACCTCGTCGGCGGCGCGCACGAGCGCGTCGACCTCGCCGAGGTACAGCGTCTCGATGAGGTCGTCGCGCGTCGGGAAGTTGCGGTAGAGCGTGCCGATGCCCACGCCCGCGCGTCGTGCGATGTCTTCGAGGGATGCCGCCGATCCCTGCTCCGCGAACGCCTCGCGTCCCGCGGCGACGAGCGCGTCGAAGTTGCGCGCGGCGTCGGCGCGCTGCGGCCGGCGCGACTCGAGGGCGGAAATCCTCTCGACGACGGGCATCTGTCGTTGACCTCCGGGTGGCGGGACGTGGTGACGAAAAGTGACGGTTGCGAAGCGGAGGCGCCCTCCGCTAATCTCAAAGCGGAGGCAACCTCCGTTCGGAGACCTACCTCCACTTTATACGGATCCGGTCGGATCCGCACCCATCGGAAGGCTCATCGATGCCCAACCCCACCCCCTCACCCCGCGCGGCGTTCGCGGCGATCGCGATCAGCGTCGCCTCGCTCGCCCTGCTACAGAACCTCGTCATCCCCGTGATCCCGCTCATCGCCGAGGACTTCGGCGTCACGCCGGACGCGGCATCCTGGACCAACACGGCCTGGCTCATCGCCGCCGCCGTCGCGACCCCGTTGCTCGGACGCATCGGCGACCTCAGGGGTCGCCGCAACACGTTCCTCATCGTCATCGGCGTCGTCGCACTCGGCGACATCGTCGCATCGTTCGCCGCCGACCTGCCCGTGCTGATCCTCGCGCGCGTGCTGCAGGGCGTCGGCGGAGCGCTGTTCCCGCTCGCCTTCGGCCTGCTCCGCGACGTCATGCCGCGCGAGCGGCTCACCGGCGCGATCGGGGCGACGAGCGCCATCATCGGCATCGGCGGCGCCGCAGGCAGTGTGCTCGCCGGCCCCCTCGCCGCGCTGCTCGGCTGGCACGGCATCTTCGCCGTGCCGTTCGTCGCCGCGATCGCAGGGATGGTGCTCACCGTCACCCTGGTCCCGCGCACCGGCGCCCGCGCGCACGGTGGCGTGAACGTGCTCTCGGCCGTCCTGCTGTCAGGCTGGCTGATCGCGCTGCTGGTGCCGCTCAGCTCGGGTGCGCGCTGGGGCTGGACCTCGCCTCTGACCCTCGGCCTCTTCGGCGCGGCCGTGCTGCTCATGGCCGGCTGGGTCGTCTCGGAGCTGCGCTCGGAGAGCCCGCTGGTCGACCTGCGTCTCATGGCATCCCGTGCGATCTGGCCCGTCAATGCCGCCGCGCTGCTCGTCGGCGTGGCCGCCTTCGGATTCTGGGGCTACCTGCCGCAGTTCCTCGAGACGCCCGCCAGCTCGGGCTGGGGGCTCGGACTCACGGTGCAGTCCGCGGGCTTCGCACTGCTGCCCCTTCTCGTCGGCATGTCGGGCGTGGGCTTCGCCGCGGGCGCCATCGCCCGCGTCGTCCCGCTGCGCGTCATGATGGCGCTCGGGGCCCTGGCCATGGCGGGCGGTGTCGTGTTCGCCGTCGCGGAGCACGCCAGCCTGCTGACGATCGCGATCGCGGGCGGCGTGTTCGGTGTCGGCATCGGCCTCGCCTACGCGTCCGCGGCGAGCATCATCGTCGAGAGCGTGCCCGCCGACCGCACCGGCATCGCCACCGGCGTCAACGCGAACCTGCGCACCATCGGCTCGGCGATCGGGTCGGCGTTCACGACGGCCGTCGTGTTCGGCTCCGTCGCCCCCGGCGACTCCCCCGCGCTCGACAGCTACACGGTGGCATGGCTGACCATCGCCGGCGCCGCCGTGGTCGCCGGGGTCATCGTGCTCGCCGTCCGGCCGCGTCGCCGGACGGATGCCGCCGATGCGGTCGAGACCGCGGACGAGGCGCCGGCACTCGCCGAAGCGGCCTGACGGCACCCCGGCGCGACGGCCCCGGAGACGACGGATGCCGCACCCCTCGGGGTGCGGCATCCGTCGTCTGCGTCTCAGTCGAGGCCGGGGTACGTGCGCTCCGGTGCGCCGACGTACAGCTGCTGCGGCCGACCGATCTTCGTCTGCGGGTCGCTCGCGGCCTCGCGCCACTGCGCGAGCCAGCCGGGCAGGCGGCCGATCGCGAAGAGCACGGTGAACATGCGCGTCGGGAAGCCCATCGCCTTGTAGATGACGCCGGTGTAGAAGTCGACGTTCGGGTACAGGCGGCGGTCCTGGAAGTACGCGTCGTTGAGCGCGATCTCTTCCAGCTCCTTGGCGAGGTCGAGCAGCGGGTCGCTGACGCCGAGAGCCGAGAGGACCTCGTCAGCCGACTCCTTCACGAGCTTCGCACGCGGGTCGTAGTTCTTGTAGACGCGGTGGCCGAAGCCCATGAGCTTGACCCCGTCCTCCTTGTTCTTCACCCGCTCGACGAAGCGCTGCACGCTCTCGCCCGAGTCGCGGATGCGGGCCAGCATGTCGAGCACCGCTTCGTTGGCGCCGCCGTGCAACGGCCCGTAGAGGGCGTTGATGCCGGCCGAGATCGACGAGAACTGGTTCGCACCGGTCGAGCCGACCAGGCGCACGGTGGAGGTCGAGGCGTTCTGCTCGTGGTCCTCGTGGAGGATCAGCAGGCGCTCGAGCGCGCGCGACATCACCGGATTGACGTCGTAGACCTCCGACAGCACGCCGAAGTTGAGCTTCAGGAAGTTGTCGACGAAGCCCAGCGAGTTGTCGGGGTACAGGAACGCCTGGCCGATGCTCTTCTTGTGCGCGTACGCCGCGATCACGGGCAGCTTCGCGAGCATGCGGATCGTGTTGAGCTCGACGTGCTCGGGATTGTTCGGGTCGGACTGGTGCTCGTAGTACGTCGAGAGTGCCGAGACCGCCGACGACAGCACAGACATCGGGTGCGCCGTGTGCGGCAGCGCGGAGAAGAACCGCTTGAGGTCCTCGTGCAGCAGCGTGTGGCGGCGGATCTTCTCGTCGAACTCGGCCAGCTCGTCTGCCGTCGGCAGTTCGCCGTAGATGAGCAGCCACGCCACCTCGAGGTAGGTGCTGTTCTTCGCCAGCTGCTCGATCGGGTAGCCCCGGTAGCGCAGGATGCCCTGGTCGCCGTCGATGTACGTGATGGCGGACTTGGTCGCCGCCGTGTTCACGAAGCCGTAGTCGAGAGCGGTGTGGCCGGTCTGGCGGGTGAAGGTGGAGAAGTCCACGCTCGGCGTGCCGTCGGTGCCCCGCAGAAGCGGGAACTCCGCGGTGGTGTCACCGATCGTGAGGGTGGCTTTCTCCTGCTGGGTGCCCGCGTCGCTCACGGCGCCTCCTCGCGATTTCTGGTCGTGCCGGGGGTGTCGTCCTGTCCTGGGCGATGCCGCGACGGCTTCTGCCTCAGGACGGAGATACGGGACGGGGGATGCCGCGTCGCCGCGTTCCTACAGCCTAGTCCGCTGTCGCGCCTACTGCTGACACGACCAAAGGGACGAGGCATCCGATGGAGGATTCGTCAGTCCTGGAGGACGGACGCCGCCCGCAGGCGTGAAGCGCCCGCAGCGATGCGCTCGTCGGTCGCGGTCAGCGACAGGCGCACGTGCTGCGGGAAGTGGGTGCCGTAGAAGTGGCCGGGGCCGGCCAGGATGCCGAGATCGGCCAGCCGCCCCATGCTGTCCCACGCGTCGCGGCCCTCGGTGGCCCACAGGTAGAGACCGCCCTCGCTGCCGTCGATGTGGAAGCCTGCGGCCTCGACCGCGGGCTTCAGCACGTCGCGGCGCCGCCGGTACAGCTCGCGCTGTGCGGCGACGTGGGCGTCATCGCCGAGGGCTGCGGCCATGGCCGCCTGGACCGGCAGCGGCAGCATGAGACCGAGGTGCTTGCGGGCCGTGAGCAGTCGGGCCACGATCGCAGGATCGCCGGCGAGGAACGCCGCACGGTAGCCGGCGAGGTTCGACTGCTTGCTGAGCGAGTACACCGACAGGATGCCGTGCACGTCGCCGTCGGTCACGCGTGGATCGAGAGCGGACGGAACCGCCGCGGAGTCCCACGGGGCATCCCAGCCGAGTTCGGCGTAGCACTCGTCGGACGCGAGGACGGCGCCGAGCTCCCGAGCCCGGGCGGTCGCCGCGCGCAGCGCCGCGACGTCGAGGATGCGCCCGTCGGGGTTGCCGGGCGAGTTGAGCCACACCAGCCGCGTCGAGGCAGGCCACTCCGATGGGTCGTCGGACGCGAACGGCGTGGCACCGACGAGCCGGGCACCGACCTCGTACGTGGGATACGCGGCCCGAGGATGCACCACGACGTCGCCCGGGCCGAGGCCCAGCAGCAGGGGCAGCAGCGCGACGAGCTCCTTCGAGCCGACCGTCGGCAGCACGTGCTCGGGAGTCAGGCCCGGGACGCCGCGGCGGCGCTCGTACCAGCCCGCGATCGCGGCGCGCAGCGCGGGTGTCCCGACCGTCTGCGGGTACGCATGCGCGTCGGTGGCGGCGCGCAGCGCATCGGCCACGACCGTCGGTGTCGGATCGACCGGCGACCCGATCGACAGGTCGACCAGTCCGTCCGGGTGGGAGCGGGCCCGCGCGGCGTACGGCGCGACCGCGTCCCAGGGGTAGTCGGCGAGGTCCGCGACCCCCACGTCAGTGTTCCTGCGGGGGCAGGGCCTCGATGATCGGGTGGTCCTTGTGGATCACGCCGACCTTGGCGGCGCCGCCGGGTGAGCCGATGTCGTCGAAGAACTCGACGTTCGCCTTGTAGTAGTCCTGCCACTCGTCGGGCAGGTCGTCCTCGTAGTAGATCGCCTCGACCGGGCACACCGGCTCGCAGGCGCCGCAGTCCACGCACTCGTCGGGGTGGATGTACAGCGAGCGGTCACCCTCGTAGATGCAGTCCACCGGGCACTCGTCGATGCAGGCGCGGTCCTTGACGTCCACGCAGGGAAGGGCGATCACGTACGTCACACCCCGAGTCTATGGGAGCAGCGCGCGCCCCGCGCCCCGGTGACGCACCCGGCGCTCACTCCTCGTCCGAGGACTCCTGTGCGCGCGCCGCCATGCGGGGCAGCGAATCCGGCCAGGCGATCACGACGGTCGCCACGAGCGGCACGACGATCGTCCACACGATGCCGGGGTTGAAGGCCCCCTCGGCCGCCTGCGGGACGACGACGGACCCGCCGGGCCCCGCGCCGGAGAACACCAGCGTCGCGACCATCGCGCCCAGGCCGGTGGCCAGGGCCGCCCACCGGTCGCCCGTCAGCAGCCGCACGGCCACGAGGAGGGCGATGATCCCGATGGCCGCCAGCACCAGCCCGAGCGGGAACCCGCCGAGCATGTACGCCTGGGCCACCGTCCCGGCGACGCCATACACCGCGCCCACGACGAACGCCACCACCCACGTGCCGAACCGCGACCACGAGAAACCCACCGGCCAAGTCTAGGTCTCAGAGCGCCCAGCCCCACAGCCGCAGGAGCGCGGCTACGACGGCCGCGGCGACGACCACCACGAGGAACGGGGCTCGCAGCAGCAGGAGACCCGCCGCCACCAGCACGGCCGGCACCCGGGCGTCGACGACGACGGCCTGACCCGCGCCGAGGGTCTGCACGGCCACGAGCGCCGACAGCAGCGCCACTGTGAGCAGATCCGCGATGCGCAGCGGCCGCGGGGCTTCGACCCACTTCGGTGGGATCAGATAGCCGACGGTCTTGAGGGCGACGCAGACGATGGATGCCACGAGCACCGCGGTCCACATGGTCATGGCAGCCCCTCCCGCTCGGCGACGTCGTCCGGCTCCTGCTCGGGCCGCTCGTCGCGGCCGAGCCAGTTCGTCCATCCCACGAGGATGGCCACGAGGGCGGCGACGATGACGGGAAGCCCCGGCATGAGGACGGGCGTCAGCACGGTCGCCACGACCGCGGCAGCGACGCCCACGACGATCGGCTGGCGTGCGCGCAGACGGGGCCACAGCAGCGCGAGGAAGGCAGCCGCCGCGGCGGCGTCGAGCCCGTAGGCGCGCGGATCGCCGAGGACGTCGCCGAGGAGCGCACCCGCCAGGGTCGAGAGGTTCCAGCCGATGTAGATCCCGATGCCGGTCACCCAGAAGCCGAGAGTGCGCGCCCGCTGCGTCGTCTGGGCGAGCGACACCGCGGTCGACTCGTCGATCGTGAACTGAGCCGCAGCGGCGCGCCGCCAGAACCCGGCCCCGATGACGGGCGACATCCGGATCCCGTACGCGATGTTGCGCACCCCCAGCAGCGCGGCCGATGCGATGGCCGCGGGGATCGCCGACAGTCCTCCGGCGCCGACGATGCCGACGAACGCGAACTGCGATCCGCCGGTGAACATCACCAGACTGAGCACGCACGTCTGCCAGACGTCCAGGCCCGCGGCGACCGCCAGCGCGCCGAACGAGATGCCGTAGGCACTCGTGGCCAGGGCGACGCCCAGGCCCTCGCGCACCGCTCGTCGCGCCTCGCCTGCGCCGTGCGCGTCGTCGAAGCGCGGGTCGAGGGTCACGGGCTCGATCCTAGCGACGGGTTGCGCTGCGCCGCCGGTCCGCGCTGCCCACAGCGGACCGCACGCCGGAAGACCGTTCGTCCGTGGAACGACGGATGCCGCGTCCCGGGCCTTCAGCAGGCGCGGGTCGCGGCATCCATCCGGTTCTTACGCGTTGGCGTCCTGGCGCTTCAGGCGCGAGGCCGCGCGGCCGCGCTCGGTGGCGTCGAGGACGACCTTGCGGATGCGCACCTTCTCGGGCGTCACCTCGACGCATTCGTCGTCACGCGCGAACTCCAGGCTCTCTTCGAGCGAGAGCAGGCGCGGCGGGGTCATCGACTCGAACGCGTCCGCGGTCGAAGACCGCATGTTCGTGAGCTTCTTCTCCTTGGTGATGTTCACGTCCATGTCGTCGGCGCGCGAGTTCTCGCCGACGACCATGCCCTCGTAGACCTCTTCGGTCGGCTGCACGAAGAAGCTCATGCGCTCCTGGAGCGCGATCATCGCGAAGGGAGTGACGACGCCGGCGCGGTCCGCCACGATCGATCCGTTCTGGCGGGCGACGATGTGGCCCGCCCAGTCGTCGTAGCCGTGCGAGATGGCGTTGGCGATGCCGGTGCCGCGGGTCATCGAGAGGAACTCGGTGCGGAACCCGATGAGGCCGCGCGACGGCACGATGAACTCCATGCGCACCCAGCCGGTGCCGTGGTTCACCATCGTCTCCATGCGGCCCTTGCGCGCCGCCATCAGCTGCGTGATCGTGCCGAGGTACTCCTCGGGCGCGTCGATGGTCAGGTGCTCGAAAGGCTCCTTGACCTTGCCGTCCTCGCCCTTCTTGGTGACGACCTGCGGCTTGCCGACGGTGAGCTCGAAGCCCTCGCGCCGCATGTTCTCGACGAGGATGGCGAGGGCCAGCTCACCGCGGCCCTGCACCTCCCACGCGTCGGGGCGACCGATGTCGACGACCTTCAGCGACACGTTGCCGACGAGCTCGCGGTCGAGGCGGTCCTTCACCATGCGGGCGGTGACCTTGTGGCCCTTGACCTTGCCGACCAGCGGCGAGGTGTTGGTGCCGATCGTCATCGAGATGGCGGGGTCGTCGACGTGGATCGCCGGCAGCGGGCGGACGTCCTCGGGGTCGGCGATCGTCTCGCCGATCGTGATCTCTTCGATGCCGGCGATGGCGACGATGTCGCCGGGGCCGGCCTCCTCGGCGGGGTACCGCTCCAGGGCGCGGGTCTTCAGCAGCTCGGTGATGCGGGCGTTGGAGTGCGAGCCGTCGTGACGCACCCACGCGACCGTCTGGCCCTTCTTCAGCGTGCCGTTGAACACGCGGAGCAGCGCGAGGCGGCCGAGGAACGGGCTGGAGTCGAGGTTGGTCACCCACGCCTGCAGCGGCGCGTCGTCGTCATAGGACGGCGCCGGGACGTGCTCGAGGATCGCCTCGAACAACGGCTCGAGATCGGCGTTGTCGGGCAGCTCGCCGTTGGCCGGGCGCGTGCGCGACGCGGCGCCGGCGCGCCCCGAGGCGTACACGACGGGGACGTCGAGCAGCGCGTCGACGTCGAGGTCGGGAACGTCCTCGTGGAGGTCGGACGCGAGACCGAGGAGCAGATCGTGCGCCTCCTCCTCGACTTCCGCGATGCGGGCGTCGGGACGGTCGGTCTTGTTGACCAGGAGGATGACGGGGAGCTTCGCCTCGAGCGCCTTGCGCAGCACGAAGCGCGTCTGCGGGAGCGGGCCCTCGCTCGCGTCCACGAGCAGCACGACGCCGTCGACCATCGAGAGGCCGCGCTCGACCTCGCCGCCGAAGTCGGCGTGGCCCGGGGTGTCGATCACGTTGATCGTGACGGGGACGTCGGTGTGGGCACCGTTGTAGGTGATCGCCGTGTTCTTGGCGAGGATCGTGATGCCCTTCTCGCGCTCGAGGTCGTTCGAGTCCATCGCGCGCTCCTCGACGTGAGCGTGCTCGCCGAACGAGCCGGTCTGGCGGAGCATGGCATCGACCAGAGTGGTCTTGCCATGGTCGACGTGGGCGACGATCGCGACGTTGCGGAGGTCCGGACGGAGGGCGCGCGCCATGAGGGAATCCTTGAAAGAGAAGGGGGATGCCGGAGTGCCGGCATCCCCCATTCTATCGGGCGCACCTGGACATCTCCTTCCGGTGATGCTCAGGCGGGTGTGAGCGTCAGCTCTCGGCGCCCCCGGTCGACGCGATGAGCGCGGCGCGCGCCTCGCGGCGCAGCCTCTGCTCCTCGGGGTTCGGCACCGGGACGGCGGCGATGAGGCGCTGCGTGTACGGGTCGGTCGCCCCGCGCAGGATCTCGTCGCGCGTGCCGGTCTCCACGAGCTTGCCGTGGTGCATCACCGCGATGCGGTGGGCCAGGATGTCGACGACGGCCAGGTCATGGCTGATGAACAGGCACGCGAACTGCAGCTGCTGCTGCAGGTCCTGGAGCAGATCGAGGAACCGCGCCTGCACCGACACGTCGAGAGCAGACGTGGGCTCGTCCGCCACCAGCAGCTCGGGCGCGAGCGCAAGGGCGCGCGCGATGCCGACGCGCTGGCGCTGACCGCCCGACAGCTCGTGCGGGAACCGGTTGCGGTACGACCGGGGAAGCTCGACCTGGCTGAGCAGCCCCTCGACGCGGCGGTCGAGGTCCTTGCCCTTGGCCTCGCCGGCGAGCAGGATCGGCTCGCCGATCGATTCGCCGATCGGCATGCGCGGGTTCAGCGAGGACGCCGGGTCCTGGAACACGATGCCCGTGCGCCGGCGGATCGCGAAGAGCTCCTTCGTGCTCGGCTTCGAGATGTCGGTCCCGACCGCAGTGAGCTTGCCCTCGGCGATCGGCAGCAGGCCGATCGCGGCGCGGCCGAGCGTCGTCTTGCCCGAACCCGACTCGCCCACGAGGCCCACGATCTCGCCCGGGTAGATGGCGAGGTCGATGTGCTCCGCCGCCCGGAACGCCGGGATGCGGCCGCGCTTCGGGTAGTCGATCGCGACATCCTCGAACGCCAGCACGGGCTTGCGCGTCTCGGTGACCTCGTCGCCGACCTCGGTGGCCCGCTCGCGGATCGACGACACCGAGGGGACGGTCGACGTCTCGGTGGCGACGCCGTCCGTGACGCTCGCCTCGGTCTCGAGCACGCCCAGGCCCAGGTGCGGCACCGACGCCAGCAGCTGCTGGGTGTACGGGTGCTGCGGGTCGTGGAAGATCTGGTCGACCGCGCCGGACTCGACGACGACGCCGTTCTTCATCACCATGATGCGGTCGGCGAGGTCTGCCACCACGCCCATGTCGTGCGTGATGAGGATGATCGCCGAGTCGAGGCGCTTGTGGAGGTTGCGCAGCAGGTCGAGGACCTCGGCCTGCACCGTCACGTCGAGCGCCGTGGTCGGCTCGTCGGCGATGAGCAGCAGCGGGTCGCACGAGATCGACTGCGCGATCATCGCGCGCTGACGCTGGCCGCCCGACAGCTGGTGCGGGTACTTGTTGAAGGACTGCTCGGGGTTGGGCATCTCGACCATGCGCAGCAGGTCGATCGCCTTCTCCTTCGCGATGCTCGGAGACAGGCTCCGGTCGTGCGAGCGCAGCGACTCCATGATCTGGAAGCCGATCGTGTAGACCGGGTTCAGGGCCGTCATCGGCTCCTGGAAGATCACGGCGATCTCGTTGCCGCGCAGCGACCTCAGCGTCACCGGGTCGGCACCGCGCAGCTCGCGGCCGAGAAGCTTGATCGAACCCGTGACGCGCGCGTTCTCGGGGAGGAGGCCGAGCAGCGACATCGAGCTGGTGCTCTTGCCCGAGCCGGACTCGCCGACGATGGCGAGCACCTCTCCGCGGCGCACCTCGTAGTTCATGTCGATGGCTGCGGGATAGAACTCGCCCTCGACCCAGAACTCGACGCCCAGGTTCTCGACCTGGAGGATCGTCTCGGGAAGGGCCTCGTGCGAAGCCGTGGTTTCGGCCTCGACGCCCGTCGTGTCAGTCATTCTGTGGTGTCCCATCTGCAAAGCTTGAAGTCATGTCGTTCCAGGAGGTCTTCTACCGGCCGGTCTTCGGCCGCGTCCTCACCATCGTGACCATCGTTGTGTGCGCCCTCGGCGCCGTCGGGCTGTTCTGGTCGGACCCCGCCGCCGCGTTGCGCTACGTGTGGCCGATCATCCTCGTCGCCGTCGTGGCCTGGGCGCTGTTCTGGCGTCCGAGCCTGCGGGTCCAGGAGCACGGCATCACGGTCGAGAACGTGCTGCGCACGCACTTCGTGCCGTGGCCGTCGATCGTCTCCATCGATACGCGCTACGCGCTCACCCTTCACACCGCCCAGGGCCGTGTTCAGGTGTGGGCGGCGCCGTCGCCGGGGCGTCACCGCACACTCGGTCTCGCCCCGAAGGACTTCGACGGAGTGAGCGGATCCGCCCGCGGCGAGGCGGGTGGCCTGCGACCCGCCGACGCCATGTCGGTGCCGACCGGCAACCTCGCCCAGCTGATCCGCGGCCACTGGGAGCGGCTGCGGGATGCCGGGGCCTTCGCCAGCGGTGTCGACCCGGAGGCCGCCACCGTGACGTGGCACTGGGCGACGATCGTGGTCGTCGTGGCGCTGGCCACGGCGACCACGATCGGTCTGCTGGTCTAGCACTGGCAAGTCACCGCTCCGGATCGAGCGGCTTGTGCTGGATGTCGCCCGGTTCTTCGCGACGCGGATCGTTGAAATTGACGATGTCGTCGCCGGAGTACGCGGTCTGGATCCCCACGTCGACCATGTGGGTGTCACCGGTCGTCGCCGGCGTCGTGTCGATGCTCGGCACGAGCGGTCCGCTCGCGCGGCCGGCACGGGCCATCGCACGCTCGCTCGGCATCTTCTTCTGACGCGGGTCGAACGCGTCGCGCAGACCGTCGCCGATGAAGTTGACGCACAGGGCGATCGCGATGATGAACAGACCCGGCCACCAGAACAGCCACGGACGCGTGGAGAACGCGGCCTGGTTCTCGGAGATGATCTTGCCGAGCGACGTGTCGGGCGACTGCACACCGAAGCCGAGGAAGCTCAGCGCCGACTCGAGCAGGATCGCTCCGGCCATCAGCAGCGTCGCGTTCACGACGATGATGCCCACCGCGTTCGGCAGGATGTGGCGGAAGATGATCCGGCGGTCACGCGCCCCCGACACACGGGCGGCGTCGACGAACTCGCGCTCGCGCAGGGTGAGGAACTCACCGCGGACGAGGCGGGCCATCGTGGTCCAGGCGAAGAAGCCGATCACCACGCCCAGCAGGGCTGCACCCAGGCTGCCCAGCGCGAAGCCGAGCACCGAGCCGATCACGATCAGCGGGATCGTGATGATGATGTCGGTGAAGCGCATGAGCACCGAGTCGGTCCACTTGCCGTAGTAGCCGGCGATCGCGCCGATGAGGACGCCGAGGAGCGTCGCCACGACGCCCACGATCACCATGACCATGATCGACTGCTGCGTGCCGCGCATGACGACCGCGAAGATGTCACGGCCGACCTCGTCCTGGCCGAACGGGTGGTCGCCGAACTGCAGCGGCCACAGGGTCATCGTCGGCTCGCCGTTGTTGACCTTGGGCGGGATCTCCTCCCACGAGTACTGCCACCAGCCAGGGATGCGGATGCCCCACAGTGCGACGCCGACGGAGGTGAACGCCAGGATGATGATGAACGCGAGCACGATCATCGAGATCAGCGCGCCGCGGTGCCGGAAGAACCGGCGCCGGACGATCTGGCCCTGGCTGAGACCTTCGGTCTCCTTCTGCTCGATCGAGATCTCGGCCAGTGCCTGCGTCTCGGTTCCGGGCTGTTCAGTGATGGAAGTGTTCATGTCAGCCCACCTTGATTCTCGGGTCGAGGGCCGCGTAGACGAGGTCCGCGATGAGGTTGAAGACGACCGCGAGCGTGCCCGTCACCACGAAGAACGCCATGACCGGGTTGGGGTCGTGCATTCCGAGCGCCGTCACGAACAGACGGCCCATGCCGACCCAGCCGAACACCGTCTCGGTGATGACCGCGCCGCCGATGAGGGCGCCTACGTCGAACGCGATGATCGTGGTGATCGGGATCAGCGCGTTGCGGAACGCGTGGCGGACGACCACCGTGCGCTCGGTGAGGCCCTTGGAGCGCGCGGTGCGGATGTAGTCCTGGTTCATGACCTCGAGCAGGCTCGCCCGCGAGTAGCGGGTGTAGCTCGCGAACGAGATCAGGATGATCGCGATCGTCGGCAGCAGCAGGTGGGTGTACAGATCGATGCCCTGCACCCAGAAGTTGCCTCCGAGGCCTGGCGTGGACGAGCCGACGGTCGCGATCGGCCGGCCGCGGACACGGCTGGAGTTCGCGTACGCGTGCCAGTACGACATGTACTTGTCGAGCGCGACGAAGGCGGCGACGAAGAAGCCGACGATCGCCGTCGTGCGCACGACCGGCCCTCGGTCGGGCGCGCCCATGAACCAGCCGATGGCCCCGCTCACGACGACCGCGATGACGGCCAGCAGCAGGAAGAACCACAGCGTCATCCCGTTGAGGATGTAGTTCATCATCGGGAAGTACAGCGCGATGCCGATGACCGCGACGATGAGCGACGCGTACAGCGCCTTGCGGTTTCGCAGGCCCGTGGAGATCGCGGTCACGCCGACGGCGATGCCGAGGGCGAGGAACGCGTAGACCACGATGCCGATGCTCGGGTCCGCGAACCACTGCGTCGCCGACAGGAACGTCAGCACTGCAGCGGTGGCCACGGCCGCGATCGCGAAGACGGTGAGGCGCTTTCGCCACCTGCCGCCGAGGATCGACATCCACAGCAGGCCCGACACGACCGACAAGCCGATGATCACGGGTATGGAGATCGTCGGTTCGCTCAGCCAGTCGTTCAGCTGGATCGCACCGTACTGCTTGAGGAGCACGGCGACCCAGAAGATCGGGAGCGAGAAGAACAGGAACGCGATGAGCGTCACGCTGTAGTCGAACCCGGTGTACTGGCGGAGCGCCGACACGATGCCGACAGTGATTCCCAGGACCATCGCGACCACGGTCGCGGTCGTGACCAGCGTCAGCGTCGACGTGATCGCGTTGCCCAGGAGGGCGTTCACGGGCTGGTTCTGGATGGAGATGCCGAAGTCGCCGCGGAAGATGCCGCCGAGCCACAGGAAGTAGCGCAACGGCGGGGGGACGTCGAGGTTGAGGAGCTTGGTCCGCGCCTCGATGAGGGACTCCTTGTTAGGAGCGTTGCTCAGCCGGAGGTCTTCAAGGGGATCACCCGAGTAAGCCACCAGCAGATACATCAGGAATGTCGCGGCGAAGAGCACGAAGATCGATGCGATCAATCGCCGAATGATGAATGAAGCCATGTTGTGGCCGCCTGCCAATCGATGAATCAGCAGGGGCAGGAGCCGGCGTGCTGCCGACCCGTGCCCGCCGCTGAGAGGAGTGTAACGCGGCGAGGTGCAGGTCCCCCAGGGGGACCTGCACCCCACCTCGGTGGTCAGTGCCGAAGCACGGTGACTACCGCGTGTTTGTTACTTTCCCGAGTCGGTGACGGCCCAGTCCCACGCGTTCCAGAAGATCGTGGGAGCGAGGATCGACGGGTCGATGCCCTCCACACGGTCGCTGAAGGCGGTGACGCCCGGGAACTGGAAGATGGTGACACCGTAGAAGTCGTTCCACAGGATCTTGTCCATCTGCTGCTGCAGCTCGATCTGCTTGTCGGCGTCGAACTCCACGTTCAGCTGACCGACGAGGTCGTCGAGCTCAGCGTTCGAGTAGAAGTTCATGTTGTTGATGGCGCCGGTCTGGAACGTCGGGCCGGAGCTGGTCACACCGAGGCTGGTCGACTGCCACCCGAAGAGCGACGCGTCGTAGGCACCCGGGGTGCCCAGGAGGCCGCCCCACTTCTCGGAACCGCAGTCGGTGACGTTGAAGCCGGCCTGCGCAGCGGACTGCTGGATCAGGGCGAACTCGTTGACACGACGGGGGTTGTTCGACGCGTAAAGGATGCAGACCGAGGTGTCGGTGATGCCCGACTCGGCCAGCAGCGCCTTGGCGCCCTCGATGTCGACCTCGGCGAACGCGTCGGAGCCGTTGTTCTTCACGGACTCGTCGTAGCCCTCGGCGCCCGGCACGAAGATCTGCGAGCTGCGCAGGGTCGCGTCGTCGCCGGAGATCGGCTTGATCAGCGTGTCCAGGATCTCCTGGCGCGGGATCGTCTTGAGGAATGCCTCGCGAGCCTTCGCGTTCGAGAAGATGTTCTGGGTGTTCTTGCCCTGGTCGAACTGCAGGTCGACGTGCTCGTACGTGCCCTCGAGACCGGTCTTGACGGTGATGCCGTCGACCGCGTCGAGCGCCGTCTTGATGTCGGCCGTGGCCTGGGGCGAGATGACGTCGACTTCACCGTTCTGCAGCGCCTGGACCGCGGCGAGCGGGTCCGGGATGAAGCGGATGGTGATCTCCTCGATGTTGGGCGTGTTCTCGCCCTTGTACTCGGGGTTCGCCTTGAGCGTGACGTACTGGTCAGCGACGAAGTCGGTGATCATGTACGGGCCGCTCGCGGTGACGAGGTCGGTGTCGTCGGGCATCTCGGTGAAGTTGAAGCCCGAGTTCCAGAACGACGAGATCGGCGCGAGTGCGGCGGCGTCGTTGTCCTGGATGGCGGAGACGACGGCGTCCTTGGCCTTCTTGGCGTCGTCGAGGTTGAGGGCCTTCTCACCGATGATGTGCGCCGGCAGCGGGCTCGGGAACGCGAGCTCCCAGTCCACGTACGGGGCGTCGTACACGAGGGTGATCGACTTGCCGTCCTTGCTGACCTCGGGGGTCTGCGAGACGAGGCCGAGGCCCGCGTCCGGCGTCGCGCCCGAGTCGAAGTACACGACGTCCGTGGGGAGGTCGCCGGTGAACTCGCCGGTCTCGGCGTCCTGGTACTGCGTGGGGTCGAAGTCCGGCGTGTCGAGCGAACGCGAGACCGCGGCCCAGTTCAGCAGGAGGTCGGAAGCGTCGACGTCCACGCCGTCGGACCACTTGACACCGTCGGCGATCGTGTACTTGATCGTCAGCGGGTCGTCCGAGAGCTTCTCGTAGGAGCCGAACGACTTGTTCTCGATGAGCTTCGGGGTGTTGTCGTAGTAGTTGAAGCCGTCGAGGACGAGGTAGTTGATGTTGTTGTTCGCCGTGGCGTTGCCGAACGACGTGTTTCCGTTCATCGAGTAGAACGCCTGGTTCCATGCCGCCGTGATCGACGAGCCTTCGACGAGACCGGAGTCGTCGCCCGAGTCGTTGCCGCCACCGTTGGCGGCGCAACCCGAGATCGCCAGTGCGCCGACCGCGGTGAGCGCCACCGCGGCCGAGATGCGCTTCATTCTCACTGTTCCTCCTGTGCAGGGTTGTGCGCGCGCGTCTGGGGGGACCGGACGGGCGCGCGGATGGGAAAACGATAAGCATCGCTGGTGAGATGGTCAAAACGATCGGCCAAAACGTTACAGAGCCTTAACTCAATCGACGCGAAGTGTGACAATCTGACAAGGTGGCACCCCCTACCCCGCCCCACGACAGTGTGGTATCGAGTACCCTGCCCCCCAGCACCGGGTACCAGCGACGCCGTCTGACGTGGGAGATCTGGATCGTCCTGGCCGTCACCGTCGGCCAGTCGGCGCTGTACTCGGTGCTCTCGCTCGTACGCAAGCTCCTCGCGCCCGTCCCGCTGGGCTCGCAGCAGACGCAGGTCAATCCGTCGCGCGACGCGCAGGCCCTGTGGGACGTCGTGTACCAGCTGCTCGCGGTGTTCTTCGCGCTCGCGCTGGTCGCTCTCGTCGTGTACCTGCTGTGGGAGCCGGGGAGCAATGCGCTGCGGCGCATCGGGCTCGACTTCACGCGGTTCGGCGGCGACCTCGGGCGGGGCGTCGTACTCGCCGCGGTGATCGGCCTGCCCGGCCTCGCGCTCTATGCCGCGGGCCGCGCGCTGGGCATCACCGTCGCGGTCGTGGCATCGCCGCTGGATGCCGCGTGGTGGACGATCCCGCTGCTCGTGCTGTCGGCGCTGCGCGCGGGACTCACCGAAGAGGTGATCTTCATCGGCTACCTGTTCGACCGGCTGCGACGACTCGGCTGGAACGACTGGAGCATCATCCTGACCGCCGCGGCGCTGCGCGGCGCCTACCACGCCTACCAGGGCTTCGGAGCGATCGTCGGCAACGTCGTGATGGGCGTCGTGTTCGGGTGGTGCTACCGGCGGTGGGGCCGGGTCATGCCGCTGGTCATCGCGCACACGCTCCTCGACATCGTCGCCTTCGTCGGCTATCCGCTGGCCGCGGCGCTGTGGCCGGGCGTCTTCGCACCGGCGCCCACGCCCTCCGCCACGCCCACTCCCACGAACTGAGAGAGACGGGATGCCGGGGGCACCGGCATCCCGTCTCTCACCGGGTCAGGCGAAGGCCTCGATCGGCGGGCAGGCGCACACGAGGTTGCGGTCGCCGTACGCCTGGTCGATGCGACGCACCGGCGGCCAGTACTTCGTGCGCACGAGGGCGTGGACGGGGTACACCGCGGTCTCGCGGGAGTACGGGTGGGTCCACTCCCCTGCGACGACGGATTCGGCCGTGTGCGGGGC
>Ga0160450_100646_pt1 | contig 18402 bp, 15 predicted proteins | sample HID1975K_E1MG_FD_108257 | JGI IMG/M metagenome (GOLD analysis project Ga0160450, IMG submission 108257) | Enriched soil microbial communities from UW Madison campus, WI, USA - HID1975K_E1 MG | ecosystem: Environmental > Terrestrial > Soil > Unclassified | place: USA: Madison, Wisconsin...
GGTCGGGCGGTTGTTCTCGACGTCGATCTCGTTGAGCGCGCGGGCGATGCCCAGGCGCAGCGCGCCGGCCTGGCCCGAGGGGCCACCACCCGAGATGCGGACGATGACGTCGTACGCGCCCGTGAGGTTGAGCACCGTGAAGGGGTCGGTGATGAGCTGCTGGTGGAGCTTGTTCGGGAAGTAGTCCTCGAACGCACGGCCGTTGACCGTGATGGTGCCCGAGCCCGGGATGACGCGCACGCGGGCGATGGCCTGCTTGCGGCGGCCGACAGCCGCGCCCGAGACCGAGAGCACGGGGCGCTCGGCGGCGACGACGGTCTCGTCGACCTGGGACTCGGTGGAGTAGCTCGTGGGGTTCTCTTCGATGTTCGCCATCAGTGTGTCCTGTTCTGTGCGGCGCTTACTGGGCGACCTGGTCGAAAACGTACGCGGTGGGCTTCTGCGCAGCGTGCGGGTGCTCGGCACCGCGGTACACCTTCAGCTTCGACAGCTGGGCTGCACCGAGCGAGTTCTTCGGGAGCATGCCGCGGACAGCCTTCTCGACGGCGCGCACGGGGTTCTTCTCGAGGAGCTCCGAGTAGGTGACCGACTTGAGGCCGCCCGGGTAGCCCGAGTGACGGTAGGCCTTCTTCTGCTCGAGCTTCTGGCCCGTCAGCGCCACCTTCTCGGCGTTGATGATGATGACGAAGTCGCCCATGTCCATGTGGGGGGCGAAGGTCGCCTTGTGCTTGCCACGCAGGAGCGCGGCGGCGTGCGAGGCGAGGCGGCCGAGGACGACGTCGGTTGCGTCGATGACCAGCCATTCGCGCTGGGCTTCGCCAGCCTTGGGGGTGTAAGTGCGCGTCACAGTAGTGCTGCTTTCTTCATTCGAACGGAGAGGTTCGTGAATCCCACTCCGGGGTGGTTCCCCTCTCGATGAGAGATGAACACGCCAGTGGAGGGCTCACGTTCGCGGCGCCGGGTCAGCCGAGCCGGACACCAAACATCAATAGTACGACAGATGGATGCCTCCGGCCAAATGCGCCGATCGCTCGCTACGGTGTACGCAGGCCGTCGGGACGCGACGGCGCAGCGAAGGAGTAGCGAATGCCCAACCGCCCCCTCGGCGTCACCCTCGTCGCCATCATCGCCTGGCTGTCGGGCTTCTTCCAGATCATCGGGTCGATCTTCGCGATCGTCGTCAACCTCTTCATCACGTGGCCCGCGATCCTCGGCTGGCTGAGCCTGATCGTCGGGATCATCACGCTGGCCGTGGGCGTCGGCCTGTGGCGCGGCCGTCCGACCGCCCGCACGATCGCGGCGATCGTCTTCACGGTCACGATCATCCTCGAGGCGGTCGGGCTGTTCTCCGGCGAGAGCTTCTGGACGGTGCTGGGCGGCGCCATCCTGCCCATCATCGGGCTCATCCTGCTGTACACGCGCGACGCGCGCGCCTACTTCGGCTCCTGACGGCGGCGTCCCGCGGGTTCGTCGGGACCTCTCGCTATCGTGACCGACATGTCGCACACCGCCGTCTCGACGTCGCTGCAACGCACCTACCGGTACCTGCGCATCGGCGTCGCGGGAACAGTGGTGGCGATCCTCCTCGCCGTTGCCCAGGCGTCGACGGCGTACGGCTGGCTGACCTCGATCAGCGACTACTTCTACACACCCGCGCGCGACGTGTTCGTGGGCGCGCTGGTGGCGGCATCCCTCGCCCTCTTCGCGTTGTCGGGTCGCGGGGTGGAACGGGCTCTGTTCGATGCCGCGGCCCTGTTCGCCCCGCTCATCGCCCTCGTGCCCACGACGCTGGCGCCGGGCGCCGTGCCGGGCGTCGCCGTCGAATGCTCGGGCACCGCCCGCTGCTTCCCGCCGCAGTACGAGGCCGATGTCGCGAACGGGGTGTTCGTCTACCTCGTCGTGGGCGGGCTCGTGGTGCTCGTCGCCCTCCTGCTCGTGGCGCTGCGCCAGGTGTCGCTCGACGGCGTCTGGCCGTCGCTGCTCATCGCCGTGGTGGTGCTCGTCGCCGTGGCGCTGACGTGGGGATTCGCGCCCGACGCCTTCCTGCAGCACGCCCACTTCGTCGCGACGACGGCGTTCTTCGCCCTGTTCGCGGCGGCCGCCGCGCGCAACGCCTTCCCGCGGCAGGGCCCGGCGCCGTCGCCGGCGTTCCGCACGCTCTACATCCTGATCGCGGCGGGGCTGGTCGTGCTGCTCGTGGCGTACGCGTTCCTGCTGCCGCAGGCCGGGGCCTCCGGCATCCCGATCGTCCTCATCGTCGAGACCGCGGCGCTCGTGCTGTTCTTCGCGTTCTGGGTCGTGCAGGGCATCGAGAAGTGGCCCGACCCCGACCCGTCGATCATCGCGGGCTGACCCGCGGCGAACCTGAGGTCCGCCCCCGCGCGCCTGGGACCTCTGTGCAGCTCAATCGGTCGGTTCGGCGAGGTGGGCGAGCAGGCGCTTCGTCAGCACGAGGAGCGACTCGTCCTCCGGTTTCTCTTCGGGGGCCGGTTCTTCGGGCTTCGGGCACATCGCTGCGGGCTCCATGGCGGTCCCGCGCACCAGGGTCATCTCGGGGTCGACGGGATACCACTCCCGCACGGCGGCGCTCCCCGCAGCGACGACGAGCAGATCGGCGATCGACGTCTCGAGCGGCCCTTGCGCACCGGCGACGGCGCTCGCCGACGCGCTGCCGGAAGCGCGATCGCGCTCAAGCCGCATCGCCCGCACGCAGGCGAGCGCGTACGAGACCAGGGCATCCCGCCGGAAGTCCGCCCGCACCCCCAGCGCGGCGTCTTCCCGTGCTATCCGCAGAGCCGTTGCGTCGTCGGTCGCCAACCCCGGGTTCTGCCACGCGCGGAGCTCGTCCGAGAATCGACCATCCGCAAGGAGCGCGGGCTGCTCGCTGTCACGGAATGCTCCGACGAGCAGCAGCTGCCATCGGCGCATCGGGACGCCGGGACCCGGCGAGCGCTTCTCACCCGAGCCGACCTCGGCGTGAAGGGCCCATGCCGCGGCATCGTTCACTCCCGCTGGGGTGCCGGTCGCCAGGGCGTTGGCGGCGGCAGCGGCGCGTGCCTGCAGCAGACGCAGCAGCAGAGTGTTGCGGCGAAGCATTCTGGTGGTGGCACGAGCCCGCACTTCGCGCCCGTACTGGTCGGTCCACGTTCGTTCGGGCCCCCTCCCGTTGGGGCCGTGCACCAGTTCTTGGGCGATCGCGGTGTCGAGCCGGTCGCGGTAGGCGACGTGCGCGGCGGGCTCATCCGGTCGATGGATCGAGGCGTCGCGATACGAGAGATTCATCAGCGTCGCCCACGCCGCACGATTCTGCGGATCCAGTTCGACCGCGCGCTCCAGGATCTCCCGATCCCGGGCGGGATGGATGCGGCGCTCGTCGAACGCGCGAGAGGCGATGTAGTGCAGCGCGATCGATCCGCCGTCCGTCGCACCCGACAGGTCCTCGTCGAAATCCCTCCGGTAGCGCGTACGCAACACCGCGATCAGCTCACCGCCGATGAGCGCGGCCAGCTGCTCGGCCTTGGTGAGTTCGTCGACGGCGTCCAGGTGGTCCGACTCTGCGATCCGGACGCGCTTCGCCTTGATGAGCGTGCCGTTGCGCGAGATCGTGACGGACGCCGCATCCGCTCCCTCGTTGTCGACCGCGAGTGTCCAGGGACTCAGCCCCAGAAGCCACGCGACGACCACCTGCAGCGCAGCGACCGCCTTGTTGCTCGACAACTCGCTGACCGCGCCGGCTGCGGTGGTGATGTCGGTGCCGATCGGGAACTCGATACCGCGATTGGGACGTCCCGCCATACCGTCCATCGCGGCAAGGATGTGGGCCGAGTCGAGCCCTTCGCCGCCGTCCTTGCTCGTCAGCTTGATCGTCACACCCTGCCTGCTCGCGATCGCGAACGCGAGGATCGCAACGGCCAGAGCCGAGAACATCACGAGCGCCCACCAGAATCCCGACCGCACGAAAACGGCTTGCAGGAACGGACCGAACTGCGACCCGGGACCCGACGCGTCGATCGTCACACCGGCAGGGCCGGTCGCGCGCATGATCCACAGGCCTCGCAGGGCCGCCGACCCCGCAACCAGGACCACCAGCAGCAGGCCCGCCACCCAGGTGGTGCGACGCCAGCCGAGGGACGACCGAGGATCACGGATGACGGGCGCGAAGGCGAGCAGCCTCGCAAGGATCAGCAGTACCGCGAGGTATCCGCCGACGAACGCCAAGATCGTGCCGAGGTCCGCGAGCTCAGCGGCGAAGCCCTTCCACAGGTCTCCGGGGTCGAGTGAGACCGTCGGCGTGGGAGACGGGGTCGATGTCGGCGTCGACACCGACCCGGAGGAAGGGGTGGCAGCGCAGCCGGACACCGTGAGCAGGCCGCACGCGATCATCGCGGCGCTGATGGACCCCCGTCCGACGCCGACGTGTCCCAGCACCCGCTGCCATCGCGGCATCGAGCCCCCATGTTCGCCGAGAACCCCAGATGGACGAATTCTGGCCCGGGCCGGGGCATCCGTCAATGCCCGCCGCGACTGCCGACTACGCGGCGCCGGACTCGGCTTCGGCGACCTCGACGGTACGGCGGACGCCGGCGGCGGGACGGGCGGTCACGAGGATCGGGAGATGGTCGCTGAGCCCCTGCGGCAGGGTGCGGACGCGATCGATCTCGAAGCCGACCGACGTCGCGAAGTCGTAGTGGCCGCGGAAGAAGCGGTAGCGCGTATAGGTGCGCGAGTCGCTGAGGTTCAGCTCGTAGCCCTGATCGCGGACATGCTGGCCCAGGCGCTCCTTGAACACGGGGTAGTTGTAGTCGCCGACCATGATCGCCGGCACCCCCTCGCCCAGCTGCTGCAGCTCGGCGAGCGCCGTGCGGATCTGATGCCGCCGCAGCGAGTTGAGCGCCGTCAGCGGAGCGGCGTGGAACGACGCGACGATCACGTCGTGGTTCTCGTCGATGTCATGCAGCCGCACGCCGAGCATGCGCTCCTCGGCAGGCTTCAGCACCCGGTCGTGGAGCGACTTCTTCAGCGCGAGCGCCCGGACGTCGACGGCGCGGAACGTGTTCTCGCGGTAGTAGACGGCGAGCCCGAGACGGTTGCGCTGCGTGGACTCCGCCAGGCGCAGCCCCGCGATCTCGTCGGGGATGTCCGTCGTGTCGGCTTCCTGCAGGCACAGGGCGTCGGCTCCGTAGCGCTCGACGAGGTGGACGAGCTCCCCCGCCGCGCGGTGCTTGCGCAGGTTGTACGAGATGACCTTCATGTCGTGGCCAGCCTATGCCGAAGGCCTTGCCGGCGGGTGTCCTCTCGGCGTCTGCATCCTGACCTCACAGGAGAATGTACGAAAAGTGGATGCCGCGTCTCCTGGTATTCGTCACACCCGAACCTGGAGGACCCCATGTCGGCAGCATCCACTTCCTCGCCCGTGGGCGATGTCCGCACCGACCTCGCCGAGGCGGTCGGCGCGAGCCGCACCTCGCGCGAAGCCGCCGAGCGTGCCCTGCGTCTGGCCGTCGCCGTCCGCTCACGCGCCGCCGAGGCACTCGAGCGCACCGCGCGACAGCACGGCATCGACGAGACCGAACGCGCACGGCTGCGTGCCGAGTACGCCGCCGCCGACCGGGTCGTCGACGAACGACGGACCGCCGTCGACACGGCGCGCGAGTTCGAGCGGGCCGCCGCCGTGGTCGCCGAGGCCTTCGATGCCGAGGCATCCACCGCGAGCCCGCTCGCTGCGGCGCTGCTCGAACTGATCGGCTCGCAGTCGGGCCGCACCGCGTCGCGGGGCCGCGGCGGGCGCACCTCGGCCCGGCGGACCGCAACCGCTCGCGTGAACACCGCTCGTCCGCGTACCGCCTGAGCCGCGGACTGTCGCCCGGAGCGGGCACGCTCTCGTAGAGTCGGGGCGTGGCCCTCTCGCGACGAACCGCAGCGTTCCTCGCTGCAGCGGGCCTGCTCATCGTGGCGGCGATCGTCCTGACCATCATCCTCGTGCGCGCCGCACAGGCTCCGCACGCGCCCGCGCAGGGCACCGTCGTGGTGGCCTCGGCGCTCTCGAAGGCGAACGATGCCGCCGCGGAGGCCGCAGACGGCAGTCCGGAACAGGCCGCGGCGCAGTACTTGAGCGAGCAGCCCACGGCCGTGTGGCTGACACCCGAGGGCGAGCCGGTCGACCAGGTCGGCGAGCGCATCGCGCAGCTGGCGGTCGAGGCACGGGCGCAGTCGGCGCGCATCGCCGTCGTGGTGTACGGCCTCCCGGGCCGGGACTGCGGCGGGCACTCGGCCGGGGGCCTGGATGCCGACGCGTACGCCGCATGGACCGACGCGATCGGCGAGGCGCTGCGGGATGCCGCCGACACGTCGCCGATCGTGCTGCTCGAACCCGACAGTCTGGCGCTCGCGCCGGAGTGCGGCAACGTCGCGGAACGCGTCGAGCAGGTGTCCGGGGCGGTCGAGTCGCTGGCAGCCGACAGCACGTGGATCTACGTCGACGGCGGCCATTCCGACTGGCTCCCGGCCGAGCGGATGGCGGAGCTCATCGGGCAGGTCGATCGGGCATCGCGGGCCGACGGCGGCGGCATCCGGGGCTTCGTGACCAACGTCTCCAACTTCATGGCGACCGACGACGAGGTCGCGTACGCGCACGACGTCGCCTCGCACCTTGACGACCTGCACGCGATCGTCGACACCTCCCGCAACGGCGCCGGATCGAACGGCGAGTGGTGCAACCCTCCGGGCCGTCTCGTCGGCGACCCCGGCGGCACCATCGGCGACGATGTCGTCGACACCAACCTCTGGGTGAAGCCGCCCGGCGAGAGCGACGGCGACTGCAACGGCGGCCCGGCGGCCGGCCGATGGTGGCCTGAGGGCGCCGTGGAGCTCACGCGCGACGCCGTCCCGGAATGACTCCGGACCGGGCCTTCACCGCCTGTGTAGCATCAGGAGTACTTGCGCATGCGTCGGGGGCCGCGGCTGGGGTCGGTCATCGTCGCTGCTGCAGCCATCGTCCGAAAAGAGAACGCACGCATGAGCACCCCTGCTGACGAGCTGAAGACAGCGGTCATCATCGAGGACGACGCCGAGATCCGCCACATCCTCGCGGAGGTGCTCGAGTCGTCGGGGTTCTCGACCGTGTCGGTCGGCAACGGGATCGACGGCGTACGCGCGGTCCTGACGTACAAGCCGCTGCTGACCACGATCGACGTGAACATGCCCGGCATCGACGGCATCGAAGCCGCCAAGCGCATCCGGGCCCAGTCCGACACGTTCATCATCATGCTGACGGGGCTGAGCGAGGAGGCGGACGTGATCGCGGGCCTCGGCGCCGGTGCCGACGACTATCTCCTCAAGCCGTTCCGTCCGCGCGAGCTCCGCGCGCGGGTCGAGGCCCTCTTGCGCCGCTCGCGCGGCGTCCCGGCCGCCCCCTCCCCCGCTCCGGCCTCACAGGGCAGCGTGGGTCCGTCGTTCCCCGCCGCGCGTGTCACCACCTCGGCCACCCCGGTCGTGCCCGTCGTCACCGATGTCGTCGTCCCGGCCGAGCCCGGCGGCGCAGCGACCGCGGCGGTCCCGGCGACCGTCGACGGCGACGAATGGCTGGTGCACCGCGATCTGCGGCTGCACCCCGAGAACCGCGTCGTACTCGTGGGCGACGACGAGCTGGAACTCACTCGCACCGAGTTCGACCTGCTGGCGACGCTGCTCGAGTCCAAGCGCCGCGTCCGCAGCAAGGCCGACCTGACGCTGGTGCTGCGCGGCGAGTCGTACGTCACGAGCTACTTCGTCGGGGATGCCGACAAGCGCGCCGTCGAGGCGCACATGACGAATCTGCGCCGCAAGCTGGGCGACAGTGCGGCCAGCCCTCGCTACATCGAGACCGTGCGCGGCGTCGGCTACCGGCTGACCGCGGAATCCGTCTGAGATCGATGACACGCCCGCTCGCCCCACACGAGCGGGCGTCTCATCGCCGGCCCGGGGGTGGCCGCCTCCCCTGGCGACCGCCCCCGCTCACCTCCCGGCGCCGAACTCCCCAGACCGGCGCCCTTTCCCCAGTTCCGACCCGTTCGGGTACGGGTCAGACCTTGTATCCGTGCTGACGACGGATGAGCTTGAAGAACATGGACAGTGTCTGCAGCACCGTCACCACGCCCACGATCGGCCAGCCGATCCACAGGATGGTGGACTGCACCACGGGGCCGAGCATCGACCAGATCACGGACGTGGCGATGATCACCGCGATCACCACGATCAGCGGCGTCCAATGGCCGAGCCCCGCACCGCGCTCCGCCTTGGCCTGCATGGCCCAGTTGTCGACCTTCTTGCGCGAGAGGAACCGGGTCCACGACCGCGCGAAGTAGCTCAGACGCAGCCACATGTAGATCTCTGCGGGCACGAGCGTCATCGCGAAGAGGACGTCGCGCGCGTTGCGGTTGCCCATCGTGAGCGCCATGCGCGTATTGAGCGCGATCGCGACGGCCGGAGCCAGCAGCCACCACGGCGAGAACACGAATGCGCCGATCGACAGCGACCCCGCCAGGAGCAGGACGAAGGCCACGCGCACGAAGAGGTTCGTGAGCATGCCGAAGTTCTCCAGCCAGCGCACCCGGAGGTTCGGGTGGAACGGCTGCCCCTTGGTGTCGCCCCGCTGGCCGGGCCACATCAGCTCGATCGCACCGTAGGTCCACTTCACCTGCTGCGCGTCCAGCGCGCGCAGCGTCGTCATGCCTCCCACGTCGGCGCGGGCGAACGGGCTGATCTTGGTCAGGTAGCCGGCGCTCTTGATCTGCAGCGACAGCAGCGAGTCCTCGACCTCGGAATCCTTCACCCACGGCGTCGACTGACGGTTGGCCGCCATGACGTCGCGCAGCGCCTGCGTCGAGAAGATCGAGAACTGCCCGCCGAGCACGGCCATGTTGCGGCCGCGCAGCAGGTTGTGCAGGTTGAAGGCCGCGAACTGCGAGCGCTGCCCCGTGATGAGGAACTTCGCGACCGGGCCCTTGATCGGGCGGTCGTCGATCGAATAGATCGCCGAGATGCCGCCGATGCGGGTGTCTGAGACCGCTTCGGACTCGAGGTACTCGACCGCACGCGGGTCGGCGACGGTGTCGCCGTCGACGCCGAGCAGGTAGTCGTAGCCCTCGACGAGCGCGTAGCCGTAGTTGAGGGCGCCCACCTTCTTGTCGGGGTTCTTGCCGATGTCGTGGACGAACACCTCGGTGAACTGCTCGCCGAGCTCGGTCACCAGCTCGTGCGGGCCCGCGAACTCCGACGCGATCCGCACGGTCGCGTCGGAGGTGTTGTTCACGACGACGTGGATGACGTCGGGGACGCGGGTCTGGGCAAGCAGCCCCTCGATGACCTGCGCGATCGACGCCTCCTCGTTGTACGCGGGGATGACGCAGCCGATCGTCGAACGGTGCACCGGGCCGTCGTCGAGCACGGCCTCGAAATCGTCGGCGAATCCGTGCGACGGGTCGGCGACGACCTCGAGCGCGGTCACGCCCGGCGCGGGTCGCGCGGTCCGCGCGCTGCGGGTGAGGGGCACCAGGTCGGTCACTGTCGTCGCTTTCGTCTGTTCGTCGCCGGGTTCTCCGGAGTGACTCCAGCCTGCTCGGCCGACCGCAAGACGCGCCCGAGAGACGGCCAGGCGGACCGCAAGGTTCGCGCAAGGCTTCCGCAAGAGACGTCGACGCTTCTCGGGGCGCCGCCCGAAAACCCGGATGAACGCGCAAATAGAATCGATTCATGCGAATCGGGGCGCGAGACACGACGTTCGCCGTCGGCACGCCGGACGCCCGCACGCGATCGGTCTGGCTGACCCAGCTCGTGCTCGCCGCCAGCGTGCTCATCACCGCTGTCCTCGTGATGGTGCTGCAGCCCGCGACGTTCGGCCAGTGGAACTTCTTCGTGGGCACGATCGCGGTCGTCGTGCTGACGCTCGCGACGCTCGCCGTCCCCTGGTCTCGGCTGCCGGGTCCCGCCGTGCTCGCCGTGCCCTTCGCCGACGCGCTCGCGATCGGCCTCGTCTCCAGCGGCACCGACCTGCGCCTCGGATACCTGTGGGTGTTCCCAGTGATGTGGGTCGCGATGCACTTCCGGGCCACTGCACTGGCGGCGATGCTCTCGCTGATCGGACTGATCCTCCTCGTCGACACCTCGATCGCGTCCAGCAGCATCGCGGCGCTGCGCGTGTTCGTCGTGCTGATCTCCCTCACGTTCATCGGCATCACCGCGCACCTGGCCCTCCGTCGCACCCGGTCGCTGCGGCGACTGCTGCGTCGGCAGGCCGGACGCCTCACCGCCACGCTCGGCCGGCGCTCCGACCAGGAGCGGCGCACGATGGAGATCCTCAACGGGATCGACACGGGCATCGTCCGGCTGTCGGAGTCGGGCACCGTCCTCGCCGTCAACGACGCGTACTCGCGGCTGTACGGACTCGATCAGCTCGATCCCACCCTCCCGGCCCGCTCGGTCGAGTACACCGGGCTGCGCGGGATGCCTGTCCCCTACTCCGAGCGTCCCTTCTCCCGCGCCTCGCGCGGCGAGACGTTCACGGATGCGTCCGTCTGGCTGTTCACCGCCGAGGGCGAATGGCGCGCGCTGTCGGTGACCGCCAAGCGCCTGGCCGCACGCGGCGACGAGGATGCCGGCATCCTGCTGCTCGTGCACGATGTGACCGCCCTCACGTACGCCCAGCGGGAGCGCGAGCGGTTCACGGCCATGGCCTCGCATGAGCTCAAGCACCCGCTCACCGTGATGATCGGCAACGCCGAACTGGCCCTCGAGCTCGACGACCTCGCCCCGCGCACCCGCGAGCGGTTCGAGTCGATCATCGCCGCGAGCGATCGCATGCTCACCATGACCGAGAGCCTCGTCACCACGTCGCGACGCGGCTTCGGCGGACGCGACGAGGTGGACGACATCGACCTGCGGCAGATCGTGCTCGACTCGGTCGCCTCGTTCCGGGCGACCGCAGCGGCGGCGGACATCGCGATCGACGTGCGCGCCGACGAGGCCCTGCCGATCGCCGCGGACGGATTCCGGCTGCGGCAGGTCGTGGACAACGTCGTGAGCAACGCCATCAAGTACACGCAGCGCGACGGCGAGGTGCGCATCCGCGCGATGGTCGACCGCGTCACCGTGGTGCTGACGGTCTCCGATACCGGGATCGGCATCGGCGCGGACGACCTGCCGCTGGTCCTCACGCCCTATTTCCGCGCCGCCGAGGCGAAGGAGAAGGCCGGCGGGACGGGGCTCGGCCTCGGCATCAGCAACGACATCGTGCAGGCCCACGGCGGCACCCTGTCGGTCGAGAGCGAGGCGGGCGCGGGCACGACGGTGACCGTGACGCTCCCGCTGGCCGAGCGGCCCGACACCGGCCCGCGGCGCACCGAGGGAGACTTGCCATGACCGATCTCATCTCCGGCTCCGGGGTCGACCTCGGCATCGCGCAGGCGGTGATCACCACCCTCGCGACGATGCTCACGATCGGGGTCGCCTTCCTCGTGAAGCCCGGGCGCGCGACCCTGTGCTGGAGCTTCGCGTTCGCGCTCGCGATGATCGCGACATATGGCGTCGTGGCCGGTGAGGTGACAGGGATGAAGACCCTGCGCCGCGCGTCGTTGGGCGTCCTCATGGGGTCGCCGGGCCTGCTGTGGTCGGGGTTCCGTGCCGACTGGGGCATGCGTCCCCACGTGTGGGCGGGGCCGCTCGTCGCGGCGGCCTCGGGCCTCGCGCTGGCGCTGACCGGCGACGTGTCCTGGTTCACGGTGGCGTACCGCATCGTCTTCTTCGCTGCGTCCGCGTTCGCCGCGCTGTTCGTGATCGACTGGGCCCGCCGCGGGGCTGCGACGCGCGGCGACCGGCTGCTCCTGCCCTTCGTGATCGTGTCGATCGCGTTCTTCGTCACGGGAGCCGCCACCTTCGTCGCAGGTCTCGTGTTCCCGCCCTCGGGCGGCGACGACTTCACGCTGGTGCGGCTGATCTCCTCGGCCGGGATGCTGGTCTACGTCGCGTGCGCGCTGATCGCGGTCGTCGGAGTCACGGCCCGCGACAGCGGGCTCGGACGGACCACGACCGTCTCCACGGCATGGCAGGAGTTCGAACGCACGGCGGGCGAGCGTCTGCTTCGCGCACAGAAGTCCTCCGAGCCCTGGTCGGTCGTCTTCTTCGCGATCGACGACGCGGCCGACATCCGCCAGAGCGCGGGCGGGCAGGCGTTCTCACGGCTGTCGGACCGGCTGGAAGAGACGGTGCGAGAGGTGTTCCCGGCGGAGTCCGACGTCGGCTCCCCATCGGCGGGTGCCGTCGTGGTCCTGGTGCCGCGGCCCGAGGCGGCCGTCCGCGACCTGCTGCGCACGGTCCTCGAAGGGGTCACCCGGCTGGATGTCGACGGCGCGCTGCCCATCCGACCGACGGCGAGCGCCGGCTGGGCGCCGGCCTCGGTCCTCGGCTACGACCTCGACACCCTGGTGTACACGGGCAGGGAGGCGGCGCGCCTCGCCAGCGGCAAGGGCGGCGACCGGTGGGAGCGGGTGGGCGCGACAGTCGTCGAACGGCTGATCAGCCAGTCAGAGCAACAGTGATCGTGTCGGTCGCCGTCTGCTTGGCGTACTCGCTCGACGTCGGCGTGGTCTGCACGAGGAAGTCGTAGCTGAACTGCAGCGTGACCGAGGTCGCCTCGGCCGGCACCGGCCCGACGTTGAACGTCTGCGAATAGCTGTACGGGTCGAGCACGAGATAGCCCGGACTGACGGTCGCGGCGTCGACCTGGGGTTCGAGCGGATCCAGCGGCCCCGCCTCCGACGACGGCACCGCCGTCATCGACGCGCGCTGCAGGTAGACCTTCTGGCCGTCCGCGGGCTGGACCGTCGTCTTCAGCGCGATGCTGACGGGCTTGACCGCCTCGGGCGTCCACTTGTCCATCGAGAGCGTCGACCAGTAGTCGACGGTCGCCGTCACCGGGCCCGCCGTGAGCTCACGCTGCGTGGAACCGCCCGACAGATCGTTGGGCACCGGGGTCGGCACCGCCGTGGACGTCGCGGTCGGAGTGCTGCCGCCCTGGTCCCAGGGCGCGGGCCCGCACCCGGCGAGCAGCGTGGCACCGACCACGCTGACGGCGATGACCGTGACGAAGCGACTGACCCTGCGCATGCGACCCCCGTATCCACCCCCCCGGCGGGAAACGTCCGGTCAGTCTAGCGTCGCGCGTGCGCGCGGCGACTCAGTCGAGCGCGCGCCGCGCGCGCGTCTGCTCGGCGCGCTGGGCCAGCAGCTCGTCTGCGGGGTAGCCGACCTCCGACAGCGTGAGCCCGCGAGCCGCGAGCACCTTCACCTCGGGGACGCGCTCCTGGGCGTCGCGGATGTCGACCACGTCGTCGATGTCGAGGCGCCCTTCCCCGACCGCGACGCACGCCCCCACCAGCGCGCGCACCATGCTGTGGCAGAACGCGTCGGCTTTGACGTTTGCGACGAGAACGCCCGCCGTGTCGCGGTGCCAGTCGAACTCGAGCAGCGTGCGGATGGTGGTCGCCTCTTCGCGCGGCTTGCAGTAGGCCGCGAAGTCGTGCAGCCCGATGAGGGCGCGGGCGGCGGCATCCATCGCGGTCTCGTCGAGGGCGGCGCGCACCGTGGTCGTGCGGTTGCGCTCGAGGGGGTCGTAGCCGGTCACGGTGTCGGCGATGCGGTACTGGTAGCGCCGCCACACGGCCGAGAAGCGGGCGTCGAACCCTTCGGGCGCGAGGCGCGAGCCCGTCACCGCGACATCGGAGTACGCCCCGAGGACGCCCGTGATGCGTGCGGCGAGCGCGTGCGCGCGGTCCTCGGCGGTCTGCGGCGCGGCCGACGGGCGGGCGTGGCGTGCCAGCATCCGCGCGCTCTGCGTCTCGTCGAGGTCGACGTGGGCGACCTGATCGCTCGCGTGGACGCCGGCGTCGGTGCGGCCGGCGACCACGAGCCGCGGGCTGCCGCCGACGACGCGGGCGAGCGCGGTCTCGAGGGTCTCCTGCACGGTGCGCAGACCCGGCTGTCGCGCCCAGCCGCGGAAATGCGTGCCGTCGTAGGCGATGTCGAGCCGGATGCGCACGGATCAACTCTATGGGCCGGTGAGGGGATGCCTCACCCCACGACCGCCCGGCCGCGCGGCAGCTGGCGCCCCACGGACTGCAGGGCCGCGGCGGCCTGGCGCACGCGGTTGTCGCTCTCGCGCACCATCTCGCGCGCGACCACGGGGTGCGCACGCACGATGTCGTCGAGCACCGCGACGGGCACCACGAGCACGTCGACCTCGGTCGTCGCCACGGCCCGTGAGATCGTGTGCGTGCGCGACAGCGCGGTGAGCCCGACCGGATCGTCGACGCCCAGCACCGCGACCTGCACGAACCCGTCGTCGTCGGTGGGGATGCCGAGCACGACGCTGCCTGCGAGGATGAACCGGGTCTCGACCGGCACGACGCCGGGGCGCAGCAGCGACTCGCCGGCGCAGTACCGCTCCAGCCGCGTGTGGGCAGCGAGGGCGTCGCTGTCGCCCGGGGCGAGGCTCAGCGCCGGCGCGATCTGCCGCAGCGCGTCCTGCAGGCGCGCGGGGGTGCGCCACTCGTCGGTGAGGTCGCCGTCGAGATGCAGGTCGGCGCGCCGTGCCGCGTACCAGAGCCTCGTCGCGAATGCATCGGTGACGGCATCCCGGTCCCCCGGAGTCCGCAGCGGGATCGCGACCTGGTACCGTGACCCGCCCAGCGTCTTGGCGGTCGGCTCGGGGCCTGCGGCGATGAGCGGGATGTCGCGGGCGACCGTCACCAGGAGCTCGCGCACGCGGCCCGGCGGGTCGTCGCTGCCGAACTCGAACGCCATCGTCGCGGCGTACGGCTCCGGGTTGCGCGACAGGTTCGTGAACGTCCCGCCGGCGAGCTCCGCGGTCGGCACCACGATGGTGCCGTTGCCGGTCTCGAGGTGCACGGCGCGCCAGTTCACCTCGACGATCTGCCCGCGGGTGCTGCCCATCTCGATCCAGTCGCCGAGTTCGAACGGCGCCTCGAAGATGAGGAACAGGCCCGACACGATCGAGCCGACGGCGTTCTGCAGCGCGAGGCCCACGACGATCGAGGTGACGCCGAGGGCCGCGAAGACACCGGCGACGTCGGCGCCCCACACCCACCAGAACAGCAGCGCGATCCCGACGACGATGAACACGAAGCGGATCAGGTCGCTGAAGATCGTCGGGAACCGGTCCCGCCACGACCCCTTCTCGGCACGGTGGAACACGAGGTGGTTGACGGCGTTGATCGTCACGACGATGACCAGCAGGCCGAAGATCGTCCAGACGACCTTGGGCCACGTGCCCGATCCTTGCCACGCGCCGGGCTGGCTCAGCAGCACGAGCACTCCGGCGACCGGCACGACGTAGTTGCGCACCATCGCGACGATCGGCGCCGCCCTGCTGCCACGGCGCACCAGGGCGTTGTAGAGCTCGGTCAGCCCGATGAGGGTGAGCGGTAGACCCACCGAGACGATGACCGCGGGCCAGAACCAGGGCTGCTGCGCGATGTCCGACACGGCCGACTCCTCACGCCTCTGCGGCCGTGTTCACCGGCACGACGGCCGGGGTCTCGACCTTCCACACCCGCTGGCCGCCGCTCTGCGTCTCGATCTCGCCGGCAGGACGCACCGGGATGGAGTCCGGCAGGCGGTCCGCGACCCGCTGCGTGATGTAGATGCCCGGCTCGTCGGAGTCGCCCTGCACGCGGAACGCCAGATTGACGGCATCCCCCCACATGTCGTAGACGACCCGCGCGCGTCCGATGAGGCCGCTCGTCACCTTGCCCGAATCCAGTCCTGCGCGCAGGGTCAGCTCCACGCCCTGCTGCACCGAGTAGCGCTCCAGGATCGTGTCGAGCTCGCGCGCGAACTCCACCGCGCGGCGCGCGTTGTCGACGCGCGGGGTGGCCAGCCCGCAGCTGGCGAGGTAGCTCTGCCGGGTGGTGCGCACCCGCTCGACGCCGTGCCGCTCCGCGGCCTCGTCGAACGAGCGCACGAGGTCGTTCAGTCGGGCGATCGCCTCGTCCGACGACAGCGAGAGCGCCCACGCCTCGAACCCGACGATGTCGGCGAACACGACGGTCACGTCGTCGCTGTCCTGGGTGATGGATGCCTCGTCCCCGGGCTTGTACCGGCTCGCCATGCCCTCGGGCATGAACGACAGGATGAGCTCCTCGTTGGCACGCTCCTGGTCCTCGATCAGCTGCGACTTCACCTGCAGACTGCGACTCATGTCGTTGAAGGCATCGGCGACGTCGGCGAGCTCGTCGCTCGAGCCGGCGTCGACCTGCACGCCCTCCTCGCCCGCGGCGATGCGCTGCGCGGCGGTCTTGAGCCGGCGCAGGGGACGCACGAACACCTGCGCGAGCACGAGCGACAGCAGGCAGACGAAGATGATCATGCCGGCGGTCGAGAGGATGAGGTTGCGCGTGAAGTCCTCGACCGGCACCATCGCCTCGGCCTCGGTCTGCTGCGCCACGATCACCCAGTCGAGCCCGTCGATGTCCAGGGGAGCGTAGGCCGTGAGGCTCTCACGGCCGAGGTAGTCGGTCTCGAGGACGGTACCGGTGTCGCCCGAGATCGCGCGTGTGACGGCATCCGCCCCGATCGACTGATGCAGCAGCGTGTCGCCGTTCTCGACGTTCAGGCGCGCGGCCTCCGGTGCCAGGCCCGCCGCGACGGCCGCCTTCTCGTACGCCGCCGGATCGTCCTGCAGGGCGCGCGAGACCGAGCGCATGTAGCCGTCCTCGCCCACGAGGTAGGTCTCGCCCGTGGCACCGAGGCCGTTGAGCGCGAACGCCCCCTCGACGGTCATCACGTCGTTGATGCGGTCGATGGGCAGCTCGACGGCCAGTGCGCCGATGATCTCTCCGTCGTCGGCGATGGGGGTCACGGCCCACCCGGCGGGGTTCCCGAGGCTCGGGTTGTAGGCGGCGAAGTCGGCGAGGACGACGTTGCCGACGATGTTGCGGGCCATCGCCTCGCGGTAGGCGTCAGCAAGGTTCGACAGCCGGTACGGCCCGTCGAACAGGTTCGTGCCGAGGTCGACGCCCTTGTAGGCGGAGTAGACGACGTCGCCCTCGGTGTCGATGAGCAGCACGTCCTCGAAATCCTGCAGCTGCGTCATCGCGCGGAAGTACGGGTGGTAGGCGCGATGCGCCTGGGTCCACGCGCTCGGGTCGTCGGCCCCGTCGTTGCGGATCGCGTCCGCCCAGTCGTCGTAGGGAGTGACGTAGTAGTACTGCAGGTAGCGCTGCGCGGCGGTGTGCGGTGCGAAGCTCGCCCCGTCGACCGTGGTCCCCGTGGCCTCCGCGAGCTGCGCCGCGAAGACGTCGCGGTAGTACGTGTCTACCGCCGTGGACGCGGCCCCGTCGAGAGGTACGCCCTGCAGCTGCGCATATCCGTCGGTGAACGCCTTCACGGCGTCCTTGCTGGTGTCGCCGAGGGCGGCGAGGCGCACCGCGCTCTCGATGCCGTCGAACAGCTGCGTGACCTCGCGGGCGCGATTCTCGCGGATTTCGACGAGCCGTTCGTACGCGATGCCGCGCAGCGCCTGGGTGCCGTTCACGTAGCCGATGACGCCGACCACAATGCTCGACAGCACGCTGACCGACAGCAGCATGATGAGCAGGATGGAGTAGATCGACAGCCCGCCCCGCGATCGGGCGCGCGGAGTGCCCACCCACTGCGCCGTCGAGCCGGCAGGCTCGGCGCGTGCGGCGGGCTCGCCCGACACCCCAGATGCGGACACGCACTCTCCCTTCGCGCGCCCTGTGTGCCGCGCGCTCCCTCACGCGCGTCCCCAGGCCCCCGGGGGTCCCCATAACCCCCGATTTGGCCCCACCTTAGCGCTCGGTCTCTCGCGGGCATAGAGGCGCGTGCCGCGGAGGTGATACGTCGCTTCGGGCGACGTAGACTTGCCGTTTCCCCTTCTCTTCCTGCTCATACGGAACCGATGTCGTCGATCGCGCCTTCCACCCAGCCGTCCACCCGTTTCGCGGGACTCGACGGCCTTCGGGCGATCGCCGTGATCCTGGTCGTCGCGTACCACCTGTTCCCGCCCGCCGTGCTGCCCGGCGGCTTCGTGGGCGTCGACGTGTTCTTCGTGATCAGCGGCTTCCTCATCACGAGCTTGCTGCTGCGCGAGCGCGCCGGGACCGGGCGGGTGGCGCTCGGGCGCTTCTGGCAGCGCCGCGCCCGACGGCTGCTGCCGGCACTGGCGCTGGTGGTGGCGGTGTGCTCGACGCTCGCATGGCTCGTCGGAGGCGACGTCCTGGTGCGCCTGGACGCGCAGGTGCTGGGGGCGGCGACGTTCAGTTCGAACTGGCTGTCGATCGCGGGCGGCGGCGGCTACTTCTCTGCGGCCGCACCCGAACTGTTCCGCAA
>Ga0160450_100652_pt1 | contig 18228 bp, 15 predicted proteins | sample HID1975K_E1MG_FD_108257 | JGI IMG/M metagenome (GOLD analysis project Ga0160450, IMG submission 108257) | Enriched soil microbial communities from UW Madison campus, WI, USA - HID1975K_E1 MG | ecosystem: Environmental > Terrestrial > Soil > Unclassified | place: USA: Madison, Wisconsin...
CACGCGCATCGCGAACGCCACCTGATCGGCGATCTCCAGCGGCGGCTCGAACGCGATCTCGCGCTGCAGCTCGGGTGGAGGGTTGCGCGGCTCGACCGGTCGCGAGTCGTGCCCCGACGCCAGCGCGTGGAGCCTCACCCCCCGCTCGCCGAACCGTTCGCGCACCCGGTCGGGGTGCATCTCGGCGAACCCGCCCAGGGTCTGCACCCCCAGTCGCGCCAGCAGCCCGACGAGATCGGCAGCACCGTCCTTGCCGGACGCCCCGCCGGCCGCCGCGTCGAGCACCGCGACCGACAGCGGTGCCAGGAAGCCGGCCGCTCCCCCGGCCGGCACCACGAACACCGGATCGTCGACGCCGGTGCCGCCGCGCGCCGCCTGCTCGGCGGTGAACGGCCCGTCGGCGATCCCCGCCCGCACCCCCTCGAGCCCCTGGTCGCGCAGCGCTCCGAGCAGCATGCGCGCCGCCTCGACCTCGCCGCCGTAGTACCGCGCCGGACCCCGCGCGCGCAGCGCGCACAGTCCCGGACGCACCAGCTGCACGCCGGGCGCGCGCTCCTCGATCAGCGCCACCACCGGTGCGAAGGCGCGTTGATCGCGCGCCGTGTCGGCCGCCACGATCGTGAGTCCCGGGCAGCGCGCCTGGGCGTCGCGCCGGCGCTGCCCGCGCCGCACCCCTTCCGCACGGGCCGATGCCGAGCATGCGACGACGAGGTTGCGTTCGACGACGGCGATGGGATGCCGCCTCCCGGCGTCGCCCTCCGCCACGGTGCCCGCCTCGCGGGCGATCGCCGTGACCGGCCAGTCGGGGAACCACAGCACGAGGCTCCGGACCGGCGCCAGCAGTGCCATGTCACCCCACCGCCCGGGTGAGGACGGTGTCGTCCGCGACGTGCCGCAGGGGTTCGACCGCCCGCATCCGCTCGGGGACGGCCGACACGTGACCCGCGGCATCCGGAAGCATCACGCGCGTCCGGCGGGCCCGCGGCCAGCGCCGGCTCGACGAGGTGATCGTCACCTCGCGGCCGGAGAGGTACCCGTGGCCCCGCCCCACGCCCTCCCACGTCGGCTCGCCGACCTCGAGCACCGCCTCCGCCTGCGGCCACGGACCCTGCACGAGGAGCACGGCTCCCCGGTCGCGCAGCCGGGCGGCGAGACGCGCGATCTCGCCGTCGGCCGCACGCCCCGACGGACGCACCGCGACCACCGGCAGCACCTCGGCCACGGTCGAGGTGACCGCGAGCCACCGGGCGCCGGGATCGGGGATGAGCACGAGACGCGACAGGTCGACCCCCAGCCCTTCGGCGGCCTCGGCACCGAGTCGCGGCACGCCGATCACCCCGCACCACGAGCCGGACTGCGACGGCTGGGCGAGCAGCGCCAGGAGCACCGAGGTCGAGCGCGGAAGGGAGTACGCCCCACCGGGGCGCAGTCCTCCGCCGGGAAGCAGCGAGGCCAGCGCAGGCAGCACCGGAAGCACCGGGGCGTCCAGCCGGCGCCCCTGCACGCGTTCGAGCTGGGCGCGCAGCGTCGCGACGGTACCGGCGGGATCCCCCTCGGAACCCGCCTCCTGCACGTCCGTCCCGGAACGCTGAGCAGTCAGCTGCACGATCGCCCCCATCTCACAATGTTAGAACAGATGTTCTAGCACTTCAATCGATGAGAACGACCATACCTCCCGGTTCCGACAGTTATGTTCGATACTTCAGACGACACCTCACGCCGCCAGCGTCAGATACGGCTCCCACCGCGGATCGGTGCGCTCCGTGCCCCGGACCGTCCACTGCGCGCCGCGCGGCGGACGCGGCGCGAACCGCAGCTCCCAGTCCATCTCCTGCGGGGTGCGATCACCCTTGACGTTGTTGCACCGAAGACAGCACGCCACGAGGTTCTCCCACGAATCCGCCCCGCCGCGCGAGCGCGGCAGCACATGGTCGATGGTCGAGGCCGACTTGCCGCAGTAGGCGCAGTGATGGTTGTCGCGCCGCAGCACGCCCCGCCGCGTCACCGGCACGTGGCGTCCGCCCGGCACGCGCACGTACCGGGTCAGGATGATCACTGCCGGGCGTTCATACGAGCGTCTGGTCCCCCACACCGGATCCATCTCGGTGTGTTCGATCACCGTCGCCTTCTCGTTCATGACGAGCACGAGGGCCCGCTTGAACGACACGACCGCGAGCGGCTCGTAACCTGCATTCAGCACCAGTGTGCGCATTGATCATCCTCTCGAACGGCCGGAACGGCTTTCCGGTGATTCGAATCACATGACGATCAAGGGCTCAGGGGCATGAAAAAAGGCGCTGTCTCACAGACAGCGCCCAGGCGCCACGGCAGTGCCGCGGCATCCACTCATGCAATGCCGAAGGACGAGCAGTCCGAGCGCATCCATGGTTCGGATGCGTGGTGTGCAGCCCATCGGCTCCCTCCGCTCTCTCAGCGTCGGGTTTCAGGGTAACGCACCCTGCAGACACGAGGGCGATGCGGATCGTGAACGCCCCGTGGCGTGTCGAAGAACGATGCCCCGCACCAGTGGCGCGGGGCATCGTTCTGCTGTGGTGCAGATTCGGGGTTCGAGGGCTCAGGCTTCGACAGGCTCAGGCTTCGACAGGCTCAGGCTTCGACAGGCTCAGGCTTCGACAGGCTCAGCCGGCGTTGGCCTGCAGCCACGCCCACGGGTCGACGACCGAGCCGTTGATGTGGATCTCGAAGTGCGTGTGGCAGGCGGTCGAGCTGCCGGTGCTGCCGACGAGGCCGATCAGCTGGCCGGCCTCGACCGTCTGGCCCACCGAGACCTGGCGCGAGCCGTAGGTCATGTGGCCGTACAGCGAGTTGACGCGCTGACCGCCGAGGACGTGGTCGATCGAGACGGCGACGCCGTAGCCGCCGTAGCTCTCCTGCGAGACCTTCACGACGCCGGCGGCCGTCGCGTACACGGGCTGGCCGCACGGCGCGAGCAGGTCGACGCCCTGGTGGTAGCCCGAGTCCCACAGGCCGCGGCCCTTGGTGAAGCTGAGGAGCGGCCAGCGCACCTCGCCGGTGCCGGGCGACGTGAGCGCGATGTTCGTGCCGACGGATGCCGCCGATGCGCGCTTCGCCGCCTCGCGGGCCCGCTCGGCCGCCGCCTCGGCGGCCTTCTTCTTGTCGATCTCCTCGGCGGTGGTGGCCGAGTAGCTGTCGCGCGACAGCTCGGTGGTGGTCGAATCGGACGCCGCCACGAACGTCTGCGCATCATCCATGGCCATCTGCTGCAGCGTCACGGACTCGTCGCCGCTCTTGGCGGCGCCCGCGGCGAACGCGGGGAGCGCGACGGTCGCGACGAGGCCGCCGACCATGCTCAGGATGACGAGGCTCCGCAGCGGCTTGGCGATGCGGCCCTTCTTCGCGGCGGGTCGCGTGGACGCGGATGCCGTCGAGGGTGCGGACTTCGCGGGCGCCACGGTTCTGCGCGACTGTCTCGCGGGAGCGGTCTGACGCGTGCGCGCGCGACGGGTCTGATGGGTCGCGTCGTGCTCGGGATTGTTCGCGTGCGACTCGATCTCTTCAGCCAAACTGTCCTCCGGCGCCTCTGCGCCGGGGCGCCTGGCTCGTCAGCATTCTGCGTGAGGGCGCAGGTGTCGGGACACGTTGCGCGATTTCACCGCGGGGAGGACGAGCCGGTGAGGCGATCCACGCGGGGTCCGGTCGGCGGGCTTCTCGCCTGGTGGACTGTTCGAGGCTACCCGAAGGTCACGATTCTGTCACGCTACGCGCCTGGCAAACCTCTGGACGCCGGTCACCGAGGTCGCGGCGAGCAGGGCTCAGCGGGCCTCGTCGACCAGGAAGATGTGCGATGCCAGCTCGACGGGGAGCTCGAGACCCTCGTCGCTTCCCTGCATCTGCACGAGGACGTACCCCTCGTTGAAGCGGTAGTCGCCGATGGCGCCCGGCACCACGCCCGCACCCTTCAGCTGCTGCAGCAGCTCGGGGTCGACCTGCGCCGGCTCGGCGAGGCGGCGCACGGTGCCGGTGATGGGCTCGCCGGCGTCGTTGAGGCGGCGGACGAGACCCACGACGCCCTGCTCGAACTGGTTCGCCGGCACGTCGCCCAGCTGATCGAGGCCCGGGATCGGGTTGCCGTACGGCGACTCGGTGGGATGCCCGAGCAGTTCGACCAGGCGGCGCTCGACCTGCTCGCTCATGACGTGCTCCCACCGGCACGCCTCTTCATGCACGTACGCCCAGTCCAGTCCGATGACATCCGACAGCAGGCGCTCCGCGAGGCGGTGCTTGCGCATGACGTCGACGGCCTTCTGGCGGCCGGCGTCGGTGAGCTCGAGCGTGCGATCCTCCGACACGACGACGAGGCCGTCGCGCTCCATGCGGCCGATCGTCTGCGACACCGTCGGGCCCGAGTGGCCCAGACGCTCCGAGATGCGGGCGCGGAGCGGCACGATGTTCTCCTCTTCGAGCTCGAGGATCGTGCGCAGGTACATCTCGGTCGTGTCGATCAGGTCGGTCATCGCGGTGTCCTCAGTTCTCAAGGGGCAAAGGCCAGCCTATCCTCTGCACCCGACACCGAGGCCGTCCCGCGGGCGGCCGGGCGGGGCGTCACCGCCCGTCACGCGGTCGGCGCCGGCGCGGCGCGTCTCTAGAATCGACCCATGGCGCACATCGAGCTTCCCCGAGAGATCCTGCCCGCCGACGGACGCTTCGGGTGCGGCCCGTCGAAGATCATCCCCGCGCACCTCGACGCCCTCGCCGGGCGCGGCGCGGCCCTCATGGGCACCTCGCACCGTCAGGCGCCGGTCAAGGACCTCGTCGGCAGTGTCCGCGCCGGTCTGCGCGACCTGTTCCGCGCCCCCACCGGCTACGAGGTCATCCTCGGCAACGGCGGCTCGACCGCCTTCTGGGACGCCGCGTCGTTCGGCCTCATCGAGAAGCGCGCGCAGAACCTCGTGTTCGGCGAGTTCGGCGGCAAGTTCGCGAAGGCTGCCGGTGCGCCGTGGCTCGAGGCCCCCGACGTGCGCGAGGTGCCCGCCGGCACCCGCACGGTCGCCGAGGTCGTCGACGGCGTCGACGTGTACGCGTGGCCGCACAACGAGACCTCGACCGGCGTGTCCGCCGCTGTGACGCGCGTCCACGGCGACGAGGGCGCACTCACCGTCATCGACGCCACCAGCGCGGCCGGCGGCATCGACTTCTCGGTGCACGAGGCCGACGTCTACTACTTCGCGCCGCAGAAGAACCTCGGCTCGGACGGCGGACTGTGGTTCGCCGTCGTCTCGCCCGCGGCGATCGAGCGCATCGAGCGCATCGCCGCGTCGGGCCGCTACATCCCCGAGTTCCTGAGCCTCAAGCAGGCCGTCGACAACTCGCGCCTCAACCAGACGCTCAACACCCCCGCGCTCGCGACGCTGTTCCTCCTCGACGAGCAGCTGACGTGGATCAACGGCAACGGCGGCCTGCAGTGGGCCGACGCGCGCACGCGCGAGTCCTCGCAGGCGCTGTACGACTGGGCCGAGGCATCCTCCTACGCGACGCCGTTCGTGGCCGACGCGGCCGACCGCTCCCCCGTCGTCGTCACGATCGACTTCGACGACGCGGTCGACGCCGCGGCCGTCGCCAAGAGCCTGCGCGCCAACGGCATCGTCGACACCGAGCCGTACCGCAAGCTCGGCCGCAACCAGCTGCGCATCGCGACGTTCGTCTCGATCGAGCCCGACGACGTGCGCCAGCTGATCCGCTGCATCGACTACACGGTCGAGCGCCTGGGCTGACCAGCCGCGACACAGCCGTATGAGAGTGGATGCCGGGCGACCGGCATCCACTCTTCTCAGTTGTGGGCGCTGGAGGCCGGTGCGACCAGTGGCGACGGCTGCGGAGCCAGCACCGCCGACACGATCGCCTCGATGGCGAACTCGGACGCGCGCGCGAGGTCGACGGCATCGGGGGCGAGCAGCCACTGCACCTGCAGACCGTCCATGACGGCGAGGATGCTGGCCGAGGCGAGGCCGACGGTGGCCGGCTCGGTGACGCCGCGCTCGGCGCACACGACCTCGAACGCGTGCGCGACCTCGGAGCGCAGCGTGATGTACCGCTTCTCGAAGAACTCGCGGCCCGGGTGTCCGTCGGTCACCGACTCGGCAGACAGCACGGCGTAGGCCTGCACGATCCCGGCGCGGTGGGCGTTGACGAACGCCGTGCGCACGAGGTGGCGGAAGAGCGGCATGCCGTCCGGGATGTGCTGCTCTTCGAGATCGGCGACGTCCGTCTCGTCGCGATGCTGCAGCACCTCGATGAGGAGCTGGTCCTTCGAGCCGAAGTGATGGAGGATCCCGGCGTGGGTCATCCCCACCTGATCGGCGATCTCTTGGAGCGTGCCGCCGGCGAAGCCCTTGCTGCCGAAGATCTCGGCTGCGGCATCGAGGATCTCACGGCGGCGCACAAGCGTCTCCGGCCGTGAGCGCGGCTGCCGTCGCTGACCTGTCATCCGTGGATACCCCCTTCACTCTCTTCACATCTGCGGTGATTTACGCTTCGTGCGAGCAGGGCTCGACCGCCCGTTTGGGAGTCTACGCACCACCCTGTTCGCGTCCTTGCAGGAGCCTACTTGCAAAAGTTACTTACTTGATTGTAAGTTGATCCGGCAATCACCTCTCGACGCCGTGGTCCGACCTTCGGTCACGCCGCCGAGCACACACCGAAGGAGTAGCAATGAGGCTCAGAACCTCCCTCGTCGCTGTCGGCCTCGCCGCGGCGATCACGTTGACCGGCTGCGCGGCCGGCAACAGCGGCGACAGCGACAAGCCCGAGGCCGGCGCGTCGCTGACGATCGCAAAGCCGGACGGCCCGATCACCACCGAGGGCAACAACCCCTGGGTGGGCGACTCGTCCGCGCTGAAGCTCGGCTACGCGAACGCGATCTACGAACCGCTCGGGATCGTGAACCTCGCCGACCCCAGCTCCGACGTCGTGCCGTGGCTCGCGTCGGACATCACCTGGGCCGCCGACTACACCTCGGTGCAGCTGACGGCGCGCGAGGGCGTCAAGTGGAACGACGGCGAGGACTTCACCGCCGACGACATCGCGTTCACCTTCAACCTGATCAAGGACAACGCGGCGCTCGACACCAAGGCGCTCGGGATCACGGATGTCACCGTGGACGGCGACGTCGTCACCCTGACGTTCACGAACCCGATGTTCGTCAAGCAGGACAAGGTCCTGCACACCCTGATCGTTCCCGAGCACATCTGGAAGGACGTCGAGGACCCGACGACCTTCAGCGACGACGACGCCGTCGGAACCGGCCCGTACACGCTGACGAACTTCTCGTCGCAGTCGGTCGAGCTGTCCGCCCGCGACGACTACTGGGGCGGCAAGCTGGCCGTGCCGACGCTCTACTACGTGTCGTACGCCGACAACACCGCGCTCACCACGGCGATGGCCAACGGCGACGCGGACTGGGCGCAGGCCTGGATCTCGAACGTCGACTCCGCGTTCCTCGACAAGGACAAGGAGCACAACGTCTACTGGCCGGCCGCCGGCCTCGCGGTGGACACGATGTTCGTCAACACCACGACCAAGCCGTTCAACGACGTCGCGTTCCGCAAGGCCGTGAACATGGTCGTCGACCGTGCGAAGCACCAGGAGATCGCCCGCGAGGGCGGCGTCCCCGAGCTCACGTCGGTGACGGGTCTCGCACCCGGCGCCGGTGACGCCTTCGTCTCGCCGGAGTTCGAGGGCCAGGAGTACAAGGTCGACGTCGACGGCGCCAAGCAGGTGCTCACCGACGCGGGCTACACGTGGGACGGCGACAAGCTCGTCGACCCGTCGGGCGAGCCGGTCACCTTCACCCTCTCGGTGCCGCAGGGCTGGAACGACTACGTGACGGGCATCAGCCTGATCGCGGACTCGGTCAAGGCGCTCGGTGTGGACGCGGCCGTCGACACGCCCGATTCCGACACCTGGTGGGCGGCCAAGGGCGAGGGCGACTTCCAGGCCATCCTGCACTGGACCGATGACGCGGCCACGCCGTACGACCTGTACAGCGACCAGATGGACGGCCGCTTCCTGAAGCCGATCGGCGAGGCCGCCGACTTCAACTTCGGCCGCTTCGACAACGCCGACGCCACCGCGGCGCTGGCGGAGTACGCCTCGACGACCGACGAGGCCGCCCGCACCGCGGCCCTCGACAAGATCGAGAAGATCTTCGTCGACCAGGTGCCGGCGATGCCGATCGGCACGCGCCCGTCGATCGCCGAGTTCAACACCCGCAACTACGTCGGCTGGCCGAGCGAGGACGACCCGTACGTCCCGGCCGACCCGACGAAGCCGTGGTCTGTGCTCATCCTGACGAAGCTCCAGCCCGCCAGCTGAGTCGAGTCGTAAATTGCAGGGGCTGGGCCCTCACGGCTCAGCCCCTGCTTTTCTCTGGTCGCCCTTCGGCAGACCGCCCCACCCTGCACCCGAATCCCGAACAATCGAGACATGACCGAAGACGTTCTGCTGACGATCTCCGACTTCAGCGTCACCTACGACGTCGACCCGCCCGTCGAGGCGGTGCGCGACGTGTCGCTGCAGCTGAAGCGCGGTGAGATCCTGGGCCTGGCCGGCGAATCCGGTTCCGGCAAGACCACGCTGGCCTACGGCATCCAGCGCCTCCTCAAGCCCCCGGCCGTCATCACCGGCGGCTCCGCACTCTTCCGCGACGCCTCGGGCGAGCTCATCGACATCGGCGCTCTGACCGACGACGAGATGCGCCGCTTCCGCTGGGACAAGGCCTCGATGGTCTTCCAGGGCGCGATGAACGCGCTCAACCCCGTCATCAACATCGGCCGCCAGCTCGGCGACGTGTTCGTCGCGCACCGGCCCGAGATGTCGCGCGCGGAGCGCACCCAGCGCTGCGGCGACCTGCTCGACATGGTCGGCGTCGGTCGGGACCGGCTGAAGTCGTTCCCCCACGAACTGTCGGGCGGCATGCGCCAGCGCGTCATGATCGCGATGGCCCTCGCCCTGCACCCGCAGCTCATGATCATGGACGAGCCCACCACGGCTCTCGACGTGCTCGTGCAGCGCGACATCCTCCGTCAGATCTCTGACCTGCGTCGCGAGTTCGGATTCTCCGTCGTCTTCATCACCCACGACCTCCCCCTGCTGCTGGAGATCTCGGACCGCATCGCCGTCATGCGCCACGGCAAGATCGTCGAGCTCGACACCGCCGAGAACATCTACCGCGACCCGCAGCACGAATACACCCGCCGGCTGCTCTCGTCGTTCCCCAGCCTCACCGGCGAACGCGGCGACTTCGTCCGGGGCACGCAGAGCGAGGGGGATGCCGCGAGCCCGGCATCCGCGTCCGCCGAAGCCGTGCCCGCCGACGCCGAGACGGAGGTCTCCGCATGACGAACCTCGAGTTCCGCAACGTGTCCATGCGCTACCGCGTGCGAGGGGCCGGCAAGATGCTGGCGCTCGACGACGTGAGTTTCACGCTCCACAGCGGTCAGACGATCGCCCTGGTCGGCCAGTCCGGCAGCGGCAAGTCGACGATCGCCAAGATCATCACACAGCTGGAGCGCCAGACGGAGGGCGACGTGCTGCTCGACGGAGTGCCGATCCCGCGCCGCGGTCGTGCACTGCGCCGCTACCGGCAGCAGGTTCGCATGGTCTTCCAGGACCCGTTCGCTTCGCTGAACCCGTACCACACCATCCGTCATCACATCGAGCGCCCGCTGCGCCTCGACAAGATCGTGCCCGCAGCCGACATCGAGGCCGAGGTGCGCCGCCTGCTCGAGCGCGTGCGGCTGGACCCCGACGCCACGATCGACCGTCGCCCGCATGAGCTGTCGGGCGGCCAGCGTCAGCGCGTCGCCATCGCGCGCGCTCTGGCCTCCCGCCCGAGCCTGCTGATCGCCGACGAGCCGGTCTCGATGCTCGATGTCTCGATCCGCCTCGGCGTGCTGAACCTGCTCGCGGACCTGCAGCGCGAGTCGAACCTCGGCGTGCTCTACATCACGCACGACCTCGCCACGGCCCGCCACTTCAGCGACGAGATCATGGTGCTCAACCGCGGCAAGGTCGTCGAGCGCGGCCCGGCTGACGACGTGATCCTGAACCCTCAGGACGACTACACGCGGCGGCTGCGCAACGCCTCCCCCGATCCCGACCGCCACTTCGGCGGCCACGACAAGGCCGCCGCCACCGAAGGAGTCTCAGCATGAGGTTCTGGCTGCGACGCACCGTCTTCTACCTGTTCACGGCCTGGGCCGCGATCACCATCAACTTCCTCCTGCCGCGCATGATGAAGGGCGACCCGGTCTCGGCGTACATCGCCAAGAACCAGGGCAAGATCAGCCCCGAGGCCGCCGACGCCCTGCGCACCCTGTTCGGACTCGACGAGAACACGACGATCTGGCAGCAGTACATCGACTACTGGAAGCTGCTGCTCAGCGGCGACCTCGGCCGGTCGTTCTCGCACGGCCTGAGCCCGGTGACAGATGTCATCGCCAGCGCGCTCCCCTGGACGATCGGGCTCGTGGGCCTGGCGACGATCATCTCGTTCGTGCTCGGCACCGCGGTCGGCGCCTGGATCGGCTGGCGCCGAGGCCGCGCGACCGACGGCATCATCCCCGTCGCGACGTTCTTCTCGACGGTCCCGTACTTCTGGATGGGACTCATCGCGATCGCGGTCTTCTCGTCGACGCTGAAGTGGTTCCCCGCGTCCCACGCCTACGGCAAGGGCACGCACCCCGGCTTCACGCCCGAGTTCATCGGCGAGGTCGTGTACTACGGCGCGCTGCCGGCGATCACCATCGTGATCGCGTCCCTCGGCGGCTGGATCCTCGGCATGCGCAACATGATGATCACCGTCCTCGACGAGGACTACGTCACAGTCGCGCAGGCGAAGGGCCTGTCGAACCGCACCGTCGTCACGACCTACGCGGCGCGCAACGCCATGCTGCCCCAGCTGTCGAGCTTCGCCCTCGCCCTCGGGTTCATCGTCGGCGGCACGCTCGTCATGGAGCTCGTGTTCTCGTACCCGGGCATCGGCAAGCTGCTGCTGGACGCCACCAATGCGAAGGACTACCCGCTCATGCAGGGCGTCTTCCTCGTGATCACCCTCGCGGTGCTGGTCGCGAACATCATCGCCGACATCGCGTACATCATCCTGGACCCGCGCGCCCGTCAGATGGAGGCCTGACATGACCGTCCCCACCACCACCGAGCTGACGACGGCGCCCGAACAGCACGCGCCCAGCACCGAGACGATGGCGACGTCGGCACGCGCGCCGAAGGGTCCCTCGGGCCCGTCGACGCTGGCCCGGATCGGATCGTCGTTCGCGATGTTCCGCAACCGGAAGTCGCTCACCGGCCTCGTGATCCTCGGCGTCTTCATCCTGGTCGCGATCTTCGCCGATGTCATCGCGCCCTATGGCCCCCTCGACAAGGACTACACGGCGCTCAAGCAGCCGCCGTCGTGGCAGCACCTGTTCGGCACCAGCCACATGGGCGAGGACATCTTCAGTCAGATCATCTACGGCACGCGGGGCGTCCTCATCGTCGGCTTCCTGTCCGCGATCCTCGCGACCGTCATCGCGGTCGCGGTCGGCGTCACCGCCGGCATCGTGACCGGCTGGAAGAGCGAGGCGCTGTCGGCCCTCACCAACGTGTTCCTGGTGCTGCCCGGTCTGCCGCTGATGATCATCATCGCGACGCAGTTCGACAACCCGAGCCTGCTGCTGATCGCGGCCGTGCTCGCACTCACCGGCTGGGCCTGGGGTGCACGTGTGCTGCGAGCCCAGACGATGTCGTTGCGCAACCGCGACTTCGTGCAGGCAGCCCGCGCGAACGGCGAACCGCTCGGCCGCATCATCACGGTCGAGATGCTCCCGAACCTCATGGCGATCATCGCGTCGAGCTTCGTCGGCACCGTGACCGCCGCGATCCTGGGCCTGACGACGCTGGCCTTCATCGGCGTCATCCCGATCACCAACCTGAACTGGGGCACGATCCTGTTCTGGGCCCAGCAGAACGGCGCGTTCCCGGACTACTGGTGGTGGTACGTCCCCGCCGGTCTGTGCATCGCTCTCCTCGGCATGTCGCTGTCGCTGATCAACTTCGGCATCGACGAGTACGTCAATCCGCGCCTGCGATCCGCCGGCGAGCGTGCCCGCGCCATGCGCAAGAAGGGCATCAAAGTGTCGAGCGCCGTCACCGCCGTGCGTCCCGTCACCGCCGCGAAGAAACCCGCCGGCACGAAGGACGCCTGACACCGGCATCCATACCGTTTCCTGATCCGCGGTGCGGCGGCCGAAGCCGCCGCACCCGGATCGACATCCGCCCGTCGCCGATCGCGACCCCCACCCATCCATCGCCGTACGCACCATCACCGCCCGGCGATCGCTAGGAGAGACCCCGTGACCCTCACCGCCGCAGAGACCCTGCCCTACCAGGACGCGAGCCTTCCCATCCCGACGCGCGTCGCCGACCTCCTCGCGCGCATGACGGCGGAGGAGAAGGTCGGCCAGATGCTGCAGCTCGATGCTCGAGAAGACATCGTCGACATCGTCCACGCCAAGCACGCGGGCTCGATCCTGCACACCTCCCCCGCGCGGCTCGAAGAGGCGCACCGCCTGACGGAGCAGACCCGGCTGCGCATCCCCCTGCTCGTCGGCGAGGACTGCATCCACGGGCACTCGTTCTGGGAGGGCGCGACGATCTTCCCGACCCAGCTCGGCATGGCGGCTTCGTGGGACGCCGAACTGGTGGAGCGCGCCGCGCGCGCCACGGCCGTCGAGGTCGCCGCGACCGGCATCCACTGGACCTTCTCGCCGGTGCTGTGCATCAGCCGCGACCTGCGGTGGGGCCGCGTCGACGAGACGTTCGGCGAGGACCCGCACCTCATCGGCGAGCTCGCCTCGGCGATGGTGCGCGGCTACCAGGGCGAAGGCCTCGACGACAAGCGCGCGATCCTCGCGACCGCGAAGCACTTCGCCGGCTACTCCGAGACGCAGGGCGGCCGCGACGCCAGCGAGGCCGACATCTCGCACCGCAAGCTCCGCTCCTGGTTCCTCCCGCCGTTCGAGCGGGTCGCGAAGGAGGGCTGCCGCACCTTCATGCTCGGCTACCAGAGCACCGACGGCGTGCCGATCACGCTGAACGAGTGGCTGCTCACCGACGTGCTGCGCGGCGAATGGGGCTACACCGGCACCCTGATCACCGACTGGGACAACGTCGGACGCATGGTGTGGGAGCAGCGGGTCCAGCCCGACTACACGCACGCCGCGGCCGCAGCCGTCAAGGCCGGCAACGACATGATCATGACGACGCCGCGCTTCTACGAGGGCGCCCTCGATGCGATCGAGCGCGGCATGCTCCGTGAGGACGAGCTCGACGCCGCTGTCGCCCGCATCCTGACGCTCAAGTTCGAGCTGGGCCTGTTCGAGGACCCGCGTCACCCCGACGCCGTGCGCATCGCCGCCGAGATCGCGACCGCCGAGCACCGCGCGCTCAACCTCGACCTCACGCGCCGCTCGCTCGTGCTGCTGCGCAACGACGGCCTGCTGCCGCTGGACGGCGGGTTCACGGCGGATGCCGGCGGCCGCGCGCTCCCCGGCGCCGCCGGCGCACGTCGGGTCGCCGTGATCGGCCCCCTCGCCGACGACGCGCAGACGCAGCTCGGCGACTGGGCCGGCGGCTCCGGCCAGGCCGGCTGGCTCGACGGCCAGCCGCGCGACATGATCACGACGGTGCTCGACGGGTTCCGCACGTTCGCCCCCGCCGACTGGACCGTCACGCACGCACGCGGCGCGGACGTGCTGACCCTCGAAGAGGACCCGGCCGGAGCGTTCTTCCCCGACGGTCAGCCGCGCCCGCAGATCGTGGTGCCCTCGCCGGCCGACGAGACCCTGATCGCCGAGGCGGTCTCCGCGGCGCAGGTGTCCGACGTCGCCGTGGTGGTCGTGGGCGACGTGATCGAGCTCGTGGGCGAGGGACGCTCGACGGCGACCCTCGACCTCATCGGCGGGCAGATCGCCCTGATCGACGCGCTCGCGGAGGCCGGCACGCCGTTCGTGATCGTGCTCATGGCCTCCAAGCCCCTGGTGCTGCCGCCCTCAGCGCAGCGCGCGGCCGCGGTGATCTGGGCCGCCTCGCCCGGCATGGAGGGCGGCCGTGCGATCGCAGAGCTCGCACTCGGCCTCATCGAGCCGACCGGACGCCTGCCGATCTCGTTCGCCCGCCACGTCGGGCAGCTGCCGATCTTCTACAACCAGATCCGCGGCCAGCACGGCGACCGCTATGCGGACCTCACGCAGTCGCCCGCCTGGGCATTCGGCGAGGGTCTGTCGTACACGACGGTCGAGTACGACCGGCTGCGCATCGTCGACACCGAGCTCGGCCAGGGCGACACCGTGCGCGCGACCATCGAGCTGCGCAACACCGGCACCCGGCCGGCGCACGAGATCGTCCAGGTGTACGTGCGCGACACCGTCACGTCGGTCAGCTGGGCCGACAAGGAGCTGAAGGCCTTCCGCCACGTCGACCTGCAGCCCGGTCAGATCGTGACCGTCGAGCTGTCGGTCCCGGTCTCGGAGTGCACGATCGTGGATGCCGCCGGCCGGCGCATCGTGGAATCCGGCGAGTTCGATCTGCTCGTCGGCCCGTCGTCACGCGACGAGGCGTTGCTGGACGCCCGTTTCCGCGTGACCTCCCCCGACTCGAAGGCGGCCCTGCACCCCTGAGAGACGGCGAAAGGGCGGTCCTCCACGCGCTGCGGGCGTGGAAGACCGCCCTTTCGGCATGTCTGGAGCCACTCGGTCGGTGAGCGAACAAGACGAAGCGCACTCCGGCCGATCAGCGCCGCCCGGTCGTCAGCAGGCGAGGAACGAGCGCGACGACAGCCGCTCCGGCCGATCAGCACCGCCCGGTCGTTGAGCGAGCGAGGAACGAGCGAGACGAAACGCCTCGACCGCATGAGCAGCCTTCAGCGCTCGTCGTCATCCTCGTCGTCATCGTCGGACTCGTCGTCGTCCGACTCGTCGTCGTCCGACTCGTCGTCGTCCGACTCATCGTCCTCGTCCGACTCGTCGTCCTCATCGGACTCGTCGTCCTCATCGGACTCGTCGTCCTCATCGGACTCGTAGTCTTCGCCGGACTCGTCGAGCACGTCGATGTCGACGCCGTCGAGGTCGCCGGCGTGGAGGATCGGCGAACCGTCGTCGTCGAAGTCGGAGGCATCCAGATCGTCGACGTCGTCCAGCTCGTCCGCAGACTCGTCATCCTCATCGTCTTCGTCGAGCTCGTCGTCCGCGTGCGCGGCCTCGGCGAGCGCGGCCTGCGCGGCGTGGTACTCGGCGAGACGCACGGCCCACGGCACCCAGTCGGGTGCGAGCAGCGCACCGTCACCGGGGAGCAGCTCGACCTCGAGCACGGTCGGCTCGGAGCCCTCGACGCGAGCGAGGCTCACGGTCCAGAACCAGCCGGGGTATCCGGGCAGGCGGTTCGTGAACCGCAGCGACACGACGCCGTCGGGCTCGACCCGGTAGTCGGCGGGCTCGCCGATCGACGCCTCGGTCGTGATCTCTCGCAGCGCGGCCAGCGCCACGTCGTGCGCCTCGAACAGCGACGGGTCGGGCTCGATCACGACGACCTCGACCTCGACCTCGACCTCGGCCTCGGCCTCGGCCTCGAGGTTCTCCTCGACGAGATCGACCAGCAGCGCGTCGAGCACGCCGACCTCGACCTCCACGACCTCGATCGCGTCGACCTCGGAGTCCTCAGCGGTCGAGGCGACGGCATCCACCTGCTCTTCGGGCACCACGGACTCGCCGTCGTCGGCGCGCGCGTCGTCATTCGGGTCAGGCATCGAGCTCATCGGCCACCTTGCGCAGAACCGCCGCGACCTTGTTCGCGTGCGCACCACTGGGGTAACGGCCGCGACGCAGGTCGCCGCCGATGCCGTCGAGGAGCTTCACGAGGTCCTCGATGATGATCGCCATGTCATCGGCAGGCTTGCGCGAACGCTTCGCAAGACTCACCGGGGCGTCGAGGACGCGCACCGACAGTGCCTGCGGGCCGCGCTTGCCGTCGGCGACGCCGAACTCCAGCCGCGTCCCCGTCTTGGGCGCGGGCGTGCCGGCAGGCAGGGCGGTGGCGTGCAGGAAGACGTCCTGACCGTCGTCCGAGGAGATGAAGCCGAACCCCTTCTCCTCGTCGTAGAACCTGACCTTGCCGGTGGGCATCGAGAACCTCGCTGAATCGGGCGCCGCGCGGAATCCCGCGGGCGAAACAGTGCATGACGAACGTGAGGGTCATGCAACCCCCACGCCTGACAGCCTAGTCGCACCCGTGCGCGCGGCGCCGCGAAGAACCGCGGTCATGACGCGTTCACACGACCAGAACCCCTGATCATGACGGGTAGGCTGGAGCGGATGAGCACGAAACCGCCCGGCGACGTCCCCGTACGTCGCATCGACCGCATCCTGGCCTTCATGTCGCTGGGTCTGCTGGCACTGTCCATCGTGTGCTTCTTCGCGATCATGATCGCCTCGTCTGCGGGCGCGAAGATGGACACCGGCATCTGGCCGCTCATCGGCGTCCTGGTCTACTTCGCCCCCATCGTCGCCTTCGCGATGCTGCTCGCCGTGCTCATCATGAGCTTCGTGCGGAGGGCTCGGGCGAACCGGGGAGGCTGACCGGGTGGGCTCCGACGCGCGCGCACTCGCGACGCGGCTCGCCGATCTGGACGACGCCGCGCTCGCCGAGACGCTCGCGGCCCGGGGCATCTCGCCGCACATCGGCTGGCACGACTTCTTCGACGCCGCAGAGGGCCTGCTCGATGCTGCACAGCTCGACCGTGCACTCACGCGCCTTGATCGATCCGAGCTCATCGCGCTGGCCGCCGGCTCCGCACTCCCCGGAGGCGACGCGGAGCGGCTCGCCCTGACGGATGCCGACCATGCGCCGTACGACGCCGTGGCCGAACGCATCGCCGTGGCGGCGGCATCCCACCCGGGCGCGTTCCATCCGGCACCGGAGACCTCGCGGCAGACGCCGGCCGCACCGCGATCAGCCGCCGCAGCCGCCGAACGGGCCTTCACGACGGCCGGCTCGCTCGCCGACGTGCTGATCGCATGCCTGCACACCCCGCTCGCCCGCACCGGCGCGGGAGCAGTCAGCGCCGTCGATCGCCGCCGGCTGACCGACAACGGCGCCATCACGTCCCCCGACGACCTCGAAGACCTCCTGACGTCTGCTGCCGAGGCGGGGCTCGCTGCGGCACGCGACCGGGAGTGGGTCGTGACCGACGCCGGCGAGGCCTGGCTGCAGACGCCGACCACCGATCGCTGGGAGGTCGTCGCCGAGGGCTTCCGCGCGGGCCTCCCCCGCGGCATCCGCACCCCCGACGGCGGTTTCGCGACCCCCGCGTCATGGCACGACGCCTACCCGCTCGACGACGAGTGGCCGGCGCGAGTCGCCCGCCACCGCCGCATCGGCACCCGCTGGGGCCTGTTCGAGCCCGACGAGTCGTCGTCCGCCGAGTACCCGTGGACGACGGTGCTGCGCGAGGGCGGGCGGGCGGATGCCGCCACCATGGCGCCGTACCTCCCCACCGAGATCGACCGGGTCTACCTGCAGGCCGACCTCACCGCGATCGCCCCGGGGCCCCTCGCGCCGGCGCTGGACCTGCGACTGCGCTCGCTCGCACTGCGCGAGTCCCGCGCCCAGGCCTCCACCTACCGCTTCACGGCGGAGTCCCTCGGAGCGGGCATGGGCGAGGGCGAGACGGCCGCCTCGATGCGGGAGTTCCTCGCCGGATTGTCGCTGACCGGCATCCCGCAGCCGCTGGAGTACCTGATCGAGAGCACGGCGTCGCGCCACGGACTCGTGCGCGTGCGCGCCGACGAGGTGTCGGGCCGCACGCGGGTCGACAGCGCCGACGCCGGCGTGCTCGACACGATGGCCGTCGACCAGGCGCTGCGGCCGCTCGGTCTCGTGGGCGACGGTGACGGCCTCTCGTCGCGGGTCGCCCGTGATGCGGTCTACTGGACCCTCGCCGACGCGCGGTACCCGGTGATCGCGATCGACGCCGCGGGGCGCCCCGAGCCCATCCACCGACGCGCCGCGGCGACGCCGTCGGAGCCCGCGCCGACGCCGACGCAGACGTACGAACGGCTGCTGACGACGCTGCGGCACAGCCACACCTCGGGCGGAGAGGCGGGCTGGCTCGAACGCGAGCTCGAGCAGGCCGTGCGC
>Ga0160450_100655_pt1 | contig 18185 bp, 16 predicted proteins | sample HID1975K_E1MG_FD_108257 | JGI IMG/M metagenome (GOLD analysis project Ga0160450, IMG submission 108257) | Enriched soil microbial communities from UW Madison campus, WI, USA - HID1975K_E1 MG | ecosystem: Environmental > Terrestrial > Soil > Unclassified | place: USA: Madison, Wisconsin...
CCCTGGTACGTGCTGCCGGCCGAGTCGAAGAACGCCTCGCCCGTTGCGGCGGTGTACTGGTCGCCGAGCGCGAAGTACGTCGCCCAGTCGCCGTCGATCGCCGCGGCGACGTCAGCGGGGTCGCTGGGCAGGCCGGCCGCCTCGAAGAGGTCCTGGCGGTAGCACACGGCCTCCGGGCCGATGTCGGTGCCGTAGCCGATGAGGTTGCCGTCCGAATCCGTGGCCGACGAGGTCTTCCAGTCGAGCCAGCGGTCCTTGAGGTCGTCGGGGACCGGCGCCAGCAGGTCGGAGTACTTCATGACCTCGGGCAGCCAGTCGACCTCGATGGCCTCGACGTCGGCGAGACCCTTCTTGCCGAGCTTCTGGAAGTAGTTGGCGCGGGCGTCGTTCGACGTCGCGGCCTTGTTCTGGACGACCTTCACGTTCGGGTGCTCGTCCATGTACTCCTTGAGGAGTGCATCGGTGTAGCCGAAGTCGTTGAAGGTCGCGACGGTCAGCGTGATCTTCTCGTCCGAGCTGCCGGCGTCGTCGCCGCTGCCGCTGGCGCAGCCGGCGAGGACGATGGCCGAGGCCGAGAATGCGGCGAGTGCCACGGCGCTTCTGCGGAAGGCGCGTGCGTTCACTGTCACTCCTTTGTGTTTCAGGGGTTGTCTGTGTTGCAGGACCGACTCGGACGGGTGCCGTGCCGGCTGGTCGTGGGAGCGTTCCCATCGATCGAGAGGCAACGCTATGGGATCGCTCCCACGAAAGTCAAGGGAGCGCTCCCATGAAACGGTCACGGTTGGGTCACGAGTCCATGACCGGCTCCGGGAAGGGCGGGATGCCGGGGGCCGTAGACTGGTGGAGACCCCTGCCCGCGACACTCGGAGCTGTCACATGCCCACCATCGTCGTCGACGTCATGCCCAAGGCCGAACTGCTGGACCCCCAGGGGAAGGCCGTCGCCGGCGCATTCGCGCGGCTCGGAGTCTCGGACTTCACCGGCGTCCGCATCGGCAAGCGATTCGAGCTGACCGTCGAAGGCGAGGTCACCGACGAGCTCCTCGCCGAGGCCAAGCGCGTCGCCGACGAGATCCTCTCGAACTCGGTCATCGAGGACGTCGTGGGCATCGAGGTCGTGGAATGACCGCCCGTATCGGCGTCATCACCTTCCCCGGTTCGCTCGACGACCGCGACGCGCAGCGCGCGATCCGGATCGCCGGCGCCGAGCCCGTCGCCCTGTGGCACGGCTCGCACGACCTCGACGGCGTGGACGCCCTCGTCCTGCCGGGCGGCTTCAGCTACGGCGACTACCTGCGCGCCGGGGCGATCGCGGCGCTCGCGCCGATCATGGCCGAGGTCAAGGACGCCGCCGCCAAGGGCATGCCGATCCTCGGCATCTGCAACGGCTTCCAGATGCTCGTCGAGGCGCATCTGCTGCCCGGCGGCCTGATCCGCAACGCCCACCAGCAGTTCATCCGCCGCGACCAGAAGCTGCGCGTCGAGAACAACGACACCGCCTGGACCAGCGACTTCGCCTCGGGCCAGGAGATCGTCATCCCGCTGAAGAACGCGGACGGCGGCTACATCGCCTCCGAGTCCGAGCTCGACCGGCTCGAGGGCGAAGGTCTCGTCGCGTTCCGCTATGTCGGCGTCAACCCGAACGGATCCCTGCGCGACATCGCCGGTCTCGTCAACGAGGGGGGCAACGTCGTCGGCCTCATGCCGCACCCCGAGCACGCCGTCGAACCGGGCTTCGGCCCCGGCACCGCCGACGCCATGCGCTCGGGCGTCGACGGCCTGAGCTTCTTCTCGTCGGCGATCGCCGCCGTCGTCGCCCAGGCGGCCTGACCCGCCGTCTGCTCGCCCGGCCCGCCGCTGAGCCTTCCGGTCGCTGAGCCTTCTGGTCGCTGAGCCTTCCGGTCGCTGAGCCTTCTGGTCGCTGAGCCTTCCGGTCGCTGAGCCTTCTGGTCGCTGAGCCTGTCGAAGCGCGCCCTTCGGCGAGCTCAGGGACCGATGGCTCTCACACCGTGCCCGCGGGCGGCCAGACGCCGATGATGAGCGCCATGACGAGGATCGTCACGAGCTCGTGCGCGATGTTGAGCACCGTGAGCGATGACGGGCGCCCCTCGAACGCGTCGTGGGTGATGAAGCGGGCCGCCGTGAAGCCGGCCCACAGGATGACGCCGGTGCCGAGCGCGCCGAGCAGGTAGCTCCCCTCGTAGAAGTGCCAGGCGATCGTCGACGCGCCGGCGAGCACCCAGGCCGTCACGAAGCTCACGATCACGGTCACGATGATCGGCACCGCCGCGCTCGCACCGGGGCGGTCCATGTCAACCTTGGCGAGCTTGGCCCACCGGGTGCCGAACACCTTCGGCGTGTACCAGATCGAGCCGACGACCATGCTCGACGCCGTCGCCAGCAGCACCGCCCAGTAGTTGATCTCGGGAACCATGCGAGCCTCCTCCGTCGGGGGCCGCTCGGGCCGTGCGCCCCGCTCGACGCGAGCGTAGCGTCACGCCGCGACACCGACCAGGCACCGCGCCGGTAGCGTGGAGCGGGTGAGCACCGGCATCCCGAATCTCGTCGTCAGCGTCCCCACCGAACAGCTCGCCGCAGATCTGGGCGAGCTGCCCGACAACGTCGAACTGGTGATCTGGCCGATGGATGCCGCCGCCCCACGCGACCGGTTCGACATCGTCGTGCCGCCGTACATGTCGATGGCGCGCGTGCTCGAGCGCCTCGAAGGCGTCGCCGTGGGGCTCGTGCAGGGCCAGTCGATCGGATACGACGGCGTGGCCGACCTGCTGCCCGGGGGCCTGACGTTCGCCAACGCCGCCTCGGTGCACGAGACCTCGACCGCAGAGCTGGCCGTCGGCCTCGCCATCGCGGCGCAGCGGCACGTCGACGAGTTCGCCGTCGACACCGCGGCGGGCCGCTGGGCGCCCGTGTTCGCACAGAGCCTCGCCGACCGGCGCGTACTGCTGCTCGGCTACGGCGGCGTCGGCAAGGCCGTCGCGGCACGGCTCGCGCCGTTCGAGGTCGAGATCACGGCCGTGGCCTCGCGCGCCCGCGACGAGGACGGCGTCGCCGTACACGGCGTCGACGAGCTGCCGCGGCTGCTCCCCCGTGCCGAGATCGTGATCCTGACGCTCCCCGGCGGCACGGCGACGCAGAACCTCGTCGACGACGCGTTCCTCGCGGCGCTCCCCGACGGCGCGCTCATCATCAACGTCGGCCGCGGCTCGCTCGTCGACACCGACGCACTCGTCGACCACGTGCGGCGCGGCCGCATCCGGGCGGCGCTCGACGTGACGGCGCCTGAGCCCCTCCCCGAGGGCCACGCGCTGTGGAGCCTGCCGGGTGTGCTCATCACGCCGCACGTCGGAGGTGCCTCCAGCGCGATGCGCCCACGCATCGCGCGGCTCGTGCGCGCGCAGATCGAACGTCTCGCCGCCGGCGAGCCGCCGCTCAACGTGGTGCTCGGCGGCTGACCCACCCCTCAAGGAGCGCACATGGACGTGCAGGACACCCTGGCGGCCGCGGCCGCCCTGCTCGGCGCCGCGATGGGCGGCGTGTACTTCGGCTTCTCACTGCTGGTCATGCCAGGGCTCTCGCGCTCCCCTGACGACGCGGCGCTGCGGGTCATGCAGCAGATAAACCGGTCGATCCGGCCGGTGTTCCTGCTGCTGTTCGTCGGCTCGGCGCTCGTGGCCGTCGCGTCGGCGGTCGCAGAGCTGGTCGCGTGGCAGGGTGCCGTCTCGGTGTGGCGCCTCGTCGGCGATGTGCTGATCGTCGGGCACTTCCTGATCACCGGCGCCTTCCACATCCCGCGCAACACCGCCGTCGACGAACTGTCGCCCGACGACCCCGCGGCGCAGCGCACGTGGCGCACGACCGCGCGGCAGTGGACGATCGGCAACCACGTCCGCGGCTGGGCGGCGTTTCTCGGTGCCGCGATCCTGATCCTCACGCTGCTGCTCTGAGCCCCGTGCGGGCGGGCGCTCGACCCTCTTCTCTTAACCACCTCTCCGGAGTAGGACGGAAGAGAGGGGACGGAGGTCACCCGATGAAAGAACCCTCACGCGCACCGCGCACCCCCGGAGTGGAACGGCTTTCCGCGTCGGAGTGCTGGGAGTACCTCGAGCAGGCCGAGTTCGGACGCCTCGCCGTGATCCATGCGGACGGCGGCCCGGACGTCTTCCCGGTCAACCACCTCGCCCACGAGGGCGCGCTCTTCATCCGCACCGCGCGCGACGCGAAGCTGGTGCACATCGCCGCACACCCGCTCGTCGCCTACGAGGTCGACGACGTGACGGGCGACCCGGTGTGGAGCGTCGTCGTCCGGGGCCGAGCCGAACGCGTGATGCGCGACGACGAGATCCGCGACAGCGGTGTCCGCGGGCTCGCGTCGTGGAGCCCGACGTCCAAGTTCTTCGCGGTGAAGGTGACCGCGAGTGCGGTGACCGGTCGCCGGTTCCCGCGCGACGCGCATACGGACCATCTCATCGCGTTCGAGCAGGACGCGGTCGCCCCACCGGAGCCCCAGCGCCCGCACGCGTCGAGAGGCGAGCGCCCGGCACCGATCCCCCACTTCGAACCGATCACCGGTGCGACGCCGATCACTCCTGAGCCGCGCCGGCCGGAATGACGTCGGCGGGCCGGTGGTGCGGACGTCAGGCGGTGAAGACGGTGTGCACGTCGCCGACGACCTCGCGACCGCCGAGAGCGGTGAGCTCCATGAGCACCGCGGTGCCGACGACGACGCCGCCGAGGGTGCCGACGAGCTCGTGGGCGGCGACCAGGGTGCCGCCGGTGGCGAGCACGTCGTCGACGAGCAGCACGCGCGTGCCGTCGGCGATGTCGTCGTGCGCCTCGATGGTGGCGGTGCCGTACTCGAGGGCGTACGTGACGGATGCCGCGGGCCGGGGCAGCTTGCCGGCCTTGCGGATCGGGACGAGACCCACACCGGCCTCCATCGCAGCCGCACCGGCGAGCAGGAACCCGCGGGCCTCGACGCCGGCGACGACATCGAACGAGCCCTCGAAGGGGGCGATCATGGCGTGGATCACGGTGCGCAGAGCCGACGCATCGGCGAGCAGGGGCGTGATGTCTCGGAACAGCACGCCGGGCTCGGGGTAGTCGGGGATCGTGCGGATGAGCGATTCGGCGCGGGTCAGGGCTTCGGACACGCGTTTCACCCTACGCCCGCCACCTGGGCGCCGAAGACGACGAGTGTAAGCGCTTGCAGTATGCTGGCCGAATGACTTCCGCCGAGACCGCCGAGCGCACCGCTGCGCTGTTCACGTCCGCCGAGCCGACGCCCGCCGGCTCCGAGTGGTGGCGCACCGCCGTGATCTACCAGATCTACCCGCGCTCGTTCGCGGACGCCTCCGGCGACGGCATCGGCGACCTGCCCGGCATCACCTCGCACCTCGACGACCTGCAGGATCTCGGCATCGACGCGATCTGGCTGAGCCCGTTCCAGCGGTCGCCGCAGAAGGACGCCGGCTACGACGTCAGCGACTACTGCGACGTCGACCCGCTGTTCGGCACCCTGGGCGACTTCGACGACATGCTCGCCGCGGCGCACGCCCGCGGCATCCGCGTCATCGTCGACCTGGTCCCGAACCACTCGTCGGACCAGCACGAGTGGTTCCAGGAGGCCCTGGCCGCGGCACCCGGCAGCGCCGAGCGCGCCCGCTACATGTTCCGCGACGGCCGGGGCAAGGACGGCGAGCTGCCCCCCAACAACTGGGAGTCGGTGTTCGGCGGACCCGCGTGGACGCGCGTGGTCGAGGCCGACGGCACGCCCGGCCAGTGGTACCTGCACCTGTTCGACTCGTCGCAGCCCGACTTCGACTGGTCGAACGAGGTGGTGCGCGAGGAGTTCCGCCGCGTGCTGCGGTTCTGGCTCGACCGCGGGGTCGACGGCTTCCGCGTCGACGTCGCCCACGGGCTGATGAAGGCCGAGGGGCTTCCGGACTACATCCCGAACCCCGACGCCGGCTCTATGGGCGGTGAAGAGGAGAACGTGCCGTACTGGGGCCAGGACACCGTGCACGAGGTGTACCGCGACTGGCGCAGGATCCTCGAGGAGTACCCCGGCGACCGTGCCCTGGCCGCCGAGGCGTGGCTGCCCACGGCCGAGCGGACCGCCGAGTGGGTGCGCCCCGACGAGATGCACCAGGCGTTCAACTTCCCGTACCTGCAGACCGAATGGGATGCCGCCGACCTGCGTGCCGTCATCGACCTGTCGCTGCGCGCCTTCCCCGGCGTCGGCGCACCGTCGACGTGGGTGCTGTCGAACCACGACGTCGTGCGCCACGCGTCGCGCCTCGCGCTGACCGCCGAGAACCCGCAGGGTCACGGCATCGGCCCGGACTCGCCCGGTCAGCCGGTCCCCGAGGTCGGACTCGCCCGCGCCCGCGCCGCGACGACCCTGATGCTCGCCCTGCCCGGCTCGGCGTACCTGTACCAGGGCGAGGAGCTGGGCCTGCCGGAAGTCATCGACATCCCGGGCGAAGCGCGTCAGGACCCGACGTGGTTCCGCACGGACGGCGAGCGCTACGGCCGCGACGGCTGCCGCGTGCCGCTCCCGTGGAGCGCCGAGGGCCCCGCCTACGGCTTCAACGACACCGGCGCCTCGTGGCTGCCGCAGCCCGCCGAGTGGGCGGGGCTCGCCCGCGAGACGCAGGCCGGCGTGCCCGGATCGACCCTCGAGCTCTATCGCACGCTGCTCGCCGAGCGCCGCGCGCGCGACCTCGGAGCAGGCTCGCTCGAGTGGCTCGAGGGCTATGGAGTGGATGCCGTCGCATTCCGCAACGGGAATGTCACGGTCGTGGCGAACACGGGTTCCGCGCCTGTCGCGCTCCCGAGCGGTATCGTGATCGCGGCGAGCGGTCCCGTCACCGACGTGATCCCGGCCGACACCGCGGTCTGGGTCGTCGGCGACTGAGCCGAGGCCCGAGACGAAGCATCCACTCTGAAAGCCAGGTGACGACGTGGTCAGCATCGACGAGGTCGCCCGCGCGGCGGGCGTCTCGACGGCGACCGTGTCGCGCGCCCTGAGCGGGCGCGGCCATGTCTCGGCCGGGGCCAAGGCGAAGGTCGAGGAGGCCGCGAAGAGCCTCGGGTACGTGGTGTCGGCGTCCGCGTCGAGCCTGGCCTCGGGACGAACGCGCAACATCGGCGTGCTGGTGCCGTTCCTCGACCGCTGGTTCTTCTCGACGGTGCTGAGCGGCATCGCGTCGGCACTCATGCGCCGCGGGTACGACATCACGCTGTACAGCCTCACCGCCGACCGCGGCGAGCGGCACGACGTGTTCGACACGTTCCTGCGCCGCGGCCGCGTCGACGGCGTGATCGCGATCTCGCTCGAGCTCGGCGAGGAGGAGACCGAGCGGCTGGTCGAGCTCGACCTTCCGGTGATCGCGATCGGCGGCCCGAACCCGCATCTGACGACGCTCGCGGTCGACGACGTCGCCGTCGCACGCCTGGCCACGGAGCACCTCCTGGCGCTCGGGCACCGCGAGATCGCCCACATCGGCGCGAGCCCCGAGTTCGACATCGACTTCCACATCCCGACCCAGCGCCGCCAAGGCTTCGAACAGGCGCTCGCGGATGCCGGCATCGAGGTCAGCCCGTCGCTGTTCGAGCCGGCCGACTTCACGATCGAGGGCGGCTTCCGTGCCGCCAAGCAGCTGCTCGGCAAGCCGGGCGGCCGGCCGACGGCCATCTTCGCGGCATCCGACGAGATGGCGATCGGCGCACTGCTGGCGGCCCGCGACCTCGGCTACCGCGTGCCCGAGGATCTCTCGGTGATCGGGATCGACGGCCACGAGCTGGGCGAGTTCTTCCGGCTGACGACCGTCGACCAGTTCCCGATGGGGCAGGGCGAGCGGGCCGCGGACGCGATGCTGCAGGCCCTCGAGTCCGCCGAGGCCGAGGCCCCCACGCATCGACCGGGCGAACTGCCCTTCGAGCTCATCGTGCGCGGTTCCACAGCCCGTCTCCCCGGCTGACGGCCGCCTTCGGGCCCGCGGCTAGGCTCGGGGTCATGACGATCGACCTCGAAGCGCTGTACATCGATCTGCACCGGCATCCGGAGCTGTCGTTCCAAGAGACGCGTACGGCGGGGGTGATCGCGCAGCACCTGACCGACCTCGGCATCGAGTTCGAGGAGGGGATCGGCAAGACCGGCGTGGCGGGTGTGATCCGCAACGGCGAGGGTCCCGTCGTGTGGCTGCGCGCCGACATGGACGCGCTGCCGGTGCCCGAGCAGACCGGACTCGAGTACGCGAGCACCGCCCGCGGCACCGACCCGGCCGGCAACGACGTGCCGGTGATGCACGCGTGCGGGCACGACATGCACGTGACGGCGATGCTGGGCGCCCTGGAGCGCCTGGTCGCCACGACCGACGAGTGGTCGGGAACCGTGGTCGTCGTGTTCCAGCCCGCCGAGGAGTACGGCTCGGGCGCGCAGGCGATGATCGCCGACGGCGTGCTCGACCGGTTCCCGAAGCCCGACATCGTGCTCGGCCAGCACGTCACCCCGCTGCCCGCCGGCACGATCGGCGTGCGCGGCGGCACCCAGATGGCGGCATCCGACGGTCTCACCGTGACCCTGCTGGGTCGCGGCGGTCACGGCTCGCGCCCGCAGGCCACGATCGACCCGGTCGTCATGGCGGCGGCCACGGTGATGCGGCTGCAGACGATCGTCTCGCGCGAGGTCGACCCGCGCGACGTCGCTGTCGTCACCGTCGGGTCGATCCACGCCGGCCTCAAGAACAACATCATCCCGGCCGAGGCGAGGCTCGAGCTGAGCCTGCGCTATCCCGACGACGAGGCCCGCGCCCGCGTGCTCGAGAAGGTCGAGCGGATCGTGCGGGCCGAGGCGCAGGCCTCGGGCGCCGAGGAGCCGCCCGTCATCGTCACCGACCACACCCTGCCGCCGACGATCAACGACACTGCGGCGACCGCGCGCCTGAGTGCGGCGTTCGACGCCGCGTTCGGCGACGGCACCGTCATCGACCCGGGCATGTTCACCGGAAGCGAGGACGTCTCGTGGTTCGCCCGCGAGGCCGGTGTGCCGCTCGTCTACTGGTTCTGGGGCGGTGTCGACCCCGAGGCGTTCGCGAAGGCGTTCGCGGCGGGCACCGTCGAGCACGACATCCCGACGAACCACTCGCCGTTCTTCGCCCCGGTGATCCAGCCGACGCTCAGCCGCGGCGTCGACGCGCTCGTGGTCGCCGCGCGCGAGTTCCTCGGGTCGTCCGAGTCGTGACGAGTGGATGCCGGCGGCCGTGGCCGCCGGCATCCCTCATCGCTCGACGGGCTCGACGGGCTCGCGCGCGTCGGCGAGCCGCTGGCCCGACACGATGCCCGGGAGGCCGCGGCGGTCGTCCGTGGTGAGCACGAGCACCGCCGACACGACGACGAAGGCGCCGGTCACGACGCCCCACGCGCCGGGCAGAGCGCTCAGCAGCAGGTAGCCGCCGATGCCGCCGAGGTACCGCAGCGGCCGAGACAGCGCCGCCGGCAGCTGGCCGCCCGCGTACCGCAGCTGCACAGCGTGGTCGCCGATGGTGCGACCGGTGGCGAGCGTCACGACGAGCCACAGCACGATCGGCACGGCACCGGCCACGACGCTCGCCGCGGTGCCCTCGCGCACCGCCCGCTCGGCGCCCAGCGCGTACAGCAGAAGCTGGAACCCGACGGCGACCGCGGCGCCCAGCACCCACGCGGCGAGCACGTCGCACAGCATCGCGAGGAACCGGCGGCGCCGAGTGATGGGGCGCGGCGACTCGGCGTCGGCGAACTTCGGCGTGCCCCAGTGGCGACGGGGGACGCCCAGCGCGAGCACCGACCCGATCAGCGCTCCCAGTGTGTTGGTCAGCAGGTCGTCGACGTCGAACACGCGGTACGCGCACGGATAGAGGCCCCACACGCCGGTGAGCTGCGTGGTCTCGATGAACGCCGAGATGCCGAGGCCCACGAGGATCGCCGTGGGGATGCCGCGACCGCCGAGCACGCGGATGAAGAAGCCGAGAGGCACGAACAGCAGCACGTTGAGCAGCAGCTGGAGCACGGCCGGATCGGTGAGGGTGCGGCCCGGGCGGGCGAGCGCCCCGGCGATGTCGTCGACGAACGCCAGGACGTCGAGGTTGACGCCTGCGCACCGGATGGTGTCGGGGTCGGGCAGCGGCAGCAGCGTGTACGTCCAGATCGCCATGAGGTACACGAGGGCCGCGCCCCACAGCATGAATCGGCCGACCCCGAAACCGCCGCGCCGACGGTAGCTGAGCGCGACGAAGGGGACGAACAGGAAGACGCCGACGACGAGGCCGGCGGCGATGGCGAGCACCCCCAGAATCACCTGTTCATCCACCGTTTGAGTCTCTCAGAGGAGGAGGCCGTATGGATTCCGTGAGGATGGCTGTCCGGATGCGTCCTCACGGAATCCATGCGCGTAATATCGCCCGCCGTGACGAACGAAAGCCGCGAGCAGTCGGTGGATGAGACGCCGATGGCCAAGCGCCTCATCCTGGGGGACCCGCTCGCCTCGACCGACTCCGACGAGCACCTCCTGCCGAAGAAGCTGGCGCTGCCGATCTTCGCCTCCGACGCGCTGTCGTCGGTCGCGTACGCGCCTCAGGAACTGCTCCTCATCCTGATGACCGGCGGGTTGGCGTTCCTCGCCTTCGCCCCCTGGATCGCCGCCGCGGTCGTCGTGCTGCTCATCGTCGTGGTGATCAGCTACCGCCAGCTGATCAAGGCCTACCCGTCGGGCGGCGGCGACTACGAGGTCGCGCGCAAGAACCTCGGCGAGATCCCCGGCGTCATCGTGGCCTCGGCGCTGCTCGTCGACTACGTGCTGACGGTCGCGGTGTCGGTCGCCTCTGGCGTCGACAACATCATCTCGGCGCTGCCGGGGCTCAACCCGTGGCGGGTGGAACTGGCCGTCGGCTTCGTGATCCTCATCGTCGTGATCAACCTGCGGGGCGTGCGGGAGGCATCTCGCGCCTTCGCGATCCCGACCTACGTCTTCATCGGCTCGGTCGGGCTCATGATCGTCGTCGGTCTCATCGAGATCGCGACCGGCAACGCGCCCGTCGCCTCCAGCGCCCAGTACGCCGTCGAGACGCAGGACATCACGCAGGCGGCCGTCATCCTGCTGGTGCTGCGCGCGTTCTCCAGTGGCTGTTCCGCCCTCACCGGCGTCGAGGCGGTCTCCAACGGCGTGCAGGCCTTCCGCCGCCCGAAGGTGCAGAACGCGCAGACCACGCTCGCTCTGATGGGCGGCATCGCGATCCTGCTGTTCACGGGCCTCACCGCGATCGCGCTGGTGTCACAGGTGCACTACGCCGAGAACCCGTGCGACCTCATCGGCTTCGACTGCTCCAACCCGCAGCCGAGTCTGATGGCGCAGGTGTCGTCGGCTGTGTTCGGCCTGAACTCGATCCCGTTCTTCATCATCCAGGCGGCCACCGCGGTCGTGCTGCTGCTGGCCGCCAACACGGCCTTCAACGGCTTCCCGCTGCTCGGCTCGGTGCTCGCGCGCGACGGCTACGCCCCGAAGGCGCTCAACACCCGTGGCGACCGCCTCGTGTACTCGAACGGCATGATCATCCTCGGCCTCATCGCCATCGGCGTGCTGATCGTCTACCAGGCCAACCTCACGAACCTGATCCAGCTGTACATCATCGGTGTGTTCGTGTCGTTCACCCTCGGTCAGATCGGCATGATCCGGCACTGGACGCGCGGCATCCGAAGGATCGGCCGGCTGCCGGCCGACCAGCGCAGCTCGCAGACCGTGCGCGGCGAGCTGTTCGGCCTGCGCAAGGGCCTCTTCATCAACTCGCTGGGCGCCACCATGACGGCATCCGTGCTGGTCATCGTGACGATCACCAAGTTCACCCACGGCGCGTGGCTGGTGTTCCTCGCGATCCCGATCCTGTCGTTCCTCATGGTGGGCGTGCACCGCTACTACCGCGACGTCGAGCACGAGATCGAGATGGACGACCAGACCCATTTCGGCTCGTCGGGCGACGTCGCGATCATCCTCGTCAACAAGCTGCAGAAGCCGGTGGTCAAGGCCGTCGACTACGCCCTGGCCGCCAAGCACGACAAGACCTTCGCGGTGCACATCGCCGTCTCGAAGGACGACACCGAGGCCATCCAGGCGGAATGGCGCCGGCACCGCATGCCGATCCCGCTCAAGATCATCGAGTCGCCGTACCGCACGTACGCGGGGCCGATCGCGGACTGGGTGCGCAAGTACCGCGAGGAGCACGGCTCGTCGGTGGTCACCGTCTATCTGCCGCAGTACATCGTGGGCCACTGGTGGGAGTCGCTGCTGCACAACCGCCGGTCGCGGCGCATCGCCCAGCAGCTGATGCTCGTGCACGGCGTGTCGATCACGCTGGTGCCGTGGCTGCTCGATTCGTCGGAGCTCATCTACGGCCGCCGTTCGCGCGTGCTGCCGGGCGACGAGCGGGCCGGTCGCGCCGGCCAGCACGCCGTCCCGGTCGTCGAGAGCCGCGGGCGTCGTGCCGTGCGCCCGGCGGGTCCGCCCACGCCGACCGAGAACGCGGACGCCTCCCGCACTCCCTGACCCGGTGCCGCAGAGAAGGGATGCCGTCATCCGGCGACCATCCGTCGGCCCCGGACGCCGGCATCCCGCGTAGCCTTAAGGGGTGACCTCTGCACCCGCCCCCTCGCCGGCCGCGCTGATCGACGCGGACGCGGTCCGCGCCGACTTCCCGATCCTCGGCGAGCGCGTGAACGGCGAACGCCTGGTCTACCTGGACTCGGGCGCGACGAGCCAGAAGCCGCAGGCGGTCATCGACGCCGAGGTGTCGTTCCTCACCCGCGCCAATTCGGCCGTGCACCGCGGCGCCCACACGCTCGCGGCCGAGGCCACCGAGCTGTTCGAGGACGCCCGCGCCACGGTCGCCGGCTTCGTGGGAGCCGCACCCGAGCAGCTGGTGTGGACGAGCGGCGCCACGGCGGGTCTGAACCTGGTCGCGTACGCGATCGGCAACGCGTCGGTCGGCCGCGGGGCGCCCGAGAGCGCGCGCTTCGCGCTGCGCCCCGGTGACGAGATCGTGGTGACCGAGATCGAGCATCACGCCAACCTCATCCCGTGGCAGGAGCTCGCCGCCCGTACCGGCGCCGTGCTGCGCCACATCCCGGTGCACGACGACGGCACGCTCGACCTCGAGGCGGCGGCCGCCCTCATCGGCGCACGCACCCGGGTCGTGGCGTTCACGCACGTGTCGAACGTGCTGGGCATCGTGAATCCGGTCTCCGAGCTCGTGGCCCTCGCGCAGGCGGTCGGCGCCACCACCGTGCTCGACGCGTGCCAGTCGGCGCCGCACCTGCTGCTCGATCTGCCGGCGCTCGGCGTCGACCTCGCCGTCTTCTCGGGCCACAAGATGCTCGGCCCGTACGGCATCGGCGGCCTGTACGGGCGCGCCGACGTGCTCGAGGCGCTGCCGCCGTTCCTCACCGGCGGCTCCATGATCACCACCGTCACACTCGACGAGGCGCAGTACCTGGCCCCGCCGCAGCGGTTCGAGGCCGGCACGCAGCCGGTGTCGCAGGCGATCGCGCTGGCGGCCGCCGTCCGCTACCTTCAGCGTCTGGGAATGCCCGCCGTGCACGCGCACGAGAAGGCGCTCGAGGCGCGCCTGGGCGACGGGCTCCGGCAGATCGACGGCGTGCGCCTGCTCGGTGACGCGCCGGACGCCGAGCGCGTCGGGCTGTGGGCGTTCGACGTCGACGGCGTGCACGCCCACGATGTGGGGCAGTTCCTCGACTCGCGCGGCGTCGCGGTGCGCGTCGGACACCACTGCGCCCAGCCGCTGCACCGCCGGTTCGGTCTGACCGCCTCGGTGCGGGCATCCACCTCGGTCTACAACACCGCGGACGACGTCGACGTCTTCCTCGACGCGCTGTCGGGCGTCCGCTCGTTCTTCGGAGTCAACGCATGAACGGCCTCGAATCGCTCTACCAGGAGCTCATCCTCGACCACTCCAAGCGCCCGCACGGCAAGGGTCTCGCGGACGAGGCCCCGCACTCCGCCTCCTCGCACCAGCGCAATCCGATCTGCGGCGACGAGATCACGCTGCGCGTGCGCGTGTCGGACGACGGCACCGAGGTGACCGAGGTCACGTGGGACGGCGCCGGGTGCTCGATCTCGCAGGCGTCGGCGTCGATGCTCGTGTCGCTGCTGGAAGAGGAGGGCCGGATGCCTCGGGCCGAGGCATCCACGCTCGTCGAAGGATTCCGTGAGGCCCTGCGCTCGCGGGGCGAGCTGCCGCTGGACGAAGAGGTGTTCGGCGACGCCGCCGCCCTCTCGGGGGTGTCGAAGTACACCGCGCGCGTGAAGTGCGCGATGCTCGCGTGGGTCGCGTTCGAGGACGCGCTCGCCCGCGCCTGACGCCGACCGCCGGCGACCCGGCGCGCGACTGACACCGCGAGGCAGCGGCTGCGGGGTCGTCCGGGGGTCCGCGCACGCGCTTCGTCTCGCTGGCGCTCGCTCAGCGACCGGGTGCGTTGCGTAGAGCTCGGTGGCGCTCGCTCAGCGGCCGGGTGCGTTGCGTTGAACTCGGTCCGCACGCGCTTCGTCTCGCTGGCGCTCGCTCAGCGCCGGGTGCATCGCGTGAACTCGGTGGGGGCTCGCTCAGCGACCGGGTGCGTTGCGTAGAGCTCGGTCCGCACGCGCTTCGTCTCGCTGGCGCTCGCTCAGCGACCAGGTGCGTCGCGTTGAGCTCGGTGGGGGCTCGCTCAGCGACCGGGTGAGCGCATCGGTTGTGGGCGGCGCGCAGCGTGAGGGGCCCGGAACCGGTCGTTGAGCGAGCGAGGAACGAGCGAGACGAAACGCGGCCCGGGCGATCCGCGAAGCCGGTGCGCGTCAGCGTCCCGTGAGCATGGACGCAGGCGACGCACGGATTCCGTGAGGACCGGGCTGACGGCATCCAGTCGGGAGTTGCATCGATCCCGCGCCCGCTGCACCGCGGGCGGAAGCCAACCGGGAGTCCCTGTGCTCGATGTCATCTACCTCGCCCTGACGCTCGCGCTGTTCGCGCTCGTCGGGCTGATCGCGAAGGGGGCGGAGAAGCTGTGATCGTCTTCTCGCTCCTCGCAGCCGCGCTCGGCCTCGCCGCGACCGTCTACCTCGTGGTCGCCCTCGTGAAGCCGGAGAAGTTCTGATGGACGCCGCCGTCGTCTGGACCGGCATCCTGCAGATCGCCACCGTCCTGCTGATCCTCGCGCTGCTGTACCGGCCGCTGGGCGACTGGATCGCCCGCGTGTTCACGTCCGAGAAGGACTGGCGCGTCGAGCGCGGAATGCACCGCCTGGTCGGTGTCGACCCCCGCTCGCAGCAGACCTGGCAGGCCTACGCCCGCGGGGTGCTCGCGTTCTCGCTCATGGGAGTGCTGTTCGTGTACGTGCTGCAGCGGTTCCAGGCCGTGCTGCCGTACTCGCTCGGGCTGCCGCCCGTGCCCGAGGGCCTGGCGTTCAACACGGCGGCCTCGTTCGTCGCCAACACGAACTGGCAGTCGTACTCGCCCGAGGTGACGATGGGCTACACCGTGCAGCTCGCCGGGCTCGCGGTGCAGAACTTCGTGTCGGCCGCCGTCGGCATCGCCGTCGCCGTCGCGCTCGTGCGCGGCTTCTCGCGGCGGGGCGCTTCGACCATCGGCAACTTCTGGGTCGACCTGACGCGTGGGCTCACCCGCCTCCTGCTGCCGCTCGCCATCGTCGCGGCGATCGCGCTGGTGGCCGGCGGCGTCGTGCAGAGCTTCTCGGGCTTCGTCGACGTGAACACGGTGGCAGGCGCCACGCAGTCGATCCCGGGCGGGCCGGTCGCGTCGCAGGAGGCGATCAAGCTTCTCGGCACGAACGGCGGCGGGTTCTTCAACGCCAACTCGGCGCACCCGTTCGAGAATCCCACGCCGTGGTCGAACGTGTTCGAGATCCTCCTGATCCTCGCCATCCCGGTGGCCCTGCCGCGGGCGTTCGGCCGCATGGTCGGCGACGATCGCCAGGGCTACGCGATCCTCGGCGTGATGGCGTCGATCGCGATCGTGTCGATCGCCGCCGTCACGTGGCTGGAGGCCCTCGGGCTCGGCACCGCGCCGCAGCTGGCGGGCGCGGCCATGGAGGGCAAAGAGACGCGATTCGGCATCTTCGGCTCGACCCTGTTCGCCGGCGCCACGACGCTCACGAGCACCGGCGCGGTCAACTCGATGCACGACTCGTACACGGCGGTCGGCGGCATGATCCCGATGATCAACATGATGCTCGGCGAGATCGCGCCGGGCGGCGTCGGATCGGGGCTGTACGGCATGCTCGTGCTCGCGATCATCGCCGTCTTCGTCGGCGGGCTGCTCGTCGGCCGCACGCCCGAGTACCTGGGCAAGAAGATCGGCCCGACCCAGATCAAGCTCGCGAGCCTCTACATCCTCGTGACGCCCACGCTGGTGCTCGCCGGCACGGCGCTGAGCTTCGCGATCCCGCCCATCCGGTCCGACGTCGAGTCGACGTCGATCTGGAATCCCGGCGTGCACGGCCTGAGCGAGGTGCTCTACGCCTTCACGTCGGCGGCGAACAACAACGGATCGGCGTTCGCGGGACTCACCGCGAACACCCCCTGGCTCAACACGGGCCTCGGTGTCGCGATGCTGCTCGGCCGGTTCATCCCGATCGTGCTGGTGCTCGCCCTCGCCGGCTCGCTCGCGGCGCAGGACTCCGTGCCGTCCACTGCCGGCACGCTGCCGACCCACCGACCGCAGTTCGTGGGCCTCCTCGCCGTGGTCTCGGTCGTCATCACCGCTCTCACCTACTTCCCCGTTCTCACGCTGGGTCCCCTGGCGGAAGGTCTCGTCTGAATATGTCCACGTCGACTCTCACCCCTGCCGGAGCGCCCGTCTCGGGCTCGGTCACGATCAAGCCCCCGAAGCCGTCGTCGCGCGCCTTCAGCGCCGCGCAGCTGTGGGCGGCGCTCCCCGGTGCGCTGCGCAAGCTCGACCCCGCCGCCCTGTGGCGCAATCCCGTCATGTTCCTGGTGTGGGTGGGCGCCGCCCTCACCACCGTGATCGCGATCGCCGAGCCGTTCCTCGGCGGCCCCGAGGCCTCCGGCGGCACCGCCGTGCCGTTCGGGTTCACGTGGGGCATCGCGGTCTGGCTGTGGCTGACCGTGCTGTTCGCGAACCTCGCCGAGTCCGTCGCCGAGGGTCGCGGCAAGGCGCAGGCGGCGACGCTGCGCAAGACGCGCACGTCGACGACGGCACGCCGGGTCACTGCCTACGACGAGCGGATGGATGCCGCAGCCCAGCGCGCCGAGACCGTCGACGTCGCCTCCGCCGACCTCAGGCTCGGCGACATCGTCGTGGTGACGGCGGGCGAGCTGATCCCCGGCGACGGCGACATCGTGAACGGCATCGCGACCGTCGACGAGTCCGCCATCACCGGCGAGTCCGCACCGGTCGTGCGGGAGTCCGGCGGCGACCGCTCCGCGGTCACCGGTGGAACGCGCGTGCTGTCGGACCGCATCGTCGTGCGCATCACCTCGAAGCCGGGCGAGACGTTCGTCGACCGCATGATCGCGCTCGTCGAGGGTGCGAGCCGGCAGAAGACGCCGAACGAGATCGCACTCGGCATCCTGCTCGCGAGCCTGTCGATCGTGTTCGTCGTGGTCGTGCTGACCCTCAACCCGATCGCCTCGTACGCGGCCGCCCCGGTGAGCATCCCGGTGCTCGTGGCGCTGCTCGTTTGCCTCATCCCGACGACGATCGGCGCCCTGCTGTCGGCCATCGGCATCGCCGGCATGGACCGCCTGGTGCAGCGCAACGTGCTCGCGATGTCGGGCCGCGCGGTCGAGGCCGCGGGAGACGTGACGACGCTGCTCCTCGACAAGACGGGCACCATCACGTACGGCAACCGGCGCGCGTCGGGCTTCGTCGCGATGCCCGGCGTCGAGGACGCCGACCTGGCGCGTGCGGCGGCGCTGTCGTCGCTCGCCGACCCCACGCCCGAGGGCGTCTCGGTGGTCGAGCTGGCCGCCGTGCGCGGCATCCTCGTCGAAGCGCCGGAAGGCTCGACGGTCGTCCCGTTCACCGCGCAGACCCGCATGAGCGGCGTCGACCTCGAGGACGGCACCCAGGTGCGCAAGGGCGCCGGGTCGGCCGTGCTGGC
>Ga0160450_100660_pt1 | contig 18087 bp, 16 predicted proteins | sample HID1975K_E1MG_FD_108257 | JGI IMG/M metagenome (GOLD analysis project Ga0160450, IMG submission 108257) | Enriched soil microbial communities from UW Madison campus, WI, USA - HID1975K_E1 MG | ecosystem: Environmental > Terrestrial > Soil > Unclassified | place: USA: Madison, Wisconsin...
ACGCGTCGGCTCACCGGCGAGCTCGTGCAGGTGCGCGCGCACGGCGTGGACGCGGTGGTGGTCGCCGAGCACGGCGGAGGCGGCATCCACTTGCTCCAGCGCGGCCGGGATGCCGTCGGTCATCGCGACGGCGACGGCGGCGTTGAGGCCGACCATGGGGTTGTCGGTGAGTCGTGCGAGCGCCCGGTAGAGCCCGACGATGCGCGTCCAATCGGTGTCGGCGTACGAGGGCGCCTGGTCGTGGACCGCCGCGATGGCCGCCTGCAGCTGGTACTCCCCCACTTCGCCGCGGCGCATCGCGTCGGTGAGCAGCACCACCCCCTCGGCGATGAGCACCGGGTTCCAGCGGGTGCGATCCTGTGCAGGGAGCGGCACGAGGCGCCCCGCGTCGTCGACGCGCGACGGCCGTCGCGCCTCCGTCAGGAGCATGAGGGCGAGCAGGCCGGCGACCTCGGCATCCGCTGGCAGCGACGCCCGCAGCATGCGGGTGAGCCGGATGGCCTCGGCGGCGAGGTCGGGGCGCGCGAGGTCGTCGCCCTCGCTCGCGACGTAGCCCTCGTTGAACATCAGATACAGCACGTGCAGCGCCGATCGCCTGCGCGCATCGCGCGCATCGTCGGACGGCGGCTCGAAGCGGCCACCGGCGGCCCGCAGCGTCGCCTTCGCACGGCTGACCCGCTGGGCCATCGTCGCCTCGGGCACGAGGAACGCGGCCGCGATCTCGCGCGTCGTGAGCCCGCCGACCGCACGCAACGTCAGCGGGATCGCCGCCCCGGGCGTCAGTGCCGGGTGACAGCACAGCAGCACGAGGGTGAGCGAGTCGTCGACGTCGCCGGTGACGGGCTCGTCGGCCGCCGGCGCCTCCCGGTCGTCCCACGCCTCGCGCTCGCGCCGCCGTCGCGCATCGGCCGAACGGTACGCGTCGACGAGCCGCCGTGACGCGACGGTCACCAGCCACGCACGCGGGTCGTCGGGCACACCGGCCGGCCACTGCTCGGCGGCAGCGATAAGCGCCTCCTGGACGGCATCCTCCGCTCCGTCGAAATCGCGGTAGCGGCTCGCGACGATCGCGAGGGCGCGGGGCGCGTGCTCGCGCAGCAGCCCCTCGAGGGCGCGGGAGCCGGCCGCCGGCGTCACTGGTCGTCGGTCGCCGGAGCGCCCATCACCTGGCGCACCTCGATGGGCGCCTGCACCGGTGCGCCGTCTGGGCCGGGCGCCGCCGATACGAGCGCCGCGATCTCCAGCGCCCGGTCCCACGACTCGACGTCGACGAGCCGGTAGCCCGCCAGCAGCTCCTTCGTCTCGGGGAACGGCCCGTCGGTGACGACCGGCGTGCGTCCGTCGCTCGTGACGATGCGCGCCACCTCAGGGCCGGCGAGCCCGACCGCGTCGATCAGCTCGCCGAGCTCCGCCAGCCGTGCGTTGAGCTCCTGCTGGAACGCGATGTGCGCGTGGACGTCGGATGCCGTCCACTCCGTCATCGGCGGGGCGTCGGACGCCGTGGGGCCATAGGTCTGCAGCAGCATGAAGCGCATGCCGTCATCCTGGCAGGGCGGCTGCCGTCACGGAACCCGGGACGCAGCGCCGGCCACGGCATCCTGTCCGCGAAGCGGGTCAGCCGGCGTCGTCGGCCGAGTCCGTCGCGGGCTCGATCGGCGTGCGCGGACGCCACACGACCACCTCGGTGGCGCGGCGCACACGAGTGCCGTGGCGCAGCGTCACGACAGCACCCGTCGAGCCGGCCGCGAAGACGCGGGCACCGGGTCGCTTCTCGAGCTCGGCGCGCACCCGGTCTTCGAGGTCGCGCACACGGCCGTGCAGCTCGTGCACGCGGGCCTCGAGCTCGAGGATGCGGGTGATGGCGGGCAGGCCGATGCCGTCCGACGACATGCGGGCGACCTCCCGCAGCTGCTCCACATGGCGCAGCGAATAGCGGCGCGAGCCGCCCTGGGTGCGGGCGGGCACGACCAGACCCAGCCGGTCGTACTGCCGGAGGGTCTGCGGGTGCATGCCCGACAGCTCAGCGGCGACCGCGATCGCGAAGATGGGCGCGTCGTCGTCGATCTCGTCCTCGGTCACTCGGTCACCTCCTCAGCAGAACTCGCGAGAACAGGAGATCGGGCGGAGGCAGGACGTTTCGCGCGGATTCATCCTGTTCTCGCCAGATCCCCGTCGTCGGCAAGCATGTCAGCCCCGGGCCTTCGCCATCATCTCGGCGCGCGGGTTCTCTTTGGGCTCCAGGCTCTGGAACCGCTCGAGCGCCTCGCGTGCGGCATCGTCGAGGTGCGACGGCACCGCCACCTGCACCTCGGCGAGAAGGTCGCCGGTGCCCTTCGCCGTCTCCACACCGCGGCCCTTGACGCGCAGCACGCGTCCGGACGGGGTGCCCGGTGCGACCCGCAGCTTGACGGGATCGCCGCCGAGCGTCGGCACCTCGATGGTCGCGCCGAGCGCGGCCTCGGTGAAGGTCACCGGCACGGTCACGCGCAGGTTGAGCCCGTCACGCGTGAAGACCGGGTGCGGGCGCACCGTGATCTGCACGACGATATCGCCGGACTCGCCGCCGTCGGGCGACGGCCGCCCGCGACCGCGCAGCCGGATCTTCTGCCCGTCGGCGACGCCGGCGGGGATCTTCACCTTGAACGGCTTGCCGTCCTCGCCCTGTAGCGTGATCGTCTCGCCCTTCGTCGCAGTGACGAAGTCGATCGTCGTGCGCGCGGTGACGTCGGCGCCGCGGGTGGGGCCGCCGTAGCCGCGGAACCCGCCGGTCGACTGGCCGAAGCGTCCCGAGCCGAAGCCGGCTCCACCCTGCTGCTGGTTGAACATCGCGAAGATGTCATCGAAGTCCTGCGCCTGCTGACGGCCGCCACGGCCCTGGTTGAACATCGAGAAGACATCCTCGAAGCCACCCGTGCCGCCCTGGGCACCCGACGTGAACCGGGCGCCCGAGCCCATGGCGCGGATCTGGTCGTACTCCGCGCGCTGCTCGGCATCCGAGAGCACGGAGTAGGCCTCGCTGACCTCCTTGGACTTCGCCTCGGCGGCGGCATCACCCTGATTGGAGTCGGGGTGGTACTTGCGCGCGAGCTTGCGGTACGTCTTCTTGAGATCCGCGTCGGTGACGTCCTTCGTGACGCCCAGCACCGAGTAGAAGTCCTTGTCGAACCAGTCCTGACTGGCCATGGGTCCTCCTTCTCGGGTCTATTCGGCGGGAACGGCGACGACGACCTTCGCCGGGCGCAGCTCCACCGAACCCAGGCGGTAGCCGATCTCGACGACCTCGATGATCGTCTGCTCGGTCGCGCCGGGCGTCGGCACCTGGAAGATCGCCTCGTGCTGCTGCGGGTCGAACACCTCGCCGGCCTCGCCGTACGTGGTGAGGCCGATGCGCTCGGCCACGCCGCGCAGCTTCTCGGCGATCGCGGCGAATGCGGAGCCCGCCTCGAGGTCACCGTGCTTCTCGGCGCGGTCGAGGTCGTCGAGCACCGGCAGCAGGCCCTTGGCGACCGCGCCCTGGGCGCGCTCGATCTCGACCTCGCGCTGCTCCTCGGTGCGACGCCGGTAGTTGGCGTACTCGGCCTGCAGCCGCTTGAGGTCGGTCAGCAGCGCCGTCTCGAGGTCGGCGAGCACGGCGTCCTCCGCCGCGGCGTCGGCATTCTGCTCCGCGCCGAGGATGTCGTCCACCGTGAGCTCATCGGCTTCGGTCCCCTCCTGCGGGTCGGACCCGGAGGCGTTCGCCTCCGGGTCCTCGCCGCCGGGGACCTCGTTCTCGAAGTCCTTGGCCATGGCTACTTCGTCTCGTCCTCGTCGATGACCTCGGCGTCGACGACGTCCTCGTCGGGGTTCGACGAACCCTGACCGTCGGTCGATGCGTCGGGAGCGGCATCCGTCGACTGCGAAGCCTGGTTCGAGGCGTAGATCGCCTCGCCGAGCTTGCCCTGGCTCTGGTTGAGCTTGTCGAACGCGGCCTTCACGGCCTCGTCGTCCTCGCCGGCCAGCGCCGTCTTCAGCGCGTCGACGTCGCCCTGGACCTCGGACTTGACGTCCGCGGGGAGCTTGTCGTCGTTCTCCTTGATGAGCTTCTCGATCGAGTACGCGAGCGTCTCGGCCTGGTTGCGCACCTCGGCGGCCTCACGGCGCTTCTTGTCGTCGGCGGCGTGCTCCTCGGCCTCGCGCACCATGCGCTCGATGTCGTCCTTCGCGAGCGACGAGCCGCCCGTGATGGTCATCGACTGCTCCTTGCCGGTGCCCTTGTCCTTGGCGGACACGTGCACGATGCCGTTGGCGTCGATGTCGAAGGTGACCTCGATCTGCGGGATGCCGCGCGGAGCCGGCGCGATGCCGGTCAGCTCGAACGTGCCCAGCGGCTTGTTGTCGCGGGTGAACTCGCGCTCGCCCTGGAAGACCTGGATCGCGACCGACGGCTGGTTGTCGTCGGCGGTCGTGAAGGTCTCCGAACGCTTCGTCGGGATGGCGGTGTTGCGCTCGATGAGCTTCGTCATGATGCCGCCCTTGGTCTCGATGCCGAGGCTCAGGGGGGTGACGTCGATGAGGAGGACGTCCTTGCGCTCGCCCTTCAGCACACCGGCCTGCAGGGCGGCGCCGACGGCGACGACCTCGTCCGGGTTGACGCCCTTGTTGGCGTCCTTGCCGGTCTCGCGCTTGACGAGCTCGGCGACCGCGGGCATGCGGGTCGATCCGCCCACGAGCACGATGTGGTCGATGTCGGAGACCTTGATGCCGGCCTCGCGGATGACGTCCTCGAACGGCTTCTTGGTGCGGTCGAGGAGGTCCTTGGTGAGGTCCTCGAACTTGGCGCGCGTGATCGTCTCGGACAGCGACACGGGGCCGGAGTCGGTGAGCGACAGGTAGGGCAGGTTCACGCTCGTCGAGGTCGACGACGAGAGCTCCTTCTTCGCCTGCTCCGCAGCCTCCTTGAGACGCTGCAGCGCGATCTTGTCGCCCGACACGTCGACACCCGTGGTGTCCTTGAACTGCTTGATCAGGTAGTCGACGAGGCGCTGGTCCCAGTCGTCGCCGCCGAGGCGGTTGTCACCGGCGGTGGCGCGCACCTGGATGGTCGAGAAGTCGTCGTCCTTGCCCACTTCGAGCAGCGAGACGTCGAACGTGCCGCCACCGAGGTCGAAGACGAGGATGAGCTCGTCCTCCTTGCCGCGGTCGAGGCCGTAGGCCAGCGCGGCGGCGGTGGGCTCGTTGATGATGCGCAGGACGTTCAGGCCCGCGATCTCGCCAGCCTCCTTGGTGGCCTGGCGCTCGGCGTCGTTGAAGTACGCGGGGACCGTGATGACGGCGTCGGTGACGGTGTCGCCGAGGTACTCCTCCGCGTCGCGCTTGAGCTTCTGCAGGATGCGGGCCGAGATCTCCTGCGGCGTCCACTTCTTGCCGTCGACGTCGAAGCTCCAGTCGGTGCCCATGTGGCGCTTGACCGACGAGACCGTGCGGTCGACGTTGGTGACGGCCTGGCGCTTGGCGGTCTCACCGACCAGCACCTCGCCGTCCTTCGTGAACGCGACGACCGACGGGGTCGTGCGGAAGCCTTCGGCGTTGGCGATGACCTTGGGCTCGCCGCCCTCGAGGACGCTCACGACCGAGTTGGTCGTACCCAGGTCGATTCCCACAGCACGTGCCATGTTGCTCTCTCCTTCTTGTGGGCGGCGACGGATGCCGGCGCCCGTGGTTGATGGGAAGTCTGCTCGCGTACTTCGACAAGCTCAGTAACCGGTCCCTGAGCTTGTCGAAGGGTTGAGTCGCGATGACTCAACGATAAACCCGGGGTGCGGCATCCGTCAAGTCAAAGTTGATACGACATGGCTCAAGTTCGCGTGTGACAGGCTGACGGCATGGCTGTCTTCGACCACCTGGGCATCACCGTCGATGACCTGGAGCGCGGCATCGCGCAATACGACCCGATCATGCAGGCACTGGGATTCACGCGCACCGACGCCGACGCCAGCGTCTCGTGGTGGACCGAGGGCGAGGTCGAGTTCATCCTCTTCCCCGCCCGCGAGCCCGGCACCGGACCGCATCGGCATGGCCGGGTCGGATGGCAGCACCTCGCGTTCGCGGTCGACTCGCGCGACGAGGTCGACCGCCTGCACGCCATCGCGATGGATGCCGGCTGGACCGCCGTGCGCGACCCCAAGCCGTACCCGCGCTTCAACGACCGCTACTACGCGTCGTTCGTCGAGGACGCCGACGGCATCCGCCTCGAGTTCATGCACAATCCGCCGCGCGACGAGGCGGCCGCCGACAGGATGGAGGCATGACGCTCGACTGGTCCTTCCATGAGCTGCGCGGCGAGCGCGTCACGCTCGACCTGCTGCGACCCGACGACCTCGACGACCTCGCCGCCATGCAGGGCGACCCCGAGGTGTGCCGGTACCTCCTCTACGAGGTGCGGTCGCGCGAGAAGGTGGCCGAGATCCTGGAACGGGATGCCGCGGCCACCCGCCTCGCCGCCAAGGGCGACTACCTCCAGCCCGCGATCCGCTCGGCCTCCGGGGAGTTCCTGGGCACCATGTACTTCGAGCTGCACAGCGTGGAGGACCGCACGGCCGAGATCGGCTGGATCCTCACCCCGCGCGCGCAGGGCCACGGCTATGCGACCGAGGCCGCCCGGCTGCTGCTCGCCCTGGCCTTCGACGAGCTGGGGCTGCACCGCGTGTACGCCGAGCTCGACCCCCGCAACACCGGGTCGGTGCGCATCTGCGAACGCCTCGGGATGCGCCACGAGGGCCATTTCGTCGAGCAGATGTGGCTCAAGGGCGAGTGGACCGACACCGGCCACTACGCCGTGCTGGAGCGCGAGTGGCAGGCCGCGCGTGACGCGGCCGCGCGCTGACGCACCCGGATCAGATCGAGTGCGCCAGGGTCTGCAGGCCGATCACGGCGAAGCCGAGGGCGATGAGGATGCCGAGCACGAGCAGCTGCTGCCCCCAGGTCAGCCGTGACCGGCGCACGGCGAACCAGCCGATCACGCCGAGCGTGACGACGTAGACGATCGAGGAGGCGCGGAGCGCGGCATCGAGCGGCATCACGTCGAGCCATGCGAGCAGAAGCAGGATGCCGGGCGTGATGACCGTGCTGAGCGCGCCGCCGGCCACCCGCAGCAGGATCATGAGGTCCGCGCCGATCGGAAAGGTCTGGTGCACCGCGAGATGCGAGATGACGTCCGACACGAAACCGGCGGCGGTGATGCCGAGCACGCCGAGGACCAGCGCGAAGAGCGCATGCTCGGGGTCGGCATGATCGTTCGCGGCCACCACCAGCACGATCGCGAGGCCTGTGAAGGTCGCGTAGACACGCTCCTTGAAGTACATGACGTACGCCTCTTCGCGTCCGTCGAGCTCCTCCAGGTGTGCGCGCGCCCGCGCCGAGCGGCCGCGCGGACGGCGGGCCGGGGCATCCCCCGCGTGCTCGTCCGACTCGTCCGCCATGACGCACCTCCCGCCTGCGGCGAGCCTAGCCGCACAGACGAGACGACGGCGGCTCGATCATGAGCCGCCGTCGTCGATGGCGTGTACCCCAGGTCCACGTGACGAGCCGTGTCGCGAACAGGCTTGCCGACAGCCGCCCCAGACGGGCTGTCCCTCCTCGCACCGTAGCGAAGCGGCGAGGGCTCCCACAGGGGTGGGACCGGATTGGCGACCTAGGTCCTCAGAGACGCGGTGCTCAATCCCTGTTGAGATAGCGGACGACGGCCTGCACACGACGGTGGCTGTCGGCGTCAGGCGGCATGCCGAGGGCGTCGTAGATCCGTGACACGTGCTGCACGACCGCCTTCTCGGTGAGGAACAGCTTCGCGGCGATCGCCGCGTTGCTGCGCCCCTCGGCGACGAGGGCCAGCACCTCCTGCTGACGGGTGGTGAGCTCGCTGATCGCGGCCTCGGAGTGGCGCGCACGACCGACCATGACCGCCACGACGTCCGGGTCGAGGGCTGTTCCCCCGCCGGCGACGCGCTCCAGGTCGTCGAGGAACGTGCCGATGTCGGCGATCCGCTGCTTGAGCAGGTAGCCGACGTGGCCCGCGCCGTCGGCGAGCAGCTCCTGCGCGTAACGGCGCTGCACGTGCTGCGACAGCACGACGACCGCCGTCCCAGCGTGGTCGCGGCGGATCCGCAGAGCCGCCTCCAGCCCCTCGACGGTGTGCGAGGGCGGCATGCGGATGTCGGTGACCACGAGATCGGGGCCGGTTCGGGCGACGGCATCCATCAGCTCGTCGGCGTCGCCGACGGCGGCGACCACGTCGTGGCCTCCGTCGCGCAGCACCAGCTCGATGCCGCGCCGGATGAGCGCCTCGTCCTCGGCGATCGCTACGCGCATGGCACCTCCGCCCGCACGTGCGTCCCCTGGCCGCGCAGGCTCGTGACCGAGATGGTGCCGCCGATGGCCTCGACGCGGTCGGCCAGGCCCCGCAGGCCGGTGCCGGCATCCATCGACGCGCCGCCGACGCCGTCGTCCTCGACATCGAGCCGCAGGCGTCCGTCGCGACGCGCCAGCCGCACCCGGGCCACCGAGGCGCGCGCGTGCTTGACGACGTTCGCAAGCGCCTCGGTGAGCACGAAATACGTGGTGGCCTCGACGAGGTCGCCGAGTGCGGTCCCCGGGATGTCGGCCTCGAACTCGGTCGGGATCGGCATGCGGTCGGCGAGGTCCTCGGCTGCCGCCGCCAGCCCCCGCTCGATGAGCGCCGCCGGAACGAGGGCGCTCACGAGGGCACGCAGGTCGGCCGCGGCGGCGTCGATGTCGACGCGGAGGCGGGTCGCACGCTCGGGCACCGCGTCCGCGGGCGCCGCGGCGATCTGCTGAGCCTCCAGCGCCAGCAGCACGAGCTGCACCTGGAGCCCGTCGTGCAGGTCGCGCGCCATGCGCCGGCGCTCGCGATCGCCGGCTTCGACGAGGCGCTCGCGAGACTGCAGCAGCGCTCGCTGACTGGCGCGCAGCTCGGCGGTGAGCCGCTCGCGCTCGACCTCGATCGCCACGACGCTTCCGGCGGCGCGCACGCGTTCCGCGCTCGAGACGAGAGCGGCGTCGTACTCGATCGCGCCGATCTCGCGCCCGTCGAGCACGATCGGCTGCCACCCGCGACGGGGGTCCGCGCTCGCGTGACCGCCGGTCGCATGCCCGTCCGCGTCGAGGAGCGCCCCGTCCTCCTCCATGCGGAAGTACAGCCGCAGCGAGGGGTCGCCGAGCACCCGCGCGAGCCCTGCGGCCAAGGGTTCGCGCGCGGCCCCGCCCGCGCCCAGCCATGCCCCCAGCTCGTCGAGCTCCCCGGTGCGCGCGAATCCGCCGCGGACGATGCCGACGGCGAACGCGATCGGGATGCCGGCGATCACCCCGTACTGCAGGAACCCGCGGATCGTGGGGTCGATGTGGAGCACCCGGTCCATCACGATCGCGATGAGCGGCATGAACAGCACCGTGAAGATGCCGTACGAGAACAGCGGGACGAGGATGCGCCGGTGCGCGGCATCCGCCCGGCGGAGCCTCCCCCACAGCACGGCCGCGACCACGATCATCAGCGCCGTGGCGACGACCGTCTGCAGCAGGCTGAGGAACGTCGCGGTGCGCGGCAGGTCGAAGGGGCCACCGGCGGCGAACAGGTAGCGCGGCGCCTCGAACAGGAGGCAGACGACGTAGGTCGCGACGACGAGGAACACCGAGAGCCGGTCGGGCAGGCGCCCGGTCGGGAACGCGAGCAGCAGGTGGACGATCGCCGCGACCATGAGCGTCGCGCACACCGAGCCGATCGCCACCAGTGACGGCACCTCGGTGTTGTAGAGGCTGCCCGCGTACACGGCGACGCCGGCGATGACGATCAGGAACCCGATGTCGCTGCGCGGTCGGCGCCGCCACGCCAGGCCGCCGGCCACGACGTAGACGACGAAGATGACCGGGAGCACGATGAGCGGCAGTCCGCCCGGCTCGTGGATCGGCAGCAGCGCCACCAGCAGGACCGTGAGCACCACGCCCATCGTCGCCACCACCCAGAGGGCACGCTGCAGCGACCGCGCCATCTCCGAGCGCACGGGCGGTGCTGCCGACATGCGGCCCCTCTCCACGGGTCGTCTCCTTCATCATGCCCTGCGCCGCGCGCAGCCGGACCCGCCGCTCGGGCGATGACCGGATGCTGCGGCCGCGGTGCGCACGCGGCGTGGGCCGCCGGCATCCGTTCCCCTCCCGTAGTCTGGCCACGCGCCACGCCGAAGTGACGCGCTGCGGCGGCACCCGCCGTTCACCGAAGGGCCCTACCTTGAGCGACATGAGCTCCCCTGCGCCGGACGCCGACGCCCCGGGCACGACCCGCCCGTCCGAACCCGTGCTGTCGACCGCGGCGCTGAACACCGGCGCGCTCTCCGACACCCCGGTCCCCCGCCGCCGGGTGTTCGCGTGGGCGCTGTGGGACTGGGCGACGCAGCCGTTCAACACGGTGCTGCTGACCTTCGTGTGGGTGCCGAGCTTCCTCGTCTCGCCCTTCTTCCTCGACCCGGTGGTCGCCGCGTCCGGCGTCGTCGACGGCGAGACCATCGACTGCGACACGGCCGCCAACACCGTCACCGAGTACTGCCGTGCCCTGGGAGCGCTGGATGCGAACCTCGGCTGGGGCATCATGGCCGCCGGCATCCTCATCGCGCTGCTCGCGCCCGTGCTCGGCCAGCGCGCCGACGCGACGGGCCACCGCAAGCTCATGCTCGGGGTGTTCACGGGCCTGCTGATCCTGTGCCAGCTCGGCATGGCGTTCGTCGGCGGCACCGCCGACCTGTTCTGGTTCGGCGTGGCGATGATCGCCTTCGGCAGCGTCGTGGGCGAGATCGCCGGCGCGAACTACAACGCGCTGCTCGTCTCGGTGTCGACCCCGAAGACCGTCGGGCGCGTGTCGGGACTCGGCTGGGGCTTCGGCTACCTCGGCGGCATCGTGGCGCTCGCGATCGTCGTCGGCCTCATCCTCGGCGGCGTGCTGGACGGCACGCAGGGCTCGACCTTCCAGTTCATCGCCGCCGGGGCGACGGTGTGGACGATCCTGTTCTCCATCCCCATCTTCCGGAGCGTCCCCGAGCCGCCGCCGAGCAGCGACACCAAGAAGGTCAACTTCTTCGAGGGCTACGTCGAGCTCATCCGCTCGATCATCCGCCTGTGGCGAGAGAGCCGCCCGACGTTCTGGTTCCTGCTCGCGTCGGCCGTGTACCGCGACGGCCTGGCCGCCGTGTTCACGTTCGGCTCGGTCATCGCCGCGCGCGTGTTCGGGTTCGGCTTCACCGACCTCGTGATCTTCGGCATCGTGCTGAACCTCGTCGCCGGCGTCTCGACGATCTTCGCCGGCCGCCTCGACGACCGCTTCGGACCGAAGCCGGTCATCCTGACCGCGATCGGCGGCATCGTCGCGTGCTGCCTCGCCGTGTTCATCGGCGCCGGCGCCGGCCGCGCGCTCTTCTGGGTCGCCGGCATCGTGCTGGCCGCCCTGGTCGGACCGGCGCAGGCCGCGTCGCGGTCGTTCCTGGCGCGCGTCACGCCCGCCGGACGCGAGGGCGAGATCTTCGGCCTCTACGCCACGACGGGTCGTGCGGCGAGCTGGATGGCGGCACTGCTGTGGGGCGTGTTCATCGCGGCCGCGGGCAACCAGACGCTGTACGGCATCCTCGCGATCGCCCTGGTCCTCGCGGTCGGATTCGTGCTGCTGGTCTTCGTGAAGGCGCCGCCGCGCGTCGCCGTCGACGCCTGAGCCTTTCGGCGTCCTGCTCGCGGGCCGAGGGGGCCGCGGCATCCGATAATCTCGCATGCGGGGATTCACCGATGCGATTGGGGGCGGTCGCGCGTTCCCTGCGCCGAGCCCACCCCCGAAAGGCACCGTGTCCGTCACGCTCACCGAGAACCGCCGTGCGGCGCGGCATCGTCGCGCACTCGGCTACTGGGCGGTCCTGCTCTCGCTGACGCTGTCGCTGTGGGTCGGCTCGCAGGTCATCCCGCACGACTGGGTGCACCGTCCGGCACTGTTCATCCACCTCGCGTCGGTGATCGTGGGCCTCGGTTCCGCGGTGCTGCTGGAGATGAGCGGACTGCTGTGGATGCTGCGCCGCACCCACCTCGAAGACCTGCGGCGCGTCGAGCGCACGGTCAGCGGGCTGGCGTGGCTGGGCATCGCGGGACTCCTCTTCTCCGGCGCGTTCCTGCAGCCGGACCTCACCAATCCCCTCACCGACCTCAAGATGCTGGCGGTGCTCGTGGCCGCCATGAACGGCGTCGCGATGACGCGGCTGACCGACGAGCTCAAGCGGCTCCCGCCACGGGTGCGGTTCGCGATGCTCCCCGGCCGGCTGCGGCTGTGGTGCGTGTGGAGCGCGGTGGTGTCGCAGGCAGGCTGGTGGACCGCCGTGCTGATCGGGATGCTGAACACCGCCTCGCGGTGATCTCACAGCTTGCTCTCACTCGCCTCCCGGCTTGTTCCTGGTTAGGCTGTGGCTTTACCGGACGACCCGGCCGGTAACCCCCCGATCGGCCTCACGGCCAGACCGACCTCGAGGAAGCCTCAATGCGCGATCGCACGCGCGGCGACGAGGACGCGCCCGGACCTCGCCGCGGCCAGTCCTCCCCGCCCCCGACGGCAGCGTTGCCGACCTCTTCCACCCCTGATCCGACGCCCGCGCCGGTGCCCTCCGCGACCGCCTCCGCAGGCTGGACCCCGACAGGATCGGCCCCCGCCGGCACGACCCCCGCGACGGGCTCGTTCGGTTCTGCGGCGACGAAGCCCGCGAGTACGAAGCCGGGGCGCCCGTCCGCGATCGACGAGCGCCGCGAGCGCCGCCGTCGTCGTCGCAAGCAGATCGTGCTGTGGACGACGGTCCTCGGGATCGTCGTACTCGTCGGGTCGATCGGCACGGTGTCGTATGCGATCGTGTCGAACCTCGCCGGCTCCGGCCCGGCGGCCGCCGACCCGCCGCCCGCGGCCCCCGCCGCCGTCAAGCCGATCACCTTCCCGCAGGACGAGCCCGCCGCCACGGCCGGTGCCGAGCCGTGCGTCACCGTCCGCGTGCTGTCGTCGTTCGAGAACGCCGAGATGGTCGAGAGCCTCGCCACCGCCTACAACGCACAGCCCCGCAACGTCGCCGGCTCGTGCGTGACCGTCACCTCGAGCAAGGAGAAGTCGGGGGCGGCCGCGGCCGTCGTAGCCGCCGGCTTCCCGAACTCCGCCGACGACCAGAAGCCCACCGTGTGGCTGCCCGACTCGTCGACGTGGGTCGACGTCGCGCAGTCCGAGGGAGCGACCGCCATCGGCAAGGAGGGGACGAGCGTTGCGATCTCGAACATCGTCCTGGCCATGCCCAAGCCTCTCGCCCAGGCCATCGGCTGGTCGTCCGAGGCGCCGACCTGGACCGAGGTGTTCGAGGCGGCGGGCGATGCCGACCTGTGGAGCGGCCTCGGCCACCCCGAGTGGGGCGCGTTCAAGCTCGGCAAGACCAGCCCCCTCGTGGCCACCTCGGGGGAAGCGGCCATGTACGCCTCCTACGGCTCCGCGGCCGGTTCGATCGCCGACCTGACCGCCAAGGAGGTCGAGGACCCCGCGATCCAGAGCACCGTGCACGAGAACGAGACGGCGACGAGCCACTACATGGCCACGCCCGAGCACTTCCTGTGGCACGCGCGCCAGGCCGAGGCATCCGGTTCCTCCGCCGACTTCCTGTCGGCCGTGATCGTCGACGAGAAGTCGGTGTGGGACTACAACCGCGGCATCACGAGCCGCGACGGCATCAACCGCACGCAGGCGGAGCCGCCGGCCGAGCAGCTGATCCCCATCTACCCGACCGACGGCTACTACGCCGCCGACAACCCGGCGATGCGCCTCATGGGCTCCTGGATCGACCCGGTCGAGTCCGAGGCCGCGGCCGACTTCATCCGCTACGCGCTCACGGCGCAGGGCCAGTCGGTCGTGCGCGGTGCCGGCTACCGCGACCTCAACCGGGCGCTCGACGAGAGCGTCCAGAAGGTCGGCCAGCTCTCGGACGAACTGACGACCGCGCTCGCCTTCCCCGGCGCAGACGTCGTGACGGCCGTGCAGGCCTCGTTCCCCGAAGTCCGCAAGCGGGCGAACGTGCTGTTCCTGCTCGACGTCTCCGGCTCCATGGACGAGGCCATCTCGCCGAGCGACACCAAACTGTCGCAGGCGCGCAAGGCGATCGAGGCGGCGCTCGGGCACTTCACGACGGGCGACGACGTGGGCCTCGCCGGGTTCGCGCAGGCGCCCGACGGCGCGATGGTGCCGGGCCTCGTGGCGCCCGTGTCCGACATCGGCACGTCGCGCGACGGATTCCTCGGCGCGCTGAACGGTGTCACCTCGATGGGCGACACCCCGCTGTACCAGGCGGTCGACGAGTTCGCGAAGCAGCAGGCGTCGACGTGGTCGAGCGATCACATCAACGCCATCGTGCTGCTGAGCGACGGCAAGAACGACACTCCGAACGCCGCGACGATCGGCGCCGAGCAGATGATCGCGGACCTGAAGGACATGCACCACGCGACGCCGGTGCTGATCTTCACGCTCGCGTACGGCGCCGACGCCGACGTGCCGACGCTGCAGTCGATCTCCAGCGCGACCGGTGCGCACTACTACGACGCGACCGACCCGTCGAAGCTCGAGGCCGTCCTCGGCGACCTCGTCACGAGCTTCTGACGCTGACAGGCCACGTTCCGCCGGGTCGGCGCGCCTCCCGGTGTTGTCGTGATCGGTCAGTCGAGCAGGGTGCATCGCGCTCTGCGGACGGTGCGACCCTGATCTGGTGACCGATGAGGATCCGGCTGTGGAGAACTCGGACGGGCAGCCGCGGGCTATCGACATACTGCGAGGATGACCGCACGCGCCGCTCTGCCGCCTGGGCTGGGAACGGCGTTCCGCATCGACACCGCGCGTGCCGCGGGGGTCTCGCGCGGCCGACTCGGAGCGAGCGACCTGTCCACGCCGACCCGCGGCGCGCGCATCGTCGTCGGCGCTGACCACGACGCCCGCCTCGCGGCGGTGCTCGGCGTGCTCCGGCCCGACGCGTTCGCAATGGGTCGCACGGCGGCCCGGTGGTACGGGCTCCCTCTCCCTGCTCCCCCTTCGGACGAACCGCCGGCCGTGTTCGACATCGGCGTACCGCGCGGCGTGCGCGCGCCGCGGCGCGCAGGCGTCCGCGGACGCTCCGTCGACATCGAGGAGAGAGAGCTCATGGCCGTCGCACCCGGGCTTCGGCTCACGTCTCCCGCGCGCACCTGGTTGGACCTGGGCGGCGAACTCGGGCTCGCCGACCTCGTCGCCGTGGGCGATGCGCTCCTGCGCCCGCCGCACGAGCGGTCGACCCCCGGCGAGCTGCGTGCCACGGTGGCCGCTCACCCGCGTTCGCCGGGCAGTGCACGGGCGCGCGAGGCGCTGCCGTTGCTCTCGCCCCTCGCGGAGTCGCCGCAGGAGTCCCGGCTGCGCATCCTGCTGCACCTGGCCGGATTCCGGTCGGCGGAGGTCAACGTGTCGCTGTTCGACGGTCGCCGGTTCGTTGCGCGTGTCGACCTGCTGTTCCGCGAGTACGGCATCGCTGTCGAGTACGAGGGTGGACACCATGGCGCGGACCCGACGCAGTGGCGGCGGGACATGACCCGCATCGGGGCCGTTCAGGCACTGGGGATCATCGTCGAGCGCGTGCACGCCGACGATCTTCGTCAGCCCCGGGCGCTCTTCGACCGGCTTGCCGCACACCTCCGTCGTCGAGGGTGGAACGGCACGTACCTCGCGCCGTGATCGGTCACTTGTCCAGGGTCAGGGGCGGCTCCGGAGCTTCCGCACCCTGCGCAACCGACCGATCACGCCGGAGAGGTCTGGGTATCAGGCGCCGGGCCAGGAGTCCGCGAGCTTCGTCAGCAGGCGCGCCAGCTCGGCGCGCTCGTCGTCGGTGAAGGCGGCGAGCGCCGCATCGATCGCCTCGCGCCGCTCGCCCCGGAATCCGCGCACCAGACGCGTGCCGGCATCCGTGAGCGCGACGCGCGTGCGCCGCGCGTCGTCGGGATCGGCCTCGCGGCGGACGAGTCCGAGCTCGACGGACTGCTGCACGAGCCGCGACGCGCGGGGCTGATCGACCCCGACGGCCTCGGCGATCTCACCGACGGAGAGCGGATGGGATGCCGCGGCCAGCGCCTCCAGCAGCCGCATGCGCGCGGGGCCGCCGAAACGCCCGCCGCCGCCCCACGGCGGGCCGCCGTGTCCGCCCGGCATGCCGCGTCCCCACGGGCCGCCCCGCCCGGGGAAGGCGTCGGGGCCTTCCCCGTCGAAGGCATGTCCGCCGTGCGGGCCGCCGTGACCCCGCGCTCCGGGTGTCTGGCCGCCGTGCGCGTGGGGCCCGGGGCCGTGGGGGCCCTCCGCCCACGGGGGCCGGGGCATGCGGCGTCCGCGCAGCCGGGCGAGGGCTGCGGCGATGGCGTCGGAGGGGTCGTCGGGTGTGGCCGGCATGATTCCAATTTACATGTGACTTGACATGTAGTCCAAGTACATGTCACACTGCATGTACATGCACTACGACATGTAATCCGCGGCCGGACCTCGGCCGCCACGAAAGGACTTCTCATGGACGACATGAATCTGAACGAAGAGAACGACACTCCCCCGACCGGTCGCCCGCTCGGCTACTGGCTGCGCGCCGTCGACGGCCTCCTCGCCCGCGCCTTCGCCGAGGCGCTCGACGCCGAGGGTGTCTCGCGCCGCGACTGGATGCTGCTCAACGTGGTGTCCGGCGACGTCGACGCCCCCGGCCTCGCGGAGCGCCTCGCCCGCAAGGGCAAGCGCCTGCGGTCGCTCGAAGACCGCGGCTGGGTGCTCGAGAAGGGCGACGGCACGTGGGAGCTCACCGACCTCGGCCGCGCCGAGAAGGAGCGCATCGGCGCCATCGTCGACGGCATCCGCTCGCGGGTGACCGGCGCGGTGGGCGACGACGCGTACACGCAGCTCACGGCCTCGCTCGAGGCCATCGCCCGCGAACTGGGCTGGGACGAGACCACGGCCGCCGAGCGCGGCTTCGGACGCCCCGGGTTCGGCCGCCCTGGCTTCGGCCGGCCGCCGTTCGGCGCTGCGGGCTTCGGTCCCGGCTTCGGCTTCGGCGGGCGCCCGCACCCGTTCGAGCCTGAGATCCACGACGGCTTCGGCCCGAACCGCCACCGCGGCTTCGGCCCGGGTCGCCCCGGCCGTCCGGCCGAGCTCGGCGACGAGCCGATGCGCGGCCACGGCCCGCAGCACGGCTGCGCCGAGGACGGCCACCCGCACGGCGGCCACGGCCACCACGACCACCCGCATCACGGCGGGCACGGCCACCACGGCCGGGGTCACGGCGGCGGCCGTCGCGCCCAGGAGGCGTACGAACGCGGCTTCGACGCCGGGTTCGCGCGCGGCCGCGAGGACCGCGACGCCTGAGGTGCGGCATCCCGAGTCGCAGGGCGGGTCCGCGACGCTTCGGCGTCGTGGACCCGCCCTGTTCTCGTTCCCGCCGGAGGAAGGGGATGCCGCGTCCGTCGTCATCCGCGCGACACACAGTCCGGGCATGATGAGTGCGTGACACGTCCTGCGCTCCTCGCGATCTCGCACGGCACGTCCTCGCCCGCGGGGCAGGCGGCCGTGGCCGCCCTCGTCGAGGCCGTCGCCGCCCGCCTGCCCGACACGATCGTGCGGCTGGGCCATGTCGACGTGCAGCAGCCGGACGTGGCGGCATCCCTCGGCGCGATCCCCGCGGGGACGCCCGTCGTCATCGTGCCGCTGCTGCTGTCTGCCGGGTATCACGCGCGGGTCGACCTCATCCATCAGTCCGCGGGGCGGCCCGACGTCACGATCGCGCCCGCGCTCGGACCCGACGAACGACTCGTCGACGCCCTCGCCGCACGGCTCGCGACCGTCGCGCCACGGCCGGACGACGTGCTCGTGCTCGCGGTCGCCGGCTCCAGCGATGACCGTGCCAACGAAGACTGCCGCGTCACCGCGCGGATGCTGGGCGAGCGGCTGGGCCGCGAGGTGGCCATCGGGTTCCTCGCCGCGGCCGATCCGCGGCTCGACGTCGCGGTGGCGGC